>Ga0182210_1000243_pt1 | contig 12534 bp, 13 predicted proteins | sample G5R1MG_19_FD_129670 | JGI IMG/M metagenome (GOLD analysis project Ga0182210, IMG submission 129670) | Switchgrass phyllosphere microbial communities from Michigan, USA - G5R1_MAIN_03OCT2016_LD1 MG | ecosystem: Host-associated > Plants > Phyllosphere > Phylloplane/Leaf | place: USA: Michigan... | reverse complement strand
TGTGAGAGCGCGAAGAATCATCTCACGCATAGGCTCATTTGGAACCCCCATGCTGATCTCGGTGTCGAAACGACCACCCCGTCGAAGAGCGGGATCAAGGCTGTCCGGACGATTGGTAGCTGCCAGAACGATGACGGGCTTGCCATCGTTACCTTCCATTGCGAGGCTGTCCATAGAAATAAGTAGCTGGGCGACGATGCGCTTCTCCATCTGACTCTGTGCACTATCTCGCTTAGGCGCAATCACGTCGATCTCATCGATGAAGATAAGGCAGGGTGCGACTTCTTTAGCGCGATCAAAGTGCTCTCGAATCTGTTTCTCGGACTCTCCCGACATACCCGAAACGACGGACGGGCCGAGGATCTCGATAAAAGGTACTCCAAGCTCCGCAGCAAACGCCCGACATATCATAGTCTTGCCGCATCCCGGAGGACCATGGAGCAGTATACCGCGTGGGATGGGAATCTCACGAGCGGCGTATTCTTCTGGGTTCAGCAGGGGTAGTATTAGATGTTCCTTGAGTTGGTCGATGACATTGTCAACACCGCCGATGTCTTCCAGGGAGAAGTGATTCGGTACTGAGGTGTCGATGCTGGTCTCGACTGCAGCCTTCTTCTGTCTCTTGGCTTCACGCTCGCTCCTGGACTTGTCTCCGTCACGCTTCTTGGACTTCTCCTTCTCCTTCTCCTTCTCTTTCTCACCGTTTGCTGGTGCCCAATGGTTGACAATCTGCTTGTTCATCCAATCACTGGAGCGGTTCGACTCGGGCTCCGCCATTTCGTCTTCTTCGTCACCGTCTTCTCGAATCACCTCAATTACGCGCTCAATGGAGTCTTCCAGCTGCTTCTTAGACCTTCGTTTCAGACTGGAGTTTGACTTTGAAATATATTCATAGACGGTAGTGACTCGTAGCTTCAACGGCGATTCATTGTTGTCGTCAAGATACTTGCTGACGACCTGGTATACCTCCCGGTCCAGGCTAGCCTGCAGTCTTCCGCGCACCATGATAGTATTTCGTGAAAGCAATGATGGTAAGACGAGCAAAGCAATTCGCCGGCGTCACCCCTGAGGGCTAACGTGGCGGCACGTTGGGAAGGCGATTAAACTCCACGATACTGAAGTACAGCATGCCAAGTTCCACAAAAAGTTTGGTCCCTATCGATAAGCTAGCGCCGGCGTATGTCGGAGTTTGCGCGCCTCGGCCCCGCGTTCCTAGGCCTCGTAGGCATCTGGTATCGTGCATATCGTGCATCGCATCCTGGTGGGCGCAGCGTTACCATGGGCAATTCCGGCAGCTCCCACAAGATCTCTGCCCAGGACAAGTCAGTCATGGCGGTGTCTTGGCTGTGCACGCGCGCTGACGTCGCAGGGCGATCCTGGACATGAAGAACCAGCGCGACAAGCTGCGCCAGTACCAGAAGCGCATCACCGTCCTCACTGACCGCGAGAAGGCTATCGCAAAGGAATGCCTGGCCAAAGGAGACACCGCCAAGGCAAAGCTAGCTTTGCGACGTAGGAAGTATCAAGAGTCGCTGTTGTCCAGGACCGATGCGCAACTCGCCCAGCTGGAGCAGCTAACGTGCGACGTCGAGTTCGCGCTGGTGCAAAAAGACGTGCTGTATGGCCTGCAGCAGGGAACTGCGGTGCTAAAGGAGATCCACAGGGAGATGGGTGGCATCGAGAACGTCGAGAAGCTGCTGGGCGAGAATGAGGAGGCGAGAGCATATCAAGAGGTGAGGACTGCGTCGCGTGCCGTAACGTAAGAGCATACTGACGAGCTGGAACAGGAAATCAGTGAGCTCCTGGCAAATAAAATGTCCAACCAAGAAGAAGACGAAGTCGAAGACGAGCTAGAGGCCCTCGAAGCAGAGGTCCGTGGCGTAACGCTGCCTGATGCGCCCGTCGCGCAACCGCAGTTCACGGCCGAGCAGAAAGCACAGATGGCAAAGGACCGGGCGGCGAGACGAGCGCGCGAACGGGCTGCTGAGCAGGCGCAACAGCCCATCCTTGCATGAGGCCTGGCGCACGAGACATGACTGGCATTTGGATTCACAGGGACAATGCATTGGAGCATTAGAGCAGTAGAGGATTGGGGCCTCAGCATGGCGTTGGGGCGTTTGTTTGCAGCATTTGGGCTTGTTGGAGAAGTCTCGCCTTCCTTTGGCCCCCCAGATTGGGTCGTTAGATTTTACTCTTCTCGCACCGCGAAGCGAATTCAATCACGGCTTTGGGAGAGAATACAACCCTCACCACCACACGTTGCAGATGGCGACCTACAGAGTATTGTTCACGGTGCACACTGCACTGGCTCAAAGTACCAATCGTACCCCGCTCCCACCCCGCCCATTCCTCCCCACCAACATTAAACACATCGACCACCATGTCCCACTGCCACGATGAACACTCGCACTCGCACGGAGGCGACGACCATGGCCACACCCACGACCACTCTGACGACATCACGCCCGCTGTGCAAAACATTTTGCACACCCAAATTGACTTCCCCCGCCTGCTGACCCTCAACGAACATGTCTCCGACAGCGGCCGCCGCATCTGCCAGAAGACGTGGGTCCAGCGCCTAGACCCAGACCCGGAACTTGTGTCCAGCGCCGATGAGCAACTTCTCATGATCGTCCCGTTTACCGGCCAAGTACGACTGCACTCCATCATCCTGCGCACCTCGGCTGCCCCATGCTCCCCCAAGACTCTCAAGGTCTTTGTCAACCCTGCCGAGGGCTTCGACTTTGACACGGCCTCGTCGACAGCCCCGACGCAAGTCCTCGAGGTGAGCATGACGAGCGAGATCCAGGAGATTCCCGTGCGCAGGGTTCTGTTCAGCACGACGCGAAGTCTGGCGCTGTTCATCGAGGACAACTGGTCCAATGGCGAGGACGAGGAAACACGGCTGGGCTATGTGGCCTTCAAGGGCGACTTTCTCAAATTGAACCGCGAGGCCGTCAGTGTCTTGTACGAGAGTGCGGCGAATCCGAGGGACCATAAGGTCAAGGGAGTTGGCGTGGGCGAGGGTGTGGGGAGGAGCATCCAGTAATGCAAGTTTTTCGAGCATTCATCCTCTCGTCGTGGTGTGGTGGTACGCTATACAAGGCGCTGGTGCGTGATAACTTTCATGGGTATCGTATCGTATCGTATCGCATCGTATCGCATCGTATCCTTGCCTATCGCCTCCGTTGTCCAATTCATCCATTTCACCCCTTGCGCCATGCAATGCCCCTTCTCCCTCAAACGTGTTTCGTTCCCCCCAACACCTCTCCATGCACTTTTCTCCAGTCAATCTTGCCATCGACATCCTCGTCTACCCGACCCACTACCGCCACGCTATCCCCCCGTATGATGTAAAGGCCAAGCGGCACCTCCTCGCTCGCTACCTCGTCCTCGCGTGGCCGAATAATGCGCTCAATCGCATTCTGCAGCACCAGGTTCATGCTATTGTCGCAGCTGTGCAGGTCGCCCACCATAGTCCGTCCGTCGAGCGTAAGCACAGATACGCGTTCTGATCAGGGCGATGGGTTAGCAAGAGAGTTATGTATAATCAGGAAGGGGAGAGGTACTGTTGAGGTAGACGTTGAGGGACATGGTTGGGCGTGGAGGGCCAGTTGCGTGCTGCGGCTGGTGGTAGAGTGGCTAGGAGAGGGTGTGGATTGCCGTGGACTTCAAAGTGGAGGCTGAAATGCTGCGAGTTTCTTGAAGCTTGGATCTCCTCACCGTCTGGCCAATCAGAGGCGAAGACCTCCGCAACCATTCTTTGGGACTGGCTGGACTGGCTGACTTCATTCTGTTCGCGGCGACTGAACTTGTGCATGAATGGCCGACCTCTCTTCTAGAATCCATGGGCTGGTATGCCAAGTGGACACCGGCCGTTAAGCGTCAATCTAGGTGGCAACCCCGCGATGTATGAGCGGGACGCTGAGCATATATAACCTCGCACGTGAACGCTGTTATCGACTCACAACCGTTTATACAGTCGTTGATAGCGAATTCCAACTCTGAAACACAAGCTCCCCGGTCAGAAATGCGAGCGTCTTTGCTGGTTTGCCTGACGCTATCCGTCAGTGCTTTCAGTCACGCACTCCAGGACGTCATTGCATCGCCCAACGTCGCCGTCAACGGCATCCCCTACACCATCCGAGCCCATTGGATGCGACGGGCCAATGCCGCGCTTTCAGATCTCGTGTCTCCCTGTCCATTCGGCGCGTTTGGAACCGTCATTGTGAACCACACGGCGCCTTCGGAATACGGTGACCTAGTATGTATCGGCGTGAACTCCAACCAGCAGTCCGGAAACCCGGTGAATCATGGGTAAATAGACCCAGCAGATTAACACCAGTTGATTCTGATTGGAAGCAGCGAGATAGCAGCGATTTCCAATTGCACGGCTATCTTGACGGACCCAAAAGGCTACAATCTCACAACAAGTCAAGCCTTGGCTGCTTTCGCCGACTTGAGTCTCTACACCAACGCCGAGAGCTGCCCTATGGTACGTCCAGCTTACCTTGGTTAACTCTTCCAATCGCTGAAAAACGCAGTGCGCCTCAGCAATCAGGTGGTCGGGCTTCAAAGAATACATCTACGGAACCAGTATCGACACTCTAGTGCTGCAAGGATGGGGTCAAATCAGAGTGCCGTCTATTGAGATCTTTCGCCAATCCTTTGACTTGCCAAGGCAATCTCGAATACTTGGAGAAGTTCTTGTCAACGAAACAGACCCCTACTTCATGTGGCAGTACAACCCAGGTTATCCTTGTCCCAACGGATGTCGTAGATCTGGAAAGAGATGTATACCAAATTAGATTAGAGTAAATAGGCTCCATGATATAGAATAGTAGAGTGCAAAGCCTGGGTTAAAGAAAAGGGTATTTAACTCTACGAGCCCCACAAGTAGTGATAAGGTCGTCCAACGCGAGTCAACGATTCTCAACTTCTTTGCATCTGAAACAGCTGTAATCACTGAAGCCCACCCTCCATAAAACGTACCGTACAAGCGTGCCTCTTCAGCCCTTAACCTTTGTCCCCTCATCGTTCAAGGTTCTTTTGGCAACTAAGAAATATATAGTGTCTTTTCAATGCAGTGCTGAGTTATAGTATCACCCGGCGGAGCGCAACACACACGAACGTGTAAGCCCTTAGCGTAAGCCCGTCCGCATACCCCCTGGGAGGTTTTTTTTTATATAGGACGTTAAACCAATATCAATCAATCAATCAAGCTGAGTTATAGTAGTAAGAAATTTACAATAATTTGTGCCGTGAGCTTCAAAGCGGAGTCCGAGATGCTGCAGTTCCTGAAGTTTGGTTTCGTATCTGTAGCAGACGCATAAATCATGTGCTTTGTTCAACAGTTTGTATATAAAAATTAGGCTATATAAAGATAGATCTCCTTAAGTAGATACTGCCTATAGTCACTATGAGAAATCCACCTTCATCTTATACCAATTGATTAGTCGCCGGGCCCCAAGTATACCACCGTCGATTGTACCACTATCGCACGGGATAACGAGCTTCAAATACAAAATAAATCAGGTTGTCCTTTGGAATTTCCTGGACAGGAGTAAGCTTGACTACGGCCTGGTCCACGTGGTAATAGCCCAATTCCTGGTTGAAATCTAGGCGCATTTTCGCTGAACTGCCGGAATATATATGTCACCCCGATGGTTGTTAGATTATACACAAATCCAATTCCTGCCTCTGTAGCTGCTCGCGCAGCGTCAAATGTTTGCTCCTAGCAAAGCTTGATCTCTCCAATAGTAGCACGAGGTCTTTTGGTTTGGATGACAACCAAAATTTTCCTGCAGTTTACTCCTCCCTTTCACTCCGAATCGGCGTAATTGAGGATCTGGTCGATTTTGCGTCCAAGTTGTGTTATGTGACCATCCTTGCCAGCTGAAGCATGTTCACTTGTGAACCAGAAGTAGTTCTCTGGGTAGGCATGTTGCTGGAGCAAATAGGCCCAAAAGTTCCTGGATTGCGGTTCCAGGTTCCGCTGACTCTTCGCATCCAAACAGTACTGAATAGCAATCCGGTCCTGGTAGAATTGGAGGGATGTAGACATTGTAGAATGATGCAGATACTTCGAGAGAACTGAAAGTCATATCTACCAATATAATAGCAACGGTATAGCCAGTATAAATACAGAGGGCATAGTCAGCGCCAATGCGAATGGAACGTGTAGCCATAAGTGATAGCCATAAGTGGTAGCCTAAGATTAGCTTATATACTATGTAATTATCATATCGCTCTTGGCAACGTGGGGCCAGTCGCAATTCCTTCGCATCTATCTGACCCCTAATTCCTACCAGATCCCGCATTCACATGTTGCTCCCGCCCAGGATAACTGACAGGCTAACGGTCATGTCCGCTGCCCTGGGTTTCATTTGGGTATTTTCGGTCGAACGCTAGTTTTGTTCTCGCTAATTGCGCAATGTAGCAAGGAACGCAACTTACGAAGGATGAGGATTTCTTCGGCAAGAAGCAAGCCGTTCAGTATTACGAGCCAGAAAACCGGCCTAGGGATATCTTTCTCTACGATTGTGCTGAAGTTATCTTTCTCAAGGAAGGGCAAGTCTTGAAAATAGAAAGGGGGAGTCACGAAGGTGAGCCTCAAGCAAACATTGGGATCAAGGTTTTTAACGGAAGGTCGAAAATAGTGTGATGCAATCTGAAACCCTTAAACATACAACTGATTGGTTAAAGGAAGACCAACTTGGTTGCCAATCCGGAGTCTAAGTCTGCCATAAGTGGAATTCTCCTCTCGTAATTCTAGTTCTACACAATCCGTAGTTTCCAATCTCTGCATCTTTGTTTCCCATCTGCGAAGTCCGCTCTGATCTATCCCTTTATAAACAAGATCACCGAAGAATGTTCGTACGGAGCTTAGCGAAGCCCCCTTCAGCACGCAATAATCAGAACCGTAGATGTTAAGCACAAAAATATCATGCAGAGGAGTACTACTTACAGCAGGGTGAGTATGCGCGTTCCAGAAAGAGTTCCGCTGCAACTTTCTGGGCGGAGCCAATCTCGACGATAGGGAATAGATCTTCGGCTTCTGTCCGACACGCAAGACAAAAGAAGCAAGCCTTCTCTCATCTGTGACAGGCATTATGTGATCCGCTTATAACTCACCAACTTTGGAACATGGCCTTTCTCACTCTCCCTGCAGAATTGCAAAAGGAGATCTTGTCTCACGCTTGGCCGTGCCCACTGCTTGTTGCTGTTATGACTCACTGGGCGCGAAGTGAAGTCCTACGTGCGGAAAAGAGAGCACCTGATCCATGTCACTGTATCTGGAATCTTCGAAATCCCTTCATAATCAAGTTTATACTGATTATAGGCGTAAAATACGTAATCGATATCTGCCAGGTGGAGGATGACCAATGTAGCGCGATGACTATTCCAAATACTGCTAGCAGGATTGTCGTTGCTTATAACGAAAATGGTGTTATTGGTATCCAATGGGCGAATGAGAAGGAGACTGTTAAGACAATTCCAGGGGCACTCTGGTACAAGGCTCTCCGGAATGACAGCCTCTGAATATTGAATCACAAGGTACCCACCTCACCAACTTTGGCATACCATTCCAACTAACTTTGCGAGCAATTCTATCTAGAAGATATCCAGGCATCGTTGCTCGATCCATACCCAATATGGGACACTCTAAATCCTCTAGAATCTTGAGATTTGGTCTAGTTCTCCCTGAAAACATTTATCCGAACTTGGAATGAGATACGTCCACTTACAGGGTATACGTGGGCTTGTTGTATTCGTGTCTCTCGGTGAGATACTAGGTATCTCAGGCGATCATAAGCTTCAGTATGAACCTCAGCAAGCATCTCGCTCGATATGTCTTCATTTCCCGCTACGCCCCAAGGAACTCATCTCTTCAATGTGGACAAGGTCACATCATATGGTAGGTGGTATGCTCAGCGTAAGTTCTTCTCCGCCGTAGGTTTGTGGATACTGAACAGTCGAGGTCCGAAAAAATATAGGCCGGGAGCATACTTTCGGCCCATATATCACTCCGGGTCATCAAGATTGCTTTGTTTTGCATGGTTTCCGCAACTTTGCTCCACTGGGGGTCTTCTATAACGAGGAATGTGAGGGTAGTTCTTGCCGTTGGAAGCTTACATAAGGACAAAACACATTTTGCAGAGTTCATGGGCACTCTCGTATGGTACTTTTCTTTGTCAGATATGTCGGTGATTACACACGGTCAAGGTCTAGAAAATTGCAGATGATTAAATACTCGTAGATATTGATTTATCATCATACCCTTCTACGCGGTCCTAGTTACCGTAATCAGTTGTGCGATTTCGTGACGAGAGCATGGATGAACTATTGGGGAAGTGAACAGTAAAATACTATCTATCTTCGCGTTCTCCTGTGTCCTCTCACAGAGGAGCTGCACTCGCCAACAATTATCGCGTTGAACAAAGAGTAACCGTTCTCCACTCCACACACTACCGTATATAGTTAGGCGTACCCACGCTAACTACGGAGATGTCTGGCGTCACAACCGTCATTCAAGCCTATCCTACCTGAACCGTTGTTTCAACTCCCTTCCGCCCTTCCTAGCGGATTTGCCTCTCGGCTGCCATTTGTGCTTTTGCCAAGACATCTCCCGCAGAAACTCTCCCCCACACTCGACGCTGATTCGAATGTACAACTTGGCAGCCACCCTTGACTCCATCACCCGACATCGCAGTCACGATATGCCCGAATTTCTGCCTACACCCTGACGAAGGAGGTCCTAGACAAGAGGGCTAAGAGTGGCGAGAGTGGCGCCTGATCGTGCAGGAACGCGCATTTGCTGTTCAGCCGACGACATACGGTATTCTACCTAACCAGCGGGGCTGGCGGCGAGAGCGGTTTCAAACGGTGGTATTAGACAGCAACAGTGTGGTCGACAAAAGTAAGCATCGGGACAACCTGGGATGGTCTCTGGGCGCAGAGAATCAATAGTGTGCTGAAGAATAGGGCATTCTGTCCCAAGGCCGTGAATCAACCGCTTCCTGGAACCAGTTAGTTACGTCTTCTCTCGACATAGGCCATCTATCGTACAGCACCGCGAGTAGATGCTCTCTTCTCGTCATAACAATACAACAGCCACCGATCACTCCAAGGGTGCCCAAGAACCATGGCCGATACATCAGTGCCCCCCTTCATCGCACTCCCCTCGGAACTCATTCATCATATTCTCTGCTACCTTCCGCTTTGCGACCTTCTCTCCATCTCTCTCGTCAACCGCGCACTTCACGCGCATGCCCAGCAGGACACTCTCTGGCACGCCTTTGTCCAGTTCGAAATCCCCGGGCCTGCAAAACGGCCGTCGACAATAGCCACATGGCGCGAGTTATACAAGCAGCACCACCCCTACTGGTTCCTCGTCAGGAACAAGATCTGGTTTGCCGACACGCCTCACACGGGAAAACTCATCATTGCACGCTATGACCACCGCATTAACGCCATCGAAGCCTACACGCTTGTCGCCGAGCGCCGCCAACCCAGCTTCCAAAGCTGGTCCTACAACCCGGATGCCATCATTCACACCTTTAACCCGCGCATCCGCCTTGACCTCAACGCGCCCGTTGTCCGACTCAACGAGGCCGCCTACGTTTCGGCCACACCCGCGACACGGCTCTGCCCTCGCCGGCTCCAGTTTGAAATACCAATGGACACTGCCTCGAGCAGCTCGCCTCCTGGCCGCCAGTCAGCCGCCATCCACTCCACCCTCCTTCTCACGCGGCCCTGGCCCTCGACCATCACCACATCCGCCACTCCCATCTGGCCACCCCTCACCCTCCCCAGCACTCAGCGCACTCGCAACGACACCCCCCCCTCCGGCTTCTACCAGCCAAGCTCCAAGCCCAGCACACTTCCCGATTTATGCATGAGCGCCTTCCGGCTGCGAAAGTGGATGGAATTTTCTGCACGTCCCCTGGGCGTCAGCATGCGCGTGGGCGAAGACATGGCGACCTTTGCGACGCTGCCTCACGCTGCCTACACGCCGACGGCGCAGAAGCCATGGCAGGGCATCTGGTGCGGTGACTATGCGGGCCACGGGTGCGAGTTCCTCGTGGTAAGGCAGCTTGATGCGGAGGAGGCGGGACCACTGCCGGCGCGCGCAGAGTGGGCGTTGAGTGCGCGCCAGAGGGGCGGCAGTGTGAGTAGTACTGGGAGTTGGAGCACGGCGCAAGAAGAGGAGGCTCCAGGCTATATTGAAGAAAATGGTGATGGTGGTGGAAATGGTGGGGGAGATGACGCTGGGCAGGTGGTGCGCAGTGAGGTGGCGTCACCCGTTTCAGGGCTAGAAGAAGCTGTGCATGACAAAGCTGACAATAAGAATCAGCAAGACAGCGAATCCGCCGTTTATTCAGGCCGCCTCGAAGCCATCAAACTCACTGGAGACCCTAACATCCCCCGCGGCGAATACACCTTCATCGCGCCCGACATTGGGCCGGCGGGCCTACTACGCATCGCAAACGAGGAAGTGTTCAAGGGCGCGCGCATCGTTAAGAGCGTGGGACACATTGCTGCGCGGGGATTTCGCGATGGTAGGTCGCGGACTTGGTGCCGTGTTGTGGGTGTCTGTATGGCTGACGCGCATGGGCAGATGATTACATGACGAGCCAGTTGATTCTCATCAGCCACGATCGGCTGGCGCAGTACTGGGAGACATTTGGGCACGTGTCGTTTTATCATCGGGTGGACGTTGAGGGATTTACGAGGGTGTAGGGGGAAGGAGTTGTTCTTTCTACACAAGCAGCGGGCGAGCATGTGATGGGATCCGCTACAGGTCACAGCGATGTTCTTTCTACATGACCGGTGGGCAGTCACGTCCTATCGTAGCCTCAGATCACAACCGCTTGCACACATCCTCGATAATCTCCTCGGTCGAGGCCTTGCCACCTAGATCCGGACTCAGCAGGCGCCCCTCGACTAGATTGGCATCAACCGCAGCGTAGATGCGGGCCGCCGCGTCCTCGTAGCCCATAAACTCGAGCATGAGCGCAGTGCTGCGGATGGTAGCAATGGGGTTCGCGATGCCCTGGCCCTCGATGTCGGGCGCCGAGCCATGACACGGCTCACCAATGACAAAGTCGCGGCCGACGTTGGCGCTGGGCACGAGCCCGAGGCTTCCGACGAGCGCAGCGGCGCCGTCGGACAGGATGTCGCCGTAAAGGTTGGGCGCGACGATGACATCGTAGTCGTGGGGCTGGCGGAACAGCTTGTAGACCATGGAGTCGACAATCTGCTCCTCGACGGCCACGCCCGCGTACTGGGAGTCGGCCAGGGCGCGACGGGCCGTCTCGCGGAACAGTCCGTCCGTCTGCGACAGCACGTTGGACTTGTGCGTGATGGTAACGGTTGGGCGGGCATGTTGCGGCAAGCCAGGCGCGGCGGAGGCGGCTTCGCGCACGCGCTGGCGACGCAGGGCAATGTCACCGGCCGTGGCAGCAATGGCGAACGAGGCCTTTTCCGAGATGCGCTTGATGGCCTCGGCAATCTTGGAGCCGTCGGCGGCGGCGTAGGTACGCTCTTCCTTGACGTACAGGTCCTCGGTGTTCTCGCGCACAATCACCAGGTCGACGGGCCGCGCCGCGCCAGCCACGCTCTTGACCGGCCGCACATTCGCGTGCAGCTGCAGTTTCTTGCGCAGGGCCACAATGGGCGACGAGTAGCCTTTGGTCTGCACCGTCGGCGAGCTGACCGCCCCGAAGAGCGCGCCGTCGCACTCGGACCGCAACGCGGCCACCGTCTCGTCGGGCAGCGCTGCGCCTGTCTGCTGGAACGTCGCCCAGCCCGCCGAATGGTGCGAGAAGCTGAACCGCAGGCCGAGCGAGGCGGGCAGCGCCTCGAGCACGCGGCGGCCCGCAGGAATGACTTCACGGCCAATGCCGTCGCCAGGAATGAGGCCTGGTGATGGGAGTTAGTGTGTCTGAGAAAGCAAATTGAAAGGTGACACATCCAAACAATGCAAGGAAGCGCATACCGATCCTCAGCGTGCGTGCTGCGGCCATGGTGAGCTGTGATGGCTTTGCCGCCTTTGATGTCTTCGTCGACAATGTTTTTGGTGTTGCAATTCCGACGGTCGGACGTCCGAGCGCATGTCGCTAGACTCCTTACAGATGGTATGCACCAAGTGCGTGCTTCATGGACAACTTTATCGATAACGGCCCAATGAGCAGAGCACAGTAACGTCAATTCAAACATTCACCCCTGCAACGCCGCGCTCATGCACAACACCATCCTCCAACCCATGGTCAATCTAGCGCATCCTCCTCTCCGGCGCTCGCCTTTGCCTTCTCCTCATCTCCTCCATGTATCTTCTGGAGCTTTTCGTCGGGATCCTCCACCCCTTGCGCCTTAGCCTGCGCCGTCGGCAGCAGCTGGATCGACACCACCAGCAACTCAGTATCCGTCTCGCGGTTCTTCAGCACATATCTGAGAGTGTGTGTTCTGGTTAGCCAGAATACGCTTTGGTCAGCTCCTCATGCCATAGTCAAAAATCACGCGGGATTTCCC
>Ga0182210_1000242_pt1 | contig 12560 bp, 12 predicted proteins | sample G5R1MG_19_FD_129670 | JGI IMG/M metagenome (GOLD analysis project Ga0182210, IMG submission 129670) | Switchgrass phyllosphere microbial communities from Michigan, USA - G5R1_MAIN_03OCT2016_LD1 MG | ecosystem: Host-associated > Plants > Phyllosphere > Phylloplane/Leaf | place: USA: Michigan... | reverse complement strand
TGGGCGGGCCGATCGGCGGCGCGATCGGGTCGCTGGTGGGCCAGTATCTCGACCGCGAGGTGCTGTTCCGCCCCAAGCGGCGCGAGGGGCCTCGCCTGTCCGACCTGCGCGTTCAGGCGTCGAGTTACGGCGTGGCGATCCCCAAATTGTTCGGGACGATGCGGGTGGCGGGCAGCGTCATCTGGGCGACCGACCTGATCGAGCGGCGGTCGGACTGGCGGCAGGGCAAGGGCAGCCCGACGGTGAGCCGGTATAGCTATGCCGCCTCGTTCGCGGTGCTGCTGTCGGCGCGGCCGATCCTGGGGGTGGGACGGGTGTGGGCGGACGGCAAGCTGCTGCGCGGAAGCGCGGGCGACCTCAAGGCGGCGGGCGCGAGGCGGGTGCACCTGGGCGGCGAGGACCAGGCGCTCGATCCGCTGATCGCGTCGGCCGAAGGCGCGGAGGCGCCCGCGCATCGGGGGTGCGCCTATGTGGTGTTCGAGGGATTGGCGCTGGCGGACTTCGGCAATCGCATCCCTTCGCTGACGTTCGAGGTGGTCGCCGATGTCGGTGCGGTGACGGTTGGCGGCATCGCCCGGGCGCTGGCGAGCGAGATGGTGGGGGACGCCGACCTCGCGCTCGACGGCTATGCCGCGGAGGGAGATGTCGGCGCGATCGTCGCGGGGCTGTCGGCGGCGGCGGGCAGCTGGGTGGCGGCGGACGGCGGGGCGATGCGGCTGGGCGGGGCAGACGCGGTGGCGATCGCCGACGAGGGCGCGAGCCGCGGACGCACTATCGCCGCGGCGAGCGAGGTGGCGCGGGTGGTGAGCGTCCAGCATTTCGATCCGCTGCGCGACTGGCAGGCGGGGAGCCAGCGGGCGGCGCGCGCCGGGGCGGGACGGCGCGAGCAGCGGATGGCGCTGCCCGCGGCGATCCCGGCGGCGGGCGCCAAGGCGATCGCCGCGACGCTGCTCGCGCGTGCCGAGGCGGAGCGGGTGCGGCGGACGGTGACGCTGGGGCTGGCCGGCTGGGCCTTGCGGCCGGGGCAGGTCGTGACGGTGGCGGGCGAGGACGGACGCTGGCGGATCGAGCGGGTGGCGATCGAGGCGATGGCGGCGACCGCGACGCTGGTGCCGCTCGCCCCGCCGACGCTGATGGTGACCGCGGCGAGCGGGCGCGCGGTGGCGGCGGCGGACCTGGTGACGGGCACGACGATCCTCCACGCGGCCGAGCTGCCGACCGAGGACGGGGTGCCGCTCGCACAGCCGCGGCTGACCGTGGCGGCGGCGGGGACGGGCGCGGGATGGCGGGCGGCGGCGCTGCTGCTGAGGCTCGACGATGGCGCGAGCTGGGACGCGATCGGCGCGACCGCGGCGCCGGCGACCCTGGGGCATGTCGTGGTGCGGCCCGGACCTGAATCCGAGGGCGAGGCCGAGGTCGTGCTGGCGGAAGCGGGCATGACGCTGGTCGATGCCGACGCAGGCGCGCTCGATCGTGGCGCGAACATCGGCCTGATGGGCGACGAGCTGATCCAGTTCGGGCGGGCGATGCCGCTGGGGGCGGGGCGGTGGCGGCTCGGCGCGATGCGGCGGGGGTTGCGCGGGACCGGCTCGGCGGGCGCGGTGGTCGGCGACCGGTTCGTGGTACTGGCACCGGGCGACGTGCGCGCGATCGACCTGCCGGTGAGCGCCATCGGTACGACGGTGCGGGTGATGGCGTCGGGGGTGGGCGACGGGGTCGACCCGCCGCAGGTCGCCGTCGCGGTGACCGGCACCTCGGTGATGCCGCCGACGCCCACCGATCTTCGCGTCACGATCGTCGAAGGCGCCGCGGTGCTGAGCTGGGCTGCGGGTGGGCGCGGATCGACCGCTTTCGAGGCGCGATATCGGGTGACGATCGACGTCGAAGGCGAGGCATGGGAGGCCGTCACCGACCGGCCGTCGATGACCGTGACCTCCGTCGCGCGCGCCGATCGGGCGCTGCGCGTGGCCGTGCGGCAACAGGGCGCGCTGCTGGACTCGCGGCCTGCGACGATCATGGTGCCCGGCGGTGGATGACGGCGCCGGCCGAGGCGCCGGGAGCGGGAGCCGTCGTTAAAGGCTTGCGCCGCCGGGCTTTCGGATGGCAGGCTCCGCGCAGGCGGGTCGGACCGGGCTGTGTTGTTTCGGCAACAGGGCCGACTTTTGTCAACTTGCGTGGAAACCGTCGCCCCGGTAGTGAGTTTGGCCTGTCCGTAGTGACAATCAAGAAAGGGGAATATGATGCGGAAGCTTGCCGTTGTTCTGGCGCTAGCCTCTACCGCCATCGCCACGCCTGCCCTCGCCCGCGATAACTCGTGGTATGTGGGTATCGCCGGCGGTGCGATGATCGTCGAAGATCTCGACTTCGACATCGGTGCAATCAACGACGCTGCCAGCGTCGACCACGACTATGGCTTCGACGTCGACGCCAACATCGGTTACGATTTCGGCGGCTTCCGGGTCGAGACCGAGGTCGGTTACCGTCGTGCGACCGTCGATGGCTACACGTCGACCACCACCACGCCGCGCTTCAACGCAGCGGGCGCGGTCGTCAACACCCCGTCGGGTTCGTACGACTATGCCGGTGGCAAGACCTCGGCGTTGAGCTTCATGCTCAACGGCCTGCTCGACTTCGGTCCGGATGACGGCATCCAGGGCTTCGTCGGCGGCGGCGTCGGTGTCGCTCGCGTCAAGTCGGAGCTCGCTCTGAACCGTCGCGGCAACTTCATCGACGATTCCGACACCGTGTTCGCATGGCAGGGTCTCGCCGGTATCCGCGCTCCGCTGAGCGAGAACCTCGACGCGACGCTGAAGTACCGCTTCTTCAACGCCGACGATGTTCGTCTGGTCGACGTGACCAACCGCAACGTCGACACGCGGTTCCGGTCGCACTCGATCCTGGGTGGCCTGACTTACAACTTCGGCGAGCCCGTCGCTCCGCCGCCCCCGCCCCCGCCGCCGCCCCCGCCGCCGCCGGTCGAAGTGGCTCCTCCGCCGCCGCCGCCGCCAGCTTGCTCGCCGGGACCGTTCATCGTGTTCTTCGAGTGGGACAAGTCGGACATCACGCCGGAAGCCGGCTCGATCCTCGACAACGCCGTCACCCAGTACCAGAACTGCCAGAGCGCGCAGGTAATGCTGGCGGGTCACGCCGATCGCTCGGGTTCGGACCAGTACAACGTCGGTCTGTCGCAGCGCCGTGCGGATTCGGTCCGTGCGTACCTGACCTCGCGTTCGATCCCCGATTCGGTGATCACGTCGCAGGCATTCGGCGAGGGTCGTCCCCGCGTCGAAACCGCCGACGGCGTCCGCGAAGTGCAGAACCGTCGCGTGGAGATCACTTACGGTCCGGGTTCGGGCCAGTAAGACCGATCGCTTCGGCGAAAAGATCAGGGAGGTCGGCAGCGATGCCGGCCTCCTTTTTCTTTGTGCCCGCCGTGCATGCCGATGGGAGGGCATGACCGGCCGGATCGCTTCGAGAGTGCATCACCCCTCCCGATCTCAAGGGGTCGCGAACCGCTCGGCGATTGGTGCGGCCGACGGAGTGAGGCTTTCCCGCCCCCTCTAGGCATAGCGCCGAAACCGACGTTCGGCGCCACGGTTAGTGCCGCTGGTCGGACGGAAGGTCTCGCACGCAGCGGTCTGGCGGATCGATCACGCTGCCGGCATAGGCAACTTGTTGCGGACGCCTTGCCGCACGCCAACCATGACCATTGGCACGGAGCGCGTCGGCCCGCGGCCGGGGAGCGTTTGCGTTTGGAGCCGCTCCCGATAGGCTCGATCGCATGCGGTGGTGGCACGTTCCGACAATGATCGCCGTCACAGGAGCGTCGCTGCTAGCGGTCATGTTCGCCAACGCTCGCGCAGACCCCATTCTGCGTCACGAACGTGTCGTCGTGCGCGGTTGGCCATTGGGGGCGGCAGCGATCCGTGTCCTCGTGTGGAGCGACCTGCATCTCGGCAACCTCGTCACCGACCGATCGCGCCTCGCCGGCTTGTGGCATTGGCGAATACGCTTCACCCCGATCTCATCCTGCTGGCAGGCGACTTCGTAGCGGGTCATGAGGGCCGCGATGCTGTCGTTGCCCCCGACCTCGCGCCCTTGAGGATGTTGAGCGCGCGATTGGGCAGTGTCGCCGTGCTCGGCAACCACGATCACTGGACCGATGCCAACGCCGTGCGGGCGGCGCTAAACGCTGCCAATGTCGTCGTGCTGGAGAATGCGGCGATCCGTCGTGGCCCGCTGGTAATCGGGGGACTCGGCGACGCACCGACGAACCGGGCGCGGCTGGGGACCACCCGGGCCGCGATGGCACGCGCCGGCGGTGTTCCGCTGCTGATGGCGCACTCGCCCGATGTGCCGGGCGGGTGGCGCACTCGCTCGATGTGCCGGGCGGGTGGCGCGGACTCGTGGTCGCCGGGCATACCCATTGTGGCCAGATCGTGCTGCCGCTGCTGGGCGCACCGATCGCGGTGGCAGCGCCGCGCTATCGCTGCGGGATCGTGCGGGAGGCCGGGCGAACGACGATCGTCACCGCCGGGACGGGCACCAGCGTCCTGCCCTTTCGCCTCGGCGCGCCACCCGACTGGTGGCTGCTGACGGTCGGCGGCAGGTGACCGTCAGCGGCTGCTCGGCGCGGGGCGGCGCCGGTCACCGCGTCCGATCAGCCCCGACCGCCCGCTTCCAGCATCAGTTTCGCGGTCGCCTTGGCCGAGCCGACGACGCCGGGGATGCCCGCGCCCGGATGGGTGCCCGCGCCGACGAAATAGAGGTTCGGCACCGCATCGTCGCGGTTGTGGACGCGGAAGTACGCGCTCTGCGTCAGCACCGGTTCCAGGCTGAACGCGCTGCCGAGATGGGCGGCGAGGTCGGTCTTGAAGTCTGACGGGGCGTAGTGGAACTTGGTGACGATCCGCTCGTGGATATCGGGGATCAGGCGGCGGCCGACCTCGTCGAGGATGCGCTTTTCAAGAATCGGGCCGACTTCCGCCCAGTCGACCGGGAACTTGCCCATGTGCGGGACGGGCGCGAGCACGTAGAAGGTGCTCATCCCCTCGGGCGCCATCGACGGATCGGTGACGGTCGGGTGGTGGAGGTAGAGCGAGAAATCCTCGGCCAGGACGCCGTGGTCGTAGATGTCCTCGAGCAGGCCCTTATAGCGCGGGCCGAACAGGATCATGTGGTGGGGGATGCCCGGCCACGTGCCCTTGATGCCGAAATGGACGACGAACAGCGAGGGCGAATAGCGCTTGCGCTCGAGCTTCGCAGCGGTGCGTTGCGACGAGCGCGATTGCCCGAGCAGCTCGCGATAGGTGTGGACGATGTCGGCGTTTGCGGCGACCGCGTCGCAGTCGGCGTGCCAGCCGCTCTTGGTGGTCACCCCGGTCGCACGGTCGCCGAGCGTTTCGATGCGCGCGACCGGATCGTTCAGGCGCAGCTCGCCGCCGATCCGCTCGAAATGACGGACCATGCCTGCGACGAGCCGGTTGGTGCCGCCCTTGGCGAACCAGACGCCGCCGTCGCGTTCGAGCTTGTGGATCAGCGCGTAGATCGCGCTGGTGGTCATGGGGTTGCCGCCGACCAGCAGCGTGTGGAAGGAGAGCGCCTCGCGCAGCTTCTCCGACTTCACGAAGCTCGACACGATCGAATAGACCGAGCGCCATGCCTGGTATTTGGCGAGCGCGGGCGCGGCCTTGATCATCGACGCGAAGTCGAGGAACGCGACGTGGCCGAGCTTCTCATAGCCTTCCTTGAAGACCCCGGCCGAATAGTCGAGGAACTTGAGATAGCCTTCCCAGTCGCCGGGATGCAGCCGCTCGATCTCGCGGCGCAGCACCGTGTCGTCGTTGGTATAGTCGAAATTGGTGCCGTCGGCCCAGTTGAGCCGGTAGAACGGGGTCACCGGTTCAAGCTCGACATCGTCGGCCATGTCGTGACCGGTCAGCGCCCAGAGTTCGGACAAGCAGGCGGGATCGGTGATGACGGTCGGGCCGGCATCGAAGACGAAACCGTCGCGTTCCCAATAATAGGCGCGCCCGCCGGGCTTGTCGCGCGCCTCGACGATGGTCGTCTGGACGCCCGCCGACTGGAGGCGGATGGCGAGCGCCAGTCCCCCGAACCCTGCACCGACTATGATCGCGCGCTTCATGCCATTATCGCCTTTATTGCTCGCCCGACCGGCACCGGCGGCTTGCCCGCAAGGATGCGGAGCTTGTCGCCGGGCGTCGAGGTGCCTGCGTAAAATCGTCCGATCAGGGCGGGCGAGAGCCGGTAGAAGCGCTCGAGCACCCGATATCGCTCCGCCGGTTCGGCTGCCTTGAACAGCATCCGGTCGAGCAATCGATAAAAGCCGCGCGCGTTCCATGCGGCGCGGGCATGGGCGTAGGTCGCCTCGTGCAGCGCCCAGCCGCCGAAATCGCGCCGATCGGCGATCAGCGCGGCGAGCCGCACCGCGTCGGGCAGCGAATAGCCGGTGGTCGGGTGGAACAGCCCGGACCGCATGCCGGCCTTGGCGACGCCGCGCCCGCCCGAGCGCCAATACGCCTCGAAGTCGCCGCCCATCGCGACCGGCAGCACGCCCGCCTCCTCGCGCTCGACGGTGGCGCCGTGCCAACCTTGCGCATGGGCATAGGCGTCGATCCGGGTGCCGAGCGCGGCGCGGTCGAGATCGGGGGTGTCGCTGTAATAGGTGTCCTCGACGAACATCCGTGCCTCGCCGGTTGGGAGGCAATAGAGAAAGCGGTAGCCGTCGAGCTGTTTAACGGTCGCGTCCATCACCACCGGGCGCGGGCGGGCGTGGGGCGCGGGCAGCAGCAGTGCGCGCCCAACGAACTTCTGCCAGCCGCAGTCGAGCGTCGACAGGTCACCGGGGCCGCGCGCGTCGATCACCCCGGTCGCCTCGATCCGGTCGCCGTCGGCGAGCACGACCGCGGTCGCCGAGGCGCCGATCACCCGCCGTCCGAGCAGCAGCGCACTTGCCGGCAGCGCGGCGCGCACCGCGGCGTCCAGCCGCTCGCTCTCGATCGAGTAATAGCTCTGGTCGAGCGTGCGCGCGTGGCGGGGGAAGGCGATGTCGTAGCCACGCCAGGCATGGCTGACCGCGGGCGCGACGATCCAGCGATGCGCCTCGGCGACGTCCGATCCGAAGAACGACCAGAGATGGTTGCCGCCGATCCGCGTGTCGGCATCGACCAGCCGTACATCGAGATCGGGATGCCGCGCGGCGAGCGCGAGCGCGATCAGCGAGCCGGCCAGCCCCGCGCCGAGGATCGCGACGTCGCAACGGATGGTGGCGGGCATGGAGCGGCGCTAAGCCGATGGGGCGGGGCGTGCAAGCGGCGGGTGGCGCGATGGTGATCCACGTGTCCGTTCCGGCGTGGTCAGGGCAAGCGCCGGCGCGGCTTGTGGCACGATGGCTGCTGACGCATTCTCGCCGCGCACAGGGGGGAAGTGGATGAGGATCGTGGCGATGGCCGCGCTGCTGATCGATCTGGGGCGAGGCACCACCGGTCAGGATTTCGGCGCCAGCACCAGACTGGGGCTCGCGATCTACGGACCGGAGGCGGCGGCTGAGGATCTTGGCGATGGCCATCGGCTGCGTTGCCAGCCGCCCGAAGCCGCCACGCCCGCCTTCTGTGCCGCGTTGCTGAAGACGCTGCCGCGGGCGGTGATCGCGTTCGGGGCGCGGCGGGCGGGTTCGCGTCGGGCGCGAACGATGGTGGATGCCACCGAGGCGTATGTGCAGCGGGCGGTCCGGTCGGCGAGCGCAAGGCAAGGGCCGCGATGAGCAGCGTCTGCCGCATGGCACCGACGCTCACCACCGCGCGTCTGACGATGACGGGGCATCGCCGCGCCGACCTCGACGCGTGTGCGGCGATGTGGGCGGATCCGCGTGTGTATGCGATGATCGGCGGCAAGCCGCGGGTCCGCGAGGAGGTGTGGCTGCGGCTGTTGCGATCGGTGGGGCAGTGGCAGCTGTTCGGCTATGGCGGGTGGGTGGTGCGCGAGACCGCGAGCGGACGGTTCGTCGGCGATGTCGGGTTGATCGAGGCGGAGCGGGCGATCGTGCCGCCATTGACGGTGCCCGAGGTCGGTTGGGCGGTGGTGCCGGCGTTTCACGGGCAGGGGATGGCGCGCGAAGCGGTGGAGGCGGCACTCGACTGGGCGGACCGGAAGGGGCCGCGGGCGACATGCTGCATCATCCATCCCGATAACGCCGCCTCGATCCGGCTCGCCGAGCGGGTCGGATACCGATTTCTGCGCGAGGCGAGGTATTCCGATGCGCCGACGCTGGTGTTCGAGCGGACGGCACCGGGCTCGTGAGGGGCTAGTTCACGCGGCCGCGTCGAACGTGTCGCTCCCGATTATAGTCTGGGCTCCCCGTCGATCAGGACTAGGAAGAGCTAGGGTCGGTCGCCCGAATGCGCGCCTCCGCCTCGGGATCGCTGCCGCCGAGGTCCGCATCGCCGAGCGGGCTGTTCGGCGAGGCACCACCCGTCGCGGTGCGCGAACCGCCCCCGGTGCCGCCGCCGATCAGGCCACCGCCGCCCGGCATCGCACCCGGTTGGTCGTCGGACAGGACCGCGGCTGCGGTGCGGTCGTAGCGAGCGTCGGTCGCGGGCCGATCCTCAGGATCGGGCGCGTTGTTGGGCTGGTCGCTGGGCATGGATCGCACTCCTTTTGCGTGATCCAACGCGCAAGCCTCGCGATGCGTTTCCCGTTAACCCACAATGCGCTAGGGATGGCGGCGTGTTGATCGCCATCCTCCTGTCCGCGCTTGCGATGACCGCGATCGTCGGCGTCCGCTACCTGATCGTGTCGGGCGCGTTCGCCGCCGCGACGCGGCTGCGCCATCGCGGGCTCTACACCGGGCTCGACGCGCAGGTCCGGCGCGAGATCTATTGGAGCCTCATCTCGGCGGCGGTGTACGGCATACCGGCGGGGGTCGTCGCCTGGGGCTGGCAGCAGCATGGCTGGACGCGCATCTACACCGACGTTGACGCCTATCCGCTCTGGTACCTGCCGGTATCGGTGCTGCTGTTCCTGCTGGCACACGATGCCTGGTTCTACTGGACGCATCGCTGGATGCACCGGCCCAAGGTGTTCAAGATGGCGCACGCGGTCCATCACGCGAGCCGCCCGCCGACCGCCTGGGCGGCGATGGCGTTCCACCCGATCGAGGCACTGACCGGGGCTGTTGCAATCCCGCTACTGGTGTTCGTGATTCCGATCCATACCGCCGGGCTCGGCTTGGTGCTGACGATCATGACGGTTATGGGTGTCACCAATCACATGGGATGGGAGCTTTTCCCGCGTTTCCTGTGGGATGGTCCGCTGGGGGGCTGGCTGATCACGGCTTCGCACCACCAACGGCACCATGAACAATATGGGTGTAACTATGGCCTCTATTTCCGCCACTGGGATCGGTTCTGCGGCACGGACCGCGGGATCGGCGATTTCGCGCGCTCACATGCCGCGGCGGCTCGGCGGGCGGATGGCCATGCTGGCACCGGCGGCAGCGCTGCTGATCGGCGCCATGCCGGTGGCGCGGTTGGACGTATCGGCGGATGACCTGCGCTCGGCCAAGGGCGTGCTGCAGATCTGCCTGACCGCCGATCCCGACAAGTTCCCCGGCTGCGTCGACGATGCCAACGCCGTCACCCGCACCGTCGCCGCGGCCAAGGGTGGCGTCCGCTTCGATGGCCTGCGCCCTGGCACCTATGCGGTGTCGGTGATCCACGACGAGAACGGCAACAAGAAGCTCGACACCTTCGCCGGCATCCCGCGCGAGGGCTTCGGCTTCTCGCGCAATCCGGCGATCCGGTTCGGACCGCCGAAGTTCGCGGCGGCGCGCTTTGCGGTCGCGGGCAATGATGCCGAAATGCAACAGATAAAGATGCGCTACATCTTCTAGTAGATCGCGCGGACACAAAGCACCGGGCGTCGCGTTGCGCGCGTAACGAATCCCCCGGAGTATCCGATCTTGCGCGCCATTCTCGCTTTCGCCCCCGCCCTGCTGATCGCCGCTCCGGCGTTTGCGCAGGATGCGGCCGTCCCCCCCGATACCGCGACGGTGGCGGAGGAGATCGGCGGCGACACGCTGACGATCGGCGCGGGTGCGGTTTATCTGCCCGATTACGAGGGATCGGGCGACTACAGCTTCACCGCGGCACCGGGTGCGACGGGATCGTACAAGGGCTTCTCGTTCCTGCTCGCCGGCAACCGCCTGTCGGTCGACGTGATCCCCGAGGCCCCGACCGCGACCTGGGACTTCCAGGCCGGCCCGCTGGCCGTGATCAACTTCAACCGCAACAGCCTTAGCGGGATCGACAATCGTCAGGTGCGCGCGCTGGGCGAGCTGGGCACCGCGATCGAGGTCGGCGGCTATGTCGGGATCGGCAAGACCGGCATCATCACCAGCCCCTACGACAAGCTGTCGGCGACGATCAGCTATCGTACCGACGTCAACGGCGTTCACCGTTCGGACGTCTGGCAGCCGTCGATCAACTATCTGACCCCGCTCAGCACCAAGGCGGCGGTCGCGACCTTCCTATCGGCGGAGCATGCCGGCGACGGCTATGCCACCACCTATTTCGGCGTGACCCCGGCGCAGTCGGTAGCGTCGGGGCTGGTCGCGTACAATTCGCGCGGCGGGTGGAAGAACTGGAACCTCGGCCTGGTCGGCACCTATGCGCTGACCGGCGACCTGCTGCACGGGTTCAAGCTGGTTGCGGGCGGGACCTATCGGCGGATGCTCAACGATTTCGGCGACAGCCCGGTGACAACCTCGCGGACCCAGTGGCTTGGCGCGATCGGGGTCGCCTACACGTTCTGAACCCCCGGTCGGCGGTCAGGCGCCAGTGCTGAGCCTGATCCGTGGCCCCATAGTCGCGGGGCATCGGTCCGTCCCCCGCGAGCCATCCCGTCCCCGGGATGGCTCGGGGAGATGGCACCGATCGTTCGCCGGGCCTTGATGGCAGCGTAGCCGGTCCTTGTCCTGGACCAACCCCGACGAAGCCTTTGCCGCGTCATCCCCTCGGCAGGCATCGATGTATCAATATGATGCTCGTTAAATAATTCGTGCATCTTTCCGTCGCGGCAAACCGTTCCTGCTTCCGCTACGCGCCGATAGGTGTGCGATAGGGAGGACATTGTGGAAGCTGACAGCCAGCAACTGATCGAGGCATTCGATCGACGGGTAGAGCGTCGCAACGAGCGGCGTGACATGTTCCGCATGGTGCTCGGCGCCGCGGTCGGCGGTGCGGCATTCGCCTATGCCAGCGAGGCGGCGGCGCAGGCGACCGTCACCGATCCCGACATCCTCAACTTCGCGCTGAACCTCGAATATCTCGAGGCGCAGTTCTACGCCTATGCCGCGACTGGCGCGGCGATCGCCGCCAATCTCCAGACGCCTGGATCGTCCGCGCCGGCCGGTGGCGCAGGCCAGGGCGGTGTCCAGATTCGTACCAATGAAACCGGCCAGCCGCGTGCCGTGACGTTCGGCACCGATGCCGGCGAGCGGGCGGTCGCCGCCTATGCGCGTGAGATCGCCGCCGACGAGGTCGCGCACGTCCAGTTCCTGCGCACCGCGCTCAGCAATTCGTTCGTCGCGCAGCCCGCGCTCAACATCTCGGGCGGTCAATCGGGCGCGTTCACCGCGGCGGCACGTGCAGCGGGCTTCTTCTCGGCGGGGCTGTCGACCGCGGTCGCGACCGCGGCCGGGCTCGACCTCGTCAACCAGACGTTCGACCCCTACGCGAACTCGAATGCGTTCCTGCTGGGCGCCTTCATCTTTGAGGACGTCGGCGTCACCGCGTACAAGGGCGCCTCGCCGCTCATCACCAACACGACCTTCCTGCAGGCGGCGGCGGGCATCCTCGCGGTCGAGGCGTATCACGCCGCGATCGTGCGCACGACGCTGTATGCCCGCGGCCTCGACGTGCCGGCGCTTCGCGATGCGACGACCCTCATCTCGAACGCGCGCGACAGCCTCGATGGCACGTCCGACCTCGATCAGGGGGTCAATCCGACCACGGTCAATGGCGCGTCGGTGTCGAACATCGTGCCGCTCGACACGAACGGCATCGCCTACAGCCGCTCGCCGGGTCAGGTCCTCAACATCGTCTACCTGAACCGTACCAACGTCACCGCTGGCGGGTTCTTCCCCGCAGGCGTCAACGGCACCATTCGCGCCGCGGCGTCGAACTGAGAAGAGGGGAGGACATAGTCATGAAGATCAACCAGACCCTCGAGCTCGTCGAGCGTATCGAAGCCCGCCGCAATGCCCGTCGCGGCTTCCTCAAGGCGAGCGCCGGCGCGGCCGTCGCCGCAGGCGGCCTGTCGCTGCTTGCCGCCTGCGATGCGGACGAAGGGCCCGGCACGCCGTTCCCGACGCCGACCCCCACGCCGACCTCGGCGGCAGTGACCGATGGTGACGTGCTCAACTTCGCGCTGCAGCTCGAATATCTCGAGGCGCAGTTCTACAGCTACGCTGCGTTCGGCTCCGGCCTCAACGCCAACCTGCTTACCGGCACGGGAACCCAGGGCACCGTCGACGATATCGG
>Ga0182210_1000241_pt1 | contig 12573 bp, 18 predicted proteins | sample G5R1MG_19_FD_129670 | JGI IMG/M metagenome (GOLD analysis project Ga0182210, IMG submission 129670) | Switchgrass phyllosphere microbial communities from Michigan, USA - G5R1_MAIN_03OCT2016_LD1 MG | ecosystem: Host-associated > Plants > Phyllosphere > Phylloplane/Leaf | place: USA: Michigan... | reverse complement strand
TCGCTTGCCCGGCGAGGGATGGAGCGAGCCGCAGGACGTGCCCTTGCAGGATGCGCAGCGCGCGATGCGACTGATCCGTGCGCAGGCCGGATCGTTCGGGATCGACGGGGCGAAGCTCGGCTGCATCGGCTTCTCGGCAGGCGGACTCCTTTCGGCCTCGCTCGCCACCGCTTGGGCGGATCCGGTCTATCCCGCCCGCGATGCGGCGGACCGGCTCGACGCGCGGCCCGCCTTCGCCGGGCTCGTCTACCCCGTCACCTCGGGCGATCTGATGCGGGTCGGCACCGGCCCCGCCGCCCGCTTCGATCCCCATCGCCGTGTCAACCGCGACACGCCGCCGCTGTTCATCGCGCACGCCCTCGACGATCCCGTCGTCCCCTTCACCGAGCCCATCGCCATGCTGCAAGCCGCGCGCGCCGCCGGGGTGGAGGTCGAGGCGCATTTCTTCCAGGAAGGCGGACACGGTTTCGGCCCCGGCTATCTGCCTGCCGACCTTCCGGGATCGCGCTGGCCCGATCTGTTCGACCGTTGGATGACGCGCGCGGTCAAGCCGGCGGGCTGACCCGCCTTTCGCGGCCGCGGACCCATCCTATTTAGGCTGCCACATGCCCCATCCCCTGATCCTCGCGATCGGCGACAGCCTCGTCGCCGGTTACGGCCTGTCCGCCGCCGACGCCTTCCCCGCCCAGCTGGAACGACGCCTGCGGGTGGGCCGTCCGGCGGCTTGCGTGATAAACGCCGGCCGGTCGGGCGATACCGCCGCCGACGTGTTACGACGCCTGCCGGGCGCGCTGACCAGCCTAGCCGCCCGACCCGACCTCGCGATCGTGCAGGTCGGCCCCAACGACGCGCTGCGCCAGGTGCCGCCGTCGGCCGTTCGCGCCAGCCTCGACGCCGTGCTCGACGAACTCGGCCGGTGCGGCGTGCCGGTGCTGCTGACCACCGTCGCCCCGCCCGCGATCCTGCAGGACCGCATCCGCCCCTATCTTGCCATCCACGACGCGCTGGCGAAGCAGCACGGCACGGCGGTCGCGCCCTTCTTTCCCGCAGGCATCCTCGGCCGGCCGGACATGGTGCTCGCCGATCGCATGCACCCCAACGCCGCCGCGATCGGGCTGGTCGCGGACGCGCTCGCGCCGGTGGTCGAGCGCCTGCTCGCGCAGCACGCCGACGCTTAGCGGCGACCGGTCCCGCGCCCGCGGGTCATCGGATCGGGCTTGGGCGGCGGCTTCCACCCCGCGGGCGGATCGACGCGCTGCTGGCTGGTGCCGAGCCCCATCGCCCCCGGCCTTTGGCGGGGAAGGCCCGACAGATCCGCCGCTTCGGCATCGGCGGGGGTCGCCCCGCCGCGGATCAGTGCGATTTGATCGCGCAGGCGACGCGCCTCTTCGAAGTCCAGCGCCTCGGCCGCCGCCTCCATCTTCTGGCGCAGGGTGTCGATCGTCTCGGCCATCCGCCTTCAACTCGCCGGATCGGCTTCCGTGCCGCCCCGCACCGCCGCAGGCACGATCCCCTCGGCCAGCAACCGGTGCAGCGCGTCGATATGGCCGCCATCCCTTGTGCCGCCAGCATCCGACGTCATCACCACGGTCAGCCGCAGATCGGGCACCACATAGACCATCTGCCCGCCATAGCCCCAGGCGAAGCGAACCGGGTGGCCGCCCGCCTCGCCGATGAACCAGCCATAACCATATCGCCCGCCGCTCCACGGCGACACCGCACGCGGGGTCCAGCTTTGCGCGATCCACGCCGCGGGCAGCACCCGCCTGCCGTCGATCACCCCGCCCTGCCGGTAAAGTTCGCCGAACCGCGCCAGGCTCCGCGGCGACAGGCGCATCTCGTTGCCACCGAAATAGATACCTTGCGGATCGGTCGACCAGGCCGGAATGGTGATACCGAGCGGCTCGCCCAGCCATTCGCGCGCGAGTTGCAGCGTGCTGCGCCTCGACGACTTGGTCAGCATCGCCGACAGCAGATGCGTGTTGCCGGTCGAATAGAGCATGCCTCCACCCGGCGCATCGACGAACGGCCGCGCTAGCGCCGACCGCACCCAATTGGGGCTCGACACCCAGCGTCCGTAATATTCGCCCGACGTCCGCTCCAGCCCCGCCTGCATCGACAAAAGGTTGCCGACGGTCACCTGCGCCAGCCGGGGATCGGGCGATGGCGGCGCCTCGCTGCGCAGCACCGACAGCACCGGCTGGTCGACTCCGCTCAGCACGCCGCGCGCGATGGCGATCCCGACCAGCGCCGACATCACCGATTTCGACGCGGACTTGATGTTGACCGGCTGGTCGAACGGCGGTCCGCCGTTGAAGCGATGCTCGGCCAGCGTCCGTCCGTCGCGCAGCACCAACAGCGACCGCAGTCGCGGCAGACGGCGCGCGGCCTCGACGGTGCGAGCCATCTCGGCGGCATCGAGGCCCATGGTCCGATCGACCGCCGCCGCCGGCACCAGGTCCGGTGCGGCTTGAGGGGCCGCCGATCCACAACCGGCGAGCAGGACGAACGCGAACAGACGATGCACCATGGGCCCGATGTAGGATGCCGAGCAGCGGTCGCCTGCCCCAGTCGCATTTCGTCACACGCCGCCGGCACCGCGGGCGGGCGCCGCTCCTAATCCTGCGGCGGCACCTGCCAGTTGCGCTCGTCGCTCGCAAAGGCCGCGGCACGCGCGAGATATTCGGCGTATTGCGCGAACATCGGCACGTTGAAGGTGACGAGGACGGGCGGCGTCCCCTCTTCGCGAAACGTCAGCACGACGAAACGCCGCCCCTGATCATCGACCATCAACCCCGCATCGAGCGCGTCCGCACCCGACGGCGTGATGACGATCTCCGCCACCATCGATCAGGCCGAAGGGTCGGGCAGATGCCGCGCGAGATCGCCGATCGCGTCGCCGACGAAGTTCGTTACCGGCTCGCCCGCGTTGATCCGGACGGGATGTTCGGGCGTCAATACCGCCGCCGCGCGGTGATCGGCATCGAGCGATTGCCAGGCACGAACCGCGCCCTCCAGACTGGTCACCTCGGGCAGGTCGGCACCGCCGCGCGAGACGTTCTCGATGGCGGCGCTCATCCGCCAATCGATCGGCGGCGCTTCGTCCGCGCCGCCCCAGGTCGCCTCGGCCATCGATCAGACCTGGGTCTTGGTCGGCAGGTCGCGATCCTCGTCGCGCATTGCCACGTCATAGGCCGCACTCTCGTCGGCGATGCCAGCCGCGACCGACGCCTCGGCGATAGGGTCGGCATTGGCACCGCCCTCGGCATTTTCGTTCGTGGCAAGCTCGTCTTGCAAACGGGCAAGTTCCATGTCCGCCACGCCGGAACCGGTCGGCTGCAGCGGCAGGTCGGTGAGGTCGGTCGGATGGTTCGGGGACGTGTCGTCGGCCATGTCACTCTCCTAGGGTTCGAAGCAGCAACGCATGGCCGGCGGATCGGAGCCGTCAGCGCAGCTTCGCGTCCAGTTCGGCGATCCGCCCGGCGTTCAGCGTGCGGCGATGCACCGCGCCTTCGTGCAGCACGAGATAGCAGCCCGCCTGGACCGCGGCGGGCACCGCACGCCACCGGTCGAGGCAATCGCGAACCGAGGCTTTCCACGGCTGGTGGATCGTTTCGACCAGTTCGGCCCGGCCATTGGGATCGATGCTTATCATGACGGCTCGATTACCCCACCAGATATGAACCCGTGCCTAAGCGAACGTGGAGATTGCGTGCAGACGACCGGAAAAGCGACGACGGGGCGCAGAAGTCCCCGTCGTCGCCGGCCTTCACATGCGGTGTTCGCCGCCGCCGCCGTTCTGCATCTTCATCGCGGCGGTCAGATGCTGCTGCACGATCGGCACCGCCGACTTCGCCGTGGTGCGAAGCGCGACCTGGTCGCCGTTCGCGCCATAGCTCTTGTGCAGATCCAGCGCCGCCTGGTGCGCGGGAATCTGCTGCGCGATGTAGACGCGGTCGAAATCGGCGGGCGACGCCGATTGCAGCTCGGCGATCGAGGCCGCCGCCCCGGGGTCGAGCGCCGGCGGCGTGGGTGCCAGCTTCGCGCGCATGGCCGCCTTCATCGTCGCGGCGGTCGTCTTCTGGTGATGCTTGATCAGCATCTGCGCATATTTGCGGATCGCGGGGCTTTGCGATTTCTGGAGCGCGACCTGGCTCGAATTGATTTCGAACAGGTCGCTCTTGCCCGCGGCCATGATGTACGGCGCGGCCTGGGTCTTGGCCTCGGGCGGGGGTGGTGGCGGCGGCGTCTGCGCGACCGCGACGACCGAACCGGCGATCCCCATGCAGATGATGAACGACTTGATCATGACGGCTCTCCCTGTGGTCGCTGACGCGACGACATGATCAGCAAACCGTATCTTTGACCCTAGGTTCCTGATTTCGCACGAGACTTGATCTGCGTTGTACAGGTAGGGTCGGTACGCGATCCAAGTCTGGACGCATTGCCGTGCCCCCGGCTGGCTCAGTCCTTGATCAGCTTGGCCGCACCCTTGTCGGTCGCCGTGGACGGATCGCGCGGCTCCAGGCGGACGATCCACTTGGGATAGCCTTCCGGCGCCATGACGATATCGGCCACCGCCACCGGGTCGCCACCCGTCTCGATCCACCCCGCCCCACCACACCGATCACAGATCGCCCGCTTGCAACGAAAGCTGACGAGGTCGATCTCGACGTTCCACTGCCCATGCCCGCGGCACACCGGGCATTTCGCATCGAGCATGCCGTTGCGCGCGCAGATCGGTACGTTGTCGAAGGCGTGCGAATCGTCAGGACCGGCACAATGGACGATGTTGCTGGCATGCGGCACCCACCCGCTGTGACGCCCCGTCGCGCCGTCCGCAAGGTCCGCTCGCCGGGCGCGGAACGGAACCTATAGCAGGCCGGTTGATCGCCGGAGCAAGGATCCGACCCACGTCCGACACGCCTCCTCCCGCAAACGGCGCGCTTGCCGCGGGCACCCCCGCCTATCGCCGCCTGACGGTCGCGATGCTGCTGGCGGGGTTCGCGACCTTCTCGACCCTCTACGCGACCCAGCCGCTGCTGCCGCTGCTCGCGCAGCATTACCGCCTCACCGCCGAAACCGCCTCGCTCGCAGTGTCGATGGCGACCGGACCACTCGCGTTCGGTATTCTCGTCGCCGGCGCGCTGTCGGACCGGATCGGGCGGCGATCGATGATGGTTGCAGCGATGATGGCGGCGGCGGTGCTGACCCTCGCTGCGGGGCTGATGCCGGGGTGGTACGGGCTGCTCGCCGCACGCTTCCTCGCCGGGCTCGCGCTCGCCGGAGTGCCTGCGGTGGCGATGGCATATGTCGCCGAGGAGGTCGACACCGCCTCGGTCGGATCGGCAACCGGGCTCTACATCGCGGGCAGCGCGCTGGGCGGCATGGGCGGGCGGCTGCTCGCCAGCCTGGTCGCGGCGGCGGCCGACTGGCGCTGGGCACTGATCGCGGTCGGCGCGACCGGGCTGGTGATGGCGGAGGCGTTCCGTCGGCTCGCGCCGCCATCGCGCAACTTCGTCGCCGGCAGCGGCGGGTTGAGCGCGGTACCACGTGCCGCACGCGTGCTGTTCCGCGATCCCGGACTACGCTTGCTCTACGCCGAAAGCTTCGTGCTGATGGGGGTGTTCGTCACCATCTACAATTATGCCGGCTTCCACCTTGCCGAGCCGCCCTATCGCTTGGGTCAGACGGCGGTGGGCGCGGTGTTCCTCCTCTACATCGTCGGCTCGGCAAGCTCGGCCTGGTTCGGGGCGCTGGCGGGTCGCGCCGGACGGCGGCGCGTGTTCTGGATACCCGTGGCGATCCTGGTCGCAGGAGTAGCGATCACCGCCGCGGGGCCGCTCTGGTTGGTGGTGACGGGGATCGCGGTCGTCACGCTCGGCTTCTTCGGCGCGCATTCGATCGCAAGCGCTTGGGTCGGCCGCCGAGGCGCGGCGATCCGCGGACAGGCGGCGGCCTGGTATCTGTTCTTCTATTATCTCGGGTCGAGCATCCTCGGCTCGGTCGGTGGCTTCGCCTGGACCATGGCGGGCTGGCCCGGCGTGGTCGCGTTCTGCGGCGGTCTCGGCGTCCTCGCCCTCGCAGGCGCAGCGCTGCTCTACCGGGTGGCGCCGCTCCGGGTCGAACCGCCGCCCTCGTCCTCGGCCCCCGCCAGCGCACCGCCCTAAGCGCCCGTTCCCGCCGAATACGCGAAGCGTCGTTCGTCAGGATTATCGATAATGGCTGGGGCGGCAGGATTCGAACCTGCGAATGCCGGTACCAAAAACCGGTGCCTTACCGCTTGGCGACGCCCCAACGACGCCGCGCCTTATACCCGTGCCGCCGCCGCTGACCAGCCCTTCAGGCGAGGCGGTGGAGCCACCCGTGCGGATCGGCGGCGCGGCCGCGCTGCACGTCGGCTAGCGCCTTGTGGAGCCGGTCGGTGATCGGGCCGGTCCCGCCCGAGCCGATCGTGAAGCCGGCATCGCCGTCGGTCACCGAGCCGATCGGGGTGACGACCGCCGCGGTGCCGCAGGCGAACGCCTCGACCAGGCGGCCGCTCTGGGCATCGGCGCGCCACTGATCGATCGCATAGGGCTGCTCGACCACCGTCAGCCCGTGATCGCGGGCGAGCGCGATTAGCGAGTCGCGGGTGATGCCCGCCAGGATCGTGTCGCTGAGCGGCGGCGTCTGCAGCGTGCCGTCGGCGAAGACGAAGAAGATGTTCATACCGCCCAATTCCTCGACCCAGCGCCGCTCCAACGCGTCGAGGAAGACGACCTGATCGAACCCGCGGGCGATCGCCTGGCGCTGCGCCGACAAGCTCGCGGCATAGTTGCCGCCGCACTTGGCGGCGCCGGTGCCGCCCGGCCCCGCGCGCGTCGTGTCGCGCGCGACCCACAACGACACCGCGCGCATGCCGCCCTTCCAATAGGCGCCGACCGAAGACGCCAGCACCATATAGAGATATTCGGCCGCGGGCCGCACGCCCAGGAACACCTCGGACGCGATCATGAAGGGGCGAAGGTACAGCGCCCCCTCGGCACTATTGGGCATCCAGTCGCGATCGACCTCGACCAGCTTCTCGATCGATCCGAGGAAGAGGTCGTCGGGCAGTTCGGGCATCGCCATCCGCCGCGCCGACGCGCGGAAGCGCGCGGCGTTGGCCCGCGGGCGGAACAGCGCGGTGCCGCCGTCAGCAAGGCGATACGCCTTCAGGCCCTCGAAGATTTCCTGCGCATAATGGAGCACCGCGCTGGCGGGATCGACCTGGAGGCTAGCGCGCGCAGTGACGTGCGCATCGTGCCACCCCTGCGCCTCGTTCCAGCGGACCACCGCCATGTGGTCGGTGAAGACGCGCCCGAAACCCGGATCGACCAGTTGCGCCTCGCGCTCGCTTGCCGCCAGCGGTGTGGCATGGGGCTCGAAGCGGAACGAGGTGTCGGTCACGAGAGGCGCCTTGAGCGAGGTTGATATGCGTGGGGTTGCCGCGGCCTAGGGCCGATGGCTAAACGGGTCAACATGGCTGCCCCGGCTCCCCTCCCCTCCGCCCAATTCCTCCGCGAGCCCGAGCTTCGCCGCGGCATGGAGCTTTTGTACTTCGGACAGGCGCATCTGGTGCGGACCGCCGATGCCGAACTCGCCGCGCGCGGATTGGGGCGGGCGCACCACCGATCGCTCTATTTCGTCGCGCGCCGCCCCGACATCACCGTCAGCGAGCTGCTCAGCCTGTTGTCGATCACCAAGCAATCGCTCGGCCGCGTCCTCAACGAGCTGACCGAGCGCGGGCTGATCGAGGCGCGCCCCGGCGAACGCGACCGGCGCCAGCGCCTGCTGCGCCTGACCGAGGCGGGCGTGCAGCTGGAAAGCGAGCTGTTCGAAAGCATCCGCCAGCGGATGACCGCGGCCTATGCGCGCGCCGGCCAGCAGGCGGTCGGTGGTTATTGGGCGGTACTCGAGGGGATGATCGACGATCAGGCGCGCGCGCAGATCGACTCGCTCCACCGCTGAAACGGTCGCCGTTCAGGCGCGGGCAGCAGCGGCCATCTCCGCATTGCGACGCTCGGCGGCGCGTAACGTCTCGGTGACGAGCGCGACCAGCGCACCGTCGCGATCGAGCACGTCGAGCCCTTTGCGGGTCGAGCCCCCAGGGCTCGCGACACGATCGGCAAGCACGGCGGGCGGCGCATCGCCGGCGGCCGCCAGCATCGCCGAACCCTCGACTGTGGCCAGCGCCAGCCGCAGCGCCTGATCGTGCGGCAGGCCGAGCGCGGCACCCGCCTCGGCCAGCGCGTCGATCCAGCGATAGGTGAAGCCCGGCCCCGACCCCGCCAGCGCGGTGACCGCATCGAAGTGACGCGCGTCGGCGATCCATTCGACCAGCCCGAGCCGACGAACGAGCGCCTCGACCGTCGCACGGACGCCGGGATCGCCCGAACCGGTGTGAAGCGCGGTCACCCCCTTGCCTATCGCAACGGGCAGGTTAGGCATCGCGCGGACGATCGCATCCGCCTCGAACCGGGCGGCGAGCGTTGCTTCCTCGACCCCGGCGAGGATCGAGATGAGGATCGCGGGCCGCAACCCGCTCAGCATCGGTGCCACCGTATCCAGCTGCTGCGGCTTCACTCCCAGCATGACGATCGCGGGAGTCTCGCCGAGAGGGAGCGCATGGAGCGCGCGGACGCCCGCCGGTACCGTCGCGGCCGTGCGGGTGACGACGGTGAAGCGACGCGGATCCATCCCGCTTTCCACCCAGCGGCGCAGCATCGCACCCGCCATGTTGCCGCAACCGATCAGCCAGACGGGGGACGCAACATCGGTCATGCGAGCGATTAGGCCTCGCCCTGCGTCTCGATCAGCGCGGCGGCCAGCGCGTCCTTAGGGCTCTTGCCGCCCCACAGCACGAACTGGAACACGGGATAGAACCGCTCGCATTCCTCGATCGCGCTTTCGACGAGCAACTCGGCCGCGGCGAGCGTCATCGAGCCCTCGTCCGCACCTTCGACCATCGCCGCGTGGCGGTAAAGCAGCACGCCCGACGAGGACCAAAGTTCGAAATGACCGATCCACAGCTGTTCGTTGACCAGCCCGATCGCCTCGTAGATCGCCGTCCGACGATCGTCGGTCACCTTGATGTCGGGAAAGGCAAGGAATTGCAGCACGCTGTCGTCCTCGCGCCACAGCGCCCGCAACTCGTAGGTCGTCCAGCTGCCCTTCACCTGCGCGACGATCTCCTCATCGAGCCGCTCATGCTCCCAGCCATGCGCGGCGTAATACGCCTCGAGCATGTCGATCGGCGCGGCGTCTTCGAGGGTCTGGTCGTTATGGTCGAGCATGATGCGCCCCTACCCTGACGCCGAAGACACCCGCTCGCAAGCGCGAGGGGCGGCGGCGGTCGGCGACTCGCGTGATCGCACCGGGGATCGATGACCGGGTCAGACGGTGGGGGACGGGTCGACGCTCGGCGACACACCGGCCGGGGACGACGCCCCCTTCGCCTCGATTGCATCGAGCCGCGCACGCAGCGTGTCGGCCTCGTCGCGCGCGGCGATCGCCGTCGCCTTGACAACCTCGAACTCGTCGCGGCTGACAAGGTCCATGCCCGCGATCCACTCGCGATTCTTCTGGCGAAAGGCGTCCTTCGCCTCGCGGCCGACGCCGGCCAGCGTGCCTGCGGCTCCGTTCAGCACCTTGGCGAGGTCGTCGAGGATCTTGTTGTCGGTCTGCATGTCACAACATTTGGGACGCCGACGCGCCCGGCGCAAGCCTCTCGGCACCGGGGTTCATCTGGCCGATCCGCCAGGTGAGCACGCCCGCAAAGCTGATCCAGACCAGATAGGGGACGAGCAGCCAGGCCGCAGTGTTGCGGATCCGGGCGAAGACCACCGCCGCGGCGCAGCCGGTCACCAGCATGAACACGATCAGCCACAACGCCGCGCCGATCCGGTGTGCGCCGAAGAACAGCGGCATCCAGCCGAGCGAGCCGCCGAAGCTCAACGCGAACAGCAGCACCGCGAGCGCCCGCCCGGCCGCGCCGCGCGCGTTGAGGATCATCGCCAGCGCGAGGCCCAGCAGCACGTAGATCGTCGTCCAGGCGACCGGGAACACCCAATCGGGCGGGTTGAGCGCGGGCTTGGCGAGGCCGCGATACCAGCCGCTGTCACCACCGGCGGTGACCCCGCTACCCGACAGAAAGCCGAGCAGCAGGATAAGCGGAACGGTGATCGCCGCCCAGCGCAGGTAGGATTGCCGCAACTGGCCCTTCGACGCGATCTCGCTCAATCCCGTACCTTCCTTGGCGTAGCGACGCGCTTCCTGCCCTAGTGGACGCGACAGGTAAACAGTGCGACCACTTTGGTTCGATCGGGGTTACCGAAAGCGAAGTCTTCGCTTCCCGCTCGTTCGGTATCGAATGCGGACTATCCCTTCCAGACCGCACCGATCAGGAACTCGACATTGCCCTCGGGCCCGGTGATCGGGCTCGGCGTCACGCCTTCGCCCCGCCAGCCGACACCGGCCAGCCAGCCCGCCACCTCGTCGCAGACGCGCGCATGGACGGCGGAATCGCGGACCACGCCGCCCTTGCCGACCTCCTCGCGCCCCGCCTCGAACTGCGGCTTGATCAGCGCGAGCAGGCGCGCCCCCGTGCTCGCGAACGACAGCGGGCGGTCGAGCACCTTCGCGAGCCCGATGAAGCTTGCGTCGCAGACGATTAGGTCGATCGGTTCGGGGATATGGGCGGGGGTGAGGATGCGGGCGCTGGTCTGTTCGTGGACGATTACCCGCGGGTCCTGGCGCAGCTTCCAGGCGAGCTGGTTGGTGCCGCTATCGACCGCATAGACCCGCGCCGCGCCGCGCGACAGCAGCACATCGGTGAACCCCCCGGTCGACGATCCGACATCGATCGCGACCTCGCCCGCGACGTCCCAGCCAAAATGGGTGAGCCCATGGTCGAGCTTGATCCCCCCGCGCGACACCCACGGATGATCGCGCCCGCGAACGTCAACCGCGGCATCGTCGGCAACCGCCTGCCCAGGCTTGTCGACCTTGCGCGTGCCCACGAACACCAGCCCGGCCATCACCAGCGCCTGCGCACGGCTGCGGCTTTCGACCAGGCCCCGGTCGACGAGCAGCTGGTCGATGCGGATCTTGGCCACCGCTCAGGCCTCCCCCTGCCGCTCCTGCTCCGCCTTGGCAGCGGCAAGTGCGGACTTCATGCGGCGCCACAGCACGATGTTGAAGGCGATCAGGCCGACCACCGCCAGGGTGATGATCAGCGCCGCCTTCTCGGGTCCGCTCACGCGCTCTCGCTGACGTGGGCGCTGTTGTGGCGCAGCGCGGTCAGCACCGTCGCGACGATCGCATCGGCGTCGAGGCCGGCCTCGGCATATTGGATCTCGGGCTTGTCCTGGTCCTGGAAGCGATCGGGCAGGCGCAGCGTGCGGATCTTGAGGCCGCCGTCGATCAGCCCTTCATCCGACGCCATCGTCAGCACATGCGCGCCGAAGCCGCCGACCGCATTCTCCTCGATCGTCACTGCGACCTCGTGGCCGGTCAGCAGGCGGCGGATCAGCGCCTCGTCGAGCGGCTTGGCGAAGCGCAGATCGGCGACCGTGGTCGACAGGCCCTTCGCCTCGAGCTGATCGGCCGCCTTCTGCGCCTCCGCCAGCCGGGTGCCGAGCGACAGGATCGCGACGGTCTTGCCCTCGCGGACCACCCGGCCCTTGCCGATCTCGAGCCGCTGCGGCGTCGCCGGAAGCGCGACGCCGGTGCCGTTCCCACGCGGGTAGCGGACCGCCGACGGGCCACGGTCGTGCAGCGCCATCGTATGGACCATGTGGACGAGCTCCGCCTCGTCGGCGGGCGCCATCACGACGAAATTGGGCAACGTTGCCAGATAGGTGACATCGAAACTGCCCGCATGGGTCGCGCCGTCGGCCCCGACCAGTCCGGCGCGGTCGATCGCGAAGCGGACCGGCAGGTTCTGGATCGCGACGTCATGGACGACCTGGTCGTAGGCGCGCTGAAGGAAGGTCGAATAGATCGCGCAGAACGGCCGCATCCCTTGCGCGGCAAGCCCCGCGGCGAAGGTGACCGCATGCTGTTCGGCGATGCCGACGTCGAAGCTGCGGTCGGGGAACGCCTTGGCGAACCGGTCGACCCCGGTCCCGCCCGGCATCGCCGCGGTGATCGCGCAGATCGTCGGATCGCCCTTCGCCTCTTCGATCAGCGCGTCGCCGAACACGTTCTGGTACTGCGGCGGTCCCGGCGGGGCCTTCGCCTGGGCGCCGGTGACGACGTCGAACTTCTGGACGCCGTGATACTTGTCCGCCGACGCTTCGGCAGGCGCGTACCCCTTGCCCTTCTGCGTCACGACATGGACCAGGATCGGCCCCTCGTCGGCGTCGCGGACATTTTCCAGCACCGGGATCAGATGGTCGAGATTGTGGCCGTCGATCGGCCCGACATAATAGAAGCCCAGCTCCTCGAACAGCGTGCCACCCATCGTCATACCGCGGGCGAATTCATCGGTCTTGCGCGCCGCGGTGTGGAACGGGCGCGGCAGCTTGCGGGCGAACTTCTTCATCAGCT
>Ga0182210_1000239_pt1 | contig 12588 bp, 16 predicted proteins | sample G5R1MG_19_FD_129670 | JGI IMG/M metagenome (GOLD analysis project Ga0182210, IMG submission 129670) | Switchgrass phyllosphere microbial communities from Michigan, USA - G5R1_MAIN_03OCT2016_LD1 MG | ecosystem: Host-associated > Plants > Phyllosphere > Phylloplane/Leaf | place: USA: Michigan... | reverse complement strand
TTTTTCTTGATATCAACCCAATCCTTGTCGATAATTAGTCATTTTCAGATCTTTCTGCATGTATAGGTTGTGTCGACGCAGCACAGCTTACGGCTGACACCGATGAGCCCTGAGCTAAGCCCATACAGACAGGCTGTTAATTGGTTTGTGGAATAAAGCAATTCCATGGCGGAGCCTCTCGGAGTTCTTCTATAGGCTGGGTTCCTTGAGCTATTGTGGAATTAGTTCTGATGGCCTGTTGCGTGCCGTGGCTGCTACCTGAGTTTGCCTGTCGTGCTCATTTGACCACCAGTCCTTGTTGTTCTGGACCCTCAGCCTGGCCCCCAATTTAATTTAGACCCATGCACACGTAAAAGCTTCTCCGAATCTCTGGCCAATGACACTGTCATTCAGTAGACGAGTAATAACGGCAGGGTGAGCACCGAAAAGCATGTGCCCTACGTGGAATATGGTGCAAAGATGTTGACCGAGAAATTAATGCCCCTCACCCTAAACTCCACCACCAGTAAGCAAGAAACACCAATATGGCGCAACTTTTGGGAGAAGATGAAGAAGACCCACTGGACCCCTTCTCACGCAGCAGAAGTATACATCCTGCGCTCGGAGATCCGCATTATATTTCTTCTGACATATTCACGCCCTTGTTCGATGGCTCGTTGCATAACGAAATCTTCCACCGCTGGCTTCATCGCATGAATTCATGGCAGCTGCACTTCCTGGGCGGTCCTGGCGCGGGAAAAGTGAATTCTATGCGCTTGTGCGCGTGAGTCCGTCTGCTAACGCAATCAGACAACCATCACAGCCCTCATCGCGGATCGCATCCGTACAAATTACGCGGATTCGCTCGGTCTTACGACTCATAGTGCCTCAATATTCATACACAATTTTCCCATCGAAAACGAACTCGCGTTCTTGGAAGACTTTTTGGACGATATCTATCGTCAATTAACTCCCATCGGACTCATAACGTGTCAGTCGGTATTGCAGAAGTATGAAAAGTACACCGAGGCGCAGAACACTGGGAAGCGAATTTCTGCTCGTGTGAACCTGATTGGACAGGCTCTCCAACAAAGGATTGCAGAAATAGAAGAGATGGGTCGCGCATTCCTTGTGATTGACAACATCGATCAATGTAGCCCAACCTTGGGAGAACTACTACTTCGCGAGCTGTCCATACTACAGCACTGTGGCTTGGGTATTGCAATCACTTCGCGATTGCCACAATATGGAAGCTTGAGGGATGTGTACTGCGACATCCACGAACTGGGGCCTTTTGAAGGCCGGTTAGCCTTCTATCGATATTGCTCAACTTGTGAGAAGTCTTTTGTATGCGATAGTTGTGACCGGTCCGAGTTACAATGCAATAAATGGTATGCACTTTTATTCAACTTACTGTTATAACAAAACGGATCGCTGACATTTGGCCTTCGATTTAGCGGTGATGACACCCACTGGGTCGAGCCGGATCATCTCGAGCTGGCAATCGACTCCATATATCAAAGACGCATCGAGAGCTTCATAGCATGGGACCTCGAACGAGAACACGGTGATCTTGGCCTCGGATCGGACGTAAAAAACTACCCTCCGCTGTCGTCATTTGGCATCGCATTCCGTAGAGACAAGCCTGAGCATACAGGTCGTGACTGGGTAAGAACGGTCGCGCAAAGTGTAAACGGGAGCGTCGTTCAAGCCAAACTTGCTCTCGATCGGATACATGTTGCGCCTTCGCCCAACGCTATCAACTTTAGTCCGAATCGCATACCTGAGAATGTCCAAGTACTATTTCATACGGCAATCAAGAGTATTGGGCAGCAGCCATCAAGTCAGCGTGAGCTAGCGCTGAGAAGTCTAGCTGCAGTTGGTAAAGAAGGGGGGCAGGATATGGGTCTACCCTTAACGCGTCTCGCCGGGCTGCTCAAAGCGCGGTCTCATAAACCTTCGGCATCGGATATCCCGCCTCGCAGTACTGAGGACATTCTCGCATCTGCAAAAGGGTATCTCACACTTATGCCACCATATCCAGGCGAAGCAGAGTTTACCATAGTTACTTTCAATCGGATGTTGTTTCGTTACATCAATGAAGATTACAACGACGAACTGGTAATGGCAAATTCGCAGTTACGTACCTCCAAGATTCCGACTTCCTTTACTCGCGCTTTGCAGAGTCCGATCACTAACGAACCGGAGCCTTCATGGCAAGACCGAGTAGCAGATCTCAAGCGATTTCAATCACCAAAGCTCTCATCCTGGTCTGCTCGTGGATCGCCACCAATTACGCGACAGTCACCTGGCTCCAATCGGAGCATGAGTTTCAATATGTCTGGAGCGCCCATGAGTACCTCACCTGCACCGGGCTTGGGGTTGGGGGTGGAGCTCGAGGGCAATGAATGCAAGGAAAATTACATGACGCTGACGAAGTCCCACCTGACCCAGGAAGAAACACAGGCGCTGGAGCGAGTCGACATTTCATGACTTACGGAGTCAAGCAATGAAAAATTTCGTTCCTTCCCAAATTACAAGCTCTAATCCTGGACCAGTTTGAGGTTTATTCACGGTTTGGATGTACTGCCACATCCTGGCACTCAGATGATGAATATCCAATGCGCCTATACGCAGATAGCACTGACCCGTCATAGATGGACAAAGCATGATGCCATATCCATCAAACCAATTTTCCGGGTCTGATGGGATGTCTTGTGAAAGTCTGCTTCTATAATCCGAGAAGTGCTCAGTCAAAGCGAGGATAACGAATAAGGTAGCACCTGGCTGGGCGTTCTCCATAGTGTCCGGGAAGGCTTCCATGATTGCGTCTTCCTCTGTGTAGTCGGCCAGACCAAAAGGGCGAATTCTCCAGCCATCCGTGTCACTCAACGCATACAAGAATCCCTGGTGGATATACCCTTGAACCGCCAATTCTCTCATCAAGAGCTTGGGTTCTTCATCGTTTCTGCTTGAGAATTTCTCAACAGATTCCTTCGCTTGCTTCAGTTCTCTGTTTGATCCGTGCAGCGCTGCTTGCTCATATCCAAACAATAACCCTTTGTCCGAGTTGGCACGACCGACACTGACCAAGGAATTTTGTCTCGAGGTCGCAGCCCCAATTTGAGAACACCGATGAGATGATGCATTGTACCTTTCTCGTCTTTCTTTAGCAAGCTGGAGGTCCTTATACATGTTCGCGAGCTCTTCTTCACGATCACCAGAAGCGTTGCGTAGCAGTTTGGGCTGGACCTTTTTATCCATAGCCGTAAAAGAGAGCGGCTGGTTGGCGTGGTTCGTCACACGGTATATTCTCTCTTGTTGTTGTGAGCGATCTTGGACAAGGATCCTGCCTTTGATTGAAGTCCATGACCAAGATGGGTTTTCCATTAGCTCCCTAGGTCGCTCAGCCGCGACACAGTCTGCGACTCTCCATGCCAATTGCTCCTCTAGAGCGAATTCCCATAGGCCAGCAACGTACTCTTCATCAATAATGTCGCGCACCAGTTTCGCAATGCCCCACACTGCTAGGCGCTTATCACTTTGCATAGTGAGACTGAGGCTTGTATAGTTTTCCACCGCTGCTCTCCAAAAGTCTTCGGGTGAGTCGTTATTCGCAGCGGAGAGCATGAAGGATAGATTTGAACCGGATTCTTGTAGCCTTCCCCGCCAATGACGATCTATGGAGGCCCTTCGATCCAAAGGTAGAGGAAGACCAGCTGGAAGGCTCTCACATGCGCTCATCTCCGCACAATCCCAGAATATCTGGTGATGACCAAAGTGCAGTATCCTGGGTGCTAACATTCGTTCTGTCCGACAGTCAATCAGTGTATACTGTTGTGCTGCATGTACTAACCCTGGAATACCCAACCCCGCTTGTAGAGTGGTCTCGCTAGCAAACCAGACTCCCACAGATCCTCCCTTATAACTCTCCAGGCTTGTTTGCCGAGCAAAGACGAAACTCCGTCGGTTTCGAAATAGGCAGGAATAACATCTTGCGGCTTACGTTTACGAAAAAGGCCACTTTGGCTGTCTTCAGCGTCCGCTGCTGCAATGTTGCAGTATGAGTTGCGGTATACTTTGTGCATCAAACTGCCTTCGGATTGCCAGTCTTTTGGATCTCCTTGCTAGTGAAATTGTCAGGCTTTTCCCTTGAGACTTTAGCTAACGGACTCACAATAATACAAAGGGAGTCGATCCATATGTAGTCAACTTCCAGGAATCGTGCCACTTGGATGGCTTGTTGGAAGTTCTTGGATAAGTGGCTCCATAGCACCCCACTACTTGTGAACTCTGCCCAGGTCTTTTCAGTCAGCGTATCCCTTCGCACCCCGAGCGAAGGCCCCCAACAATGACTCAACGTTACATATGGTCCTTTGGTGTTGTTGGTCTTCGTGTCGACGACACGAATTGGTTCGCCCGATCGCCTCCCGCCAACATAGAGTAATCTGCTGGGCACCCATTTGCTGCCAGCCCCAGCACGCTTGGGACAGTTCTTGTGATGTATTCCACAATCTCTCACCCACCTTTTGATCTGAAACCCGTCACTTGCCTCTGGATTTGTACTCACACCGAGATTAGCAGATACTAGGAGAGATGTTAAATCCGTTTCCGGAAAGCAGTAAAATACACGCTCCGGTAGGCCAAATGTTTGCGCTTCGTTGCTTGATTGCATGTCACCACCAGGAACTAGGGTTCGTGGAACTACCCGGAAAGTTATGGCAATCATTGCCTTGCCTTCTCTTGTCCGTCCGAGGCCTCGGATGCTCCATCGATAAAGGGAGACCGAATACGTGGGCGAAGGAAGTAACTTTGCGGTATTCTTTGCATCCCCTTGAAGCCATTGCTTGACTATTCGATCTTGCGATGTATCTGACACGCAGAAACCTTGAAGGACTGATCGGCGTTGCTCAACATCCTCGAGCAATAATGTGCAAAACACACATTGTCGCAAAGCAGACTGTCGGAGAGAGGCATAGCTGGGGTGATGATAGTCCCACGCTTGACCTCCACGAAGGATTGTGTCATGACAGAAGCTGCAGGGGTGTTGTGACATGGTGGACCAGAGAATCCTTGGGATGAGGGTGGAATGAGGGGAACTAGGTGGGATTGAGGTTATAATGAAGGCAGGTGGGAGCTGCGGATTACTCAGCTGCACCCATTGCCTGTATCAGGCCTTGTTGGACACATTCGGACGCAGGATGCATGCTGCCGAGAGCATTGAATGTGAAAGTATCCAGTCATCGCGTATACCTAGATCAGCAGTTGTTTTACAACATCACGGGTGAATCTGCGACCCAAGAAGGTAGGTGACAGGCATATGGTCGACATCACATGATCGCGTGGACTTAGAGATTCGATGCCCAATGTGTGGATGGGTTCAGCGAGGACTTTTCGCCTCTGCTAACCGAGATACATGGAACGGTCCACGGTGGAAATACCTAGTGGCGGTGGTGGATAGTATCAGGTGGGTGCTCCCTGCATTCCTTGGCACCACCACATCCAGTCATCGAACGCATCAAGCCCTGACCGTCGGATTGCCTGCAACCCCCAACATCGTCTTGACCAAATTCATCGCCCGCACTCGCCTCCCTTCCACTCCGACTGAGCATTGTAGCTAGGCTCGGTCGAATACCTCACCCATAGAACTTTCCATAAGTTATATGCCATCAGCGCTCACTAAAGCAGAACAAAGCACCCCCACTCTACAGACGGCCTCGGATCCCACACCAACCTCTCAGCATGGACAGCGCCTCGAAGACAACTCCCGACGCTCCCTGCTCCCTCACGCCCGGGGCTCGCAGGGAGAGCCCGAGCCACCGACGGGTGGCAATGAATGCGACGCTCCGCTCCCGGATGCGCTCGCCTACAACCTCCACCATGCCGTCGAGACTAGTGAATTGAGAGACTCCAGGCCTGTAACGCACCCCTATAGAGAGAGAGTTACGCTTTGTGAGAGTGCTCGGGCCGCCTCACTGCGGAAGCCATCCGAAGGCCCGCTTTTCGAGGTCACCAGTAGCAATGGGGTCCTCAATGGCGACATTTCGCCCATCGCAAAATTACCCAACGGTACGCGCACACCGTGTAGACACTCCACGACACAATACGCAGAGACAAAGTTTTCTAACACCATGCAGAGGTGCTCATTCACGCCATCGCGCATCTCTCGCCCAACGACCTCGCCGCTGTGTCGCTAGTGTCTCGCCACTTCAACAACGTGGTGACTACCCCGCACGCCTGGCAGGTCGCCTTCGCCCGACACTTTTCTGGGGCGCAATTGCTAGAGAATGCGGGTTCCCGCTCGGCTCTGGAGGATAGCGGGGCGGTTGTGCGATCTGAGAAGAGAAGTTTCACGCGTCTGACCGCTTTAGCGACATGGCGTAGCGAATACATCCTTCGCACACGGCTACTGCGTTCTCTCGCGCGTGGCAAACCCGTCCAGCAGCCCTCAGCGCCGTCTCGCCCTGGTCGGGTGCAAGCCGCTACCCCCACTATTACCTACGATACGAAGACATACGCCATCATCAATCATCTACATGCTACCTTTGACTCAGGCTTGAATAATCGAATGCCACGCTTGATTCACGGGGCAGACGACGTAGGATACGTAACCAGCAGTGACCCAATGGCTGGGAAAGTGGATCCATGGGGCCAAACCGACCCACACTTGTACTTCCAGTTCGCGGAGCGCTTCCCAGGCACTGCCCAGTGGGGTCTGGGCTCGGGGGATGTTGTCGGTTGCCCCAATGTCATGGATGTTTCGCAACCATATGGCTTCATCAATGGCGAGGGCTGTCCAGGAGGCTCATGTTACTATCGCTCCTTGGACGAGATGCGTGGGCGCTTGGTTGCCGAGCCTTCAGACTTCACTCTTCCTGAAGCTGGAATCCCCAACCTTGGAGCTGATAGTAGTGCTATTTGCAGCGTTTGGATCGCGAAATCATACAATATTCCATCGCTATCGAAAGGGCTGATTGGCATGATGATGGGCTCAGCCGCTGGCGTTATCTCTGCCTGCAGTTTAGGCAGCTATGGTCTCCCTACTTCTCGCGCACAGCGTGGTGAGCTGATTGCACGCTGGGTTCTTAGCCCTGGTGTGCCCATCATCGCGATTACCGTTGACGACAACTACTCTGCGAAGCGACATGCGCAGGACCGGATATGGGCTGTCGCTCTTAACGCTTTGGGTGAGCTCTTCCATCTGACCAAGTTTCCCACCCGTAGCCAATCCTCAGAAGGCACTTCCGATCATTATACCGAGCGTCTTGCATGGCTCACCGGGCGAAGCGTTCACTGGACCCTCGTAGAACCCAGTCGACGCATAGCACGGCCCGATCCATACAGTGATGCTGATGTTGATGGAAGCTACTCACCACGCACATCGTGGGACGGCATGTGTCTGGATGAAGACCAACTTGTCGCCGAGACTAGAGAAATACAGGAGTTTATGCGCAAACCACCGAAACATTTTCGGAAGGTCTGCCGGGGGTGGGACATGCGTAGACGTCTCGAGGTCGACTTTGCCGGCGATGATGGTAATCACGCTGGCGAAGCCATGATAGTGTTCGAGTGCGGACTCGATGAAGGGGCTCCTGCTGATGCAACACGCTTCACTCGGCAAAAAACGCGCCAAAAGGACAAAAGCAATGCTACTTCGACGACTCTTCCACAGCCCACTTCGCTTTTCGGTGGCTCAGGTTCTGACACTCCACCTACGTCCCACACGTATACGCGCGCTCGTAGTTCATCAGCTGTGTCTGCCACAGGCTCGCAAGGGCAAACGAGTATGCAGGAGGAGTGGCGATGTTCTAAACTTACATTCGGCAGCTTCACAAACACTCGGATCACCACAACGACGTTGGACAGGTCCACTTTCGCTACCCTCACTTTATCCGAGGATCCTGCTCTAGGATTTTCCACTGCCTCGACTGCTTCCTCGCCTTATGAATCGCCAATTTCTGTCGCAGGTCAACCAGCCTCACCTTCTGACATTCCGGGCCAACGAGCACGATTGGTCGCGGCTGGCACCATGACTGGGGTAGTGATATTGTGGGATATACGAGCAGACGTCTCGCGCTCATCTGAATACACCAACAACATCAGCCCTGTCTGCATCATTCATACCGATTCGCCAGAGATTTCATGTCTAGCTATGACTGGACTCTGCATGGTTGTAGGTGGAAATGATGGTCTAGTGCAGGCTTGGGATCCACTCTTGTCGAGCGTGGCGCCTATCCGAACGCTCAACTCACGTCATGCCTCAAAGGCGCGCAGACGCTTGGTACAAGCCCAAGCCTCGTTACAGGGCGTTGGCATTAACATGTTTGCTGCTGGGGCCATCTGCTTGGATTCTGATCCAACTGTCTTACGAGGTGCTGTCTCTCTGGGTAATCAGCTCCGGTACTGGAGTTTCAGTTCTTCTTCCGCAGACGCTTATAAAGGCAACAAGCGTAGGCTAAGACGTTCTGAACGAAGCGTTCCTGAACGAAGTAGTAATAAGGCGGTTGTCGAGCGCTTTTCTGGTACCGGTCGGATCAATATCAGCAGCTACATTGCTAATGAGCAATTTGAGCTTGAACGCGAAGAGCAGGAGCACCAGAAACAAGCCGAACGCCTAGCTGAGCGCTTCGGAACGGCATTGCTGAGTGAAGAGGAAGTTATTGCATATGCTACCGTATTGTCTCAGGAAAGCATGGAAGCGGAAGCACAACGACGTCACGACAGTAAAAGCAGCTCCGCGATGAGTAGCGAGACCGTGACGCATGAATCTGACGTCGTAGACTCCTTCTCATCTCCAGCTCTCAAGGAAGACGACGAACTAGACGCTGATATCGCTGAGGCCATTCGCCAATCACTCGGCCCTACGTCTAGCACATATAGCCCTTCCCCAACCCCTCCATCCGCTTTTGAAATACCCATCAAGTATGCCAAAAGGAAGAAGTCTATTTCCCCGCCAAAGCTGAAGCATACTCCAACAAGAAAAGAAAAGACTCCTGTAGGATCAAGTGATCAGATGGAGCTCTCCGACCTAGAGCTCGCAATACAACTCAGCCTTGTCGAAGAGCAAAGCCGAAAAGATGGTGGGGATGCATTTCCTCCGCTGGGCCCTACGCTGGGTGGGGATGGTAAGGGGAAAGGAAGGATGTGGTGAATGCAGTCGCTGTTTTCACTATCTTTCAGATTTATTTTACGGCGAACGCTTGCGGGACATGGCGTGTTAAGCTCAATAATGCTTTTGGTTCTCGTGCTGGCAAAGTTCGAAAACACCTTCAATGGCTTCCTCACGTCATCTATACTCTTCTCACCACCGCGATACAGCCGCAAAGCAATTCTCATTCCACTTATCCCCGCACATGCAACTTCAAATGGGGTTTGTCAGTGTGTTCCAGCTGTTCAACGTGCTTTGAGCAATTGCCTTATTACAGACCACCGCATCAGTCTCTTAGCATCGTCAATTTACACAATTTTTAGTTTCTATGGCTCTAGTTACTCCCTTGGTTGGGTTTGTACGCACCTTCCCCACTAATATCGAATCAACTACAGTTTGAGTTACATTGGCTTTCACTATCCTGCAACTCTTCACTCCCAAGGCCCCCTTCCCCCTCCCTTTTTTTTTGTGATGTCCTATACCTGATCCTGTCTAGCTTTCCGCAACATATGGTTTAGGCGTGATTGTGGCTTTCGGCGTGGCCTTGGTCGTGCACACAGCTGCGGTAGTGGCAGTCACAGTGACAGTGGTGGACGGGCAGCCCGAGTCACACGCAGTCTGGCAGTCGAGGAGCTCAATGACCGTGGATGTAGTGGGGCAGTGCGTTGCGTGGGCGGGGATGGTTGTTGTGGTTGTGCTGATTTAAGTTATCACTGTACTCTTCTGAAGGGTGGTAGGAGGAGTGGGTACATACTGTAACACTAGGCATTGGAGATGGACGCATGGTGGTGAGGGCTTGAACGTAGGACAGAAGATACCGGGCTGATATGTTGTTGCTGTGTAGCAGGGGCAGCGTCTTGAAGAAGAAGGGATATTGACTGCGATTGTGCTGGTGGCCGCGTTAATTCTAGGGTATTAATAAAGTCAGGATGCGGGTGGTGTACTTTGAGCAGAAGCTGACGAAGATAGCGAAGAATATTGTGAGAGGGTTCATTGTAGGTAGATAAAGGTTAGTGAATGTGATGATTGAATGGGAGCTTCTTTTCGAGGTATTCAACGCTGAGACTATATGTACATATATATATCGGCCTACAGAAGGCAAATTCGTTTACCAATAAGTTCTCCACATTCCGGTGGTTCGCCAGCCTCTCTGGCGACCGATACGAATGCAACATTCTCTGAATCTCTCGTCCCATTTCATATTCTAGGCCTGGAGCCCCTTCCGTTATTCGCTATAACTGCCGCGCTCCTTCAGCATGCTTACAGGTTGGGTTGGCAACTCAAGGTTTCTGGAGTTTACTAAACGGGCCGCCTTTGGCTATCCAAGTACTCTTAGAGGAACAGTGAAATTGAAAACAACTTCACGTCTGAATTTCGGATGCGTCAATCGATGTTCCCAATTTGAAAATTCACCGCGTCGATCCAAAGGTATAGCTCAGCGAGTGAAAAGAGCCTATGAGTAGTTAATCAAAAAGCTATGCTTAGTCATCCATCATCCGCGATCTCGAACTTTTGCCCATCGCGACACCAACCAGCCCGCCACACCCAACAGCCATGTCCCTCACATTCCTGAGACGTCTCATACGGCCGTCTACATTTTCCGTATCTGCAGCCTCCTCATCACGGATACCTCGCCCATCAATCGCCGTCGCCGCCTTCCCCACAATCTTCGCTCAGCGTCTTGGCCCACCGCCCTCATCGCGAGCGCACAAATGCACATTGATTCAAGTCCTGCGTCAAGGCCGAGCGCAAAAAAAAGCGCGGAAATTGCGGTCACCGCAGTTGAAGGACAGGCCGGAGTTGAAGGGGGTGTGCTTGAAAGTTGGAACGACAAAGCCCAAGAAACCCAATTCAGGCGAGAGGAAGATTGCTAGGGTGAGGCTGAGCACGGGCAAGGTGATAACTGCATATATTCCTGGTGAAGGTATGAAAAATCCCATAGAGGATAATGATCACTGCGGGGCTGATGCATCACAGGTCACAATGTGCAGCAGCACTCTGTCGTCATGGTTCGAGGCGGGCGTGCACAAGATTGTCCTGGGGTGAAGTATCATTTGGTTAGAGGCGCGTTAGATCTGGTACGTCATGGCTGCGCCTCGTGGTTCATTCAATACGAGCTAACAATGGATAGGGAGGTGTTGGCAACAGAATCACGTCCAGATCAAAGTACGGTACAAAGAAGCCCAAGAGTGCAGCGTAGACGATCATCGGCAAATCTACAAACATGTATCATACCGTTAGCGTTCAGTGTCACGAGAAACCGCATAGGTAAGGGGACTGCCTACATGGGCTATAGAATACCACTGGGGTTGCCCAAAACGAGTTCAGAGCATGATGGCTTCATGGTAATCATGGACTCAATAAAACGGAATATTTCTCAAGGCAGTCGGTTCATCACTCGGCTACATGTAATGTATGGTTTTCCTGCTTAGTCTTGACGCACAGAACAACGGCATGCTATTCAAGACTAGCACCACAGAAGATTAGGAGTTGAGTGTGACCGAAGTGCATTCCACGCTTAGTGTAGACTGTCTGAACTCCCGCCATTCATTTGGGTCAGTAACCTTGCCACATGAGAATAACGCGTTATCATACTCATGCCGAATAAATCATGAGTCGTAGCTCCTGGGCCGAAACTTGAGGCATAATCACTACCAGCAAGGACCTTTCTACTACAAATGCGAATACCTAGAATTTCATAGCAGGTGACTTTTTAGACTTTCATCATAAGCGCGTACCTACACTGCTCCTTGCATTCCTCGCGCGTTACACAAACTCCCTTGACACTGGAATGCGTTTCCTAAACCACAAAATGCCCACCGGTTGCACTTCCGCTCTTCACCCTCTTTTACCTCTTTTTACTTTACCCACCTACTCAGCAATTCGAAACGAACCCTGTACTAACCTTTAGGAAACGGTTTTATCGCTGCACCAATCATTGCCTTGTCTGAAAACCCCCAAAACAACTAAAAAAAACGTCCCTTGTTATTGCTTTGCTCTCTTGAGTTTTTACGCTTATTTTTTTCAACGATCTGCTTTTTTTATTTCTTTTATTGCCTACCCTACGAACGAACGAGCGAACGATCCGCGTCCATGAGGGCTTCCGACTGCCATATAGCCGTGGTAGCGCTGCTACCAGTGCTCATCCACGGCTTGAGTCCCGCCACGAACGACCACGACTGGATTTACCGGGGATGTTACTCGTAAGTTCTCCATGGCGAGATACGCTTTGGCAGAATTTGACACAAGATATAGTGACAAGCCATACAATATTGACGAGTCATCATCTGGTCCCGCACATGCCGTTTCCCCCGGGGTCCCCGACTTCCCGCGGACACTCAACGGCCTTTTCACGCGTAATCTGCCTAGCGACAGTGGCGGAAATGGCGGCCGACAATGCAGGTCCTTGTGCGCGGCCAACCAGTTCCGATTTGCGGGTACCAATAACGATCAGTGCTGTG
>Ga0182210_1000238_pt1 | contig 12589 bp, 7 predicted proteins | sample G5R1MG_19_FD_129670 | JGI IMG/M metagenome (GOLD analysis project Ga0182210, IMG submission 129670) | Switchgrass phyllosphere microbial communities from Michigan, USA - G5R1_MAIN_03OCT2016_LD1 MG | ecosystem: Host-associated > Plants > Phyllosphere > Phylloplane/Leaf | place: USA: Michigan... | reverse complement strand
TGCAGATGGGCAGAAGGCAGTGGTCGGTTGCAGCATCCTCCACCGATCAGCGCTGTGTAGGTGCGGTGTCCGTTCGAGTTGCCGTCAATAGGGAACCGTCCCGTGTTGCGTCTGGGGCTTGCGTTCGGCCTTCGGACAACAAGATCCCTGCCGCCGGTACGGTACGGTACGGTACCGTTGGGCGTTGGTGCGAACCGCACACGAAACACATGTCTCGGTCGCGCGGAACCGCTGCATTCGTCGGAGTCAAGGCAGAACATGTGTCGCTCAGCGGCAGCGTGCTTCGCCTGGGGAGACTGACTCGATCCCGAAGCGTCAACCACCACCCGATTGACGGCGTCACCGCCACCTCCACCTCCACCTGATGGCTCGCCACCATGTGCACGCGGCCCTCCCAATGGGAGCTGCACCCGGCACCGCGCATCCACCTGGTTCCTCAAAAGCTCACTCTGGAGCCTGCAGTGTCGATCCTACGGTACGGACTAGGCGACTCCCACGGCACGCGGCGCCCCTGGCTCTGTCCTCCCACGCGGCCATGGGCTTCCACGGTTACCCATGGCCGTCCGGGACACAACAAGTACGACTCGACTTGGTGCGACGTACCCCGAAAGAGTGCTAGTATGCACTTGGCTGCTTGCTGGCTGGTACCTGAGCTTGTGGTTGTTTCAAGACCGTTCTCTTGGAGTACAACTCTCTCACGGTGCTCTCTCACGCGTCCCGGCAATTACCCATGTCGAATTTGTCGATTGGGCCTTCACCCAGTCGCCTCGTAGGACTCCTTGGCCAATAAGCGATTGCACCGCCGCTGGCCGGACCCATCGACTCCTACTGCCAGAGCTCAGGGTAGGCAGTGGGCGCCCTGTCGGCTTCTCAGCCTGACAGCCGCTCAGCCTTGGCCCCTAATCATCTTCCCAGCTCCCATTTATATGCCTACGTCTTCCTCAGTTGGAAATCGCAAGCAAGAATTTCCTTTCAAAAACTCGAACCCTTCTTCCTACTGCTCCTACTGCATTTCCTCGTCAACCCACTGCCTTTCCAACATGTCCTGGTCTTTTCAATTGCAGAGCATTAACCACTCCTTTGAACGCATTGCGTATTGGTAGTAAGCTGGATGGACTTGCGGTACTAGGCTCCCTTCATCGCTAACCGGCACACCGCAGCAGGGAATTTATGCACAAGACAGAACTATGCTTTCGCGAAATGCATCAGCGGATCGTGCTTCTTGAGGAGCGTCCAACTTTCCAAGCACCCACCGATGAGCAAATCGAACGGGTGCTTCGGAAGATACTGGCCGAAAGATTCTCCCTTCCAGACCCGCAGCCTGCAGAGGCAGCAAGAGCCATGAACAGTAATCGCGCTCGCGCGGAGGAGAGAAAATTCCTTAGCTATCCAAGAGCGATCTTGATTGATCCTGCCTCTCTGGTCGTTGACCCGGACTCAGTACCGTCGAAGGCCTACCACGAGACTTTTAAAAAACTCGAAAGCCGACTCAGTGAATACCCATATATGGGCGATTCTGCGCGGCAAGAGGACAACAAAGAAATCAAGGTGGACGCGAGCCTGAAGACCTCAGGCTCTCCAGACAGTTTCTGACGGTCGCTTTGGGAAGGTATACCATTACCTATTGTTTGCATTGGACCATCTCGATCCACAGTAGTTGCCTGGCGACCGTCTTGCACAGCATCATAGGACGGCAACGGCTTCTCAGGGACACACCTGCCTCGCTATGATACATCTACCGCACGACACTCTGTTGAGTCCGGATGCTGACCTGGGGCAGACCTGCGAGGGCAAAGAGATGGATGAGTGCTGGGGTGAGAGCGATGCATTCGCACACCATGTCAACCAGCCAACGGACAAGCAAGCCCCATATGCTTGTTGATCACACCCAACACAACTTCAAGCATGCTATTATTGATATGGGAAGTCCGGGCCTTGTATGGGACATTTCAGCGTCATGTAGTACTATTGTTGATAGCTGCTAGTAGTGGTATAGCAACGCCATTCAATTCGATACAGAACCGCGCTGCCCTTGTTCAACCTTCATCTCTCGACTGCTTCCAACGCTCCGACCAATGGATGGGCCTGTCGTGCCAGCTCACCATTCCACATCCATCAAGCCCGAGCTCCAAAGCAATAGTGCTGCTCCTGCGTGAGTTGCGTAGTTGCGAGCTCATCTATTGAACTTGGTTACTCACCACAAGCAGAGACGATATCCTTGAAAGTCCAGGCATATGCACATGGTACCTTGCGAACGTGCCGAGCACAGAGTCTCGTCAATCAACGCTATGTTCACTCTTGTAAGTAGCCAAGTAGAGGACTGCATCGGTTTCCTCCGGAACCCCCCGTCCCGCACACGCGTGAATACCACCAGACTGACAATGTGGAACCGACTTCCTGGTGAGCGAGCGGCCTGTCCAAACCACAACAACCGTCTGCTCGCTTCCTAATCGAGCCGTCGATCAAGGCCCTAAGACTGAGGATTCCCCCCTCTCATCCTCTGACGATCCCTCGCCACCGCGCCGAGGTGACGCCATGCCACTTACCTGGGAAAGCTGGTACTCCACAAAAGCACTAGCTGCCACGTCCCACGAATTGAAAAAGTACCCCCCGAAAAAAACAACCAAGGAAAAAAAAAAAAAGAACGAAAAAAATGGCGCGGGATAAAATGTCCCGCCAAGACGTTTTCATTCCACCGTTCTGCGCTGCCTGATCACGAGATCGATCAAGGAAGCGAGAAAGCCCAAAGGAAGAAGAGAACAGCCATCGGCGTAGAGCCACTGCAAATCCCTACCTCTCTCTCTCTTTCTGACAAGGGCCGATGTGCCTCGTCCAGCAATAGCAAATTAAGGGCTGTGGCGTCCCCAAGTTCTGGCACGACGCGGGGGCGTCGCCAACAAGAAAGGGGCGGATTCGTGCATACTTGTCGTCCAAAGAACAAAGCAACCATGCGTGGCGCACGTACGGTTGGTTGCACTGGGAGGAAGTAACTACTTTTCCCATGGCCGTGGCGGCGGCTGGTGCGACATGCACGGTGCTAACAGATGTTTGCAGAGAACAGGCCCCGACGCTGGATGGCTATCAGCCCGGTTGGACTCCGCGTCAAGAGTCTCACGTAAGTACATGTACATACTTTGTGGGTATGCAGCCGGGCAGAGGCCTGGGGGCATCAACAAGCACAAGCCCCTGCTGCCGGAAGCCGAGCCAACCACGCCCACTGATCCACACACATCAATCAAACCCCGGGTCGCGCTCTTCTCGCGAACAAACAAATTGGGCACGACTTGGGTATGCAGTCATCTGCCGAGCAACCACACCCCCGACATATCACCACCGCCGCAGCCCACCTCACCGGGTCACAAAAGTCAAAGTCGACATAGGGGGCGTGCATAGCGGGAGCGACACCCATTTCCCCGCTACGCATGCACGTTTTTTGCAATACCTTACCAATGGCGAGCACCCTCGTACCCACACGGTACCTGCCGGCAGCGAGTTTGCGCCCTTCTTCGCACCAGCCCGGCTCAATGCCGCAGAGCGGTCTGCGCTGCAGGATGCCAGGCGAGATTCCGCGGATTGCTAAATCCCGCTGCCATAACAGGGCATGCCCGCGTCATGGCGAGTCAGACAAAACCGATGACGAGGCACCGACCGCGGCCGGCTTCAGCGCGCAATTCCCCGGAGTGCGTGCGGCGGTGGGTGTGAATGGATGGATGACGGGGCCTCTCTGGCTAGGAAGCGAGATACATAACATAGTGCATGCCATGCTAGCCTGATCTTCACACGTCGAGCTACGTGTGATTCGCCGGAATGCTGCTTCCAACGCTGAGAGGATGCGTAGCCTTTATCGGAGTTGCTGCTGCTGCATGATCGAGGTCAGCTCTGATCGCCCTGGGTAGATAATTAGCGCTTGGGTCTCAACGTCTGAAGAAGGGGCTGCTGGAGACGTCTGCCGGGATGAGGGCTAGGTGCGTGCCGGATGTATGGCTAGGCGGAAAATCGTCAGGGATGGAATCAACCCACAAGCGGCCGGAGCCGTGTATCGAAAGTGAAGGTATTCCTCCATCAGTGAAGTGGCGGTAATCGGAGCCTTCTCCGTTCTCGGGCCGAGCCGAGCCGAGTCGAGCTAATCGTAGCGTTAAAAAAAACCATTGCACGGGCAGCATCGCTCGTTTCGACCAGCCCCGGCCAAGATGCCATGCGGATGCTAGTATGCTAGGCACGAAGCAATTCCTCTACAACTCATGGTCGTCGACGCTCCGACTGCCCAAGTCGAACTTCCCCGCGCGTCCCGCAGTCGCAGCGCGCGCCGAATACCTGCGGCGCTGCACCGAGGAGCACTACGCCTGGCAACGCAGCACGACGCGCGCGACCGAGGACTTCACGCTGCATGATGGGCCGCCGTACGCGAACGGGCCGCTGCACATTGGCCACGCGTTGAACAAGATTACCAAGGACATCATCTGCCGGTTCGAGGTCAGCCGGGGCAAGCGGGTGTCCTATGTGCCCGGCTGGGACTGCCACGGCCTACCGATTGAGATCAAGGCGCTGCAGGCACAGGCACAGGCGCAGGATGTCGCGCAGCTGAGTGCGGTGCGGGTGCGCGAGGCAGCGCGCGAATTGGCGCGCGAGACGGTCGAGCAGCAGAAGCAAGGATTCAAGGAGTGGGCTGTCATGGCCGACTGGGACAATGCGTACCAGACCATGGAGCGCGGCTTTGAGATTAGGCAACTCGAGGTGTTCAAGGCCATGTTCGACAAGGGCTTAATCTACCGCCAGTTCAAGCCGGTGTACTGGAGCCCGAGCTCGCGGACGGCGCTCGCCGAGGCCGAACTCGAGTATGACGAAGGGCACAAGAGCATGGCGGCCTATGTGCGCTATCCCGTGCAGGTGCCGCCGGGGATCCAGGGTCTCGAGGATCTCGCGGGCCAGGAAGTCAATCTGGTCATTTGGACGACGACGCCCTGGACGCTGCCCGCCAACAAGGCCATCGCAGTCCACGCGGACATGGAGTACTCGCTCGTCCGAGACGCAGCCCAGCAAGGCGAACTTTCCATCCTCGCAACGTCGCGCATCGCAGACTACGAGAAGATGCTGGGCCGCGCCCTCGAGACACTGCCCAGGCGCCTCGCCGGGTCGCGGCTTGCTGGTACGCTCGCGTACGAAAATCCCTTCCAGCCAGCCAACGGCCTCCAGCCTGTCATCCACGCCGACTTTGTCACGGACGGCTCGGGCACCGGCCTCGTGCACATCGCGCCCGGGCACGGCATGGACGACTACCACGTCTGCCGCGCGCTCGGCATCCCGGCCTTTGCGCCCGTCGACGACGCGGGCGCGTTCACCCGCGACGCGTTTCCCGCACAGCCGGCGCTCCTCGAGGGCCTGCGCGTGGCCGATGCCAAAAAGTCTGGGAGCAACGCCGTGTGCAGCTATTTAGCGACGCTGGACCGGCTGCGCGGCAAACACAGCTATCGGCACAAGTACCCGGTGGATTGGCGGACCAAGGAGCCCGTCATCACCCGCGCCACAGCGCAATGGTTCGCCAACGTGGAAAGCATCAAGCCAGCCTCCCTTACCGCCATCCAGGACGTCACCTTCCTGCCCGAGACGGGCCGCAGCCGCTTGGAAAGCTTCATCCAGGGACGGAGCCAGTGGTGCATATCACGGCAGCGCGCGTGGGGCGTCCCGATCCCCGCGCTGTATTGTGTTGACGACGCGAACGTCGAGGCCGTCATGGACTCGGCGACCATTGCGCACATTATCAACGTGATCAAGCAGCGCGGCATCGACGCGTGGTGGACGGATGCGCCCGACGACCCGGCGTGGATACCCGCCCATCTTTCGGGCGCACATGTGCGTGGCCAAGACACCATGGACGTATGGTTTGACAGCGGCACAAGCTGGACGATGCTGCCGGAGGCCAAGGATGACCGGCCGGTCGCAGACGTCTACGTGGAGGGCACTGACCAGCACCGCGGCTGGTTCCAGTCCTCGCTGCTCACGCACGTAGCCAGTCAGGCCTTCAAGACGCAGACGGTGGTCAAGGCGCCGTACAAGACACTCATCACGCATGGTTTCACGCTCGACGCGCAGGGCCGCAAGATGAGCAAGTCGGTAGGGAACACGATTTCGCCCGGGCAAATCATGTCGGGCGAGCTCCTCCCGCCGGTCAAGAAGCAGAAGAATAAGGAGAAGGATGGCGACGCAGCGCCCACGTACAGCGCCATGGGCCCCGATGCGCTGCGGCTATGGGTGGCGAGCAGCGACTACACGCGCGACGTCGTCATTGGCCAGCCGGTGCTTCTCTCCGTCGACCAAGCGCTGAACAAGTACCGCGTCACGTTTCGGTGGCTCCTGGGCATCTTGTCGCTGCCGACGTGCCCGCCGACCTTTCGCTCGTTCGACGAGCTCGCGACGCAGCCAGGCTGCTTCATCTACGACTTCTCTGAGCTCGCCGACCGCCTGGCCATGCACCGGCTGGCGGAGGTGAGCGACGAGGTAGGCGGGCATTTTGCGCGGTACGAGTTCTTCCGCGGCGTGGGCGTGGTGAACAAGTACATTGCCACGGACTTGTCTGCGTTTTACTTTGAAACGCTCAAGGACCGCGTCTACACGGGCTACAAAAAGGACTGCGAGATGCTGCAGCAGGCGCTGGGACTGATCCTGTACCAACTGCTCCGGTTGCTGGCGCCGATTTGCCCGCTGCTGGTGGAGGAGGTGTGGGACCACGTGCCGGCTGGGCTGAGGGAGAAGAGCACTCATCCTGCGCGGGCGCCATGGGAGCCACTTGCAGGGCGCGAGGAGCCGAAGGAGTTGATTGCGTCGCTGCGCACGGATGTGGTTGGCGAGGTGGACGCGGCCGTGAAGTTGTCCCAGGAGCGGCTGCGGGCGGACAGCAAGATTGGGTCGGGTCTCGAGTCGGCGGTGACGCTGTTGGTGTCGGCAGAGCAAAGCGAGGCGATGGCAGGGATCGTGGCGAGATGCCTGTCTGCAAACCAGTGTGAGATCGAAGTGGTGGAAGACCAGCTTGCGAATCTGCTTGTGGTGAGCGAGGTGAAAGTGCTGGATGTGGGACGGCCGAAGGAGAGAGCGATGAAGCGGAAATGGGCCTGGTGGGACGAGCAGGCGGTGCAGGGGCGGGTGTTGCAGGGGGCAAGGGTGGTGGTGCATCCGCCGAGCAAGGCGAAGTGTAAGCGGTGCTGGCGGTTTGCGCGAGAGGAGGAGGCGGACGAGGGGGAGGAGGAGCCGGACGACGAGTTGTGTGGCCGGTGCGCAGCGGTCGTCTACGGCGCAGCGTAGTCGCGGGACCGGCGTAGGTAGTCCACAGCACATCCCTCCTAGCCCAAGATGGCCTAGCGTTCTGGTGTGGCCTTGACCCGGCGTCCGCCGCCGTCGTGGGTGAGTACTGTGTCGGCAGCCGTTCCAGAATGCACCGCCCCCTCGGCCGATGGCCAGCCCAGCCTATCCTTGTCTCTGGTGTGTCCGACTTGTCGTGTGTCCGAAGCGAGGACGAAAGCGGCAGAGAGACACTGGGCCGGCCGGGAGCGACTGTTTCAGGGCGGCGCGGGCGACGACGGCGACGCGTGATTCGAACGAACAGGGCGGTTTTGCCTTGGATTCGGCCCGTTGCCCCGTGGCTTCTGGAAGCCTTCCCGACTGGGCATTCCATACCACGTGAGTACCGCGGAATAGTATCGATACCACCGACCGCCCAAAGCCCGCTACTCCCCGCGCGCCCAATCAGCCGTCCCTTCTGGAACCCGGCCAAGCTTCGACGCTGGCAGGCAGGAGGGTTAAACCCTAACCGCCCGCCTTCCCGCTTTGCGCCTCGAGTCGTCCACCTCTGCCACGCCATTACCACCACCACCACCACTACCACCACCACCATCGACACGCCTTGCGCCGTTCTGCCCGCGCGCGCTTGTTTTTGTTGTTGTCGGCGCTTGCCCGATGCTGCTCGCCGTGCTGCTGCCGACTCTGCGTGTGCGCTGCTTGCGACACTGACGCCGCTCTCCCTCTTGCTCTCTCCTCCCTACCGGGCCTCCGCCGCCCGCCGCCCTCCCGCGCCCCCGCCGGCCTGTGTGGGCTGTCGCCTATCGCCAGTCCTATCGCCCATCGCCCATCGCCCGGCTCGTCGCCCGTCGCCCGTCGCCCGGTCTCCTGTCACGTGGAGAGCGGACGCCGCTCCCGTCGCTGCCGCCAGAAGCGTCGCGCCTTCCTGCCTGCCAACCTCGGCGCCTGCACGTCTGCACGTCTGCACCTTCCCCGTGCGCCACGCCGCACCTTCCCCGTGCGCGCGCAGAGTTGCTGCGTTTACGCCTGCTGGTGCCTCCTCCTCCCCGGCGTCACTCGCCCACGCTGCCCTCCCGCCTCGGCCCCACTGCCCTCCGCGCGCGCCGTGCCATCGCTGCTGGGGTTGCTGGGTTCCCCAGAGCTGCCTCGCGCATCGCTGTTTCACCTTGCCTCCACGCCCACGGGCGCACACCACACACCACCACACGCACCCGCCTACACCACCGCCTCTGTCCACGTCCTCGTTCTCGCCCGCGCCCGCGCCTGCGCCCTCGCCCTCGCCCTCGCCCTGCTACCCACATCGCTCCATTCCACGACGCTGCGCTGTGCTGCCCCCCCCCCTCCTCGCGGCTGTCGCATTCCCGCCGTAGACCATGGACCATGGCGCCTGCAATGTCGTGTACATTGACCGCCGCGCCAACGATGAGCATGTGTCCAAAGACAGCCTGTCCGAGTCGCTCGTCGCCCGAACCACCACTACCACCGTCGGCCAGAGCTACTTTGCCCTGGGGAAGACGTCGCCGCGCGAGGTCCACCACAACGTCGAGGCCATCTTGACGCTGTTTAACCAAGGTACGCCGCCCGCCTTTCCCCTCCTATCGTATCATCTACTGCCACTACTAATGCGCGCACTCAGTCTCCATATGCGGCTCCGGCAAATCGGGCCTGGCCGCCATCACCGCCATCCTCGAGTCCACAAAAGCCAACGTGCCCACCTTCGTCATCATCGACATCCCCTACGACGAAGAACAGCGCGCCAAACGACTGTCGCGCGAACCCCGCACGCCCTCGCCCACCTCCCCGCGCTTCCTTCGCATCGACGCCTCGGAACCCGACGATCTCTACGCCATGCACCTGCTTACCCACATCTCGTCAGAAATCTCGTCTAGGAACTTTTCCAAACTCGTCATACCCGTCGTCATGCTCACGGGACTCGGCCACCATGATGGGACCACCCCCGCCGGCCCCCTGTCCTCGCCAGCCTCTCACGCCTCCTCCCACCTTCTCACCGACACCTTCCGTCTGTCCCGCTATCTGGACGCTGGCGCCGTCGAGGTGCTCGCCAGCCCGCTTTCGAAAGACCGCATGCACAGCTTGGTTATCCAGGGCTACCGTCTGCAAAAGGACTTTGCTCGCGAAGAAGCCAGCTTCATGACCACCAAGAGGAACCGGAAGCTCTCCTGGGTCGGAGTCGACGACACGAAACCCTACGCTTATTTGCGTGAGGCCATGGTTTCGAATCTCATGACTCGCATATGCAATCCGGAGACTGTGGGAGAATCGCTGGATTCCACGTACGTCTTTGCCATACCTGCCCCACAAATCCACTGTTAATCTTCGTGTCCAGCGACTTTGAACTTGAACCCGATCGAAGAGCCGCCGTCGAAGACAAGGTCGGCACCTGGGCCTTCTCTGCCCACGACCTGACCGACGACGAGCTGCTCTATGCCGCCTTGGTCATGCTCAAGCACGCGTTGCAGATGCCCGAGCTAGCCAAGTGGACCATGACCGAAGGTACGAGGGTGCCATGTTGACACGCCAGCCGCTGCTAATCGAATCCCCCACCTAGACGAGCTGATTGTATTTCTTCTTGCCAGTCGTACCGCATACAACGAGTTTGTCAAGTACCACAACTTTCGCCATGTCGTCGATGTACTACAAGCCCTCTTTCATTTCCTCGTTCGCATCGGTACCCTACCACCCTATCTATCGGATTCCGACAGCATATCCACGCCAAAGTCTCCCATTGCTCAGCTCCTTCAACCCTTTGATGCGCTCACGCTGCTCATTTCTGCGATTGGCCATGACGTGGGTCATCCGGGTGTCAATAACGCATTCCTCGTCGCACTGAACGCGCCCCTCGCGCAACTATACAATGACCGTTCCGTCCTAGAGTCTTTTCACTGCGCCGCCTACTCACAGATCCTGCGCCGCTATTGGCCGAGTGCATTCGCGGACAGTGCGCTGCGAAAGCTGATGATTAACAATATTCTCGCGACCGACATGGGCCTACACTTCAAGTACATGAGCGATCTAGGTGCTTTGCAACAAAGGGTAGCCCACGACAAAGGTATCATCGACGCTTGGAGCGTCAAGTTGCAGGAAGAGCAAAAAGATCTTACGTGTGGACTTCTCATCAAATGCGCAGACATATGCAATGTGGTAAGGCTCGCCGTCACCTTGAACGGCCGCTTCTGTCATACTCACGTTGGTCTAGGCACGTAAATTCGACACGGCTGCGAAATGGGCCAACATCCTCACAGACGAGTTCAGCAACCAAGGAATCATGGAGCAAGAGCTGGAGATACCATCTTGCCTGTTCGGTGGCCCCCCCGTCCGAGAAGACCTCATCAAGCTTGGCGAGTCGCAGATTGGGTTTATGAATATCTTTGCCAGGCCCCTGTTTGAAGCAGTTACCGACATACTGCCCGCTATGCGCTTCGCTGTCGATGAGATTTTGACCAACAAGGCCGTGTGGGAGAAGAAGATCGACAGTGAACGCCAGAGGCAACGCAAAACCCCCCACTTCTCACTCGGTCTCCTCACGCCCAGCTTCACACCCGATCCGGGTCCCAGCCCACGGACGGTCAACCCCCCAGGGGTGAATATGGGTGGTCCTCTAGTGCCTTTCACTTCCAATTTGAGCAAGGTTATGTCGGAGGAGGAGGCGAGTCGCCGTAGCTCCTCTGGCTCAATTAACGCCTCTTCGACGTCACGGAGATCCTCTCTGGGAATAGACAGCAGCTCGCGGCGGTCTTCTGGACAGCGCACTTTATCGTCGCGCGAGAACCACAGTGCATCGAGACGGGGAAGTGGTGATCCCAGCCTGACAGCAATTCTCGTCACACAAACACCCAATTCGTCCGAGTCCCACCCACAAAGTCCCATAAAAGGATCTATCCTTGGTATCGATGATCGTTCCAAGGCGGAGCGTAAGGATACACTGACCAGCGGACCCCCCAAGAAGAAGGACGGTGATTGTGTTCGACCCGTGACGGCTCCGTCACAGGCTAGAAGCGACCAGGGTAAGTGCTGATAGCTGCGACGCTCATCTTCTGTCCACGTAACATAGACTAACTGCCCAGCAGCCGTCAGTCTCTACCCGTTGCCACAGCCCCCACCGCAAAGCCACTCTCATGTCGACCTTTTGCATTCTGCTAACGGAAGCTTTGACGGCTCCAAGCTAGCACAGTGGGAGGATGCCAAGCTGAGTGCAGATAGCAATACAACGCATCTGAATGCAACACGCGACTCAAATTGGTGGCGCCAGATGAGCACCAGGCGACGCACTCGGGAAGCCAGAAACGGCGAAGTGGAGGGCCGTGGTCGATCCAAGGAGCCGACCTTGGAAACCAGCCTTTCCAATACTGACTCCAATGGCACAGCAGCGAGTCCCGGGAAGAGAACCACGTCTGGCAAGATCAAGAGCTTTTTCAAACGCAAGCCCAGTGGTCATAGGGAGCAGCCCAAGCAACTCTCTAGCTATCGTAGCTCCTCTCAGTTGCGCACGCCGCTAACCAGCGATCCTGGGCATTCACTGAGTAGTGATCGATGACGACCTCGCCCACTTCCTCTCTCTCTCTCCCTCTCCCTCTCCTTATTAACGCTTATTGTAACGACCGACGCAGTATCCGACACGACGGTATTTCCTACGATTCCCGGTTCCATCATGGCCGACTCAACAGCATTAGTTTGTGTCTACACTTCATGGTTGTGGGCATCTTCTTCTGCATGCTTTATGCATCTCGGCCTTCTCCACCCATGCGGAGTTCTTTGTTCATTGATAGATTACTTCTGATTACTAGGAAACGGATCGCAAGTCGATTTGCTATATATACCACCTCTCTTCTCCTTGCTGGGGTCCTCTCTCTCTCTCTCTCTCTTTCTTGTTCTCATTGACGTTGTGTGTAGTTTCTTTTCCTTTTCCTCGTATGTTTCCATTGCCCTGGCTCACGCCGCCCTCGCCACCTTTTCTCCTCCACTCTTCAAAGTTTTCCGTCGTTGTTGTTCTTGTTGTTGTTGTTTTCATGCATGGAAACAAGCGCATGGAAATATTCCTCCCCCTTCCCCCTTTTTTTTCATCCTCTTGGCTTCGCGCCTTGGGAAAAGGGCTTGTACGCGCGTGCTACTTTTTTTTTTTTTTGCTTTCTCTTTTTCGTCTGTTGCTGGCTTCCCTTTTTCCTTGTTATTATCTATTCTTGTTTTCCTGGTCTCTTTTTCGCGATCAAGACAGCACACTGGGGTTTTTTTTCCCTCTTCTTGTGTTTTCTTTGAGGTGGGGATTGTTGTTGTTGTTGTT
>Ga0182210_1000237_pt1 | contig 12610 bp, 11 predicted proteins | sample G5R1MG_19_FD_129670 | JGI IMG/M metagenome (GOLD analysis project Ga0182210, IMG submission 129670) | Switchgrass phyllosphere microbial communities from Michigan, USA - G5R1_MAIN_03OCT2016_LD1 MG | ecosystem: Host-associated > Plants > Phyllosphere > Phylloplane/Leaf | place: USA: Michigan... | reverse complement strand
TGATACCAATCCTATCCCGGGGGCGAACTCCGTACTTTAGCAAAGCTCTTGCCAGCAAGCTCGACTCGCTCCAGAGCTTCTGGTAAGTCCATCTTGCACCGGTCCATGGTATGACGATGGCTTCGTTGTCGGCATATTTTGCGTTTTGCTCAGATAGTAGTTGCGATATCGTCAATTGCAATAGTGGGGGGTCCAGGGTACCGGAAACGAGAGATAGGTTAGGATATGGTGGGAGAACATAGGGGTCGATTTGGAGAAGTGTTTGGTTAAGACGATGAAGTGCATCTCGCTGAGACTCATCACGCATATCCGGCATAGTATCAGATCAAATCTATCGCAAAATACAATCAATCTGATCGGTCTTCCAAACGCAAAACCAGCCGGCAGAATGTTCGTGGCGAAATGTGTGAAAGGCTAGCTTCAGCAGTGGAAAGCGTAGGGTAAAAAGATGGCGAATCAAGTGAACCTAGGTATACGAAATTCCTCCATAATAATCGACTAGCCCAGCAGTGAACTCGTTCGACATCGGACTTTTTCCATAATCCTCCGTGGTTACAGCGGCAACGAGTGGTCGTGCATGACTCAAATCTAGTCTAGTACACTGACCATGTACGCAGGCACTTTAGATGCATCGTCGCTGTGGATATGTGTATGACATGGAGTCAAGGTACTTGCTCCGCTATCCAATAGACCACGAGAACTTTTCTCTTTGTAGATAAAACGCCGCGGCCAACTTTCATCGCACCGAAACCGACCGTCAAGCCGAGGGTGCGTGGATGAAAGAGGCGTTACCCGTAAGGGACATGATCATCTCTTGGAACGCCTGGAGCGATGACCAAATGGGAACGAGTGTTACTAGGTATGTATGTACATGGTACGCCGGTTGTGCGACGTGGTCTCATCTGATAAGATCGCGATATCGGGATCTTCCTACCGTGAAAATTCTGGTACTCATGTGCTCACTAGTTGCAATTTCTTATCAGATGGAGCAGGGATTTCTAGCACCAAAACCGCAGGACCGAGTGAAGGATAGGTATGTGATCTGCCTGCAGAATCAGATAATTTCCCCGGGACTAAAATACGTGCCGAATGAGAGATTTTCCCTGGTCGTAAGGCGTACCATCAAATTTGCAAATTGAGTGGTACGCCGATATCGTTGCGCGTTCAGTGCGCCAACCCCCAAATTTAGTTGACCGCTATCGACGCTTAGGGACCGCGCGACACGCCGAGTTATGACGTCTCGTACTTGGATTGTCAATGAGGTAGATACAGTGTCAAGACTCGAGATTGGGCGAGGCTAAGTGCAGGGTATCCCGGGGCCAGCTGCTTGTGTGGAGGTCGAATGACCCTACACGAGTAGGTTATTTAATGTTTACCCGCTGACGAGAACGACGCGTCATTAAGGTTATCTGATCCGCGCCCTGCATGCTAGGTATTGCCATGTTGTTCTGGCTCGTACACAAAGATCTGAGGATTTTATCACGCCTATGACATATGCGCTGACTGGCTGCGGTCTCAAATCTCTGCATACATACCAAGTACATAGTATATCTGGAATTAAATCCAGGCATGCAACATTGAAGTATTGACAGTCAGCTGCCACTACCGCCATGTTCAAGGTATGAAACGTCACGTATGCATAAATCTCGCTAACTATGAGATGGTACGCGAAACTACATGGTAAATCACTCAAAGCTTTGCTGCCGCATCCAAGCTTGGTCGAACTTTTTTCTCGCCATCCCACACAAAAGGACTCAAAGTGAAGAATTTCTCCCGGTTGATCATCATGAGAGCGCTTCTTTTATGCGGCAAATCCATGAGTTTCTCGACGTGGAAGCCATGAGCGAAGTCATACGCCAATACAGTGCTGCTTGTGGCCGATGGCTCACCTACCAAGTTCCAGGTGCGTGGTTCATCAAGAAACATGTAGTGCATGAGCCCAGACCACCATGCAGAGACCCTATAAGGACCTCTAAATCTTATGTCACCGACGAGGGAGTGCCTTCCGCGGTCATACAAAGATGACTGGTAGTGGGCACCCATATGATCTTCCTGTAACAGGTATTAGCATGACACATTCAACATGGACATGAAACCGCCGAACTTACCATAGCCCAATAAACCTCGAAATAGGCAAACAGAATATCGTCGAAAGCAGCAAACATGGTCAGCACATGTGGGTCCTCATGGAGTTTCCGGAGATATTCGCGGTGCTGGTCCAGCGTCCCGGTCTCATTCCATGCTGCAGCCACACGGGGATCGTTCTGCCAAGTGTTGAAAAGTCGCAGATGCTCATCATTGGTGTAGTCGAGAGCCACCATAGTGAAATGCTCTCCCAAATGTGGAATCCAACGACTGTAGATAATCGAGCCGGGCTCAGGCTTAGGCTCTCGAACCGGGTGCATAGTATGTCTCGGAAGGGCCGGGAATTGTGTCGAAGGGGCGTTCTGGAAAGGAAATGGCGGGTACTGCCTGACAATTTGTTTGTTTGAAGCATCTAGGTGCGGTGCCCAGGCTGGACGAGCGCCAAAGGGCGAGCCAGCACCTTGCCAGAAAGTTCCTCTTAGCAGTAGACACCCATCATGTGGTGCGGACTGTTTGGAACCCCGTGGGTGAGGGTGGAAGAGGCCAGTAGCGAACAATTCCCTGGCTATAGCCTCAGAATCTTTTCCAGAAAACAAAACCCTGAAGTTCTCCACGAGAGGGTGAAGCGAAACCAACGCATAGGCAACGAGCCACAGTTGGGGAGCAGATGGTCGTTCTTCAGTCCATGTGATGGTCAAGTAAGGAGATCGTCGCGCGCGCGCCCAAGAACTGTTGTCTCCGTTCGATGGTACGTCGTCTTTTGATAAAATTTCAACATCGCTGAAGAATATCGTGCCGTTATGTAGTGGTGTAGGTAAAGCTGTCTCTTTGCCTGTAGTATTTGCCGGGGATGGGAGGATCTGACGTTGAATAGGTTTACCCTCGGCAGCAATATTGCTGATGGCGTAGGCTGTGAGATAAGGATGGGGCAATTTCAGAACAAGCGGGCTTGTCGCAGCAGTTGTCTTAGCTAGATATGCCATAATGGGCAATTGTTGGAGTTCGAAGAATACAAACTGCAAATGACTCCAGTTCTGTTTAACGTTCAAAGTGTTGAGCAATGAATGGTACAGTATGCCGGGGCCGTATGCCGAGGCCATAAAGCCGGTACCGGTGGTATCCAGGACAATGCAACTTTCCACAATTGGCATGTAAGCCGAACGACAGGGTTAAGGTCCTGGCCCTTGTACAAGGGGGCTGGCTGATCACACCACGCTGTGTGGATCATAGCCTGGCAGCCAGAAATTTTAGGGCGCCATCCGATAGGCGCTAGACATTGGCGACGTTGCTCGGTGTTAATGCATACATGGTGAGAGAGCTGAGCCCTGTGCTGTAAAGCCCTACAAAACATCAAGGTCCGTAAATCTAGATTGCCGGGTACATCGTCCATTCTTCCAAGTTTCTGCGCCTCTTACCTATATTTGCACCCAACGCAATTGTCTTTGTGACGTTTTTGGATTATTATCTCCTCATCCATCATGGCTGTAACAGAACGATCGATGAGCCCACAGGACAGCACATCCTCATCTTCTTCTTCAGATACCGCACCGGATTTTGATATTGTGAGCATTGGGTTCGGAGCCGCCCAACTAGCCACTGCTATTGCCAATGGAGAAGCTACCAAACCTCTCAACATAATCTTCCTCGAACGCAAGCAATCCTTCTCATGGCATACGGAGTCGCACATAGCCAGAACTCGCATGGAGACTCCGTTCGTCTACGATCTAGCGACACTCCGAAATCCAAGAACATCCTTCAGCTATGTCAACTATCTGCTCGAGAAGAACCGCCTCGTGGAATTTGCCAATTCCGACCGACTGAATCCTCTTCGCGAAGAATTCGACGATTATATGAGTTGGTGCGCCGCACACTTCAAACACCAAGTTCGCTATAATAGCGAGGTTACAAGTGTAACACCCGAGGCTGGGGAAGGTCAAATGAAGGGCTGGAGAATTGCTGTCCGTGACGCTCAAGGCAAAGCATACACAATGACCGCGAGGAGCATGATAGTGCCCGCGCCTTCCAGACAAAAGCCTGTAGTATCACAGCCCTTGACAGCGATCGACTTTCTTTCTGGACAGCGGATTATCTCGATGAGTGATTACGCCGCACGAAGAGACGAACTACGAGGTACTAATGAGCCGCGTCTGAATATCTCTGTCATCGGCTCGGGAGCGCAGATGGCAGAAATACTGAACGATGTCCTGTCATGCCCCCGGCTAGGTAACGTCACGGTGGTGACGGAGGATGAGTCCATGGCTCCGTTGACAGTTCTTAACGAGAAATGCCCACCACCACCCCAGCTATGCTCCATATGGTCCAAGGCTGTAGATAACAGGACGAACAATGTCACCGGTGCCTCGGAGCTCATACAAGCCATCTACATGCGGGGATACGAGAAAAACATCCAAACGAAGGGCGAGTTTAGACTCCGCGTAGTCCTGGGGCAAGAATCGGCCGCAGCTATTATGAACTCTGACTTCGTCATTCGAGACACTACGGTCGTCCCAAGTTCGATCAGCCGCGTGCTCCAAAGCTTGGATCCTCTCATCCTGGGTTGCAAGCAGAAGGGTGAAAGTCTGGAGGAGGTGCAGTTCAAGCGTGGCGCCGTGGCCGAGGGCTGCCGACTGTGGCTTGTGTCGTCCAAGTCGGCAGGCGGGCGAACGATGGCCAAGGATGTAGCCCTGACGGCGGGCGAAATCGTGCGCAGCGGATCGTCGGACGTTGCGACATCGCAGAACGGCGCCCCGCTGCAAGCTCGTATATGAAGCGGAGCAGTTCTCGTTTGGGATTAGTGCCACGCTAGCAAAATTTTATCAATCTATCATCTAATCTGATCATGACGCGACCCCCATCCGGCAAGTTGGACCATGCAAACCATCATCTTCAACCTCACGTGACGCTGTGCCTTGTGGAGCTGCGCCCCTAATGTTCCCTGTAGCTGCTATGTCGATGCAACCTGACCAGGCTCCTGCAGACTTCTCTGCGCCAGCACCCTCAACAACACTCCAGTATTGAAGGCCGATTTTCGTGCATTGAAGAGCGCAATGCCCATCAAGAAGGGCCCTCTGTTGTCTGTCAGGTCCTTCTTCGGTTTTGTCCAGCTTCTGTTCTACGCAGACCCGACATGGCTCGACAAGCTGCTCATCTTCATCGGCGTCATAGCAGCCATCGCTTCAGGAGTTCCAGCACCCCTTATTGGCATTGTGTTTGGACAACTAGTCGACGATATCAACAACGCGACCTGCGGCAACCAATCTGCTCCTGGAACAGGTGGCATGGCCTCGATCACGCCAAAAGTTCATCTTCTGGTCTATATTGCCATCGCTCGTTTTCTGACGGTCTATATACACCTTACCTGCTGGAACTTGGCATCCCAACGACTGGCCCAGCGGGTCCGTGATCGCTACCTCCGGAACCTTTTACGGCAGGACATAGCGTTCTTCGACAATCTTCAATCCGGAGAGGTGTCATCTCGACTCAACGGAGATGTACAGGCAATTGAGAGCGGCACCAACGAGAAGGTTGGCGTTGCGCTTTCTTGTATATCCTTCTGCATCACCGCATACATTGTGAGCTTCATCAAAAACGCGCAACTTGCCGGCATGCTGGTCTCTCTGATCCCCGCATTTCTTCTGATGGCAACAATCGGCGGTCTTTTCGTTGGCAAATACAGTGCCAAACTCGGAGACAGTTTTGGATCTGCAAGCGCCATTGCATCCGAGGCTTTGGGACATGTTGGTCTGGTGCACGCTTTGGGTGCTAATGTCAGGCTGGAAAAGAACTTCCGGTATCACCTGGGCAATGCACGTACATTTGGAATCAAGAAAGCCATAGTAGCCGCCCTCCAAGCTGGCATATTGTACTTTGTTGCTTTTTCGGCCAGTGCATTGGGTTATTGGCAAGGTAGCCGCAAAGTAGCCGACTCCCTAGAGGGCAAAGGTAGTGCCACAATCGGAGAAATATACACCGTGACATTTCTGCTGCTCGATGGTAAGCCATGTTCTCTCGAATCAAAGGCTTCGCTAACATTATCATTTAGCCGCTGTCGTTCTAAGTCAGATTGCACCAATGCTCCCCTTGTTTGGAAGTGCCGTGGCTGCTTTTGCACGTGTTCGAAAAGATATTGAAACGCAGCCAACTATCGACAACACAGAAACAAAGGCCGAGAAGCCTTCCACCATTGAAGGTGCTATCGAGTTGCGAGATGTGAAGTTCACTTATTCCTCAAGGCCAGATCATCCTATATTGGATGGCATCTCTCTAAAATGTGAGGCTGGTCAGCTGACTGCCATCGTCGGCCTCTCCGGAAGTGGCAAGTCGACTATTGCAAGCCTTATCACCAGGTTCTACGACCCGACGAGTGGGTCGGTGTTTCTGGACGGCAAGAATCTCAAAGACATCAACGTCAGGCATCTTCGAGGCTTCATAAGTCTTGTGCAGCAAGAACCCTCCCTCCTAGATCGATCCATCATCGAAAATATTGCCCTAGGTTTGATCAATTCTCCACCGCATGCTCATTTGGAGCAGACCTTACTCAGTGGCGTTCTTGCTCAGGTTGCTGAAGACGTCAGGGGCGGTCAGGACCTCCTCAAGGTGGCGGAAAAAGTAGGCCCGGAGGTCGTGGAAATCATTCGACACGTGCAACATGCTGCGGAATTGGCGGACGTTGCTGGATTCGTAGATCATCTAGAATTTGGATTTGCAACTCTTGTTGGTTCAGGTGGAAGTCGGGTAAGTCCTGGCTCCACATATTCTTATGACCTTCCATCCGTCATCACAACTTTGACAGCGCTCGTTGCGTGTCTGGACTTATGAAGTCGTTTTTCGCTATAACCTCCGGCTAATGAGGTCACATGGAAATATGCCGCTAACAACTAGACAGGTCAGTGGAGGTCAGAAGCAAAGAATAGCACTCGCTCGTGCCCTTGTACGAGACCCTAGGATTCTCATACTTGATGAGGCTACTGCAGCTCTTGACTCTGCAAGCGAGCAACGCATTCAAGCGGCAATCGAACGCGCATCGAAGGGTAGGACAGTCATCTCCATCGCCCATCGTCTGTCCACAATTCGGAGTGCTTCCAAGATAATTGTCATGAACAAGGGCGAAATAATCGAACAAGGTACCCATGATCAGCTGATGGATCAGGGCAAGTCCTACGCAGAAATGATACACCTCCAGAGTGTCAAGTCGAACAACGATGGACCAGGCAGCCCAAGAACAAGCCTGGACTGCCATGACACGATTGAGAAACCGGGATTGACTTCACATGAGGCAGATCCAACTGTTCCACAAAACACCGAAGGAGACACAGCAATTGACCCAATAAAAGGAACAATTATTGCTGGCTCTATTGGTAAGACCATGGGACCACTCATACGACCTTATTCCCTCCTCATTGCGCTGGCTTTCCTCGCGGCCCTAATCGTTGGTGGTCAGTACTGTGGGTCCGGCCTTCTCTTTGGTAACATAATGGGAACCATGTCACCTTGCAACTCGCCAGGCTACATCCGATCACATGGTGCCTTTCTTGGTGCAATGTATTTTGTGCTTGCATGCATTGAATTGATTGCAAACTTCACAAGCTGGGCAGTGTTTGGCTTAATCTCGGAGCGTCTGATTTACAAGGTTCGCAATCTCTCTCTACAGACTCTTCTGCAACAGCCCTTGCAATGGCACGAGTCTGAGGCTCGAAGTCCCAATAAATTGTTGGAATACATCACCAAGGACGGAAATTCACTCGCTGGATTTAGCGGGTCCATCGTCGGTACGTGCCGTGGATTCTTTATCACGGTGTTGCAGAAAAAACCGGGTTGCTGATTGTGCTGATAGGTACCCTATTCGCTGTGGTGGTTAACTTTGTAGCTGCACTAGTTCTCTCTCATATCGTCGCTTGGAGAATTGCCGTGGTATGCCTTGTCATGGTGCCACTTCTTCTCGGAGCGGGATACATGCAACTTCGTGCCATATCGCAATTTGCTGCCAAGCACGCGGGAGCCTTTTCATCCTCAATTGGAGTTACGACTGAGGCAGTGTCAAATATCAAGACAATACACGCATTTTCTATGGAAGATGAGATCATTGTCACTTATAGAAGGGCTCTGCAAGGACCACGTAAAGAAATGGTGCAACAGAGCTTCAAAACCAACGTCTGGCTAGCGCTGGGAAACTCCATCGGAAGCTTCATTTACGCCTTTGCCTACTGGTGGGGGTCAAAAAATATCGTTGAGGGACGGTATACTCAGACTCAGTTCTTTATCATCCTTTTGGCCATGCTTGTCTCTGCACAGTTGTGGGGACAACTCTTTACCCTAGCCCCAGAGATCTCCAAAGCTAAATCTGCCATTTCCCGAATCTGTGGGCTCATTGAGCTTGGCAGAGATATGTCAGATTCATCTTCTGGCAGACCCGCTGGGAACCTCGAATATAGCGAGAAAGATAAGGACCTCGAGGCGTCAGCTGATTCCACGCTACCAGCATCTGCAAAAGGTGGCGCAAGGGTTGTGTTCCGCGATGTTCACTTTGCCTACCCTGCGCGCCCTAGTATCCCGGTGCTCACCTCGTTGTCTTTAACAATCCAACCCGGTCAGTTCTGTGCCCTTGTCGGTCCGTCGGGTGCAGGCAAGAGTACTGTGCTTGCTCTACTCGAGCGTTTCTATTTGCCCTCGTCCGGGAGCATCTCAATCAACGGCTTGGATATTTCGAGACAACACGGCGTTTCTTTTCGCGAAGACATCGCATATGTACCCCAGGAAAATGTATTGTTTCAAGGGAGCATCAGATTCAATCTTGCATTAGGAGCGCGTCCCGGTCATGAACCTTCAGACGCTGAGATCCACGAAGCTTGCAGGCTTGCCAACATTCACGATGTCATTGTAGAGTTGCCCCAGGGTTACGATACTGAATGCGGCTCTAACGGCAATTTGCTATCCGGCGGACAGCGACAACGATTATCAATCGCGCGCGCCCTGATACGGAAACCGAAGCTACTGCTGTTGGACGAGAGCACAAGTGCTCTCGATGCAGAAAGCGAAAGAGCTCTTGAAGCTGGACTGGAACGCGCCGTGCAGGGCTTTGGGGTCACAGTCATTGCCATTGCGCATCGGATTAGGACCATCGCGAGGGCTGATGTTATTTTTCTCATGGAGTGTGGCAAGGTGGTCGAACAAGGACGGCACGAGGAACTCGTACAACGAAGCGAGAGCTATCGCCTCAATGCTTTGCACCAGATGGTTGGATGACCTTTAATATATAGTTCACTATCGTCTCAAGTCGTTGGCACTTGGTTCTCTATGCAGCGAGCTCAACTTTTTCCGGCAAAATCTCTGTTTTACCCGATGGTATCCAAACGTACAAGACCGCGCCACGATCCTCCTTCGAACCGTCGGTCTCGTCTGACCCCAAGTCCCCAAATTTGTAAACAGGACGCGCTTTGAGCCGTCTGCAACCCATCTTCTCATACAGTCTTTGGGCCTCTTTTGAGCTCTCAATGTATATGGGTAGCTGCACTTGTTCCGCTATACCCATGCCGTATTTGAAGATCAATTCACCAATACCGCGTCGTTGATAATCTGGATGTACCGCTAGGACGTTGCAATACACATACCGCTCGTTGTTCCACAGGAGTTCTCGTGCGTCCCAGAGAGGATTGACGAGTGCTTCAGCACGCTCCTTCTCTTTTCCTTGCAGCCAAGAGATTCCCCCCTTTTTCCACTCACTTGGTGTAAGATAGATATCCCAGAGCGCCATACCGACCACTTTTCCGGTTTCGGTATCAACACATTTGACCGTGTATCGCGTTGTCGCGGTATGCAGGAACTTCAACGTATTTGCCGTGTGGGTCGTTCTACTCTTTTTGTCAGCCAGGGTGAGAATATCGCGACTGTTGGCGAACGCACCTGAAATCAGAATCAGGCCTAACAAGGTCATCTTCGGAGGCCGATGGGAACAACGCTCGCGTGATCGGAGTGGTCTTGAAAGCCGCGAAGTAGACATCGAATACGGGACTCATGTCCGGCAGCAACGCTGGAAGTACCACGAAAACCATTTGTGAGGCAGGCGGATAGACTGGAAGGGGTGTTAGGTCCTCCAGACGCTGCGCCCTCGGTCTCTCGTATGACCAGCTTCACACGTACCTTGGAGGGAGGGATGCGAGCCGATCGTGGATCTCAAGGTTGTAGGGTATCCGTGCTTCGGAGGTCAACGCACGAATGTTCAACCAGTGCGTCTGCCAATGTACCTAGAATGAGTGGCGCGGGACCGCTTCACGACTTGAGAAAAATTCCAAGCTTCGCAATTGTCGAGAACGTTTTTGCCTAATGAGTCGATTAAACGACTAACAGCGTGGGTCTCGAAAACGCGACATTTTCCCAGCGTCGTCCAACCACGCTCCCCTGCATGAGATGGAGGGGCGAGGGGTACCGCTGACCAGGCTCGACGGAGCACACAAGTCTCACGTTACTGTGTCACGTCACCGCCACCAGTAGCTGTGGTTATCAGATCCGCTTCCAGCGAAGTCATTCATGCTTGGCTCTTTTCTGCGGAACGCCTTCTGGGCCGACGGTGGTGACTCGACTCTAGGATGCATCCTTGCCATGGGAGTTGGCGCTCTCCGAGCATCGGCCGTTATCAGATGGAACCCGGTTGCCTACTCGTTACGTAGTTGAAACGCGATGCCGTACCGATCCGACGCGGACTGTTTTGGAAGGCAATCCCGTCATCGCAGCATACAGGCAATAGCATGTACATATGTACATACGTACGAGGCAAACCTGGAAGGCCGATTTCAGGTGCAATGCATAGGCAATAGGTAGCATGATGACACGCTGCTTGCGCGCGGCGCAAGGGAGGGCATACCTGCCAGATGCGGCTAGCGCGTCGCCTTCGCTCCAACAGAGTTTTATCTGATCCATTTACGTGCCACCTCCCTACAGATTGGAGGGCGGTGAAACGCGCGCAGTGGAGCAACACCCCGCTTGGCTGAGGCTTTAGCCATTTGTCGTGATTTGTTAACTTCCCTACACCATACATACCTAGTACGCGCATGCGCCTTAGCCACGAATGCAATGGGGCCGGCCATCTGGATTCTCATGGGGATAGGACCAGGCCAGGCCGATGCATCCCACGGACCTTCATCCTGGCAGGGTGCTTGGGGAGCTATCCGGATTTGATGAAGACCCGGCCGCCCTAAACAAGAGGATCATTCGTGCTATTGACTTGTACTGGATACTAGTCGTCTTATGAAAGAAGGTAGCGATGGACTTGGATTGACAAGCCCGAGAACAACTACACTTCTCTCTCAACCCACTACGCAAGGAGAAGGCTCGCAAAGTCCGAGAAGAGCACAACCAGCACGCTTGGAGAAGACAATGCACTTACCACATGGCGGCCACATCGGGCGCTTCAGCGGACTGCCAGAGGAATCCACGGAAGCGAAGGAATGGAGCGAGAAAGATGTGTTTCGTCCCAAGACCGACAACCGGACGCAAGATTGGCATAGAATCGTCCAAGCACAAGATGCGCTGAACACCGCGAACGAAGTAATCATTCCAGTCGCAGAGAATTATGACACAAACACATTGCTAGACTTCATTCTCACAGCCTGGGTCATACTAGTCCAGCGATATCAGCGAGATGAATTCTATCATTTCACATGGGGGTTCGAACATGACGTTGCGCAACACAGCCAGTGTATCTCTGCCGCTGATATTGAATTTCAAAGTCGGCGAGTAGGCGCAGACGTCAAGTCTACGATACGTAGCTTGAGGTCCAAGGACATCCCCGTTCCGCAGTCAAACTTCTTCTTCAATAACGGTACCGAGGAGGAAGTAAGTTGCTGTAAATTCAATTGATACCTCGAACTAATGCAATGATAGTGGTCCTACCAGATTTCGCTCGATCTTCACAAAGACTCGCTACATGCTACCTCGCACTGGCAGCCTCCGACTATGTCGAGACATCAAGCTGCATCACAACTCAGCTTCTTTGCATCAACTTTGAACGCACTTTTAGATGACGACAGTGTCGCCCTTTCATCCTTCCTAGCCACCTCCGAGCAGGAGCTCGATAAAATCTGGAGTTGGAATACACCGATGCCACCCGACATACAAATGTGTCATCATGAGATGGTATCGAGACAAGCGGAACTTCAGCCCGACAAGACTGCAATCGAGGCTTGGGATGGAGAATTAACCTACCGTCAGGTCGAAGACTATTCAAACCACCTTGCGCATAATCTGCGGTTGCTAGACGCCTCGAAGGATCAGATCATACCTTGCCTTTTCGAAAAGTCACGATGGACCACGATTGCTGTGCTGGCAATTATGAAGGCGGGCGCATGTTTCGCGTTGCTCGACCCAGCGCAGCCTGATGGCCGGTTAAGTGCTTTCGTGCATCAGGTCAAAGCGAAGTTGATTCTTTCATCAGAGGCGCAGTCATCCCTCGCCGCACGTATCGCGCCGACGGCGACAATCATCCCCATCTCAGGAAAGAAACTCGAACGACTATACAAGCCGTTCGCAGAAC
>Ga0182210_1000236_pt1 | contig 12621 bp, 12 predicted proteins | sample G5R1MG_19_FD_129670 | JGI IMG/M metagenome (GOLD analysis project Ga0182210, IMG submission 129670) | Switchgrass phyllosphere microbial communities from Michigan, USA - G5R1_MAIN_03OCT2016_LD1 MG | ecosystem: Host-associated > Plants > Phyllosphere > Phylloplane/Leaf | place: USA: Michigan... | reverse complement strand
TTTTTTGTTTTTTTTTTTTTTTGGGTTTTTTTTTTTTTTTTTTTTTTTTTTTTTTTTTTTTTTCCTTTTGCTCCCTAACCTTTTCTTTTTTTTTTTTTTTTTTTTTTTGCTTCTTGCTCTCCTTGTTATACGAGTAAAAGCGGTGAGGTTAGATGTCTCCAGCGTGTATTTACTGCTTTCCGTTCGTTCTTTGTCTTGTTCTTCATCGTGGGGTTGGCATCGGCATTGTCTTGCATTACTACATATTCTACTGTGCTGTATGTACTCTTTCCTCGAACGCTAGCGTTCTTTCGATCCGACCTTTTTTTCAATTTACCATTTGCATCTTTATCATGTAGGTTTCCTGATAGCTTCATTTGTGCCTTGCCTTGTTGACGTTACCCAACTCGGAGCAAAGAGATGAATAAATCAGGGGAATATCAGGATGGTGAAAGTCATTGTGAGATTGTGGAGCAGTGCGCCCAACTAGGCATAGCGCATCGAGTGCCACTAACCAGCGCAGGGCCCACTCGTGTTCTCCGACTGTGGAGGCATAAACCAGGCACTCTACTTCTCAAACGTTATCATGCCTATTATCTGCGCACATGTATCTCCCCAAAAACATCATCACTTGTGCATGAAGAATCTTATCAGAGAGAATCCCTGCAATCTTGACAGGGTCTTGGATACCTACCTACCTTGGCAACCTGCAACACCTCCCCTAATTCGAATACGACGCCAGTCTTGAGTTCCAACCGTGGTACAAACAGGGAAATGCAGCATTCGCCGGCAGCGTAAAGGGCAAGGTAACCCCGGGAAGTTCTTTTGATTGGCATACTGCATCACATGGCCAACAGAGGGGTGCCTCTTGTTTCGGGAATCCTGACTTAAGAGTACAGTAGGTGAGTTGGGCATGGTACACGTGCGTCGTACATTTTGTTTAGAGCGCATTGAATCGTGAATACATGGGGTATCATCCCATGCCAACCTAGCTCGCCTCACCCATGCCGGGCCTCTCCACCTAATAAAGGCCCTTTCTCGCGCCGCCACGGCCCCTGATCCGATGAATGCAACATACACTCAGCCCCTCACACCACGCCTTCACCATCCAACTCTCCATCTCCTTCTCCACAGCGAGTACCTCGTCTCCGCCGGGACGAACGGCCAAACCGACATCTCCCCGCTTCTTCGCATCCGCATTCCACTCCTTGATCTGCTTTTGCGTCGCGCGTCTCCAGCAGCAGATATCGGTGTTGGCGTTCAGGTACGCTGTAAAGTCCTCTAGCACAATCGGGTCAAACATGAGAATCTTCTCATGCCAACTGGGGTGTTTCGGGTCGTGGGTGGGTGGGATGGAGCGTATGTGATTTGTTAAACGGGCAAAGATGTCGGCTTTGATGTTGTCCCATCCAAGGTGGGCGGCGGGAATCCGGTATATGCGTGTGAGCGCGGAGTTGGGAGATGCCGGCTTAGCTTTGATGGGCGATCCGTTGAAGGTTGCAAGAGGGAGGGGGGGTAGATTGGCGATTGAGTGAACACGTGGCGGGGTGGGTGAGAAGGGTTCAAGCGCTTCGTCTTCAGAGTCGAGAATCTCTTCTATGTCGATGAAGCGGGGCGTTGCGGTAGGCGGTGTGGACGGCGGATGTAGAACGTTTGTGGCGGGACGGGGCTTTGTGCCCCAGGGGTGTAAAGTTGGCGCAGAAGTGGTAGTAACGGGGGGTAATATAGATTGCGACTTTGGCGGCCGGCCACGGCGCTTCTTGGGTGGGGTGTCTATGGACAGCGCGTTCGGTGCATCGAGCTTTGATGGTACTGGAGCCGACTTTCGAGACGCTGGAGGCGGGGAGAAGTCGTCGATATCAGCAAAGCTGTACTGAGAATCGACATTCTGATTAGATGGTGGAGGTGCCTGCTGTAAATCATCGATATCCTCAAATATATCATTCGACTTCGGACTTGATTCATATGACACCCTCCGGTGCTGAGAAGTCTGTGGAGCTGTCTGCAGCGACGTTGGTAAAATCTTAGACTGTGTGCTCTTCGAATGAAGCTCGATTTCTTCAATGTCAATGAAGGCCATTGAAATATCAGGTTGATCATATGTGCCATCCATGAGTAATGGTATATCCTGTGTTCGGTCTGGCTCCGGCATGTAAATGTCTTTCGCATGGTCAAGGATACCACCGTCTGCATCACGCGCGCTTTCAGCCCAAAGACCTCTCCTGCCGACTACCTTCTCAAGCTTTGGCCACAGAGGAGGTCTAGCAAAGGTCTCTGGCCATGAATCTACATCCTTCTCTGACTCCTTGATCGCGTGTTGAAGTTGACGCACTATCTCCGGCGATTCCTCAAGCGCGAGTTGACTAGACGTGCCAAATAGAACGTCTTGACGATCCAACCGTGATAATGCAGAAGTAGGGCTAAGTAGTTTCTCCTCCATAACCTTGGGCTTTGCACCGGATTTTTTAGGGGGTCTTTTCGCCTTTGCTTTTGCTCTAGTTCGTTCAATATCTGATTGCGAGTTGTTGCGTCTCCGAATTGGCTTCTTGAAGGAGGCTTCTGCATTCGGTGCAGCCACATCATCAAGGGCGACTCTCTTCGTTGATGAACTGGCATCAAAACAGTTGCTATTCCCAGTATTTGGTTCAGGTGTCGTCTCGTTGGTAGCGTACTGCTCCGTCACAATATCCGTGATGGTGCGTGGCTTCTTCCTGGGCGCCTTTCCCTTCTCCGGAGATGAGTTTCTAGAAGTTGTGTGATGACCGGGAATCTCCATGAGCTGCAATGGTGTTAGCTGTCGTAGGACCTGATGTATATAGACCCACCTCGATGCGTCGTCGCTTCGTCACAGCAGTAGTCTCTTTGTTTGAGGTTATTGCGTTTGTTGTGCTTTGTACTAATGGTGACTGTGCATAGGCAAAGTTAGATACTAGGTTTGTGAATGCAACCTCTCCATACTGAGGTGAATGTTCGTTCTCCTTGCCAATCGAGTCTGTGAAAGGACTTGCAACTATAGTATCATATGGTGGCGTCCAATCTCGCCTTCTCATCACCGCTTCGTCCAGATCTAAGTTATTAACTATGGAATCTTGCTGCACTTGCTTCATTGCAGTCTTTTTCTTTGGCTGAGGGGATTGCGTTACATCCAATATTGACGCATCATCCTCAGTTGTAAGCTGGATGTTTCCAGTTACAATGTTTCCACTTTGTGAATTTGCTGTGTTGTCTTGGCCTGTGGCACTATGAAAATGAGCGGACGTCACAGCGGTATCTTCCCGTGGCATCTTCCCGTTTTTTGCGCCAACCTTGGTCTTGGTAACCCGCGGTTTCCTCGTCTTAGGGATAGCAGATGCATCGTCTACATCAACCTTCTCTTTCCTAGTGCGGGTCTTGCGCGGCTTGCCGGATTTTGTAAGCTTCGGTGCAACCTCAGTCGAAGGGTTATTCTTTGGTTCTGTAGAGACATCACCAAAGAACGGTGACTTTGTGCACGGAGGAAGCCGTAGCTCCGAATCTGCTATGAGATCATCCTGGGCCTTGGGTTTGCGTTGCCTAGGTTTTGGCTTCGGCTTCTCGGCTCCATCGGCGGCTGGTGTCTTTGCTGTCCTGGGCTTCCGGGGTTTCTTGATAGGAACTGTAGGTTCACCTATGCTTTCTTGCGCTTCGTTCTGTGCTTGTGCTTGTAATACTACAGTTGTTTGCTCATCCTGTGGCTGCACATGATACTCGAACTGCATCAAACTGCCTACTGTGGCGAACCCTCGCGCATCACCCCCTGGTACAGATGCAGCCCTAAAATTGGTCCTGGAATTGCCGCTAGATGTCCTGATTGGGCTCACAGGTGGAGAGAAGGCTATAGGCGAAGATGACGGCAGCACAACGCGGTGAGGGGGGTGGCCATGAACACGGAGGGCAGCAGTTGACGATTCAGGAGGCGAAGAGCTGAGCACAACAATGTCGAAGGTTGCGCCTGCCATCCTGGCGACATAAAGAAGTCTCTGGAGAGCCACTGTGCAGAATCAAGCAAGTCTGAGCCATATAGAGACTGCTTGACAGTCTGTTTGTTCTCAGGGTGATGGCGTCAAGGCAGTTGCGCACGTGCCCCTTCTCGCCAAATTTAGCGCAGTCCCGTGCGTCTGTACATACTCTCCACACTACCTACTACACCCCGGCTATCACCTCACCAACACAGACACCAGCTACTTATCAATCTGGTGTGTGCAACAACTGAGCTCCGAAACTGTCCCTCGTTATTATTCTTCGCTTTCTCATACCCTGTTAAGTGCTGACCAGTCTGCCGATAGCCTTGTGCGATAGCTTATTTCACATTGCTTACCAGCTCTTACCTGCATTGAGCCTCTACAAATTGAACGAGGACGATCAATTTAGTCTACTAAGACTATCCTGTTACTCGAGAAAATCTCGTCAATAGAGCTCGAGATTTACCTTATACTCTTTAGGTAATAACGCAAGCTTACTGAGGGCTTATAGACTCGGAGAACTCACGAGTGGATGTTTACACAAAGTCGCGTTTTACTATCAACCTTACAGCTACCCTACTCTTACACAATATTGCTTAACTTGCACATAGAGTGTTGATTCTGAGAATAGCCGATGCTATTGCTTTGACTACCCAGGAACTACTAATTGCAATTCAAGGTTAATGTTCTTGTTACACCAAAAAAATAGACGTTGTAAGCTCCTGCTTATTGTTTAGGTATAGCCTAGGTGCTTCGGAAATGAGGACTGCGGTAGTGTCTGAGCATCCCAAGTACTCGCCTTTACTTCTCTACAAGTGACAGTACAGGCTAGAAGAAATAGAGCCCTGCTCCATCACAACACAAGCACAATATCCGGTTATTATATCTAGTGTTAACAGGATCACCAATCGACACTCTGACTACAACATTTTACTATTATATACCAGGCAAAAGGCATAACGTCGTTGAAATCGAGCCTAAGAGATCACAATCTCTAGCACCAGAGTGGTTTAAGAGGCGGAGATATACCTGCTAAAATTACAAGACCAGGTACTTGCCGGCCCGGCGTGGGATATAGAAAATATTTTCCAGCTTTGAACTTGAGAAGACCCAAGTGGGCCAAGCTTTCACATATACAGGTACAGGGCATGCAATGGGGATGCTGATACCACTCCCCTCTTTCGCCTCTGAAAACCTGTCGATTAATAGAGGTCTTGGGATTCGTATTCCGATTTGACATATCTGAAGATACACCTGAGTGTTCCATATTCAACATACCGATAAAGCATTTAATAGTCATCGTAGAGACTGTTCAAAGGTAGTACTTCAAGATCTCGAAGAAATCGATCTGTTACGCTCCGGTCGCAGGAATAAGTTCCATTTTCAATTCCATTCGGTCCCTCTTTCTATCATCATCCGCCCAAGGTAAGTCAATTCTTTCTTCTATATTTCCCGCCTTCTAATTATCGTTCTTTACCCGTGGTAGTTTCTACACCACCGAACCTATTTCTTTCCTTCACTATGCCTATGGCACTACAATGCCTCTCGAGACTCCAATGACCATCTCCTTCTCTTTGGCCCTTTACCCCTTTCCTCTTATTATCAGTCTCCACCCTTGTCTCATTCTACTTGTGCGTGTAACGCATCTTTCTTCCATTGTATTCGTCACTCCGAAGTCAAACACCATCTCATCCGCCCTTCCATTCAAAACACTCCCATGATCTCCGCAATCTCATAGCAATGCTATCGGTCCCCATTCACTTCTCACATTCCGAAAAGCGTTCAGAGCCACATCAGACCACCCTCACCAAGATCACCCGCTCATGGTGTCTTCTTGTTGCCAAACAGCGTTCAACCTTCCTATTCCTTTTGCAGGCCCTGGGATTGCTTGTGCATTGTGGGCAGGGGTAGTTTGTATTGCTGTCTCCGCGCTGTGTAGGTCTCGGTCGTGTGATGGGGATGGCGAAGCGAGGTGCGCTGCGCTTGTGGGTGTAAGATTGGGAGCCTCGGTTTGAGTGTGCGCGAAATTTGGATAGGGCAATACGGCGGACATGAAGTGAACTTTTCCGGAGACGCTTTTAAGTTCAGGCTGCTGACATGTTTCTGTGCTCGTTAGTATTTACGACCTGATGTGGGCTTTGCGCGGCAAAAATTTGCATTGCTTGCTCTACCTCGTTTGTGCCGCTTCTTCCAAGCCCGTCTTCTCACCCATTCCTAAAGGTGTATATCTAAATACATCGGGGCTTCTTGTTCTCGGCTGCAAGAAGGGCGGCCGATCTATGGTCGAGCGTTCCGGCCACTAGATTCGAGACCGGTCACTGGGCCTACCGGTGCACTGCGCACTGTTGACGCCTGTGGAGCTCGTATCATGACTGAAGAGGGCTCGGCGCCCGCGGCGCAATGGAGCATGTATCACATACCAGCTGTGATTAGGCTTCCGTTGCCTTACAATACCCATTTCAAGACTATCAAAGGAGTACAAGAGGACATACAATCAGTAATTCTCTGGCTGTCTTGTTCATTTTCCTACTGTCGCATAATTCTCACCACGTTCCTAAGGAGTGTCTTTGCAGATCGTTTTGGGAGTCTGGATTCTAACTCGCCCTATATGAGTTCCCTACACACGGATCACCGAAAGCTTGCTGTTGGTGGGGCAGGCGTTTGCAGAGACTAGGCCTTGGCGTTGTTGTTGTGTCCGTAAATAGTCCACTCATCCCTCTGACTTTACTCTTCGACAGCCCTTCTCGCTGCAAAGAACATCTACACCATGGACCTGTTTTCGCCCGGAGACGTGATTCGCAGTCTTCCGGACTCTGTTGCAATCTGTCGTGTTTGCGGCGAAGTCTCGGAGCAGCCTCAGCCTCCTTCCCCGGAGTGGTTCTGTACAAAACACGAATTCACTGCCCCCGCATTCGAAATCTTTCTCGGTCGTCTTTGTTGCGAGTTTCAGGATCATTTCGTCAACTTGATTTCAAATCCGATCCAAGCCGCAGCAAACCATAAGGAGTGGTGGAACAACAGGTTTCTCGCCTGTCAGGGTGAGAGCCTACGTGGCATGGTCGAGATGAGTGATCATTTCAAGCGCATGATGGAGCTGGGCGGAGATTGTATGTTTTGTTTCTGTGAGTTGTTAGTTGAGGCTGATATCATAAGCAGATGTAGACATGATCCGTTCCGTCAAAGAACTCACATTCTTTCCAGACCCGAACGTAACTGAATGTCACAGTGTCTTCTATGTTACCATGATGGATAACCAGCGTTGGGTAGTCGATATCACTGGCATTCAGTTTGGCATTGACTGGCCGCTTCTTGTGCCTGCTAGCAGGTACATAGCAGAGAGGATTGGTTTTCCCATGCCACGGACCGCTGTGTTTTACCAGCTGGGTTTCATCTCAACACTGGATGCACTTCTGCAGAGGGAAGAACAGTCATCCCTTCCGGAGCGGCTGTACAGTGGAACTTTTGAAGTTTGGAACTCAGCTCAGGTGTGGTTGGATAACACTTCCGGTCAGTACTACTATGTACGATACCTTGCGCCTTCGTTATAAACGCAACTCACTAACAGCCTACGACAGGTCATGAAATACCCTCGTTCCGCCTAGTGACCGAAACAGGGGGGCTTCAAATATGGGAGTCACTTTGAGCTATGGGGTAGAACTATGCAGAACTCCGTACTCTAACATCACATGCGAGAAGTCAGTGCAAAGTCTTTGTGGTATTTGGAGCCGCAAATATGAATCGGCCAGAGTGGTTGCTATAGGATTCCATGTGGAGTGCGTGCTTTTTGATGTTTGCCTCCGAACATCTAGGTACCGGTAGCCTTCTCTATGGAATTGATCCCTTGATTCGAAATTGAAATTCCCGTTGTGTTTAATCTGCACCTCCACCCTCGCGAACCTCATTTACTAATTTTACACCCTACGAAGACGCCGAATGATACCCTTTTGGCTTGAAATTTCCGTGTGCAATGAATCACTGAATTCATCACGCTTTACGAAAATAGGATATATCGTGTAGAAATCACGCACAGTGTGGGTATCCATCGGACCAAAGCTTTACCCTCAATTTAAGCGCTCACGCCGCATTTCAATAGCAATTTTTAGCCTGGATCTTGGTCACAGGTTTAGCTTGAGGTTTCTCTCCATGTCTTTCCGACAACGTCACTGTTTGTAAGAGAGTCGTGAAACAGGAAGGTACCTCAACATCAGCTCAAACCATCAACAAATCATAGTGACAACTATATGAGAAACAGTGAAATATAATAATAGTCGATAGGAGAAGTGGTCACCGTCCATTTGAATGCCCAAATAAGGATGAGAAGCTTCTTCCTCAAGCGACTGGCAAGCCAGAAGACTCAATGAAAAAGATTGCGTCATCCAGAGGTAGTGCAATACTGGCGACACTGTTTCCACAACTATGGGCAAGCCCAGTGAGCTGCGGAAGAATCCCAAAAATCTTGTAAGTTCACCCTTTGAGGGAGAATGCGAGCTACCAGTAATTTCTGGTTAGGAACGCGTGGTGGAGAAAAGAATAGAGGAAAGGCCAGGCTTATATAGAGAAGGGAAGCGGCGCTAACCACTAATCTCGTGACCTGCGACAAGCGAAGGTGAATCTTCGGAAGCTATTATTTGCTGGCGGGAGAGGGTGCTACAGACAATATGCTACGTCACTGTAACTATGGGCAACTGATGATGTAGTAGGGAAATTTGCTCACTGTATGTGTTGCCCATCCCAAAAGGACCTAGCTGCTGGTAACATCAAACCAAATCAGCTTCCGGATGCTAGATAACCTGATACTGTGTGGGGATCATGATGTGTTCATTCAAGTGGTTTTTGGGGTGTGGCTGGACAGGGGTTGGAGTGCTCACGGCATCGTGCTGATCGACGACCTTAACATGATGGTAACGCCATTCGGTTTATTCCATCGCATCAGATTACTGGAAGCACCTAACCTCGCGTGTGGATTATCCTCGCGAGAAGACAGGCTGTGGTGGCTCCGAGATCGCACGGCCTCCTTCACCGTCGCTAGGCAACACGCAATTTCCTAGGCTGAAAGTTTGATTCCCACTAGCCGGTATAGATCCCACACACCTGGTCAATTTCCTACCTTGCCAACAACGGCACGCCTTTTCTTGTCCGCTACGCTCTTCCTCCACTCTACCTGCTCAGTCGCATTCTACATCTGAGAACATCTACAGGATCGCGCAACTAGATACAAGACATCATATAGAAGCAGGAATTCTTCAACCTCGATCGTATTGCCTCCTCAAATCGAGTGCTCTCGGGATTTCATCGATCCCAGCCCATGCCTGTAAGTCCTCTATCCCGCTCACCGGCACTTCACTAGTCTTCGATGATTAAAACTTCATGTGGCTGCTTATTTTTATCTTCACATGTTTAGTACTGATGAAAAGTTGCGGAACAGCAGCCAGTCAGTACACGCCCTATTCAATGACAACAGCTTCGGGTCCAACTAGACACGAGCTGCGCTCCACGCCGTCTTCAGGCGTTCACTTCACGATTATTTGCTGTATCTCTTATCATTAACACGTGTAGAGACGAGCCAGCAACACCTGGCGGGATCTGTAGTAAGTGATCTTCCTATGTGCAACTGCCTCAGCACGACCATCTACATCTTTACTAATGAATATGGTATATGGACAATCTAGAAATATGTTACAGTACTACTCCGCGTGTAGATACTGACTTTCCATGACGGACTCATCAGTGCGCGAGTACCCAGAGGAACAGAGCGCCGCCGGTGGCCAGCAACTACCTCACCATCCCCTAAGAAACCCGTGCCGACTATGATTAAGCCCCCCCATTGCTATTTTGAGAGCCCTGCTTACGGCTATATCGTCAGGGCCAAGGATCAATGAAAATACTCAACAATGCTTCCAGTATTGTTGCACACATATGTATAATAGGTACGTTCCCACCAATATTTCCTGGGAGACATTGATAATTAGATGCTGACACTTATTTCACTTTACGCCATGCGTAAACAAGGGTGGCCGTTCAAGACTACAGCAGATTGGTGTTTGTCTTACATTCTGCCGCTACATTCAACAGTTGGGTAAGTCTTTCCACACTTCATGCCATTCCCCTGTAGTGATGATCAATCATTCTTCCATCTGAGTATATCATTGAAGACATAAACTCATTTCAATCTGAGGCGGAGTCTCTTCTGCGTTGCAAATATTTCGTTTCCTTAAATCACGATGCTGATCTGTTCGAAAACCGGGTCTAGTATCCTGCAGAAATCATGACTACGAACGATCGATGACCAAATCGGCTGGCACATGGGCGCATCCACGGAGAACTCTGGTATCTTCAGAGTGACAATCACGAACACTTGAAATGAGTTACATCTACAGCCTCATCTCTCTACGAGTCAGGAAGAAGGAGAATATTATCAATTGCAAAATCATGTCGCAACGACTTGCACTATTGGAAAATATGAGAGGTATGTTCATATCTCATCATTCACGTTTACTCGATCATGATGAACATCTTCTCTTTCTGACAAAATCTCTGACGCAATCATCACTTCTGACAACTCATCACCTCATTCGCACGATCAAGACCCTCATTAGGACCTTACTAACTATAAAAATCATTCAGGGAGCTTGAACCAAGATATTCCCACGAAGAACCGGCCATAGTCCGTGGGATGTCCGAGCAAACCTGAATCTAGTTACATATGTTCCCCGATCCAGGAAACACCGACGCAAAACGTATGTGTGGGTGTCAGCAATATGATCCTCATCTAATGAAACCAGGTTCTGTCTAGAGCGTCGTTGACATCAGAAATACATCAAAGTAAAGGTCAAGGTACGCCGGCCCTTGCCCATAACAATCCCTGCAATCTACATTCCTTCCTGCTTCTTCAAAAGCGCGACAGAGAACAAGTCTTCCTGACCACTTCTATGGTGTTGGTTTGCATCGGGAAGGTACTACCTTCCTGTTGCCTTGGGACGATCGACCTCGCAAGATCAATGCACTCTTCTCTACTTTGAGAAACAAGCGCAGTCGCAATAACAGGCCTCCCCTCGCTCTTCAATAGCATCGGTGGTAGAACAAGTGCGGCACATATAGAATCCTTATCTCTCTTTTTACTTTCGTTGCTTATACAGTGCTGACTTCGCGTACGTAGGGGCGTGGAACAAGAGTCAATTCTATTCATACCGTGCCCAAACTTTCCAACTCTCGGCACCATTAATTTAACCTTCCAGTCGCTTCAAATCTACTCATGTCCCCTCATAAAATCTGAATTAAAAGAGCAGGTACTCATTGATTTCTCTGTCCCTATCTCATATGAATACAATTTCAAGATCACAAGATACGGCCTACTCAGCCCAGAAATCACTCCTCTAGAAAATCCGCCGCCCCGTTGATAGCACTCGCCGCAATGTCCACCCACTTCACCACTGCCTCATCATCATTATCCTCAATGCCCTCTATAATCCCTGGAAATGTTGCGCCTGCATAGCCAGTCCATTTTCCAGGGGCAAACACTACATGTTTGAACCACGGTCTGCTGTCCAGACCGTCGGGGTACAAGAATTGACGCTCGAGCAGTTTGTACTTGGTGTTCACGGCGCGTATGGCGAGGTATAATTTGATCTTTTTCCAGAGCTGCCACCAGGGTATATCGAGGTGGTAGTAGTCGTCGAGAAGTTGAGCAGCGGTGCCATCGTGAATGAGAGATGCGACCGTGAAATGAAAGATTGCGTTATCGAGAGGTTTCCAGAGTTCATTTTGATCTTTACCAATAGGCAATGAAAAGCTGGATTCGTTCAATCTCCTTTTGACGGCGTCAACGTAGCTCTGCAAGCCAATGGCATACTCGGTGGCGTTGAGTTGAAGGACAGGAGTTTCTACTAGCTTAGCGGCCACGAGACCCCAGATTTTGGCAATGACAGCATGGTGTTGGAAGCTTGTGTCGCCGAAACGCTCCATCCAACTGAAGGAGTCATAGTTACTATGATAATGGTAGACAGCGGATTTAGGACCAAAGCCGAAGCCCATATCGATTGAGGGAATACCCGCATAATCTTGGAAGGCGGTGAAGTCGCTGCCAGACCCCATGGTTGCGACATGCTTATCCCAAGCTGAGTAGACTGACTGCCCGGGGATAGTTTGATTAGGGGATGTGACGATTTTCACTGTAGATCATTAGGCATATGCAGAAAGTCAGCACGGAATTGAGACTTACAGGTTTCCGCTACCAAGTTGGTGAGCAGTGGTGCAGCCGAAAGACGAAAGTTGGGGCCATTCGTTCCAATATCAACGTTTAGGTAGGCGACGGTAGCGGCCGAAAGCCACGGCAAATACTCCTCAACCCACTCGGTGCTGCCAACCAGGCCGTGCTCTTCACCATCCCAGCTTGCAAACACAATTGTCCTTAGCGGCTTCCATCCGGCCTGGGATGCGACTCCAAAGCTTCTGATCACTTCATTCAATGCAGCAGATCCACTGTTGGGGTCTCCAGCACCGCCTGCAATCCAAGCATCACGGTGGTTCCCCAAGATGATAACCTCATCCGGTATTGTGCCGTTAATAATACCCACCACGTTCCATAGTGGCGTTGTGACGTACTCCTGTTCATTTACTAGACTGAGTACTACAGTGTCTGGCGACGGTCCGATGTTGTAATGCA
>Ga0182210_1000235_pt1 | contig 12659 bp, 8 predicted proteins | sample G5R1MG_19_FD_129670 | JGI IMG/M metagenome (GOLD analysis project Ga0182210, IMG submission 129670) | Switchgrass phyllosphere microbial communities from Michigan, USA - G5R1_MAIN_03OCT2016_LD1 MG | ecosystem: Host-associated > Plants > Phyllosphere > Phylloplane/Leaf | place: USA: Michigan... | reverse complement strand
CTTCGGCCGATCTTTATCGCTGCCTAGCCATCATCAAGGCGGCAAGCGGCAGTATATGGACGCGCATCGACCATCCAACGATCTTGCGGGGCGCCAGGTCGAGCAGGGCGCGAGATACAGCAGCGGCAAGCCCGGCGATGGTGCCGCTGAGCCACCAGGATTTCTCACCCGATCACTCCGAAGCAGAGGAGTAAGTTAATTCCAGAGCCTCCTCGTCGGCGGTGGCCGCCGCAAGTTCAGCGCGCGTTGCGGCCATGCGCGTCTGCGCTTCGATCAGCTTGACCTCGGCACTGGTCGCGCTCTCCTCCCGCTGGTTGACCAGGAAGAAGTCGCTCGATCCCAGCTCGAAACGGCGGCGTTCGGCAACGGCCAGACGCTCAGCCAGCAGGCGCTCCCGCTCGGTCGTGGCGACGAGTTGCCTGGCGGTCTCGACCTCGATACCGATCGCCGTAACTTCGGCGCGGATCTTCTCGGCGAGGAAACGCTGCTTGACGGTCAACTCCTCGATCTTCGCCTGCGTCTCCGCCAGTTTGCCCTTCGCCTTGCGATTTTGCAGCGGGACCTTGAAGGTCACACCAACGATCGTCTCCAGCGGGGTCCAGCTCGGTCCACCAAGGCCTACTGGTCCCACGTCTTTCGCGACTTCGCCGCCCAGGTCGAGCCGCGGCATCAGGTCATTGCGAGCAAGCGCCAGATTGATCGTCGCCTTGTCGATTTCTTCCAGCATGATCGCGACATCGGGACGGCCCTCCAGATTGAACGCGGGATCCGTCCTGATCCCGTTCATCACGGCGGCATTCGCTGGCAGCCTCGTCTCGTCCACGACGATCGGTGCGCCATCCGCGTCACGGTAGTAAAGCGACAGCTTGACCGCCGCGGCCCGAAAATCCTGCATGGCTTCGACCACGTACGCCTGACGCCTGACAAGACTCGCCTCATTCTCTGTCAGCAGGATATCGGGCTTGGCGCCAAGTTGCACCTGACGCTGGATCCCGTACGTGCGCTCTCCGGCTAGCCGCAGCAGTGCTTCATAGGCCGCGAGCTTCAATCCGGCGGCAACCCACTTCTGGTAAGCCTCGACCGCACGGGCCTGAACCCCGATGCTGGTCGCCTTGGTCTCGAAGCGTGCGATATCGATGTCGTTGGCCGCCAGTCGGAACTCCGACCGGCGCGCATCGATCAGTCGGTCACGCAGCAGCGAATAAAGCGCTCCGACCTTCAGCTCGCCAAGTCGATTGGTATAGGACTTGTCCTCGTAGATCGGAAAATCACCGCGAGACGCACGGTATTGTCCGTAGAGGTAGCCACCGTTGTTGCTCAGCGGCTGTTCGGCCTTGGCGGCGACTTCCGTTCCGTCGTAGTAGCCCAGCACGCGGCTGCGGCCCTCGACCGCAAATACGGTGTCAAAAGCGCCCTGGGCGGTGAGCGCGCGCGCCTCGGCTTGCCGATTGCGGGCCAGAGCGGCGACAATGTCGGGCGCCGTTCGCGCGGATGAGCGCAGGACCTCCTGCAAGGTCAGCGGGCTGGAGGGCTGGGAAGACACGATCCCCGCCGCAGCGTCTTGCCCAGGCGCCATGGAAGGCAAGGCGGCGGCGAGTAAAGAGACAATGCCGATCACCAACCGAATGGTCACTTCTTCTTCTTCTCGAACGAACTCTTGTCGGTCTTTTCCTGTACCTTCTGAGCGACCTGATCCTGCCCGAAGTTCAGCGGGAAGTCGTTGAGCTGACGCCACAGTTCATAGCCAACGGTGACGTTGTCGCCCTGAATCCAGCCCAGCACCTTGCCACCCTGCCGCACAAACCTACGCTCGGGCCAGGCGGGCTTTCCGGGCCTTGGCTCGACCAGCACCCGGAACAGCCCGTCGGCCCGCGGGGTGGGATCGACAGAGCGCACCTGCCCGTCATAGATGCCGATGGCAAAGGCGGGCCATCCGCTGAATTGGAACGCGGGGAAGCCTTCGAATTCCAGCCGCACGGGTCTGCCCCGGTCCACCAGCGGGATGTCACGTCCGTCGACGAAGAGTTCCACTGCACGTTCGATCTGCTCGGGCGCGACCGTCGCCAGCACCGTTCCCGCCGTAATCAAGGCGCCGCCAGCGGCCGCGTTCAGGTTTTGAATCCGCCCGTCGCGCGGCGCCCTGACGATCTGCGCCGATTCCCGCCGCTGGCGCACTTCGATCTGCTTCAGCTTCGCGCGCGCTTCGGCTAGTTTCGCGTTGGTATCGGCAACCTTGATCTGAGTCTGCTCGTAGTCGCGCCGAGCAGCCAGGCCTTCCGCGTAAAGCTGGCGGGTCCGTGCGACGTCTATCGAGGCGACCGCACCGGCCTGCGGGATGGATGCGATCTGCGCCTCGACCTCCGCCTTCGCGGCGGCCAGTCTCTCAAGGAAGTTGGGGTCCACATCGACGACCTTGACGATCGGGTCCCCTGATTTGACCAGCTGACCGTCCTGGACGAAGAAGCGATCCACTCGGCCTTCCACCAGCGAGGAGACCTGTTGCGGCCGATCGTCCGGGTCGAGGGAAATGACCTGTCCGGCCCCTTGAGCAGTCTGCCGCCACGGAACGAACAGGATCGCGACGGCAAGGCAGAGCCCGACCAGGATCAGCCACGCCACCACGGTCGTCACGCGTGGCGGATTGAGCTTTGCAAGGGTGCGAAAGTTCGTGAGCTGTGCCGCGCTGACCGTCATGACAGCGCCTCCTTCGCGGCGAGGTACTCTGCAAGACCGATTTCATCTGCGAAGCGACGTTGCTCCCGCGCGCCCAACCACAGACAGCTGTCGAGCTGCAGGGCCTCCGGTCGTCCGGTGAACAGGAGCACGGTCGTGCCGTTCTCCCGCAGCATCTTTAGAGTCGCTTGAAGCGGACCGGCCGGCATCATGTCATAAAGCTGGGACAGCAGCAGCACCTTGGGCCGGCTGATCAACGCCATCGCCGCCTTGAGCTGCATGACCTCGACGATGGAGAGCGGAGACCCCGAGCTCGCCAGCTGCGTATCGAGCCCTTTCGGCAAGCTCGAAATCCGCGACGTGAGGCCGATGGTATCCAGCACTTGGATGATCAGGCCGCTGTCCGCGCCCCCTCCCGATGCCATGTTCAGGTATTCGCGAATGGTGACATCCACGATGGTAGGGCGATTGAGCACGACCACGGCGGAGCGCAGGAGGTACATATCGAAGCTGCCCAGATCGCTTCCACCGATCGTCAGCAGGCCCTTTTCGGGCATGACGTGGCGCTTGAGCAGCATCGCGATCTGGTTTTCCACTCCCGGCTCCGCCACGATCACGGCGCGCTCGCCGCTTTCCACGGCGAAGTCGAAGTGAGAGCCGCCAAGCTCGACGTTGCGGAACCGGACGGCGCCGTCTGGCGGCGCCTGACCGTTCAGGTCTAGTGGCTCCTGCGGGATCGCCAGGATCTGTGACAGCTCCTCCGAACTGGCGACAAGGTCGTAGAAGGTGTCGAGGTACCAGCCCAGCTGCGAAATGCCGTAGAATACGCCCGACAGGATGAGCTCGGCCGCGACGAGTTGCCCGATCGACAGTTCGCCCGCCAGGATTAGGCTGCCGCCCAGGGCCAGGAGTGCCGCCGCGGCGAAGGCATAGACCAGGAAATAGGCCAGCGCCTGCGCGAAACTGTATCGAAAGTAACGGCGATGCGCCCGGATGTAGTTCTCCGTGACCGCCTCCGATCGGTCCACCGCGAAGTTCAGATGACGCGCCGACTTGTAGAAGCCGTTGGAAGCGCCGACGCTTTCAAGCCAGTGTGCGGCCTCATGCTTCGCGTGCGATACGCCGACCGCTCCGGAGATCGCGCCCCTGCGCCAGATGATCCAGACCAGCAGGCAGGTAATCACGAGCACGATGTTGAAGGCGAGGAAGAAGGGGTGGTAAAAACTTGTTACCACCAGGCCGACGGCGCCTTGCAGGACGATGGTGAAGGCGCCGATGACCAGGCTCGGCACGGACTTCTGCACCACGACCATGTCGAAAAAGCGGTTGAAGAGGCTGCCTCGGCTCTCATCCGCGAAAAATGGGTTCTGAGCGTGAACGGCTCTCACGGTCACTTCGGCGACAACCCGGGCGAAGATGCGGCGCTCGAACATCGTCATCAGGTAAAGGCGCAGTCCGCTCAAGCCCGCAACGAGAAGCAGCAGGACCAGCAGGACGCCCGACAGGATCCACAGCGGCGCGACCAAGGCCGTGCGAGCGACCGAGTTGATCAGGAGCTGGACCGAGATCGGCGTGGCCAGCGACAGGAGCGTGATAGCGAGAGTGTAGACGACGCCGACATTGACGTAGCCCCTGTCGGGCCCGACGATCTCGCCGAGCCACGCGGCAGCATGCCGCAAACCGAAACGCCCTCCAGCCAATGTGCGACCTCTTTCTCTACGTCCGCGACCTTAAAAAAAGGTGGCTGAGTACGGCAAGGCTATTGCGGCACTGCAACATATAATCACAGATACTGCCGACGGTGTGCTTGCCGGCAATGCTGCGAGCGAGCAGGATGCGCCCATGGACAAGAATTTCCAAGCACGCTTTCCCGACGGCCTCGATGCGAGCCATGCCAAGGCTGTGGGCGGTTTGCGCGCACATGCCAGCCTCCTCGCTTTCGTTGTTCTTGGAGGATTGGTCGCGACGGCGATGACGGGGGTCCTGGGGGGACGGCCTTCTCCCGTGTACGTTGTGAGTACGCCTATCGCAGCGCTTGAAGTAAAGCTCGCGCGGCCGCTTCGAAGCGGCGTGTTCTTCGAGACACGCATCCGTATCGACGCGCGGCGCGACATCGCCAAGCCGGTTATCGGCATAGACTCAACGCTATGGCGGGACCTGACTATCAACAGCCACATCCCGGCTGCCGCCGATGAGAGCTTCAAAGAGGGGCAGTATCGCTTTGAATATGCGCCGCTCAAGGCAGGTGACACGCTGGAGATCAAGATCGATGGCCAAACGAATCCTCCCCTGGTCGGCAAACTCGCCGGAAACATAACCCTGCTGGATGGCGATCACCGACTTGCGCAGATGTCTGTTTCGATCCCGGTACTTCCCTGATGGATATCGTTCTTCGCGCCAGCGTTACCTTTGCCGCACTTTACCTGCTGCTGCGCCTCTTGGGGAAGCGCGAGATCGGCCAACTCACGCCGTTCGAACTCGTCGTCATCGTCGTGATGGGCGATCTGGTGCAGCAGGGCGTGACTCACAACGATTTCAGTCTGACCGGATCGATCCTGGCAATCGCAACCTTCGCGTTCTGGGCACTTGTGATGAGTTGGGCGACTTACCTGTCGCCTCGACTGGAGACGTTGCTCGATGGGCGGCCGCAAGTGATCATACGCGATGGCGAGTTGATCCAGGCAAACCTGCGCCGTGACAGGATCACGCCCCGTGAGGTCGAAGCGGAAATGCGGCTCGCCGGCATCGGGCACATGAAGGACGTGGCCTGGGCCATTCTCGAGACTCAAGGCAAGATCAGTTTCATTCGCAAGGACGATGGCGAGGTAAACCGCAAGGACGAGGATGCCGCAGGTTGAAGGTGTCCAGTCGCGCCTGCCGATAGTGCCCGCCGACGGTGGAGGCGGGCGGCCCGCTCGTGCCGGCAAAGCGTGCTCAAAAGGCGCGACGGTAAGATCCGACATGTGAGCGCACCGGATTGCGTCCCCGGCCATCCCATATGGCGGAATGCGCCATTCCCGTTCGGCGCCCGAGGCGCGACACAGGCGCGAACAATTTCACGGAGATAGTGGATGAAGCGGCTTGGGAAGCATTGTATCGCTGCGGCGTGTGTCCTGTGGGCAGGTTCGACGGCGCAGGCGCAAGGTTGGGATCGGGGCGAGCCGGTGCCCGCACGCATGCCGGTCGGCAGCGAGAAGACCGGAAATCCGCTTTATGACATGCCGGATGGCCAAGTGCTTATTTCGGCGTTCGGAGAGCGACCGGTCTTCTCGCCTGACGGCAGCAAGATCGCCTTCATCGGCAAGTCCTATGGCGACGCTTTCGAGTACGACATGAAGACGGGTGCAACCCGTAATCTCACGGCGCATTCGCCGCATCACGGCATCCTGCGGGTGCAGTACCTCGCCGACGGAAGCTTCCTTCTCCTTGCCCCGCGGTTCCCCGCCGCCACGCGCGAGGAGACCCGCTTTTCGCGTGTCGAGATGTTCTGGATGGATGCGCAGGCCGCTCGGGCGCCGATGCCCCTGGGCAAGACGGTGTTCGAGGGGGTCGCTACCAGTCCCCGAAGCAACTTGATCGGCTGGTCGGAGATTGCGATCGATCCTACCAGGCAGGCTGCGCCCTCCACGACGGTGTATACCGGCAAGGTTGTCGTCACGGGCGGCAAGGCCAGGCTGATCGACCAGAAGACGGTGATCAGGACATCCGAATGCCTCAGCGAGGCGCAGGACTTCCTGCCTGGCGACAAGGCGATGACCATGCCGTGCTACACGTATGGCAAGGAAGAGAGGTCCGAAGTCCGCTCCGTCGATCTCGCGACCGGACGCGTCACCCGCTATCCCACGCGACCGGATCAATACTCCGAAGTCGAGGGGCTGTTTCCAGACGGCAGGCGCACGCTGGTGGAATGCGCCGATGATCGCAAGAAGGGCATGGACTTGTGCGTCCTCGACTTGAACGTGCAGGCGCCGCGCTATACGCGGCTGACGAACATCGTGCAGTATGGCCCTTACAAGTATGGCAATCCGGTGGTCCGCTCCGATGGTCGGATGATCGCCGCACAGATCGGTCCGGCGGATGTGGCGGATGCCGGTGTGGGAGAAGGCATCGTCCTGATCGAACTCGCAAAGGACTTCTGACCAGATCGAAGGTCCGGCCGCGCGTGCCTTTCCATGCGCGGCCGGAAGCAGCTGGACCTCGCCAAAAGTACCATCCCGTATCATGAGACGACAGATTGTCGTGTCTGCAATCACTGGTAAGTGCCGCCTCACTAACACCGATTATGCGGGGCGACATGTTCATTTCTAAGGGAAAATTTCTGCTGCTGGCTTGCGCTAGCGCCCTGGGGCTTGCTGGCTCTGTTCATGCGCAGGACGTGACCGACAGTGACGCAGCGCAGCGTTCGACCGACGACATCATCGTCACCGCCACGCGCCAGTCGAAGTCGCTGCAGGACACGCCGCTGGCGGTCAACGTCGTCACCGGTGACGCCATCGCCAAGCTCAATCTGTTCGACGTGCGCGAGATCCAGAACACGGTTCCCGGCCTCAATCTCGAGAACAACGACGGGCGCAGCAACATCGCCACGCTGCGCGGTATCTCGTTCAATCCGGACAGCGGCTCCAGCGACGCGGTCCAGGTCTACTTCAACGAGATCGACATCGATCCCAATACGTTCTTCAGCGGGATCTACGACATCGGCCAGATCCAGGTGATCCGCGGCCCGCAAGGGCTTTACCGTGGGCGCATTTCGCCAGGCGGCTCCATCGTCATCGGCACCGCGCGTCCCGACATGTCGACGCCCACCGGCTACGCCCAGGCGGCGGTGACCGATCGCGACGCGCGCAACGTCCAGGGTGCGATCTCGTTGCCCCTCGTGTCCGACACGCTGGCGCTGCGCACCGCGTACCTGTTCGACCGCAACCGTGGTTCGCAGATCCGCAACGTGGATGGTCGCAAGTCTTACAACGAGACGCTCAGCGCTCGCGCGTCGCTGGCGTGGGAGCCGAGCTCGGCTTTCCGCGCCGATCTGGTCTATCAGTACATCTGGGCCGACGTCCGACCTTTCCGCGCCGTATTCGGTGCCGGTAACCAGCCCAGCCCCAACTCGTTGTTCCCACTGCGCAGCGGTCCGCCGATCAGCCTCGACGATCGTCTGGCGGTGAGCGAGGGGGCGCTGCGCTTTACCACCGAAACCCACCTCGTCACGTTGAACACCAGCTATGATCTCGACTGGGGCAAGCTGATGTTCAACGGCGGCTATCAGAGCACCAAGCTTTCCCAGCTGCGCGATCAGGACGAGGGTAATGCCGTCCCGCAGTACGAACTGCCGCAGCTCACCAGGACGCCGTATGACTTGTGGACCTACGAGTTGCGTTTGCAGTCGCAGGAGAAGTCTCGGCTGACCTGGGCCTTGGGCTTCAACTACGACTATTCCGCGTTCGAGGACGTACGCGTCAGCCAGCGCAACGACTTCTTCCTTTCCGATCCGTTCGGCGGTGCCTTCCCCGGCATGACCGCGCCGGGGCCGGTGCCGCCGCAGATCTTCGCCGTACCTGCTCAGGTCGAAGTGACCTTGCCGATCGTGAGCCGGCTCTATTCTGTATCGGGTCTTGTCGGGTACGAAATCTTCGACGGCTTCACCGTGACCGGCGGTTTGCGCCAGATCTGGGGCAAGACCACGCGCAATCAGCAGCTGTCGATTCCGGCATTCGGCATCGAAAGTTCGACACCCAGCGTCGTCAAGCCGAGTGCTCTGACCGGCGGCGCCGCGATCACCTGGGAGATCAACCGCGATCTTACCGTTTACGCCAACTACGGGCGGTCTTATCGTCCCGGCGTGGCGGCGAGCGGGGTCTCGGTGCCGCTGTCGCCGCAGTTCCTGATCACGCCTGATGAAAAGTCGAACGGGTATGAGGTTGGCGTCAAGTCCAGCCTGTTCGACCGGAAGGTCTCGCTGAACGTCACGGCATTCTACCAGACCTTCAACAACTACGTCGATTACGTGAACGGCCTCTTCACCAACACGTCTGGCATTGCCGGGCGGGTGGACACCTCGCAGACGAGCCTGCCGATCTTCGGTGACGCGGTCAGCAAGGGCGGAGAGATCGAGCTGTCGGTGCAGCCTGCCAGCTGGGCGGAGTTCAGCATCAACGCGGCCTATGCCGATGCGAAGTTCGACGACGCGCAAGTCTATTGCAACGACTTCAACGGCGACGGGATATCCGACTCCACCGGCACGCCCAGCGTTCCGGGCACGCAGCAAGTGGCGCTCTGCTCGCGCAACGATCGCATCGCGGACGTGCCGAAGTTCAGCCTCACTAGCAACGGTGAGATCCGCTACCCGATGGGTGAAGTGACGCCGTTCCTGCGCGGGCTGCTGTCGTACCGGCCGGGTTTCACCTCGCGCAACAGCGACTACACGTACCGCGACTTTACCAAGGTCGACTTGTTCTTCGGTGTGCGAGGGCCGGATTCCCGGTGGGAGATCAATGCCTTCGTAAAGAACCTGCTGGATCAGACGCGAGCGCTGCGGGTCAACCAGGGTACCGCGCAGGTGTCGACCAACCCCCTTCCTGGCACGAATTTCAGCGCCATCCCGTTTGATTCCGGGTATCGCTTTGCCACTATAACTCCGCCGCGTGAGTTCGGTGTGACGACCCGTTTCAAGTGGTGATCGTCTCGGCGAAGAGTGATCCGCGTCGTGTGCCCGCGCCAGCCTGGTGCGGGTGCTCGAAAACGGCGTGGTGGCCGAGTACACGTTCGAGTGAGGTGGCCTCGTGGTGACGCTCCCGCGTACTCTGGTGCGCGAAGTGATTGCTCTGGACATCGCCTGAAGTCGTCCACCCTCAATGGGGATTGAAGAATGGACCGCATCGATCTTCCCGCCACTCGCCGGACCGTCGTCAAGGCGGCGCTGGGTAGCACGTTCGCTGTCGCGCTGGGTGCCGACGGGGCTGCGAGGGCGGCGGCTTCGACGTCCCGAGCGTTCCCGCATGGCGAGTACCGGATCGTGCAGACGAACCTGCGTGCGACGGATGTGGCCCAGGATCCCGTCCGGATCGCACGGGATGTGCGCGATTTCGGCGCGACGACCTTGCTCTCCAGCGTGGGCGGCATCGTCGCTTTCTATCCCACCAAGCTGCCGCTCCAGTACCGCAACCCGGCGATGAAGGGCGACTTCACCGGCCGGATGGTCGATGCCGCCCACAAGCTGGGTCTCGGCTTCATCGGGCGGTTCGACTTGTCCAAGGCACTTCGCCCGGTCTTCGATGTCCATCCTGACTGGTTCATGCGCAACCGCGATGGCTCGCCACGCGAATATGCGGGCACGTACCAGGCTTGCCCCAACGGCGGTTGGGCACAGGATTATGGATTGCGCATTCTTGAAGAGGGGCTGCGGCGCTATCCGCTTGACGGGGTGTTCTTCAACATGGTCGGCTACACTCGCACCGACTACGCCAACGTCGATCACGGAATCTGCATCTGCCAGAACTGCCAGGCCGCGTTTCGCCAGATGTATGGTCTCGATCTGCCGAAGACGGATGGGCCGACCGACCCCAACTGGCAGCCCTACACCCAATTCCAGAGCCGGACCCTCGGCGATCTCGCCAAACGGACCATAGGCTTGGTGCGAAAGGCGCGGCCTGACGCCGCGCTGATGGATTTCTTTGCCGGGGATGTGGCGCGTGGAGAAGTTCAGCGCCGGGTCGATAGTCCCGCACCCGAATGGCCGTTCGCGATGGGCGAGCAGGTGCGCTGGGCGACGGCGGCCTGGCCGACGCGGCCATTCTCCGCCACTTCGGCCGCCCAGATCGACTATCCCTGGCGCGAGGCCAGCGAGAGCACCGCGCGCCACATGCTGCGGTTTGCCCAGGCACTGGGCACCGGCGGCAAGCTGGACCTGTACCTGATCGGAACACTGGCAGACCAGGAGGACCGTTCGTGGCTGCAGCCGATATCCGAACTGTTCCGCTGGCACGCGACCAACGAAGCCGCCTACGCAGGCTTGCGGCCATCTGCCCGCGTCGGCCTCTATTCGGCTGCCTACGCGTTCACCGGTGGCGCCATCCAGCTGCTTGATGCCCGGCGCGGCGCTTACCATCTCCTCGTCGACGCCCGGCGACCGTTCAGCAACGTCGATGCGAGCCAGGTCATGGCCAAGGGCATATCGGCGCTCGACGGCTTCGACGTCATCATCATGGCGGATGTGCAGCGACTGTCTGACGAGGAGGCCAGGGCGCTCGACGCTTTCGTGGAGCGCGGAGGGTTGCTCATCGCCACCGGCAAGACCGGGGCCAAGGACGGCAAGGGGAAGCCCCGCTCGCTTCAGGCGCTGGCGTCCAGTCCCGTTGAGGCGTTTCTGGATGACCGGGAAGGTCGGGGCTGGTCGCTCGACGCGCGCGACGCACCGCTCAAGATGGAAGGCGGGCGCATCCCGGTGGACGGGCCATACCATGCGACGCGCGTTCGTCTCGTAGCTCGCGACCTGGTGCCGTTTGCGCCCGATCATCCCTTCGGTCCACCGGAACTGGCTTACCCGCAACCCGGCACTGTGCCGCGCAAGGATCCGGGCGTGCTCGCTATGACGTTCGGCAAGGGTACGGTCGTGCACATCCCCTGGCAACCCGACGCCCTGTACCAGCGGGATGGCCTCGACGTGCATCGCTTTCTCTTCGATGCTCTGATCGAGCGCTTCGCGCCTCCGGCACCGGTGCGCCTTACCGGCACCGGCGCGGTAGAGGTGACGCTGCAGCGGCAGTTGGAGACCGGGGCGACGATGATCCACGTCATCAACTATGCCGGGCAGCGCGACAGCAGCTATGTCACGCCGCCGGAACTGCATGGATTACGGTTGGGCATCCGCGCGGAGTCGATCGGGCAGGCGGTGGCGCTTCGCAGTGGCCAAAAGCTGGAACCAGGTCCGCAGAAGGATGGGTACGTCTGGTTCGATCTTCCGCCGATCGGATACTTCGAAGCGATCCGGGTAACGCCCAGCGCCTGAGACCGGGTTTCCAAATGGAAGCGGACCTCATCGAGTAAGTAAGGGTTACCCATCAATATCTGCCATTGTCGGCGCGCCCGGCGCCAGCCGGCCAGCCGGGTGAGGGGCCTTACTTGCCGAAGGTCCCGACATAGAGGCCGACCGGCTGACCGGACTTGCCCTGCGGATCCTTTACCGCGTAGGCGATGCGGCGGCCATCGGGCGAGGCCACGGACTGGTGTGCCTGGGCGCCGAGCGGGCTTAGCTTCGTCAACTGCCGCCGCGATTGGCCGTCCATGGTCACCACCGCGAGGTCGAAGCCCTTGTCAGCGTTCTCGGCCGCGCGCTGCGCCGCCTGCGGGATGCCCTTCATCTGCATGAAGAAGCTCAGGCCGCCTTTGCCCAGCCCGCTGATCCCGCGATAAGGGCCGTTGGGATCGGACAACAGGTTGGACTCTTCCAATCCGAAGCGCTCGTCTGGGAAGGTGTGCGTCTCATTGTGGGCGGGGGAGGCGTAGATCTTGGTTATCGCCTTTGTCGCGATGTCGACCTTGTACATCTCGCCGTCGAGCGTGTTCAACTCCACGGTCCAGAACATCACCGCCTTGCCGTGATCGACGAACTCATAGGCTTCGGCGATGCTGATCGGGCCAGCCTTGCCGGCCTGGAATTCGTAGAGGCCCTGAACGTCGCTGATCCTGGCAGTCCTGCCGTCGTGTGAGAGCTTGCCGGTGACGAGCTGCAGGCCCTTGTCCTTGATGGCTGACCAGGCAATGCGTACTGAACCATCACCGTCCGCGGCGCGGCTGATGGCGATGTCGCCCATCGCCGATGTGCCCAGCGAGACCGGAGTGGCCAGATCCTTCGACATCCACAATAGCTCGGTACGGCCCGCATCGGCGCCGCCGCCGCTGCCGCCAGTCATGCCCGGCGTGGCCTCGATCAGGAAGCTGTCGTCGGGGAGATAGAAGATGCGGGTGACAAACTGCGCCTTGTCGAACTT
>Ga0182210_1000234_pt1 | contig 12664 bp, 10 predicted proteins | sample G5R1MG_19_FD_129670 | JGI IMG/M metagenome (GOLD analysis project Ga0182210, IMG submission 129670) | Switchgrass phyllosphere microbial communities from Michigan, USA - G5R1_MAIN_03OCT2016_LD1 MG | ecosystem: Host-associated > Plants > Phyllosphere > Phylloplane/Leaf | place: USA: Michigan... | reverse complement strand
GGTCAGGTTGGACAGGGGGATGGGGCGCGGGCCGTCGTGGTCCGGGGCTTGCCGGCCGGGGGTGTTCTCGGCGTACCAGCGTTCCCAGTCCTCCCAGGTGGCATTGTTACGAGGGTCGGTGGCCCAGCGCTGGGTGTCGTACTCCCAGTCACGGGGGGCGTGATGGCCGGCCCAGCCGTGGCCCGTTGCATCGTAGGCGCTGCGCTTGCCGGCGTCAGACAGGATCGCATGGGCGGCAACGAGAAGACGATACCGGTCGAGGCGGACGTGGCGGGGCAGGCGGGCGACGGCGGAGGCGGGGTGGCAGTGGTCCGGGTGGTACAGCTTGACGAGGGCGCAGAAGCGGTGCTTGGAGTAGACGTCGCCCTTGGCGCACTGCAGGATCTGATAGGGCGTAGGCGTGGTATGGGGTGCAACAGGCTGGGGCCAGTTCCGGACGGCAGCGTCGGCGTCAGCGTCGGTATCAGGGCGGGCGGGGGCGGCGTCGTGGTGGTGGTGGTGGTGGGCGTATCGTGGTGGCGGGCGAGGGCGGCATTGATGGCGGAATGCCCAGCGGGCTCCCCGTGCGGGCCGGGACAGCATGGGCGGCGTCATGGTCGCGCAATGGCTGCCGGCGGGGGGTGCGCATGCTGCGGCGTGGGGGGGGAGTGAATGGCAGCACGGCCTGGACTCGTAGTGGGAGTGTCGTGGGTCGTGGGTGGCGGCGGTCGTCATGCCCAATAACGTCGACAACTCCACACCACCACAACACCATCTGCTATACACACTGCACCATGACCCAACCAGCCCTCTGCGACACCCGCCATGCTGACCTCCGCGCGCCCAGAGCAGCCTCCTCCCATGCAGGACGCCGCGCACGAGCCAGTCTCCCCCGACGGCGATCTGCACTTGACGCGGTGCATGCACAATGACGACGACGACCAATTCCACGTCGACCTCACGATCCTCGACTACTTCGTCTACAAGGCCACTGCCCACGTCCTGACGTGGGCATTGCGTCCCGACCCATACCACTCGGCGCTGCCCAGTGTCTTCGTGAACATGACCGCCGGTACGCATGACGGAATCAACGCATCCATCGACCCCCGCCCAGAGTAACAACACCACATACTGACACCACGCCGGCCCAGACTGGCGTGTCTTTCTCTCCCACAAACACCACGGCCGCCGCCTCCCCCCCAAAGCCGCCTTCCGCTCCCGGCTCCTCCAATTCAGCCTGCTGTGCACCCACCGCCTCCACCACTCCAGCACCTGGACCACCGCCGCCTCCCTCCCCGCCCTCCACCACCAGACCGACGCCCTCGCCGACTACTGCGCCACGCACGCTCCACAGTCCCACGCCTTCACGCCCACAAACGACTTCCCCCTTACCGACGCCGCCCTGCTCGCCAACCGACGCGCTCTCGCCGACCACCTCGCCATCCCCCCCTCCCACCGCCAATGGGTCACCGACCCATCCACCACGACCCCGCTGCGTGCCCTCCTCCCCCTCCTCCTCGAACTCACTGCCGCACGCGCGCAGCTCGGCGACAACTGGGCTCCCACTACCGACAGCCTCGACCTCGTCGCCCAATGCATGCTGCACGCCGTTCTCGAAGCCTACCTCCTCCACGGTGCCCACAACCCCACCTCCTTCACCACCATCTGCGCCCTCGCCTACCATAACCTGCCCCCCCGCGTCGACGACCCCCCTTCCATCACCGCCCTCCGCACCCTTCTCTCTCCCCATCAACGCACCTGGCCCCACCTCCACAGCAAATACATCGCAGAGGTACGCCCCCCACCACTCCTCCCCCTCTTACATAACCCCCCCATCTAACTCAAACAGCTCCTCCCCACCACCCCACACGAGTCTCCGCTCGATGCCCTGCATCGCGCCCATCGCGCTCACCCCTATCGCCCCTTCTACCTCCGCCTCCTATCCTTCTTGCGCCATCTGCACGATAGCGTCGACAAGCCCGATCTCGCACAAGTCGAAGAGGGCCGCATTGTCATCGACGGGCGGCAGCTTTCAGAGCAGGAGTCGCGGGAGGCGATGATGCGCATGGGACTTTGATCATGCTTCATTACCATCGTCATACCATATGACGTATACGCATCGGAAAAATCCAGCCCCCCCCCCAAAAAAAGCGTTATGATCCACCCACTTCAACAAAGACGACCCAAAAAAAAGAGAGAAATAATCTCATTCAAAGCCCAAACTTACTCTTCACCAAGCCCGTCACAAGGCCCCTCTTCTGTCGCTGCACAAACTTGCCCACATCATCCGCCCATCCCGCACTATTCGCCTGCAAACTCTCCATGCTGTCGCCCACCTGCGCCAGCTTCTCTGTCCGCTCGTTCAATGTGCGGCTCGCCCACGCGCCCCAGCCTTCTTGCTGTGTTGGTGACGTACTGCTGGCGCTGGGATACGCCGGGTAGGCGGACGACGAGGAGGCGTGGGGATTCGTGGTGCTGCGCGCGGCGGCGCGGCGGGCCATTTCGGATTCGGCGCGGAGCTGGGCTTGGGCGCGCTGGGAGGGGGCGCGCGTGGGGCCGCAGACTAGAGGCGGGGGTGTTAGATGTGTAGTTGGGTTGTGTTGAAGGGAGGGAAGAAAAAGGGGGGGCAGGGAGGAGCAAGGCCAAAAGACGATGCAACTTACTAAGGAGGTCCATGTCGGCGGGTGTGACGTGCTGCGTTCCCGAGATCCACTGGAGATTGCTAATGGTAGGGCGAGGCGGGATGAGGAGCGCGGGGTTGAGGAGGATGTCTTGTGCTGGGTCACTGGAAGCAGAGAGCAAGCGAGTGGAAGACGTTAGCCTTGTTTCCCACGATTGCCATGACGGGGAGGCGAAGGAAAAAGACGAGACTCACAATCGCATGCCCGTGCCGAAAACATTCACCAGCGCCAGCTCCGCGGGGCCCTTCCAGCCAAACACGTCGCCGGTGCTCGTGAGGACGGCCTCGGAGAAGCGGCGCACGTCAAGCACATGGCCCACCTGGACGGCGCCAATTTCCTTGAGCGCAGGCAGAGAATACGCGCGGGCACAGCCGTCGCCGTAGAGGCCGAGAAGCGCGTAGCCCAGGTCTTCGTACCGCACGAGCGTCGCCGCGTCGCAGAGGAACTGGTCCCACGTCTTGTGGGCGCCCTTGTTGCTGGCCGGGCGGAAGAGGCGCGCGCCCGAGGCCGTGACGGCGAGGAGCACGCCGTGGGTCTTGGAGCCGGTGCGCAGGCCGGCAACGGCCGACTGCGTGGCGTAGGCCGGGCGGCCGGTGTCGGCGTGCAGCGGGTGGATGGACAGCAGCGGGTCGTCGAGGTGGCAGACGCCGGTGAAGTGGGCGGCGTAGCAGCCACTGGGGCCGGGGAGCAGTTGGAAGGTGGCGAGGTGGCCGAGATTGGTGCCGACGTGGCATAGGATGCTCGAGTAGTCTTCGTCTTCGAGCGTCATGACACTGAATTCGATGCATGTCGGCCACTCGGCCTTGGCCGCGGCCGTGTGGGAACTCCGCCGGAAGCTTCCGCGCTTGTCGGGCTTGATGAAGTCGGCCATGGCGGCCTTGTAGATGATGGCCGGGCCTCTCAGATCGATGAGGGCAAGACTGCCATTTTCAAACCCAGCGGCTACAAAGCCCACGTCCGAGTGCTTCAGTGCCGTAACGGCTCCGTTTCCTTCATCGAGTAACGTCAAAGGCAGCATGCCCTCTTTCAACGTCGCTTCCGTCCTGTCCGTAATGTTGATGAGGCCTTGCGCCTTGTTTTCTCCAGGGGGAATGTCTTGTCCAGGGTGCTTGTTGACGCTCCATCGAAACACTGCCACCTCGCCAGACTGCAGTCCGACGGACAGCTCGGACGCGGCGCCGGCAAAAGACGTCTTGGTAACGTGGATACTCTCCTGGCGGCCGACAGCCCTGGCCACGTCAATCTGGAGCAATGCGGGATTCTCAATTTCGTCGCCATGTCCCGCATCCCACAGTCGGACCGTACCGTCTGCATGTGCTGTCTGGACAATGTTGCGGCTCTCAAATCTCTTCAGGGGATGGACGGCCTCGGCACCACCCGTGAGGAACGGAGGCCCTTGCTGCCGCTTCTCCGTCATCCCGAGCCATTTGGTACGCTCTACCGGAGCCAAGTTTGCGTAGTGTATGTAAGGATGAACGAGGGTCATGGACAAATGCAGTTGGTTGGTGGGTGAGATGGGCATACCGCTCGGAAACGAAAGGGTGATGAGCTCTCCCGAGGCCAGTAAAGAGAGGATGGCGATTGGATCGTGACAGCCTGCGTAGTGCGGCGAGGAACGGGGGATCAGGCAGAAGTCGACTACTTCGGTGCCGGACGGACAGGGCAAGATTCGTTGCCGCTTGGGGTTCTCGAAATGGTCGGAGAGCACCTGCCACGACGACGTGCTGTAGATGGGCGTCCGGCCGAGTTCGAAGAGGGTCAGACTTTTGGGTGAGATGATGGACGGTTGCCCGCCCGCGACGAGAATCGCGGTATCATCTGGATCCTGATTTGCGCACCAGGCAATCTTGAAAATAGGCGACTTGATGGCAAAGCAGCCTTCCGTTGGGCCGGGACTGAAGCTTCCCGGGCCAGGCTTATTTACATTCGTATCTTGCAGCGTCCTGGCATGTACGAGTCGTCCCTCCTTGGTGTCCCAGATGACGATGCTCCCGTCCTCGTGTCCCGTCAAAACGAACGTACCAGTTGGGTGCCACACAGCCTGTGTCAGTGGAGGCTCCCTCTCGGTGTGCGCAGCAGCAGGATCCGAGTCGCCACCAAGAGCTCCTCTCGGGACGAGGTAATTGAAAAAGTGCAGCGCCTTGTTCTGCTTGAAGGAGAAGAGAACTGCGCCAGCGTTGTATCCGATGAGCAGGGATCCAATGTCACGGGGGTGGAATGACAGCGTGACGACGGTGGTCAACCGCGACCGAGGGTACCTCTCCCGCCACAAGTTTGGGATCTTGAACGGGGTGAGGACTTCTCGGTCCAGATCGTATGCGAGAACCTCGCCATGTTGGGTGCCCAGAAGCGCGTAGTCGATCGTCGGGTCGCAGTGTAGCGCGGTGATCTTGGCGGGTACGGAATGTGCGCTGACAAGCTTCCTCGTCTCCAGCGAGAAGACGGACAAGTCATTGCGCGAGTCTACACATAGCAGCTTCTCTGCGCAGAAGTGGAGGATTTTGACGGAGGCAGCGTGTGGCAGAGGCAGCACCACCGCGACTCGCTTTTGTCCAAAGACGTGGATCTGGCCAGAGCCGTACTTGCTTTCGCTCGTGCCGACGGCTAGGAGGGACTGGACGGGGTCGTATGCGACTTGCGTGACCTTGGAGTTGATGCCGTAGTTGCGAATCTTGCCATGGGGTTAGCTCTCAGCCTGGGTGCCGTCGGGGAGTATGCGCCGCTCGTGACATACATGGTCGAGGCCAAAGAGATCGGGCGCGATTCCCGCGGAAAGATCGTGACTGATGCCGGCTTGCTTGCCTCGGAGCAGATGGGCCATTGTGGCTGGAGCATGGCCCTCGATGTACGCTGCAGAGATTGGCCGTTCCTTTTTCCTTCGCTGGCGTTCAAGGGCACGCGTCCGGTGACGTCGCATGCAGGGTCCGAGCGTCAGCGCATCGACCGTAGCTTGTCTTGGCGGCGACATGCCCCAGTACTACTACATTATATACTGTCTACAACTAGGTACAGAGTCCCAGGGACAAATGCATCTTCAAATTTGTGTAGAACTACCGCCGCGACAACAGGGACTACGACAACAGCAACAAGAACCACAACAACAACCGGATTATCGCGCGTGAACCCCTACCCTCTACCGCCTGCTGCTACCAAGGCAGCCCATCTCGCACATCACACGGACGAAATCAATCGACAACGAACCCCTGGCCTAGCAGCCAAAACACCGTACTGTCCCCTACAGATTGCCCTCGAAACGCCGTAGTGTAATCCAGACACCTCGTTTTCATCTCCTTTGCCCCACGTCAGGATGCCGATGCCCCGTTGGGGCCTCCGGGCCCGCCATTCACCGGCTGTGGCGTCCCGGAACCCGGTCTACTGTTGAAGCTGTTCTGGGCCGCCAGGCGGGCTTGTGACTGAGCTACTGCTTGTGCTTGCTGCCTTTCCAACATCATCTGCTGCGGATTAGCCGCCCCGCTCGTGAAAGGGGTGGAGGTGGCTGGAGCTTGTGGGGTCCCATATTGTGACGGGCCGTAGTACGTACTACGCATCTGACCACCTGACACCGGCGTAGCATACGCCGGCCGCGAGCTGAAGCCCGGTTGTGCCGGCGTAGAGGCAGGTTTCATGGGGGACGCGGTACGTGGTTGTGAAGCTTGTGCGCCATTGTACATGGGAGCCACATTGTGAGGCCGTGGCGGGTAGAAGCCGTTCTGGGTTTGCTGATTGGCATACCGGCTCTGGGGCTGCGTTTGCGGGGCAGAGCCGTAGTACTGCGAAGTAGAGGCACCAGTGTAGCCGCTAGCTTGTGCAGAGCGTTGAGGATAGTATTGTCCAGAAGGGGTGGTGTTGTAGCTTGGTCTTGCCGGTTGCTGGCTGAACGACGGAGTGGCAGCATACCCTGGCCGTGAGGTCGATGGATAGTTTGGTGGAAAGGTCTGTGACGAGCCAGACGGCGAACGCTGAGTGTGGATCGAGCCAGACCGCTGGAGCGATTGCTGCTGCTGCGAATACGCTACACGAGAAGCCGGTTGATGTGTTGTAGTCGTAGGCCGACTGTACTGTGCGCTCTGTGGATAGTGCGCATGGGCTCCTGAAGATGCTCGCGTGAGAGTAGCGGGCGTCGGAGCCACGACTGGTGGCGCTTTAGCAAGCCGGGAGAGCTGGTCTTCTTCTAGCACTCCCTTGTATTCTTTTGTATCGAACAGAATAGTTCGGCTGATGCTCAGCTCTTCCAACTGGTCTCCATTCAGCTTCGCAACTGCGTACGGCGGAAGCTGCGAGATGAGCAGGGTGAGCTGGGACTTCAAAATCTGGTAGACATCGATTTCCTCGGATGACGGTGTCAGGGGACTGCCAGCCAAAGTGGCAAGAGACGAGTTCTGCACGACAGGCGTGCGCGGATTGGTTGTGAGAGACAGGTTCCGTATCCTCTGATAGGAAGCCAGCGTCTCGAGAAGCTCCGAGATGTCTTTCAGCACCTCGTCCGTGTCCTTTTCATCCTGGCTCTTTTCGTGTCGCTCTGGGAAAATTTCGCCTTGGACCGGGACAAAATTCTGCACTGCGTCCTTGAACCTTTCCTCCTCATCTACAGCCCCATTGGCCTCCGTTTCCAGGCTGGCGTCAGCGTCGAGCAGCGCTGGATCGATAGGAAAGGTCTCGTGGAAGCGTTTCTCGCCGACCTTTTGCCACCACACCATGTTCTTTACCTCCTCGGGGACGATTGCAGAAGAATCATCGCGGGTAGGCGCAAAACTCGAGTAGACGCTCCGAAAAAGAGCCTCTTCTTTCGCTTGTTGCACGGCAACGAGAATAGCCTCCGAAGGCGGCTGCTGTGCCTCGCCCATGCTCAAAGCTCGCTGTCTGCTTTTTTGCTTTGCCGTGGGCGATGTCTGGTCTTTGGGCTTATCCACGCCTCCATAGCCAAGCCAAAAGCCTGCAGCCAATGTCTGGTGCGCATACGATTGGGATGCCTTGCGACGAGGCTTGGGAGTTTCCTGGGGCGCGAATGTGATGGTGTTGTTGCCCTTGCTGGTGGTCGGACGTGCTGATTTCGGAGTGCTGATCTGCGGCAAATGGGCGGGTGCACGGAAAACGTGCCCAATGGTGGTTGCCTGCTTCTGCTTGTCCGCTGGGTCGGGGAGTGGGTATACTTCGGTCGTGGAGATGACATTAGGTAAGGTGCTCTCACGCAGCGGCAGTGTGACACGGACAGACGTGTCTAGACCTGCCATGGCCTCGGTTGGGGGGACCGTATGGGGCTGCTGCAAGCTTGAGAAGAGCTGCTTAGGCGGCGCGCTTCCGTAGAGCGTGAGGACGGTGCGGCTCGGAAGCGCTTGCTTCTCTTCCTGCGTGGGGACCGCGGGCGGAGGCTCCGGTCCCGCTGGCTCGCCTGGGCGCACATGGTCTCGGCGCGCGGCTTCCCTGTCTACCAGATTCCTCACGACCGCCTGAAATGCAAGAACCTGCGCCTGCGGCGTACTCTCCGTAGAGGCTGCTGGGGCTGCCTCCGCTTCGCTGCCACCGCTCGACGCGAGCAGCTCGGCGGCGGCGGTGTCGACGTCTTTCTGCAGAGCCTGCAATGAAGTGTAGGAGCCGTCCTGGATCAGGCTGGCGATTGTGGCCGGGCTGGACGGCGGCGTCCATTTGGTGCGCTTGGCGTCGGCTTCGCCCGACGGCGCGCGCGCGATCGAGGACGAGAGGGGATGCGCCAGGATGGAGGGCTGGGTGTCGTGGCGGCGCAAAACGACCAGGATGTCGTCCAGAATCGGCTGCAGCGCGTGGGCGGGCGCGTCGCTGAGGGCCGGCGGGCCCTGAGGTGCGGCGGGGGTGCTGTGACCGGCTTTGCCGTGGCCGACGGTGAGTTTTCGCTTGGCCGCGGCCGGCGAGGCGGGCACGAGCGGGCGCGCCGCGGCGGCCAGAGTGTCGTGGGTGGTGGCCATGGGAGAAGAGGGGCCGGCTCGCGATGCGATGCGCGGCGGAGGCGCGTCAGACGAAGGAGGTGCTTGCGGGCGGGCGACGTGGAGGAGCAACGCGAGGCGGTGCCAAGGCTCGTTGTTGGAAGCAGGCAGGGTACCCAAAGGGGACTAGTGGCGCACATCCGCCGGGCAGGCACGACCGCCGCGCGCCTGGCCTGAAATTTCCCTCGCCTCCTCCCTCCTCGTCCTCATCCTCCACTACGCCGCCCTTGGCCCCCCGCGCGTATTTCGGACCGTGGCGTCAGATGAATGCCATTGTTTCTTGCCGCGGCCGCTTCCGGTAGCTGGCGCTTCCGTGCCCATTGCCTGGCGCGGCGGACACTCTCGGTAAGCCGGCAGCGCCAAGCCGAGCCGCAACCGCTCTGACCCGGGCCAAGCACCCTCCTCCACCCCTACCGCCCGCGCCATGTCCTTCCGCAGCGCCGCCCTCCCCACCATGCGTACGCCGCCTACGCCTTGCCCCGGCCCGCTGCGCGCGCCCCCAGGCCTGCGCTGGACACGCCAGTCCCGCCAGCCGCCCGGGCCCGGACGAAACACGTGCACAGCGGGCACCGCAAGCTCAGGGTGATGCCGCCATGCACAGATGCCAGACGCAAATGTCCCGCTCGCTTCGCAAGGCGCGGCGTCAGAGTCGCCCTGCCGCCATCCTGTCCGCATTGGACGGTGCTGCGAAAGACATGTATTGGTTGGACTCGCCTGGCACGATAGATCTGTCCTACCGTTCGCCTCGCCGACTCGACGCCCGCAAAAGGCAGCAGTCGTCGCAACCCATGGCCGCGGAACGTGTCCAGGACCCGCTGCCCGAGCCCGTCTCGCTTTACTCGATTCTTGCACGCTACCTAGCCCATCAGAGAGCTGCGCCACCAATGGACGCAGACTTCGGTTGGACGCAGTGGGAGCTGGGATTGCTCGCGTCCAGGGGCTACACACCAGAGAGCGTCAGAAAGTGGGCTCTGTGCCTGGTGGAGCCTGATTCCAAGGCAGCCGCCCAACTCTTCCACGCCAGGACGGACGTACCACCGCTTTTCCTGCTTCTCATGTTCCTGCGTCGTAAACAGATTCGAGTCGCAGCTCTCGCTGCTGTGTTGAAACATGTCGAGTACCGAGCCAAGGCAGAGCCCATCAGTTGGAATGACTTCAAGATCCTAGTAGTGCGCCTACTCCGCCATGCACGTATGGTTTGGCCGGAGTCGATGCCCTGGATCGCCGTTCTGTTCACCGCCGAAGCAGCTCAACTGCACAATGACAAGAATGGCGTGGTGCCTCCGTTGCCTGGGCTGCTCCTGGATATAACCAGGATATGCAACACAGTCCTGTCGCTGCTTTCTCTGCCAACCGCATGCCATCCGATTCTCTACGCGACGTTCCAAGAAAAGGCACAATTCCAGGTCTTACAATATATGGCCAGCTGCTCCCCTGCGATTGCCGTGACCCGAATTGGCTTCCAGGCTGTGGCAAGGAACCAATTAGCGCATCCCAAGAGCCAGCAAGAGCGTGAATGGGCCGAGCTCAAGGGTCCTGGATGGCCCCCGTGGAAGGAGAATCGCACAGCTATGGATGAGGATAAAGCTTATGAATTCGGCGCGTCAAGGGCTTCGAGGATTTTGCATCGCATGTACGAGGCGGGCTATGGCGGCGGTCTTTGGGAGGACATTGCTCAGTTGTATGCTGGCTGGGACACGGATTTCAGCCCCACTATCCAAACCCGGACCACGGGGCCGGGTCTTCGAACGCTGCAGAACGATCTTCCACATTTGCGTGCCCTGCTTTGGGCCGGCCGAATCCGCACCACGCGAACACGAAGAGAAGCCTGGGCATGTTTCCTGTCCCATGAAATGAGTAGTGAGCCAAGCCACCAAGAGCTGTATCTGGCCATGTTCGAGAAGTTGCATTATTCTCTCGCCGCAAGAGCGTCTCCTCGTGGCCTTCCGTCGGAATCAGCGCGAACTGGCGACGACCAGACTACCATGCTGCTTCCTGGAGATGCCCTGGAGGTCTTGCCTGACCCAGCGTCGCCACTACATTATGTCTTCCTCAGCGAGCCGATCCCGACGTATATGGAACTTCTACACCGCATGCGAACATCTGGCCTTCGGCCTTCTCGTCGCCTGCTTGCATTCCTCCTAGAGACTTGTCCAGATTTTGATACTGGCCTCGACGTTGCATGCGACGCTGATGACGGACCCCATCGCCCATTGTCCCGCCTCATCGCTGGTAATCACGACAACGAAGACTGCATTCGCGCCATGCCCGGCTTTCTCTTTGCCGCCTTCATTCGATTTCTGTGTCGCTTCGGGGATTTTGAATGCGCCTACCCACATGGACTGGCTTTACGCACAGGACATGAACATGAGCTTCGCTTCAGGACCAGCCCACAGTACCTCTTGGAGTACGCTTACGCACTTCTGTTGCACTACAAGCCGAGATACCGCCCTGCCTGGACCGCCTATATTCAACGACTCGTCGTGTCCCACGGTGCGCCCACCGGCAGCATCAGCCGCTACAAGCACGTCTGCGGAGTCGTTGAGCAAATGGAGCAGGTCGACCTTGACCTTGACGACGAGACCTTTCTCTCCGTCTGCACCGCCGCGTTGTACGCTGTCCAGGCCGCCGAGCAAGGCCAGGCATCCCTCCAAGACAAGCACTTCCTTGCAACCGCGTCCCCACGTCTCCGCAGCCTCTTCAACCACCTCGTCACTGCAGATCTGGACACCCAACACCAGCCCCCCACACAAACTCCTTCTCCCACCACCGCCACTACGGCCATTCCCACACACACCCCCAGTCCTGCCTTACTCCACGCCTACGTGCGCGCACTCGACGCCCTGCGCGACTACGAGGGACTCTACTCCCTCTCCTCGTGGCTGGCGCGCCACAGCGAGCAAGTCACGGCGCGGGCCGAGGCCCAGCATTCGGGCTGCAAGATGCTGTTCCGCACGCTGGTTGCGCTGCGCGTGGCCGTCGAGGGCACGCACGAGCGGGCCCGGCGCGCCCCAGCTGATGTTGCGCAGCTGATTCGCGCGCAGATTGCGGGTGTCGAGGCATGGGGCGGGTGGCCGGCGCGCGACTATGTCGAGTTGTATGTCAAGGGGCATTTGAGGTCTGCAGGGCCGGTGGTGGGCGGGCGGTAGAGGGCAGGTAGCAAAAATAAACTTGGCTCCAAAAAACTGGAGAAGAACTGCATGACGGATGAATTCTATAGATTTTTCTCTGCTTTTGGATCAACTGCGCCAACAATGGCTTGGGCTGACGACGTCCGCGGATCAATCGCTAGGATGCGCACGTGGAGAGTGTATATGGTCACGTGACATTGATCAAGGGGACGTCGGTGACTGTCTCATGCCCCTCTATATCGTTTCCATCTCATCTCCTGTCGCATCGATCAATCTACATTTATCCATCTACAGGAGCATGGCTTGTTGCTTCCGCTTCATACGCGTGTAGATTTGCTATATACGGCATCGCTCACCGTATATCAACCGCCCCCTTTGCGCTAAATGATCCGCTACATGATGTTTTGAAGAAGAAGAAGGAGAAGGAGAAGGAGAAGAAGAAGAAGAAGAAGAAGAAGAAGAAGAAGAAGAAGAAGAAGAAGAAGAAGAAGAAGAAGAAAACGCTCCAAATCTCCCATCGTTGAAAAAGCTACAATTCAATCTGTTCATCGTGGTAGGTGCTCTTGGTCTCCTGCTTCTGCTGCCCGCTCCACGCATCGCGTACCAGCCTCGCGACATTCTTGCCGCTCAACGCACTCGTCTCCATGGTGCTGATGAACGGCTCAATGGAGCTCGAATACCACAAGCCGGCGTCAAGCCGCACCTCGTCAAACGTCACGCGCGGAAACTCGCGCGGATACGCGGCCCACAGCTTCCGGTGGATCCAGGAGACGGGGCCGTCGTGGTCCGGGGGCAGCGTGGCGTCGGGCTCGGCGACGGCGTGGCCGAGGATGTGCGAGAGGAAGGTGGCGTTGACGGGGTGCGGGGAGAAGATTTTGTAAATGAACTCGCGGCGAGGGGGCTGGGTGTGGGGGTT
>Ga0182210_1000231_pt1 | contig 12798 bp, 10 predicted proteins | sample G5R1MG_19_FD_129670 | JGI IMG/M metagenome (GOLD analysis project Ga0182210, IMG submission 129670) | Switchgrass phyllosphere microbial communities from Michigan, USA - G5R1_MAIN_03OCT2016_LD1 MG | ecosystem: Host-associated > Plants > Phyllosphere > Phylloplane/Leaf | place: USA: Michigan... | reverse complement strand
GAGCGGGATCGCTCCACCCTCCTCTTCACGTAGCGCAAGAATGGCTTCCCAGGCATTCTCATCCATTGCCATGTCAATACATCCTGTACAGCCAACCTCATGATATGCCTTGATTGCCGATCTCAATGCGGCCATCTTATCTTCTATTGGCAATACTTTGGCCAGATGTGGCCATACGATCAGCAACACACATGCCTCGCTGAGCAGCCCGGAAGCTTTCCCGGACTCGTCTCGCTCGATCGTACCACCTGCAGGATCTTCCATGTCCTGCACGCCCATTTCTTCTAGAGCAGCAGTGTTGCACCAGCAGGAATGGATGTCTTTCGAATCAATGTAAATCGGCCGCGGGTCCAGATCATCCAGCATATTAGCCTTCGCCTCTCCATTGGTCATACTGTGCATCCATCCCTTGCACAGTATCCGTTGTTTGTCTGGATTCTCTTTCGCATACTTGGTGATGCGCGCTCGGATCTCGTCCAAGTCCTTTGCGTGGTCTAAATCGACTTTATGCAGAGATTGGCCGAGCATGAGAAAGTGCATGTGTGCGTCGATGAAGCCTGGCAATATGAATTTCCCATTAAGGTCTTGCGTGTGAGCGCCTGTATTGCGTACCGCTGCTATCTCAGGAGCATCAACAGTCCCGACAAAACTGATCTTACCATGCTGCACCACAAGAGAGGAGGGGAAGTCGGCACTTGATTGGCTGGATTGGCCTTGGAATATCCGTGCGTTGGTAAATACGATGCTCTCTGCCATGACTTGAGAGATTGATGTTTTAACAAAAAAGAGCGATGGGGAAAGGCAAATGATGGTGGGGCTTTATCAGATGAAGTCGCGGCCGATGTCGGGGGTTCCCGTACATAGTAGTCCTCCTATGCCTTACGCCCTACATACTACACTATAGGCGACTCTTAAAACTAACCATGAAGGGAAAGCTAATTTAGACTTGATAAGATACGCACGCAATCTTGCAGGTAACACCATGTTCACCATGTCCACGTTGCTCTTTGCTCCGTAGCGCAACCTTCGTAATATCCTTACGATTGTAAGGTCGAGCATTCTCGCCTTTACTGGATACTGGTGTTTCCTCGAAAAAGTGTTACTCAGAATCATTAATTGAATGCGTAATTGAAATCAAGCCGGGTTCGTCAAGTCTAGGGTGATTTCTAAGCAGAAGATGCATTAGGAGGGAATCATTCTGCCTTTATACTCAGGTATCTGTACTGAGGCGCCTCGGCGGCATCGAACTCTGTTCTCGAGAGGTTTGAAATATCTGCATCAGATTTGACCGAGTCGGGAAAGAACAACCTCAAGAAGTCCTTCGCGGAATGGAACACGAACAATTCCGTCAGCTAGGTAGGAAAAATGGCACAGTGTCCTTGTACGAACATACGTATGAAAAGTTTAATTTGCAGAACAATACCCTCGTTTCTATATGTGGCAAGCTATTTGGAGGAAACGGTGAAGTTGTTTTATTGAGAGTCTAAGATCGCTCTAATCCTACCATAGCTCCTTGGTCAACTTGCTCACCAAGGACACCAGCTTTTTGCAAGATGCACACAGTCTCAGAAATCACCTTTCTGTCCACGCCCCTAACATCTTTCGAGAAGCGTACGGTACGCAGCCACTCCCGTGCATCTTCTTCTGAGTAGTCGAGTTTAGTGCTGATGTACCTCACAGCCTCTTCCTGGTTATCTTCAAAGTGTTTGACGCCCTTGTTGATCTTCATGAGAAGATCCTTGAGCTCCTCTTTGATGCAAGAGCCGCTTTTGTCAAATAGATCATTTACGGCGACAATCTTCCATGACGACCAAGGTGTGTAGATTTCGCCAATGCGCTTAATCTCGCCATTGTCATAATAACGTTTGGATGTAAAGTGCTCCCACATGAAGAAATCAACCGTCTTATCATTCACACCGTCGCGGAGGTTAGAAAAAGTGTTGAGAACCTCGACGGGAAATGGTGGGGTCGTGTCTAGCCAACCTTGCTGATCAGCTAAAACGAAGCTCATGACATGGCTGCCACTACCGATTCTTGAAACGCCAACCTTTTTTTCCTTGAGGTCTTGTATGCTCGTGAGATTCTGTCGTTTCGCGCCCGTCGATATTGCCCAGCAAAGTGGAGTTTCCACGTACGTGCCCACCACCTTAAAACCAGCGTCCTGCTTGATCGCTTGCGCCTTGCCCATGGCGGTAACCCAACCCTCAGTAAGACCAACACCGACGTCTATCTCGCCTGATTGTAGTGCTGTGACCATGTGACCGGTGCCGGAAGGATAGGGAAGCAGTTGCGCGTTGAGGCCATAGTATTTCTGGGCGAATTCGAGCGGGGCCGAGAAGTGCTCTGAGATAATCAGCAGAGGAAACAGACGAATGAGAGCATGTTTCTACCAGGTACAAATCCAATGCGTAGTGAAGACATTGTTTATTATAACTATCAAGCACTACCTTTGGGTCGGGGATGCGGGAACGGCGGCGTGTAAGTAGTTAAGTAGGATAGTTATGTAGATAGGGTCATCATGCCATGCTATGCCGGCACATCCGCCCCGCCTCAGTTCCGGGCGGTTCCGAATAGTTCGGTAAGGTGGCTCCACTCACCCACCACACCTTCATCGCGTCTTCTCGGAGCCAAACAGTATCTACGCAATGGACCACTAAGAGGCCAGTTGGGTTCGCTTCGACTGTCATATACGATATGACATGCCCCACAAATGCCATTCATGCTCGGAGGATTGCGATAATAGGGGCTGGCCCATCTGGTGTAGTTGCGGCGAAATATTTGTGTGCGGAAGAGGCATTCGAGAAGATCGTACTGTTTGAGCAGCGGAGTAGATCTGGTGGTATCTGGAATTACACGCCAGACTTAAGGGGCGAGGATCTTCTTGCGATACCGCAAACCAATCCCAAGCGTTGGAATCAAAGCCCAGAATGGAAGGCCACTCCAGGAAAAGCAGACGACCGGGTTGACCCGAACGACCTAAAAAAGACCCCATTGTTTCTATCACCAATGTACGAAAATCTTGAGACAAACATTCCCCGAGGATTGATGGGATTCAACGATCTGAAATGGCCCAAGGACACACAGCTCTTCCCGACACACGAGAGTGTCCTTGAGTACATTGAGGCCTATGGAAAAGAGGTCCAGCACTTAGTACAATATGAAACCCAGGTCATCAAAGTCCAGCCTTTTAGTGACAATATGGATAGCGCATGGACGGTGCAGACTCGCCACTTACGTTCTGGCAAGGTCAATGAGGAGACTTTTGACGCCGTCATCGTAGCAAACGGGCACTTCATCGTCCCATACATTCCAGATATTCCTGGCATAAGAGAGTGGGACAAACGGAATCCTGGCTTAATTACTCACTCAAAGTATTATCGTAGACCATCAGATTTTGTTAACAAAAAGGTCATCGTCGTGGGTAACTCCGCCTCGGGTGCCGACATAAGCAATCAGATCGCACAGTACTGCCTTACTCCACTCATATGGTCAACTAGGTCCATATCCTTGTTCTCTGCAACCCACGACTCCGCCGAGACAGCCCAGAAACGAAAGGAGTACCGGCCTATCAAGCAGCTACTTCCTAGTAGCCGAGGCGTGGAGTTTCAAGACGGGGTTGCACTTCACGAAATTGACGCCATTGTCTTTGCGACAGGCTACTTTTACAGTCTCCCGTTTCTTGAAGATGTAAAACCTCCATTGATCACAGATGGAAGTCACGTAAACAACACATACCAGCACCTCTTCTTCTCACCCCGGCCTACACTATCCTTCCTTGCGCTTAACCAGCGCGTGGTACCTTTTCCTATCGCAGAAGCCCAGTCTGCTGTCATCGCACGCATATATGCGGGACGCCTCTCTCTCCCCGCGCTACCCGAGATGCAAGCTTGGGAATCGAGTCGCAAAGCAGAAATTGATTCTGATCGCAACTTTCACCTTCTGCCATTTCCGAAGGATGGGGAATACCTCAACTCTCTGTCGCAGTGGGCTCTACGTGCACGAACCAAAGAAGGCTTGATAAATGGTGGAAAAGGCAAGATCCCACCTGTTTGGGGAGAGTGGGAGTTCTGGTGTCGTGAGAATTTCCCGTCAATAAGAAGAGCTTTCAGTCAACTGGGGGAGAAAAGGAAGCATATCACGAGTATTGACGATCTTGGGTTCAGCTTCGAGAACTACGTGGAAGAACAGCAGGGGAAGCCCACTGAAAACAAGAACCTATAGGAAGAAGGATTTATGGTACCACACATGGGTTGGCGTCGGCATTAACGTGTTATCACGGGAGCTCCAGTCGGCTGACGAGGAGTATCTATCAGGACGTGGTGTCAATCCTCACTACGCCTACATAACCAAAAGGTTTACAATCTTCTACCAACTTGGTAGGACGCAGGATTGAATAGTATCTATACTGCCCTAGGCGTAGAGCGCTTACGCCTCTGTCTGGCACTCTCTAGGCCCTGTGTGGCTATTGCCTGACAGTATCTACTTGCATACGCTATCACAGCAAATTGATCAAATGCGTTCGACTTATGCCAACCGACACTCCCGACTGACTCTTCCAAAGGATTTGAACAACGCCGTGGACTTAGTAAGTACCCCTAGATTGTACATTGCTGGTAACTAACATTGTTTTCTTAGCTTATCAAAGCTACCGCACCCGGCTCGTACCTTCCGTTGGCACAATTCCCGTTCCTCAAGCTTATTCCAGACCGATGGGTTCCTTCAAAACAGAGAGCCGTAGAAACGTACCGCAGAAATACCGCGACTTACGAAAAGGCTCGAGAAATCGTCACGAAGAGACGCGAAGCTGGCGACATCCGAGAATCGCTTGCGGATCATATTCTCGATGGCTCTATCCAATTTGATATTCCAATTTCCCGTTCATTGCTGAACAAAGGCTTCCTGGGCACTGCCCATCAAGCAGCCTTTGAGATGACGGCCACTGCGATTTTGACAGATACTCTCCTGTTAGCAAAATATCCAAAATTCCAAATAAAGACCAGGGAGGAACTTGACAAGGTCTGCGGTACGAAACGTATGCCGCATTGGTCCGACTTTGAGCGGCTGCCCTATATAAACTGCATTATCAAAGGGCTTCGCATCAGACCAGTGTAGGCCAAATCACCCATCTCTTATACTCGACTAACTGTCATTTTGTAGTGTGCCTGCAAGCATTCCATACTGTGCGAAAGAAAATGTGTGGTATGACGGTATGCTGATCCCGAAGAATGCAACGGTCTTTGTCCCCGTCTACGCGTTGCACCACACGTACTACCCGGACCCCGAAACCTACAACCCCGATCGTTTCCTTGATCAACCTGAACTGTCTGTGGATTATGTTGCTAGTAAGAATCGGGATCACTACGCGTTCGGGGCTGGGCGTCGGGTTTATGCCGGTATTCATCTCGCCGAGCGAACGCTGTGGCGAACGATTGCGCAAATACTATGGGGATTTAATATTGAACAAGCTGTCGAAGAAAATGGGGACAAGATTGATTTGGATGAAGACGCGTACACAGAGACCCTATCGTGGCCGCCTGACCCTTTCCAGGTGAGATTCATTCCACGAAGCGAGAAGCATGCTCGGGTAATGCGAGATGCTTCTTCAGAAGCAGAAGAATATCTGGGGCAGTGGGAGTAGGTAGCGATAATACATATAGAAGAACCAAATGGGGTTTCTCCGGGAATTGTGGTCAAGCTGGCTACGATAGCTCGAGCACCCAGGTAGAAAGGCACGTGTATGATCACAGTTGGAGTAAATGAACGGTTTGATGTTGACACATTCGGAGTACTCAAAGTCCAGTCTTTTGAAGTGACCAATCATACTTCGATGTTTCGTGATGATGCGACGTGCCCATCGGGGTGCTCAATTGGATAAACGCACAAACCAAAGACTCAGAATATTCAATCACCAAAGTACTTTGGTAGGAGTTTTTCAGTACTGAGATCTTTACTTGGGAATCCGGACATCGTGTTGGAAGAGAAGGTAATGTCGCCTGCGAAGAAAAGAAAAACTGTTGGCAGCGCATCGAAGATGGCCAAACAGAATAAGGAGAAGAAGCCGCTTCCTGTGACGATACTCTCTGGTTTCCTAGTCAGTATTCTTTTCCGAGAGAGCCATTTTGAAGTGCTAATCATGGCAGGGGAGCGGTAAAACGACGTTACTGCGGCATATACTTCAGTCTCCAGACCATGGTCTACGAATCGCCGTCATCGTCAATGACATGGCGTCGGTCAATGTCGACGCCAACCTCATCAGTCGATCGAATGGAAAGCAACAAGGCGTTGCCGGAGAGATACGAGTTAAGGAGAAAACGATCCAGATGGAGAACGGCTGTATTTGCTGTACGCTTCGTAGCGATCTGCTTGTTGAGCTCGCTCGCCTCGCTTGGAGCAACGATGGCTTTGACCATGTTGTTATCGAGAGCTCGGGCATAAGTGAACCACAACAGGTTGCTGAGACGTTTACAACTGAGTTGACCGATGCTATGATTGATGCTGAGGGTATGGACACAGATGAGAAGGAAGTGTTTGCCAAGGTGTAGGTTGCTCAAGCTTCGCGGCCTAGTGCGAAACTAATGTTATGACTAGTGCAAAGATCGGTGGCTTGAAGACCATTGCTTCTGTCGATACAATGGTCACGGTCGTCGACGCTTTCCGCTTTTTTTCTGAATTCAACACTGCGGAATTTCTCCAAGATCGCTTCGGAAGGGAAGAGGTTCCGGATGAGGACCAACGGACCATCTCTGATCTTTTTGCCGACCAGATCGAGTTCGCAAATGTGATTATCATCAACAAGGTGGATAGAGCAGATGCCCAAACTTTGGGTCGGGTCAAAGCGTATGTGAAGACGTTAAATCCTACTGCTAAGATCATCGAGGCCAAGTACTCCAAAGTCGACGTGCGTGAGATGCTTAATACTGGCGTTTTCAACTTTGCAGATGCGGTTACAAGTCCCGGTTGGCTGCGAAGTATCCATGAGATGACAACCATTGATGTGAATGGCAAAAAACGCCTTGCCCCCAAACCGGAGACGCTCGAGTAAGATAAAAAAACATTGCATAAAGCTTGCGTAATTGACTAACCGATACGACCAGGTATGGCATTGGAAGCTTCGTATACCGTGCCCGGCGCCCATTTGATCCGTTGAAGCTATATCACTTGATCAAAGGCAACTTTATCCTGCTGCAAGATGAGCTTCAGGACGAAGAGGATGATAATGATGATGAAGAGGGGGACGGGGAGGACGATGAGGATGATCAGGCAGAGTCCGAGTCGGATCATCAAAGCACCTCGGCCGATGACTCTGATAAGCTCAGTGAAGATGGAGATAGTACACCTATCGACGACGAGCAGATTCTCGCCAACAAGAAAGCAAGCCCTTACTTTGGTGGTCTCCACCGTAGTAAAGGCATTTTCTGGCTTGCTACACGGCCATACCAGATGGGATCGTGGAGTACAGCCGGTGCCATGCTGACTATTGGGTCGGAGATGCCATGGTTCTGCTGTGTACCCGAAGAGGACTGGGGTGCCGATGAAGACACCCTCAAAGCCATCAAGAACGACTTTGAGGGGGCTTGGGGTGATCGTAGGCAGGAGATGGTCTTCATTGGCGAGAAACTGGACGTCGAGGGGCTGACAAAGAAGCTTGATTCTTGCCTGTTGAATCGCGCAGAAATGAGAAAATGGGAGAGAGTAATGAAGGACAAAGACTTGGATGGCGACGCGACGGAAGAGAAACTAGCAGAGATTTGGGACGATGGATATTGGGCTGAATGGGCCCGTGTGGAAGCCGAAGAAGAGCATGGTCATAGCCACGGTCACACTCACAAAGAGGATGTAGAAGGCTTACGGAGAACATGACGGATGGTGCGCCAACTTCTACGTTTCACCGCGGGGCCGCAGAGGATGACGTTCTCCGATACCGGCTTATCGCCTTGACCCATTTGGTTAGCGCTAACCGCAATCACACTAATCTATATTCGCTCACTTCTCAATTCCGTCCAAGACAACGGTCGTTCAAAAGCGCTCAAAAAAAGTGTCCTCCATGCTGATCTACGGCAGTTCTTGAATGTTCCAGGAAGTCTTTGGAAACCTATAATTTAATGATCACGGTAAAAAAAGCTGCTTGATCATGAATGTCTAAAGATCAACCCATTTGAGCTATACAAAAGAGAGTAGGGAGCCCATATTACAACTCAATTAGGTATGCCATTATTCATCTACTCGACCTCCCTCCAAGTAGCCTCTAGTATTCTTACGCGCATTGTGTCATTCTGAACTTCATGGACCGCCCCCATTGCCTGTGCCGAATACTGTTCACTCTCGACACCCCATGGCGTGTTATACCGTCTTCCCGGTGCAGAGCTCTCGTAAACCGTCTTGTAGGGGCTGGTTGGCCCATAGATAATCCCGTTCGCGGCTCCTGCAGTCATGTCCAGCGTTTGATAGAAAGAGCTATTCATGTTGTTCATGCGTTGCTGCATGAGTTTGATCTGTGCCTGTGCGAGGATGCTCTCCATTACAGGTACTGTCTGTGCAAATACGGACTGGCGATGATTCGCGTAGGCGATGAAGTCCGCGCGTGCATTCGCACTATTGGCGTTACAGAGTGCTTGATATCGTTGACGTATATTTGTAGAGTAAAAGCAGCATAAGACTCCCCCGTCGACGACTCCAACCATCGTGAATAAGTTGCTGCAAACGGTATTGCGAATCATAATCTCATAGCATTCTTCGCACGCCACAAAATTCTGAGTGCCTTCGAGTCGCCACCATGCAGCATTTTCAAGGCGCGCATTTTGCTGGCATGGGTTGAGATGGGCTGTGCGACGAACAAACGAGTTGAAAATCTCAAAATGAGGCGATACAATAGCTTCTCCAAGCTTATTCAGATATCGTAGGCCTCGAGGCGTACCAACGTTAAAGTCGCATCCCAGTCCCTGATCCGCTCGGACGTCGTCTCGCATTTGAAATTCGGCTCCGAGGTAGTGTGTCTCGATTAACCCAGTGTAGCATGTAGCGCAGACATCAAAGTTAGGACATCCGCCTTTAAGCGTGTACCATTTCCCACCAACGATACCTTGCGGTGTACATGGCGGAGTTGTCATGATGACATGAAAAAATTTGTGGAGGGGTGCCGTGTCTTTACGAGTGATGGCCATCTCGACAACCTCTTGGGCTGGTACGCCTGCTAGGTCGCAAGTCCAGAAACTCTCGCGTGCCTCCACAGGTACCGTAGCAGGAGAGAACTCATTTTCGATTGCGGTCATCGCAACCTGATCAAGATAGCAGCCTTCGCAGACACAAGAGTGTTGCCAGGCAGTGAGACGGTGCCAGATTCGACTATTGGCTTTGACAGGCGAGTTGGGGTTACATGCTGGGACGGAAAGCCGACGCGTTATACCAGAAACCATACCCGACCAATCGCCAGACTCGTTAGCGGCTTTGATTATCCGTTGAACGTATGGAATGGCGACATCGCAGGCCCATTGATCAGCGTCTCCTTGCCGTGTCGCGTGTGGAATGAACATGTGCTCAAAACGAGTACCCATGACATGTTCCTCTAGACATGCTCTACAAGCAACGAAATGAGGCACTGCATTCTGAGCGAAATTGTACCATGTCATTCCGATAGCTCGAGCCTCGCGTCCATTCAGCCCGGATTTTCCTCTGCATTTTGGATATTTGCTGCGCTCTATCATGTATGTGTGGATCTGGTTGAGGCTGGCCGATCGTCTATTTGGCGGCCAGAGTATCTCTTGGATCCGAGGTTTGCCGAACATACAAGCTCCATCATCCCCAAGAGTTTCGACTTTGCCGGTGAAGGATGCCGCTAGAGGGGTGGACCTGATGTGCTGTTCGAAGCAGGTAGTGCACACAAGAAAGTTCGGGGCGACACTGCTCCGGAACCAAATCATTGGGTATCTGACGATTCCTGAGCAATCATCAAAGCATATGTACTCGCTGGTTTGGGAAGCTGGTATATTCGCAGGCGGTACGGCGGGTCTGTGATAGCGACATCGGACAGGCTGTTTACTATCGTGATGGCGTCGGGGTGGCAGTGGCGGCGGGCGATTCGTCATGATAGAATATGAGTCTGCAATCACTTTGACTTTCTTCGGATTCTGTGGGGTCAGAAATTCGGAAACCTGTGTCAGTGCCGTGCCAAGTGATCTGGGGGCGCGGTGGATGCCTGAAAAGGCCTCGGTCGGCTTATGTCGGGTACGGTGCCCGCGTATCATTGGATACATATAAATTCGTAGCATATTGGATTCTAGTCACGTGCTACTTATCTATATTAAGCAGTATTCCAATGAGACAGCGGATGAGCTACTACTATAGTCTGTGCCAGAAGTAATGTCCCTAGTCGCTTGGAATTTACAGCCCCCTAATCAGTGTATACAAGAATAAGATACCTTCTACCACATCCTATAAACAAGCGGTCTTTATAAAATCAGTATCATCTTAATTGTCTAGAAAATAGCTATTTAATTATATAGAAATAAAAGATTATATCTAAAGGACGCGTGAGAAAATCGCTTTAATCGCAGTGACTTGCCGCCCTACTTAAATCCCGCTTTCGGCGACCAGGGACATTACTTCTGGCATAGACCCTAGTATGTAGTTTTGGACAATGGAGTACCGGCGGAGAGTGGGCACATGCGACCCAAGCGCGGCCCAGCTAAAACGGGCCGATTGAGAGTGCAGGTTTTCAGACTTGTACTATGCCATGTACTTCAAGTGTTCAATTTCTGCATTTACATAACGTCGCGGTACGCACATGGTCTGACCTCATTTGAAAAAAGATTGAATTTCGCCATGTATGGAAGAAGTACATTTGCTGGACAGGTAGGGCGTAAAATAGTTGTATTAAGTCGCATTTGCGCCGCAATCATCCGAGGTCGCAACGACCAATCCCATATCGTACTCTCTTTTTCGAACTGAAACGAAACTATCATCATGCAATGGGCTCTGTATCTAATTCGATCCTGGCCGAATTATGCAGAACTAACGTCTTACCCAAAGCTCTTACAAGGAAAAAAAAAACTGTCGTGTATGGCCTTCCAATGAGGGCTGATCGAGGCGTACCGTCGACTTCGTATGAACTAATGTAAAATAGCAGCTTGGCTGCGCAACGACTAGAAAAAATTACGTGGAATCAGAATCCGGTAGCCCGTACACGGAAGACGATCCAGGTAGCGGCAACAGCGGTAACTTATATTGCTTGACTAGGAATAGGAACGCAGCTGGGTAGGGAACAATGTTGGACCCAACGTGCAGGCCGTCAGTATACAATATCACTGCTATTCCGGATGGCAGTACGCTCCAGAGGACACCAGAAAAGGGCGAGAGAAATGTCTGATCGACTTGGACAACAGAGTTCGTATAGAACGTCCAAGTGTGGACATTGTCCAGAACAGTGCCGCTAGCTACGATTATGGCGTCGGCTGGAGCCGGGGGCGATACTTGAGGGGTAGCAGGATTGGGAGTAGCAACAGGTCCACTAATAACACTATTCACTACGCCGCCTACCGCATTGCCCAACCCAGGCAACAAGCTTGATGCGATCGAGGGTATGCTACCGACAGGATCGGCCAGTATGCCCGATACTGCTGGAACCGGAATGGATGATAGAAGAGGTGCGACGACGGATGGCAGAGAAGAAATAGCAGGCAATCCTGGCACTATGCCGTCCAGAGTTGACCGGATTTGATTTGTATTTTGGCCTTCATATGATGATATCGATGCGGGCAGATTTGGTAAGTTTGTAGCAGGAGATGCGACATCAGGGATTGTGGGCAGCACATTAGGAATCGATGATTCGACATTGGGAAGGGATGAGACCGCGTCTGGAATTTCCGGGACGACGCTTGGGAGCGGAGGCAACTGTGGAGGCACAGAGGGGATTTCCGGAACGCTTGGAGGTAGAGACAACTGTGGAGGCACAGAGGGGATTTCCGGAACGACGCTTGGAGGTAAAGGCAACTGTGGAAGCACAGATGGAACTTCTGGGGTTAGGCTTGGGAGCGGAGGCAACTGTGGAAGCACAGAGGGGATTTCCGGAACGACGCTTGGGAGCGGAGGCAGTATAGAGGGGATTTCCGGAAAGCTTGGAGGTAAAGACAACTGTGGAGGCACAGAGGGGATTTCCGGAACGCTGGGAGGTGAAGACAACTGTGGAGGCACAGAGGGGATTTCCGGAACGCTGGGAGGTGAAGACAACTGTGGAGGCACAGAGGGGATTTCCGGAACGCTGGGAGGCGAAGACAACTGTGGAGGCACAGAGGGGATTTCCGGAACGCTTGGAGGCGAAGACAACTGTGGAGGTACAGAGGGGATTTCCGGAATAACGCTTAGAGGTGAAGACAGCTGTGGAGGCACAGATAGAATTTCCGGGGTTAGGCCTGGGAGCAACTGTGGAAGCACAGAGGGGATTTCCGGAACGACGCTTGGAGGTAAAGGCAACTGTGGGAGCACAGATGGAATTTCTGGGACCAGGCTTGGGAGCAGTGAAGGTAGCACAGAGGGGATTTCCGGAACGACGCTTGGAAGCGAAGGCAGCACAGAAGGGATTTCTGGAACGACGCTTGGGAGCGAAGGCAGCACAGAAGGGATTTCTGGAACGACGCTTGGGAGCGAAGGCAGCACAGAGGGGATTTCCGGAACGACGCTTGGAAGCGAAGGCAGCACAGAGGGGATTTCCGGAACAACGCTTGGGAGCGAAGGCAGCACAGAGGGGATTTCCGGAACGACGCTTGGAAGCGAAGGCAGCACAGAGGGGATTTCCGGAACAACGCT
>Ga0182210_1000230_pt1 | contig 12803 bp, 16 predicted proteins | sample G5R1MG_19_FD_129670 | JGI IMG/M metagenome (GOLD analysis project Ga0182210, IMG submission 129670) | Switchgrass phyllosphere microbial communities from Michigan, USA - G5R1_MAIN_03OCT2016_LD1 MG | ecosystem: Host-associated > Plants > Phyllosphere > Phylloplane/Leaf | place: USA: Michigan... | reverse complement strand
GTCGGATGGATTGTCGGCTTCCTGTTTTTGGAGGAGACGCATGAAGACCGCAAATACGACCGGGATTGCGGATGCGAGGCGGGGCAATGGATCCTCCGCAAGCTGTGGACGCGCGACGCAGCCTTGCGCGACAAGGATGCCTCGCTAGACGAAATGCGCGTAATGCTCCAAGATGACAAGGACAATCCGCCGGCCTACCGAAGCACCGACAGCTCGCCTACGCTGTGCAGCACACGAACCTCCCTCTCGGAACCATGCACCTTTTCTTTGGACAAGGACCTGTCACCTGCTCCGACTGTGCGACAAGCCTTCACCAAGCAGGTGTGTCTGAATGTCTTGTGCTACGGCATCCTCGCCTTGTAAGCGTTACCCTCAACAACTTTTTTTTTTTTTGCCCACGAAAACTAACACGACCCACAGTCACACCATTTCTCTCGAGCAACTGTTGCCTATTCTGATGTCAAAGCCCGTACCCGCCGCCACTAGCCAACACCTTCCCTTCTTCTTCAAGGGCGGCTTTGGCTGGTCCACCCAGACGAATGGCGGCTTCCTGGCTACCCAGGGATTCCTCCAAATGTTTGCCCAGATCCTCCTATTCCCGTGGCTCAGCAAGAAACTTGGCAGTCTGCGCACCTTTTGGATAGCCATGGCCATGTACCCGATTCTTTACCTTCTCGCCCCTTATTTGGTACTGCTCCCGGCCGCCTTGCGCGTACCGGGACTCATGCTTCTATTGATCGGCAAGGTCACGTTTCAGTCCCTATCCTACCCCTCGCTGGCCATCATCCTCACCAACTCCTCGCCCTCGAAGCGCGTCCTTGGCACCCTAAACGGTGTAGCCATGTCCACTGCGAGCATTTCTCGTGGTTTCGGCCCTACCATTTCCGGTGCGTTGGATAGTCTAGGCGACACAATGGGTATGACGGGTCTCGCGTGGTGGGCTATTGCCGCCGTGGCGCTCCTTGGTTGGCTTCCTGGGCTCGCTCTGAACGAGGGAGCGAAACGACCCAACTTGACCAACGAGAGTGATGAGGAATCTCTCCTTGCTTCGGACATGGACACCGATTCCGTCATCACCCTTACCCCGGAAGAGGTCGCGGAACGCATTCTTTCAAAATAGACGACCATGACTTATGACCTGACATCTTTTGGCGCAACGGCACTTTTAACGACGCGTATCTTATCCCCGGAACTGCGAAGCGCTGGCAGCACCGAATTCCCCCATTTTCTCTTTTGGAGCATAGAAAAGTTTGGACATGTGTATTGGCATCCTTTTCCAGCATTCGTCTAGGCGCGCATTGATTTACTCGGTATGCAACAACAACATGGGCGTCCATTGAATTCTTGGGTCGCCACTTGTTGCTTTTTTGAGACATGATTTACTTTCCTACCTCTACAAAGGAGAAGGTCACAGGTTTTTGCGAGATTCTCCTGCTGCCATGGACTGGTGCGGGCATGGCGTTTTTGTTTTACTTGGTTCAAAAACAAAAAGGAGATCAGAATACCCCCGGTACCATACTATTTAGTAAGACTTTTTTTTTTCCTTAACTATGTAATACCTCTTTTCGACATCATTGGTTTTTCTTTCCTGATTCTCCATTACACGCAAATCTCAGCGATTTCTCTAGCGTTAGTCGTACGGAGGCAAATACCACCACCATCATCGTCATCGTCATTATCATCCTTATTATCATCATCGTCATTATCATCCTCATTATCATCATCGTCAGCATCATCTGATTTTCACCTCACAAGCTCCGGAAACACATGACGGATGTGTGTCCTCATCGGTGCATCCAAGACGTGACCACCCTCTCTGGCTGACACAGGGTACAAGTGAAGCTGATCGGTGTGCTTCCTATGCGCTGTGTTATCGCTGACGTTGCAGTGTTGGCGTGGTATCTAGGGGTGGCGGTCATCTACGGACTGGTGTTGCAGGGGCCGGGGTGGAGGGAGTAAGTACTCTGGCAAGGAGCCTTCTGCTATGTCGTGAAGGGAGAACTAAGCCTGGGAGAGCGACCACAGCAATGGCAGTAGCCCTGGTAGAGCGTGCCGGTGAGGGTCGCATGGTACTGTGCAGGCAAGGACGTCGTGGTGTTGTTGACTTTTGCATGGTTCCAATCTACCGAGTCTAGGTATAACCCTACTAGGTATGCATCGATGTACCGCGCCCACATGGATGCTGGGTAGGCCATGGCTTTTTTTTTCGTCATGGCAGCTGCATGCCCGGCACAGACGACGACGACGTTGTTGCGACCCATCGTCGCCCTGCCCGCTCTAGCCATTGCATGCCATCTTTGTCGCCGTCTTTGTCGCTATCCGACCGTGCCATGAACGGTAATGAGCGGCCTCAAGCGCGTCTTGGACCCGTCGTCTCCCCAGGACGGCGCCACACCTACGCCTGCGCCGGCTTCGGCCACGGCGGTCAGCTCGTTTCGCAATGTGAGCGCCTGCAACCGCTGTCGGCAGCGCAAGAACCGCTGCGACCAGCGCCTGCCCTCGTGCGCCGCCTGCGATAAGGCCGCCGTCAAGTGCGTGGGCTACGATCCCATCACAAAGCGCGAGATCCCCCGCAGGTAGGTTTGATGACGTCGCCTGGCACCGCCTTGACCCACGCGCTGACCTCTGGCCAGCTACGTCTTCTTCCTCGAGGCTCGTGTCTCCTATCTTGAGGCGCTGCTAGCCGAAAATGCCATTGCTGTCCAGCCCGCCGACGTCCTCAACCCCACCTCTGTCTCACCCGCCACCTCCAGCACCACCACCAGCACCACCAGCACCACCGCCGCCGCCGCCGCCGCCGCCCGCATTGCAGCACCGCATCACAATGGCCCTGCCCGCACTGAAGCGGCCAGGCCTGCGGAACCTGGCGACGTTTACGACCGCGAGAAGCTAACCAATCTCGTCTCTAACATTGGCATGGTCTCGGTGCAGGGCGCCAGCGACCCGCGGTACCTGGGCTCCACCTCGGGCATCTCCTTTGCCCGTGTCGTGTTTGCGGCAGTGAAGAGCTCTGTCGCGGGCTCCTTGTCGGATCGCGGTAGCAATCGCGGCCACAAGCTCGCCGCCAGCGCCGTGGACAATGGCACCTCGATGCGCGACTCCTTCTTCGGCCTGCAGACCAAACCCACTATTTGTCCGGCTCCCTTTCCCGACCGCGAGCTGGGAACCCGTCTAACCGAGCTCTATTTTGAGCATGCGAATCCGCAGATTCCCATCCTGCACCGTGGCGAGTTCACCGCCATGCTGGAGCGTGTGTACACATCGGGCGAGCGGAACCGCACATCGCGCGAGTCGTACATGCTCAACATTGTGTTTGCGATCGGTGCTGGCATCATACTGGGCAGCTCCGATGTGGACGCCTCGTCTGCTTCAGATCACACCTCCTCGCCCAGCACGTTGCGCTCATCTCCGCCGCGCCACAAGAAGCGGCGACTGGCAGGTGTTCAGCACCAGCCCGAGGAGTACCACGCATCCGCCATTGTCCACCTGGAGAACTTTCTGGCATCTACCCCCGCTGCGGACCGGCCCGACGGCTTCGGGGGGGCGCTGGAAGAACTGCAGGCTGTCTTGCTTCTTGCGAGCTTTGCACTACTTCGCCCTGTTGCGCCTGGGCTGTGGTACATTGTCGGCGTGGCAGTGCGCCTGGGAGTCGACCTGGGGTTGCATTACGAGGACGGTGTGGGTATTGACGGGCAAGGCCCGGAATCCCATTCCATGGGGAAGTCGCATCGCAGTCCCGAGCGCCATGGAAATAGCCCAACAGCAGCCACTGGCATGTCGTCCCACGCTTCCAAAGTGAATACCAAGGAAAGAGGTCGCCGCCAGTGGGTCAGAGACTTACGGCGACGCTTGTGGTGGTGCGTCTATTCTCTCGACCGACTGGTCAGTACTTGCGTTGGCAGACCCTTCGTAAGTCTTTCCTTGTTCTCCCAACCCTTCCTGCATGAGGCCCGTGTAACGAAATATTATCGTTCACACACGCCACTTCCAGTGGCATAGGGCAGGCCTTTGTCGGGTCTCGACGAGACTCCGACTACACGGCTCTTGGTGCTCACGCCATGGCACTCCAGGGCAAGATCTACATTGGCCTCCGCGGAGTACACAAGAAGCGCTGACCGCTCCCAAGGGAATCACTGATCAAATCGTTACTACCGAGTTTCCCTCGCTGCTGGATGATCGCTTCATTACCAAGGAAGGCTTCCTCGACCCCCCGGCCCACCAAGAACGCCCAACCTACAAGATCATAGCTCACCACTACTTCCGCTTGAGACTACTGCAATCCGAAATCCTGCAAGTCTTACAGCATCGACAGGCCCAGCAAGCTAGAGCAAGTGGTGCAAATCATGGCAACAAGTTCATGCACACGCAATTGCCATCGCCATTTCTGGCCAACTTCGATGGCTTCCGTGCTTGGCGCGCAGACATTGATAGACGCCTGACCGAATGGAAGGACTCTGCACCAACGCAATCAGACGCTGGTGTCCAGTTTTCTCCCCTTTTCCTTGAGCTCAACTATTGGCAAGCATTGATTATGCTGTACCGCCAAAGCCTCGTGGTACCATCGGGCCTGCAGAGTGAAATAGGTAATACGGCCTCAGACATCGGAAGTCTCTCCAAGGCCAATATGGAGGAGCGGGAAGATGAGGACATGGTGCTTCTTAAGGTGGCCGAAGCTGGCCAGAAGGTTTTGAAATTGTACCGACAATTACACCGCGTGCACTTGGTCAACTATACCTTTTTGGCAACCCATCATCTGTTCATGGCCGGTTAGTTATTTTCACAACGCAAGCATGATGTCACTAATGTTACCAAGGTATATCCTTTCTTTACGCAGTGTGGCATAGCGTTCATGTACGCAGCTTATTGGTGAGTCCAGCAACATGGTTGCTGTTATGCTTGTGCGACACAGGCTACCTTACCTCTGGGACATCAGCTAACTTTTCTCGTACAGTCGCTCGATGATGTTGACTTTACGGTACTCGCTGCAACATCCGTTCTCGGTGATCTCGTTGACAAGTGCCCGCCTGCTGAAGCATGTCGTGACGCATTCGATCGAATGAGTAAAGCGACCATACAAATGTGCATGTCCACCACCGGATTTGGAGCACAGGCTTTGAGACACTTGCCACAAGTGCAACAGTATCACGCGAGGTCATCGTCAACTTCGCCAGCAGCAGTATACAAGACCACATCGGATGTGGATGCGCAGTCCGATGCAAAAAGACATGGCGATGCACCACAAAATGCACAGAGCTTCCTCAGCCAACAGCAATTACGACGACCATCACCACGCTTCGATATGCATCTCAAAGATTTATTCTCCGAAAACGAGACCGATAAGCGGTCATTCAGTCGTGTGAGCAACCAACTCGGCGCCATGGGGCCACCACCTCCACCCATCAAATCCGAACCTCACGTGCAGCCTTTTACGGTCGACTTCAACATCTCTCCCAAGCTGCGGACACAACCGCAGCAAGAATTTCACGCTTCCCCCCCAAACCTCCCATCTCCGACCCCACCACCTGCCTTGACAACCACTTCCGCACTCTCCCCGCCAATCTCTCAATCCCCACCAGACTCTATGCCCTCACCCTATCAAGTTCCAAACCAGCTTCCTTACAATGCCTTTGCGCATAATACCATCAGTGCCTATCCGGATCTCGGGTATTCCGATCTAAACTTCCTCGACCATTTCCCCACACAGGGGAGCAATACTGGTCACGATGTGGGCACGAATGCAATGCAAGACATTGGTATTGGGCTTGGCATGGGCTTTGCCGACGGCACGCATGATTGGAGTGATGGCAATGGGTTTGATTTGTTTGATGGATTTTTCTTCGGGCCCGGGGGCGGCGCGACGGGTGCGGGGGGTATATGATTTATCATGTCTCATATCCACGCCCATGCATTCGTTGATGTTGATAATATCGATGATAGGAGTTTTTTTTTTTTGCATTTATGTCCCCGTACTTGTGACATGTTCGTTGCATACTGTATAGAGGAAGACTATTAAAATGATCCCCAGGCACGGGTGGCTCGACGCCGACTCGGCAAGCCGAGTAGCAATGGTTGCTTTTGGTGTTTTGGGTTGGGATAGACTAAGCTGGTAGATCGCAGTCACGTGACTGCGTGCTGTTATGAGACGCGTGAGACGCGTATTTGGTGGGGGTGCTTCGGCAACATCGAAGCGAGTCTAATCCTGCAACAACACAACATCAACGAGGGGCTCACTGATTGCCTGTATCGACCTAGCAGCTCTGGGTACGAGCGCACTCAATGAGTGAAAGCCCACGCAAACACCGTGCGCCATTTTTCCCGATCAACACCTTTGCGTCTACGCAGAAGCCTAGCTTCAAACCAACGACACCCGCCAACCGCCACCACCATCCCCTCCACCACAACGCCACAGCCGACAAGCCTTTTTCAGAAGGTTACTCCTCTTCTACCAGCGACGTGCACGTGAGTTATCTGGGAGATTCAACCTCTCTATTTGAGGAAGGCGAGACAGCAAGCCCGGCGTACGTTGTCCCAACCACATCCCGAGCACCCGCGACGAAAGCACGCCACCACAAGATGGTGCGAGAACGAGATGCCCCGGCTTCTCAGCCACAGCGGAGCAGTGCACCGGATATGCCCGCCCAGTCCCTGCAGCAGTTGCGCCAGCCAGCACCGCAATTCGGCGAGGCGAGCCCATTGAGGAATCCGTTGAAAAACGACCGTACGGATGACTTTGCGAATCTCTTCAACAAACCCAAACCGGGACAGCTGCGGCCCGAACACAAGCAGTCGGTACGCCAGCCGTCGCAATACTCGGGCAGTTCAAAGCCGCCCCAGGTCCCGGCCAACCCGCTGAACACTCTGAACCGGCCGTTTCAGGTCCCCAAGGCACAAGTCGGTTCGCGCCATAGTACGGCCTCATCCACTGACTCTGAGGTATTTGAGATTCCTGCCGCTCAGTTTCCGTCTCGGCCAACTGCCTCCGCTGCCCCTGTTCCTATATTCAAGCCGTACAATGTCCCACCGCAGACTACGTATGCACCACCGCGGCCCATATACTCCTCCATGGGCCACAATGATGGTTTTCAGCCTATTAACAAGGGCACCCATAACCCCCTGCAACAGACTCGGCAGACGGTCATCCTCGACGATGAGGACAACTTTGACCCAGACGCGGATCTTCGCGCTGAGAGCGACCGCTTCGGCGCACCCGATATCAACGCCTATGTCGGCCAAGGCGAGGCTAGTGAGAATATCAAGGCTCTGCTCGAGGGCGCCTTCGACGAGGATAGCGAGAAGATCCCACGCACGCGCGGTCGCAAGAAGAAAAAGAAGCAACAGCAACAAGCCGCAGAAAATGCGGGTGGGACTCTGGCTGATCGATTAGCGGCACTCGCGGTTAAGGACCAAGATGAAAAATCAGTAACCAAGGCAGAGGATGAAGAGGAAGAGGAAGAGGAGGATGATGGCACTGTGGATGGTCTCAAGGTCAAGCTTCTCCCGCATCAAGTTGATGGTGTTGCGTGGATGATCGAGAAAGAAACGGGCAACCACAACAAGCGTGCTAAGCTGCCTAAGGGTGGTATTTTGGCCGATGATATGGGCTTAGGCAAGACAGTGCAATCCATCGCGCTCATCCTGTCGAATCCACGGCCGGAGAATGGTGTTGAGCCAGAGAACAAGAAGAATAAGATCGCGGAAGCGACAGGTAAGGGCACCTTGGTTATAGCTCCTTTGGCGCTCATCAAGCAGTGGGAGGCCGAAATCAACTCGAAGGTCACTCGCTCGCACGAGCTCAAGGTCCTAGTCCACCATGGTCCGAATCGCACCAAGTCAGCCGATAAGTTGAAGCAGTACGATGTAGTCATCACCACGTACCAGGTGCTGGCATCTGAGCACGCAAGCTGTGGCGATGGCCCAGACGGTCTCAGAAAGGGCTGCTTCGCCGTTCACTGGTACCGCACCATGTTGGATGAAGCACATACGATCAAGAATCGAAACGCAAAAATGACCAAGGCTGCTTACGAGATTCGCTCACATTATCGCTGGTGTTTGACGGGAACGCCGATGCAAAACAACCTTGACGAGCTCCAGAGTTTGATCAAATTTCTTCGCATACAGCCCTACTGCGAGATGTCAAGCTGGAAAGACTCGATTGCTGGTCCAATGAAGAATGGGCGTGGTAACCTGGCCATGAGACGACTGCAGATCTTTCTGAAGGCCTTCATGAAGCGCCGCACCAAAGATGTGCTCAAGAAGGAGGGTGCACTTAACTTTGGAGGAAAGGCGAAGAATGGGGAAGAGAGCAAGGGCGGCTTCCAGATTGTCGCGCGAAACGTCGAGACCATCATAGGAGAGTTCACGGCAAAAGAGCGCGCTTTCTACGACCGACTTTCAGATCGCGCACAGAGTCGTCTTGATGAGATGATGGGGGGTGCAAAACAGGATTACATTGGAGCTCTTGTGCTGCTCCTGCGGCTTCGGCAGGCTTGCGATCATCCGAGTCTCACCAAGAGCAACGTGAAAGACGACAAGGATGCCATGACCACAGGAACCAAGCCAAAGACACCAACCGGCCTCCAAACTCCACGGAAAGGATCTGACGATGCTGATCCTGATGATCTCGCGGACCTTTTGGGCGCCATGAGTGTTGCAAGCAAGCGCTGCGATATTTGTCAGGTTTCCTTGAATCGGGACAATGCTGCCACTGATACACCACATTGTCTGGAATGCGAGAAGGATCTCCAAGCATCAGTACCGAAACTCAAGAAGTATGCGTGCTGCTACTACAGGAACATTCTAATTACTAATAGATTCTATAGGGACAAGAAGAAGACGAAAATGAAGAAGCATAGAAAGCACAAACACAAAGCTAGCAAGTGTCGTGAGCCAAACGATGAAGAGGAGGAGGACGAAGAGGAAGAAGCCAACCCCAAGACTGAAAAGTTTGTACGCCAACGTCGTCTTGTCATCGATAGTGATGATGAAGAGGAGGAGGGCGAGTGGCTGGTCTCTGAAGATCAACGAAAGGTTGAAGATCTAGGCAAAGCTGGCGGCACGGATGATGAGGATGCAGAGGGCGGTGGTGATACACTTGCCTCTGTAGACTCGCACGCATCAGGTAGTGTTGACGAGAGTAAGAGCAACCTAGGGTCCTTCATTGTTCACGATACAGATAGCGAAGACCAGGCTCCCGTTGCACGCAACAAACAGGCAAAGAAACACGTGTCAGCCATCAATTCTGATTCTGAAGACTCTGACGACTCTGGCGCTTCCAAATCCGCCTCCGACAGCGATTCAGAGGCCGAATCCGACAATGCTACCGACACGGACGCCTCTGAACCAGAGTACAATGCCTCTGATCTTGTTCCCTCGACCAAGATCCGCCAATTACTCCAGATCCTTCAAAAAGAGACCCCAGAGCACAAAGTCATTGTCTTCTCACAATTCACATCCATGCTCAACATCATTGAGCCCTTTCTCAAGCGCGCAGACTACAACTTCACTCGCTATGATGGCAGTATGCGTAACGACCTGCGCGAAGCAAGCTTGGCCAGGCTACGTAACGACCAACGCACGCGTGTCCTATTGTGCAGTCTGAAGTGCGGTAGTTTAGGGCTTAATCTCACAGCTGCAAGTCGGGTCGTTATCATGGAGCCGTTTTGGAATCCCGTAAGCAATCTCCCCTACCTTATACCACTCCGCCTTCCCCACAAGCCACAATACACAATAGCTACGAGTGATGGTGCATGCTAATAAAGACCCCTAGTTTGTGGAAGAACAAGCCATTGATCGTGTGCATCGCCTCAACCAAACCGTCGACGTAACTGTCTACCGCCTGCTTATCAACAACAGCGTCGAAGAACGCATTCAAGAACTGCAGGAGGCCAAGCGCAAACTCGCCAACGCTGCCATTGAAGGCGGCAAAGCCATGGGCAAACTCGATATGAAGGACATTATGGCTTTATTTCGTCGCGACGCAGAGTACGACCAGAGACATGTAGATGATGCGGATGATGGGACCCTTTATGGGCGTACGAGGGTGCTCGAGGGGGGTGGTGTTGGTGTAGCGGGGGAGCCGACGGAGAAGGTGAAGAGGAAGGCAGGGAGTTTGGGATTTCGGAGGGAGAAGGAGGATAATGTATATGGACGGCGGTGAGGAAGGCGATGCGGGAGAGGTAGGTGATGGATTGTTCCTTTCTGATAGGGTCACAAAGCCATGTATTTCCGAGGACTTGTGAAACACGCTGTATTTGGGCGGTACATATATACAATCCCAATGCCAAGTTTTAAAAGGACAGACCAACTCCGTACGACATTTCCCCTTCCATAGGTGTGTTGTATTGTGGTCAGACAAAGCGTCTATGAACGGCTAGTTTCCTTTTGTGCACAGCACTTCGCTCGGTCAGGTCATTGAATTGTAGCCGTCTACGCGTAATCTGCTCTCGTCTGTTGAATCGGTTCTTTGGGGCACAGCCCCTTGCATGGATAGGTACCATGGAATCGCCCATCTCAACTCCCTATTGATGCCAGACCGAATCGACACGGCGGGCGCCTTGATGCGCCTCGAGCGGCAACCTCGCCTGCGACACGCACCCCAGCCGCAGCCCGACGCTGCTACACACGCCGTGGATCTGCATGACATAGCGTGCAAACTGCGAGTTGGACAGGCCAAAGTCAATGTTCTTGTGCTTCTGTGCCCAGCACAGCTTGCTGAACAGGGCAATCATCTTGTCCGCCGTGCGCGCCCGGCTCGTCGTGCTTGCGTCCGGCGCTTGTGCCGTTTCCATGTAGCTGCTCGCTGCGAAGCAGAGCCACAGGGGCTGCAGGTCCGTGCCGAGGCAGAGGACGTGGTGCTCGAGGGTGTTGAGGGTGGATTTGACGAGCTGGAGGCGCGTGGCGGGGCAGATGGGGAGCGAGGTGATGCCTGACGTGTGTGGGGATTAGCGGGCGTGGCGTTTTTGGGGCTATGCTATGCTTTGCTTTGCTTACCATGGCTGATGGTGGTGGTGGTGCCGCCGCCAGCCTCGAGGAGGCATAAGCAGAGGCCTGCTCGTAGGATGCTTGCGGTTCCTAGCGCGATGGGGCTGAAGCCCGTGCGCACGACTTCTTCGTAGATCCTGACAATGGTGCTGGCGGACCGCACGCAGACGAAGCGTTCAAAGTCCATGTCCATGGCGAAGCTGTCTTTTGCCAGGGCAAAGGGAAGGTGCAAGAGAAGGAACAGATCGTGGAGTTGCAGCTCCAGCAGCGCTCGACATACCAGCCCCTGGTTGCGCCTCTTGAGCTCTGCTTTCGTGTCAGTCCAATCCGGCAATCCGTTCAGTGCTTCTGATATCTGTCCGCGCAATGCGGCCAGAAGCGACTTGGATAGTGTCCCGTGTTTCTGCAGATTATTCACCAAGTCGATGATCTGATAGCGGATCGGCCGTATCGCATAGGCCATCTTGGCAAACGAGCCGTCGGTGAACTTTTCCTTCGGTTGATCCATGGGCTCGAAATCGCTGCCGGCAGTGTAATCGACGTCGTTGTACCCCTTGGATGGCCCTATGTCGACAAAAAGGCTGGCCACCATAGACGGAACACCGCGCTCGCTACATGCCGCGAGATCCAACTCGACAACCGCATTCCACACCTTGCGGCGGAGCTCGTGCTCGGCAAAAGTTTCCTCCACGCCCAGAGCCTTCCAGTCTCGATGAAGACCGCTGGAGATGGAATCTGCAAGCAGGCTTTGCGAGGCAGTGTAATGGTCCTTGCGGTCGATGTCGTTCAATGTCTTGGAGAGGAGTATCAAGCACTTGAACTGAATTCTTTCAACAATGCCTCCTTCTGCCGACCGCTGGCTTGACCAGCATTCGACTGCTTGTACCCATCTCAGCGCTTCGTTCCGGGCTGTGGAACTATCACCATCGAAGGAGAGTGGTTCGTCTGGGAAAAAGCATCTGGCGCACGACATCATGGCGAGAAGGAGCGCATTGAATCGCACGTGATCTTTGTGGGTACCTTCTTGATAGTTTTGATATTCATGCCAAAAGGTGGGGACGTGAAAGAGCGCGTAGATGCCCGTGAAATGATCGAAGTAGGAATCCAACAGGCTTCGACAACGCTCTTCAGCTGGAAGAAGAAGCTTCATGACTCCAGTCACCTTCTCGGGTGGATGAGTTGAAAGAGGCTGCTCTGCTTCAGGTAGAAAGGTAGCCCATTGTGGCGCCCCAAGGATGGGGTGTTCGTCGAGAGTCAGCTTCATGAATTTACGGAGGTCATTGAAAGAGGCAACAATGTTTGTAGGGTGGCTGGGGCCGCGAAACTGGCCATGGAATCCGCTTCTTGGTTCTGTGACCGAGGTCTGGATTTGTGTTTCCTTGGGTCCAATGAGGTTCTCGCTGTCCAAGTCGTCGGAGCTTTCAAGGTCGAGACTGTCTTGGAACGATAGCCATGTGCTTGGCTGAAAATTTCCGCTGAGGATTGATGCGTCAAAATTCTCAAATACAGTGGTGGGAAATTGACTGATGGAGTTGTTGGAAGACCAGGCTTGACTTGCACAAGCTGCACCCGTCGTATCTGAGTCTGTACTCATCGAATAGCGCGGGTCGTACTTGCACAGCTCAGGGGTTCCTACGTTGATGCAACGCGAGCAGATCGGTGTCTCTCGTCCACACTTAAGCTTTCTGCGTTTACACTCAAAGCAAGAAAGCACAAGACGTCTTCGTTTGGTTTGAGATTCGGGCATGGGGAGAAGCTTTGCCACGGAAGCTTAGAACCATCAGGCAGTTATCATATTATTCCAATGAAGATCAGGCTAAGCC
>Ga0182210_1000228_pt1 | contig 12814 bp, 5 predicted proteins | sample G5R1MG_19_FD_129670 | JGI IMG/M metagenome (GOLD analysis project Ga0182210, IMG submission 129670) | Switchgrass phyllosphere microbial communities from Michigan, USA - G5R1_MAIN_03OCT2016_LD1 MG | ecosystem: Host-associated > Plants > Phyllosphere > Phylloplane/Leaf | place: USA: Michigan... | reverse complement strand
TGAAAACCCTCCCCCCCCGAGGTCCCTGACTGTGGAGCACCGCCGCATTTCCTACTCCCCTTTCCCCTCCCCCCCCCCCTCCCATTCTCTCACCTCCACACATCGTCGCCATGGCCCCCGCGATTGGTATCGATCTGGGCACGACCTACTCGTGTGTCGGTATCTTCCGAGATGACCGCATCGAGATTATCGCAAACGACCAGGGTAACCGCACAACGCCATCCTTTGTCGCCTTCACCGACACAGAGCGTCTCATCGGGGACTCGGCCAAGAACCAGGTCGCCATGAACCCCGTCAACACCGTCTTCGACGCCAAGCGCCTCATCGGCCGCAAGTTTGCCGACCCCGAAGTCCAGGCCGACATGAAGCACTTCCCCTTCAAGATCACCGACAAGGGCGGCAAGCCTGTGATCCAGGTCGAGTTCAAGGGCGAGGAGAAGATCTTCACGCCCGAGGAAATCTCGTCCATGGTCCTGACCAAGATGAGGGAGACGGCTGAGTCGTACCTTGGCTGCACCGTCAACAACGCCGTCGTCACCGTCCCTGCTTACTTCAACGACTCGCAACGCCAGGCTACCAAGGACGCTGGTCTCATTGCCGGCCTCAATGTCCTGCGCATCATCAACGAGCCCACTGCTGCTGCCATTGCCTACGGTCTTGACAAGAAGACGGAGGGCGAGCGCAACGTCCTCATTTTCGACTTGGGTGGTGGTACCTTTGATGTTTCCCTCTTGACCATTGAGGAGGGTATCTTTGAGGTCAAGTCCACAGCCGGTGACACGCACCTTGGTGGTGAGGACTTTGACAACCGTCTTGTGAACCACTTCACAAGTGAATTCAAGCGAAAGCACAAGAAGGGTAGGTACCAAGTTCCTCTTCACGTTACACGGCTCGCGTTAGCCATCCTGTCCCGGGAGAAAAGGTTCGAGTGCTAACATCGGTCCAGATCTCACCTCCAACGCCCGTGCTCTCCGCCGTCTCCGGACTGCTTGCGAGCGGGCCAAGCGCACTCTCTCCTCCTCCGCCCAGACCTCTATCGAGATCGACTCTCTGTTTGAGGGTATTGACTTCTACACGTCCATCACCCGTGCCAGGTTCGAGGAGCTCTGCCAGGATCTCTTCCGCTCCACCATGGACCCAGTTGAGCGTGTCCTCCGTGACGCCAAGATCGACAAGTCCAGCGTCCACGAGATCGTCTTGGTTGGTGGATCCACCCGTATTCCCAAGGTCCAAAAGATGGTTTCCGACTTCTTCAACGGCAAGGAGCCCAACAAGTCCATCAACCCCGACGAGGCCGTTGCCTACGGTGCCGCCGTCCAGGCTGCGATCTTGTCTGGTGACACTTCCTCCAAGTCCACCAGCGAGATCTTGCTTCTTGATGTCGCCCCGCTCTCCATCGGTATCGAGACTGCTGGTGGTGTCATGACGGCTCTCATCAAGCGCAACACCACCATCCCCACCAAGAAGTCCGAGGTCTTCTCCACCTTCAGCGACAACCAGCCTGGTGTGCTGATCCAGGTTTACGAGGGTGAGCGTGCTCGCACCAAGGACAAGTAAGTAACCAACGCCACCCCTGCCCCGTGGCACTGGCACTTCAATGCTTTTCTCATACTAACCACGCAACAGCAACCTTCTCGGAAAGTTTGAGCTGACCGGTATCCCCCCTGCGCCCCGTGGTGTACCCCAGATTGAGGTCACTTTCGACGTCGACGCCAACGGTATCATCAACGTCTCCGCGCTCGAGAAGGGTACCGGAAAGACGAACAAGATCGTCATCACCAACGACAAGGGCCGCCTTTCCAAGGAGGAGATTGAGCGTATGTTGGCCGAGGCCGAGAAGTACAAGGAGGAGGATGAGGCCGAGGCCGCTCGTATCTCCGCCAAGAACGCTCTTGAGTCCTACGCTTACTCGCTCCGTAACACTCTTAGCGACTCCAAGGTCGATGAGAAGCTCGATGCCGGAGACAAGGAGAAGCTCAAGGCCGAGATTGACAAGACCGTCAGCTGGTTGGATGAGAACCAGACCGCCACCAAGGACGAGTACGAGTCCCAGCAGAAGGAGCTTGAGGGTGTTGCCAACCCCATCATGATGAAGTTCTACGGAGCTGGCGGTGAGGGTGGCATGCCTGGTATGCCCGGTGGCGGCATGCCCGGTGGCGCACCCGGCGCTGCCGGTGCCTCTGACGACGGCCCGACCGTTGAGGAGGTTGACTAAGCGCATCACTGTCTTGGTTTCACCTCTTCTAAGTTTTCTTCGTCTCTAGCATAGACTTGTTTCTGGGTGGTAGTTCTCGGAGTTTAGGCCATCGAGCCCTTTTCTATAGTGTCTTTTCCTGCATGGATGAGTTATGACCACACGATTGATTGGAGGGAAAAGTTGGGGTTAGCATATACTCTAATAACAGGGTGCATACGTGCACGCCGTGAGCAGAGAAATCCGATGAATATTTCAAACATCCTGTCTTGTTCCTGTTGCGTGGCTTGTCTCCACAGCGCCTTTATTTCTCTTCTCCATCCCAATGTCATGAGACATCCAAGCGTTCCAAGTTTTGCAAGTTTTCCCGAGGTGTAGTAGTACTCTATTCTCTCATAGTCGTACAAGCACATTTATACATATCCGTCTTCACCCCTCACGCATACAAAACCTTGCCGTGCTATCGTCTCTGCTCCTCGCCCTCTATCCCCGTGCCCGCCGTAAAAGCTCCGCGGACTTCCTCGCCCGGTTTCCGCCTGACCCAAACCTCCTCGCTATTCGGCCCACTCAGTACCTTCAACTCCTTCTCGCGATACCGTTCGTACACCATGCGCTGCTTGACGTCGCTCCCGTTGTAGCTGTTGTTGGTGCGCATGCAGAACCAAAAGTCGGCCCAGTGATCGCTGCAGGACCGCAGTTGGCCGTAGCGGTACAGGTCGTTGAAGTGCCCGCCTAGCGAGGCGCAGTAGAAGGCGCTGTCGAAGGCGGCGCGGCAGGACATGGTGCGCGGGAGGGAGGGGTCAAAGTCCTCGTTGGTCGCGGGCGTGGGGGTCTCGCTGACGGTGGAGGGAGATGCGCTTGGGGTAGAGGTGGGAGGTGAGAGGTGAGGGTGTGCGGCATAGAAGTCGGCGTCATGGGGTGCGGATGCGAGAGGTGGTGATGGTGGTGACTGTGACTGTGCGGCGTCGTCGCCTGGCTTTGAAAATGGCCACCAGCCCATGGTCGTTGTCCGACGCGCTGTGAAAATGATCTGGTTACGTACATGGTAGATTCGTATGGACACAAGTCACGAAACGCTGCGAGTCTACCGCCAATCAGCGTTGAGACGGCCCGCAGCCTTCCACTACATCACGTGAGCAGCCCAAATTCCTACCTACGTCATTTATAGCGCCTGTAAGTCAGGCGCATCTGCCTTGAAGTGAGCGATACACGTTTTGTCTCGACGCGTTTTGTACGGCATTTTTGTCTGGATCAGTTGTCCTCGCACCACTCGCTGCTTTTGGACTTTTCTTCTCTTCGCCGCTCTCCTTGCAGGCCGTTTCTGGAAGCAGCGTCTCGGCCGCAAGTTCGAGTGAAGTACAACACAGCTCCTTCGCCCGCCCACCTTGAGTTTACCACGTCTTCTACGATACCCCAGATTGCACGTACTACCGCCTGATGCCTGATACCCATGACTTCTTCGGAGCCAACGACGTAACGAACCCCCTCGCCACCCTCCCCGCCCCCCTCTCAATTCCGCCTCACGTCATTACCCACTTCGACGCCCGGGCGCCGTAATCGTCCCCCACCGCCGTCATGCTCGAAGGACTCGTTTCGACCCTGCTCAATCGGTTCTTGGGCATGTATGTCCAGAACTTCGATCCGAAGCAACTGAATGTCGGCATCTGGTCGGGAGACGTCAAGCTGCGAGACCTCCAGCTGCGACGTGAAGCGCTCGACCAGCTCCGCCTGCCGCTCAATGTGGTTGAGGGACATCTCGGCTCGCTCACACTCTCAATACCCTGGTCAAATCTGCGAGGAAAGCCGCTGAAGGTCAATATCGAGGATGTTTACCTACTGGCAGCGCCAAAGGAGGACGCAGATTACGATGCCAACGAGGAAGATCGCAGAGCGCATGCTATCAAGATGGAGAAGCTCGACAGCGCAGAGCTGCTCAAGGAGCGTAATACAGAAGGCATGAGTACAGAAGAGCAGCAGAAGAACCAAAGCTTCACCGCCAGCCTTGTCACAGCCATTGTCGACAACGTCCAGGTCACGATCAAAAACATCCATGTTCGCTACGAAGATTCAATATCGGACCCGGGGCATCCCTTCGCCCTCGGTATCACTCTTGCCGACTTCAGCGCAATTAGCACGGACGAGAATTGGAAGCCTACGTTCATCCAAGGCAACTCTGCATCAACCCACAAATTGGCTACCCTTGGATCACTGGCCGTTTATTGGGACACCGATGCAGCGCTCATTGGCACTGGCAGGGGCAGTCAGAGCAGCGATGAGCAGGAGATCGATCGTGATGATTTCATCGACAAGGTTCGAAATATGATTGTAAGGGGTGATAATCCTGACTTGGGCGACCATCAGTTTATTCTGAAACCAATCAGCGGGCGTGCCGGCCTGGAAATGGACAAGACAGGCAAGCTGGATCATCCAAAAATGAAAGCCCGTTTGCTCTTTGACGAACTAGGTTTCATCATCGACGAAGACCAGTACCGTGATGCGCTCATGCTAGTGGACCTGTTCCATTACTTCATACGCCATCAGGAATACAAGCGATATCAGCCCAAGTCCTCCCCAAAAGAAGATCCGGCTGGCTGGCTTCGGTTCGCGGGCAAAGCGGTGCTTGACAAAATCCATGACAGGAATAGAAAATGGAGTTGGGACTTCTTCAAAGAGAGACGTGATGATCGGTTGCGGTACATCGAGCTATTTAAAAAGAAAAAACGCGACGAGATGCTTGACCCTACGGAGACGGAAGCCATGGACAGACTTGAGCGGAAACTTAGCTACGAGGACCTCCGGTTCTGGCGTTCTTTGGCTCGAAATCAACTGCGCAAGGAGAATGTTGGCGTGAAAAAGCCGCCTCCTAAACAGACTTGGAGTTCTTGGGTATGGGGAACCAAGAAGGAAGAGAATCACGACGACGAGTCCCAGATGAGTGAACAACAGCGCAAGGAACTGTACAATGCAATTGATTGGGACGAAAAGAAGGCTATTACTGAGGCAGTGGATATGCCCCGGGAATACGTTAAATTGGAGGTGAATATGAGTCTCCGAACAGGTAGCTTCACACTCAAACGCGATCCCCATGGGAAGTCCAAGGAGATCCTTCGCCTTCTGTTTGACTCTTTTAGCACACAACTCTTGCAGCGTACCGATTCAATGTTTGTCAAGGTTGCGCTTGAGGGCATGCGTCTATACGATGGGACCACGGAAGGAAGCCTCTTCCCTCAGGTCATCACCATCAAAGACGCACCACCCGTACCGGATGACAAGCGCATTGAGGAACTCGATGACGACGAATCGCCCGTAGACTCTTCAAATGAAGATGAGGAAGAGCAGAAAGAAGACCCATTCTTCTTTCTTACGTTCGAGAACAACCCGCTAGACGGCACCGCTGATACAAACTTGACAATAAACCTCAAGGGCATGGAATTTGTATACAACCCCACATTTATTGTGGAAGTCGCAAAGTTCTTCAAGCCTCCGGAGAGACACATGGAGTCGATTGGTGCCCTGATGGAGACAGCGGGCGCTACCGTCGAAGGCATCCGACAACAGACCCGTGCAGGTTTGGAATTCGCACTTACCGAGCACAAAACTATCAACGCGCAACTGGATCTGCAAGCGCCGCTCATCATAGTACCAGACTCTGTAACAAAAAAGTCAAGTAACTGCCTGATCCTGGATGCTGGTCACATCAGCGTTACCAGCGAACTCGTTGACAAGACCACTCTACGAGATATTCAGGCCAAGCAACAGCAACAGTACACAGACGAAGATTTCCGGAAATTAGAAAATCTGATGTACGACAAGTTCAACCTCAAACTTCATTCCACCCAGGTCCTCATTGGCCCTTCCATTGAAGAAACACGAGCACAGCTTAATGTAGACTCCGCAGCAAGGAACTTCCATATCGTCGACGAGATTAATATGGATTTTAAGATCGAGATTTGTATTGTTCCAAAGGCATCCGACCTCACGAAGTTCCGCGTGTCTGGAAATCTACCTGTTCTGCACGCATCAATCTCCGATACAAAGTACAAGAACTTGATGAAGCTGATAGACGTTGCAATTCCAAAATTCGACAGTGATGCACCAAACAAACTGCTTGTAGAAGGTACCAAGCAGCCATCTAGCCTTAAATTATCGGACGACGCCAAAACGAAGACGGATCCGCTCGGTAGGTCCCGCTCAAAGTCTTTCCAATTTTCTGCACAGGAGCATGAGCTTGTTATGGAAGAAGAGGACCATAGCGATACAGAGGAAAAGTTCGAGGATGCACCAGAAGCCAAGGATGAAGCCAAGGAGGCTCATCTGCACCAACGCAACTTTGAGTTCAAATTTACGGTCGATAAGCTTCAAGGCTCGTTGTACAGATCTGACCCAGAAGGTAAAAAGATTGATAAGCTACTTGTTGAGCTGATAGCGGAACACTTCAATCTTGACTTCTATCAAGAACCGTTCCAAATGGGAGCCGATGTCAGCCTGCGAAGTCTAGTCGTCGAAGACCATGTTGAAGAATCAGCGATGCCAGAATTCCGCAACATCATCTCTTCTGAAGATGCCTCTGCCGACGAGCAGAAAGACCTATTTAGCCTTAAATTCACAAAGGTCAACGCCCAGTCTCCTGAATTCCAGACCAAGTATGAAGGAATCGCGATCAATCTCGACGTTGCTGTCTCTACGATCAACCTGATGGTAACCCGAAAGACCCTTTTGACCTTGCTGGACTTTGTCCTTGACACATTTACGAATCAAGACCCACCTCAGAGCCAGCAGAGTCAAATCACTACGAAGTCGTATGAACAGCAAGAGATGGAACAGCAAACTCAAGCGGGGCCAGACAAGATCCGCATTCGCGCCGAACTGAAGCGCATTGCGGTGGTCTTGAACAACGACGGTATTCGACTGGCAACGCTCAGTTTAAATTCAGGTAATGTGGGCATCTTCCTCAATGCCGGAACGATGCGCATTGGGGGTCGTCTTGGCAACCTGTCTCTTATCGATGATGTAAATCAAGGTGTCTCCGAAGAATCATCACTCCGTCAACTTGTCACAATTGAAGGCAAAAATTTGGCGGACTTTAGCTATGAGACGTTCAATCCCGAGGCGAAAAGCTATCCGGGTTATGACACGGCTGTTATCCTGAAGACTGGATCCATCAAGATCAACTTTCTGACAGAGCCATTCCGCAAAATTATGGAATTTGCTGTGAAATTTGGCAAGATGCAAGCCATTTTCAACGCAGCCCGACAGGCTGCTGCAAATCAGGCAACGCAGATTCAGCAACGAGCCACCAAGTTCCATTTCGACATTGTTGTCAGTACACCAATTGTTGTTTTCCCACGAATGGTCATCTCAGACAAACCTGACCGCGACACCCTCGTTGCGAATCTTGGCGAGATTTATGCGAAAAACAGTTTTGTCCCCATTGACGACTCCAAGGATGCTGATGTAGCCAACAAAATTTCTGCGGGCATTAGGAACATCAAGCTTACGTCCAACTTGAATTATGAAGAAGATCGCTCAGAGTCTCTTGAGCTCATCGATAAGGTAGATCTCGACTTCAACATTACGATGGTCGAGCATAAGGCGAATCAACACCGTCCTGATCTCGAGATTGTTGGGTCAATGTCGGACATCAACCTGCAACTTACGCCGGATCAGATGAAGTTTGCATTGGAGCTATCACGATCTATACCAGCTGCTTTCGCTACTGAGACGGACACGATTGATGAAGATGTGCAAGCGGAACTACCCAAGAGTACTACTGATCCCGCTCGCCGGATGGCTCATAAAGAACCTGTTGATGATAAACTGTCTCCGGATGTAGCTTCCTCGCAGGGCCCTGAATTGCAAACCGATGCCGACAAGTGGTCCAAGCTAGACTTTGTCTTCAAAGTTGGTACCATTGGGCTGGAGTTACTCAGATCAGAAGACGGCGAACCTGTGGGCGATGTTGAAGTTGCCAGTCTTTCCAAGTTTTCACTAAACGATACCAACGTTAAGGTTCGTATGATCAGCGATGGGGCAATGGAGGCCGAGCTGGTAGTGCAGTCCTTCACGATCAGAGATAGCCGAACTCAGGGCACCAACAAGTTCCGCAAAATCATGTCGCTCATTAACAACGACGTGAAGCAGCAGTTCATGGCTAGTGTCACCATATCGGGAGGACAGGAACGCAACCTGATTGCTCTTCTCACTATCGACAGTCCAAGAATCATCCTGGCGCTCGACTATTTGTTTGCACTACAAGCTTTTGTCAACGCAGGCCTTGCTACAGATGAGCCGTCGGCTATAGAGGAAGAGCTCGAGATTGAAGATACAGACAGTGACGACGAAATCATGTCACCTGATGGCTCTCGGCTGCTCGAAAAGCCACAGGCTTCTCCAGCGTCTGCAGAAGCCGGCATGAATATCTCATTCCGTGTCAATCTAGTAGACGCACAGGTTGTCCTCCTTGCAAACCCTGCATTGGCTAGTTCAGAAGCCATTGTGTTGGGGACGAAACAAGTTTTGGTGTCCAAACAGCAGGCGATGACTTTACAGGTCGAAAAAGTCGGAATGTTCCTCTGTCGCATGGATCGTTTCGACACACATCGGATGCGTATTCTTGATGACTTTAGCGTCCAGACAGCGCTGGATATGTCTGCTCCAGGGTCGAAATCGGCAATGACGAGTATAACCGTCGACATCGAACCTCTTGTGCTGCGGCTGTCGCTTCGAGATATCCTTCTGGCTATGCAAATTGTAAATCGCGCATCTGCCATGTCAGGAAGCGATGACAAGAAGTTGCCGTCTCCAGACGCACAGAAGTTGAAATCGGGCACGTCGGCGAAAACGGGCACATCGGTTGGGGGGAAGGCACTATCACAGAGGCCTCGCACAAAGTCTGTAGCGACTACAAAGCGATCAAGTCGTCAGGGTGCGGAACTCCAAGCGCCGCCACCGCCATCCACCGTACTCCAACGCGAGGAGATGCACATTAGCATCGAGGGCATTCGCGTCGTTCTCATTGGCGATGTGCATGAAATGCCAATGTTGGACTGGCGCGTCAAGAAGTTTGGTGTGGATGTGCGAGATTGGTCGGGAGCAATGATCGCTGACACATCGTTGGACACGCTCATCAATGTCTATAACTTCTCAAAATCTGCCTGGGAACCACTAATCGAACCCTGGAGTGTTGGCTTTCATATGGCCAAGGATCAGAATCCGGACCGGATCTCAGTCGACGTGTACTCTCGCAAATCGATGGAACTCACAGTGACCGCGGCTACGATTGCATTGGGCTCTAAGTCTTTCGACTTTCTCACCAGTGACGAGGACATCCTGTCGAAACCTCGTGGAAGCGATGCACCATATCGTATTCGGAATCACACTGGATTCAGTCTTGATATTTGGGCCGAAGGCAAAGAGCAGGAAGGGTATGCGGCTAAACTTGAAGATGGTGATGAGAAGCCATGGCGCTTCGAGGATCCCATGTCCACGCGAGAGAGTCTGTCTACGGATGCTGCAACCGGTATGCTCGGTATCCGGTTGCAGGGCAGTGGATTTGACACCCTGCCGCGTGTACCTGTGCATCGCGAAGGCGAATTCTTATACAACCTGAAGCCAAAGCAGAATCGGATACAGCATCGCATTCTTATCGAGGTGAAACTTGGTGCGGACAATATCAAGAATATCACTATTCGCTCTCCACTGTTGGTGGAGAACAGCACACAGATACCTATTGAGCTTGGCATGTTCAGCCCAGATGACGGCCACCTCTTGAAGATTGATAAAATCGCTCCTGGCGATGCAAGACCAGCGCCCGTGGGGGCTTGTCACATGCATTCAATTGTAGTACGCCCTGACCAAGGTTTCGGCTACGCCTGGTCGAACGAACAACTCTTCTGGAAGGATCTTTTGAGGCGTCCTACGAGGACGATTACATGCCGTGGCGAGCAGGACGAGCAAGCTCCACCATTCTACTTCCAGATGCATGCCGCATTCGACAAGAAGGACCCACTCACCGGTGTCTATCCATACATGCGACTTCGTCTGCAGGCGCCTGTTGAAATCCACAATCTGCTGCCGTACGACTTCAAGTATAGGATTTATGATAGCAATACCAAGAAGGACTGGACCAATTTCCTTAGGAAGGGAGGCATCAGCCCGGTTCACGTGGTCGAGCTATCTCACCTATTACTTCTTAGCGTGGAAATGCAAGATGGGCCTTTCAGGCCAAGCAAGTTTGGCATTATTAATTCAGCGGATCGAGAGAGTTTCCGACGCGAAAAGATCTTGGAAGTCAAGGATGACAATGACACCGTCTTGCATTTGAACATGCATTTCTAGTAAGTCAATCACTGGCAGAAAGCGAACGCTTACCAACAGGTACAATAGCAATTTTCCAGATGGTGGCGGTGCCTTCAAGGTCGCTATATACAGCCCATACATCATCCTCAATCGTACCGGTATACAATTGGACGTTCGCCCACAGCAATTCATGGGCCAAGCCAAAGCTGCTACTGGACAGGGTATTCTTACCGACAATCAGAGCGATACAGGTAAAGCTTTGCCGGTCATGTTTTCCTATGCGAACGATAACAAGAAAAACCGCGCGTTGATCAAGGCTGGGGACTCGGGCTGGAGTAAACCCCAGAGTTTCGATGCTATCGGAAGCACCTACACAGTAGCTTTGCCCTCTAATAAAGCTCGATCTGAAATGCATCTCGGCGTATCCGTCTCCGAAGGCGAAGGGAAATACAACCTGACCAAGACTGTGTCTATAGCACCGCGTTTCATCATTAAGAACAAGGTTAAAGAGGAACTACTCATCCGCGAGCCAGGTCAGTCAGACTGGATGACTTTGAAGAATGGTGAGCTTCTGCCTCTCCGATGGTTACGGGAAGGAGGTGCCCCTCAGCTTTCTCTCTGCTACCCTGGTGTTAACAACCAATGGTCATCGCCATTTCACATCTCAAACGTCGGCAATGTTCACGTCAAGCTCTCCAAGGCCGGTCAGCGCCAGAAGCTAGTCCGCATAGACATTCTCATGGAACAAGCGACAATCTTCTGTCATATCAGCATTGAGTCAAAGCACTGGCCGTTCTCCTTCAAAAATCTGAGCGACCAGGAATTTTTGTACTGGCAAGCAAATCCTCACTTGGCTGAGGATGAAGATGACCGCGGTTCTGGATTCCGACCGATCAGATATCGACTGCCTCCACGAAGCATTATGCCGTATGCGTGGGATTTTCCAGCCGGTAAGAGCAAGGAGATTATAATCAGTGCGAACGGGAAAGAACGACATGTGAAACTTGCCGAGATAGGGCCTCTCATTCCCTTCAAGATACCCCCCGGTCAGGAACGCGGGGGAATGAAGGTCATTGATCTCAATGTGGTTGCATCCGGCCCTACACAAACGCTTGAAATCTCAAACTACAAGCCGTCGAAGAGCATGTACAAGCAGAGGTCTGTCACTTCTTCATCTACCACAACTGGCTTCGAAGTCAAGGACATGGACACCGATGTAACCTTCAAGGCGCAATTACGGCTTGCCGGCATCGGTTTGTCGCTTGTGAACCGTCACCTAAAAGAACTCGTCTACATCACACTCCGCCACATCGAATTCAAGTACTCCGACTCGCCGCTGTATCAAATGGTCAACACACAGATCAAGTGGATCCAGATTGACAATCAACTTTATGGCGGCATATTTCCCATTATTTTCTACCCTAGTGTTGTCCCTAAGACTGGGAAGGAGATGGAAGCGCATCCAATCTTCCAAACCAGTATCACAAAGGTCAAGGATGACTCTTATGGTGTCTTGTATATCAAATACTGCACATTCCTTCTGCAACAGATGACCGTCGAAATTGACGAGGACTTTATCTTCGCCATGATCGACTTCGCGAAGATCCCCGGCGCGTCTTGGGCCGAGGAGAAAGAAGGCAAGCTCTGGGATGATTCTCTCGATCTTCCTGAACCGCAACAGGAGCAGTCTGGTCAAGACGTCTACTTTGAACTACTGCACCTCCAACCCATGCAAATCGATCTGTCTTTCGTCCGTACTGAGCGCATCAACGCAGAGGACACTATGAGCACTTCGAACCCTTTTATGTTTGCAGTCAACGTCCTCACAATGTCGATTGGGAACGTGAACGATGCGCCCGTACGTTACAATTCCTTGATGCTTGAGAATGCTCGGATCTCAACGACTGCGTTGATCAACAACATCAAGAATCATTACGTGCAGGAATCCTTGCGTCAGGTACACGTGATTATAGGATCGGCAGATTTCTTGGGAAACCCAGTCGGCCTCTTCAACAACATCAGTTCGGGAGTGGCTGATATTTTCTACGAGCCCTACCAGGGGTTGGTCAAATCTGACAGGCCAGAGGAACTTGGTATTGGCATTGCAAAGGGTGCTTCGAGCTTCGTCAAGAAGTCGGTATTTGGATTTTCAGACAGCATGGCTAAATTTACGGGCAGCATGTCCAAGGGTCTTTCGGCCGCAACATTGGACAAGGAGTTCCAGGACCAGCGAAGGATGACGCGCTCCAGAAACAGACCCAAGCACGCTCTCTATGGCATTACGTCTGGCGGCAATGCGTTTGCAAGCAGTCTGGCCAGCGG
>Ga0182210_1000226_pt1 | contig 12895 bp, 6 predicted proteins | sample G5R1MG_19_FD_129670 | JGI IMG/M metagenome (GOLD analysis project Ga0182210, IMG submission 129670) | Switchgrass phyllosphere microbial communities from Michigan, USA - G5R1_MAIN_03OCT2016_LD1 MG | ecosystem: Host-associated > Plants > Phyllosphere > Phylloplane/Leaf | place: USA: Michigan... | reverse complement strand
GAGACGTCAAGCCTCCCGCTGGCTCACAGCTCTTCCTTCCACTTAACGGTCCAGGTGTGGGCAACTTCACACCTCGGAAGTCATAACCTCGACCTTGTTGCTTGACCAAATCTCCACCTGCACCATTCTCTGACGCACCACCCTCACCGGCTCCGCTAGCAAGACCCTTGCCACCAGGCTGCGCACCCGTGGCTTGTGCAGCATGTCTCAGCGCTTTGAGTAAAGCAACCGTTGATTCGTATGTCAAATCCTCGTAGAAGTCGTCGTTGATCTGGACCATTGGAGCATTCGCACAAGCACCTAAGCATTCCACCTCGGTCATGGTGAACAGGCCGTCCTTGGTTGTCTCGCCATGGTGGATACCAAGCTCCTCCTCACAAGCCTTCATGACCGCATCGCTATCGCGCAGCATACACGGGGTCTGCAACCTGTCAGAAGGGATTCCGAATCGCTGTTTTGCAGAGCTCAACGTACGGTTGTGCAGACCTGGACGTGGAACTTGCCGACCGGATCCCGGTTGTACATTGTATAAAAGGTCGCAACCTCGTAGACACGCATGGGCGGCATTTCCAGTAGCCGCGCTACCTCGTTCATGACACTGATACTGCAGAATCCATGCTGGCGTTGTCCGAGATCCAGCAGAGGCATGACGGCGGCTTTTTTGTATTGCGACGGGTACCGCGAGAGGATTTCCTCGATCAGCTTCTCATTCTGGGCAGTGAACTTGAAGGGGATTTTCAGGTTGTTCTCGGGCGTGTCGCGATGCTATAACGCCAATCAGATATACGCCCCCGGTTGTTCTAGGCCCGTGGATATAGGTACATACAACGTTGAGCGAGCCACCTTCGCTCCATACGGGCCGCGCAACGCTGAAGGGCCGCCATTGAGTCCTCTGAATCGGACGGAAGGCGCGCGGAGCACTCCGGTATGCAAAGGGAACCAGTCTTGAGGCCATGATAGATTGTGCGGCGGTGGGGAGGCGTGGCGTCGCTCAAAGATGTCGATGATGGAGCTGATCCAAGGCGCCAAGCACATCAAAATCGACTAATCCCAATCAAGTGTTTCTGATTGGCTATGGGAGGCATCTCAACTTCCTCATAACATTGTGGACCTTGAAAATGCGTCAGGACTTTTTCCAACTAGGCTGTGCATACGGTGGTCTTGAACAGGCAATGTCGGTTATACAGCGGCGGAGTCCGCAACGCAGAACCTTGCCCAAATCGATCAGATCGAGCCTCGACCACACTTTCGTCTACTGGATACCAGATGACCGAATCACGGGTGTGACCGGCCGTTGCATGCCTACCAACATCTTGTACAAGTGGGCCTTGAGCCCATTATTTGTTGCTTCCCGGGTAGCGGTTACCGATTTCACAAGCACTGCTTACACAATTGGAGCAATTTGCGTGATACCCATCCAACCCAGCGCCCAGGGTTTTCGCGGCAGCATTCTCCTTACCCTTCGAATCCTTCATTGTTATGATAGAAAAAGAAAGGTGTGGCCAGTATGTTAGGTCTCCACATGGTCTTTAGCTTCCTATGGTGCAGTCTTGTGGCCCGGTATTCGAACATGACGGCTTCCATGTTTCCGTCTTGAGACCGACAACCTAAACGTCTGTGACTTGAAGAAAGAGAGACTTTGTGTAGACTGACCTGTCTATCATCTGTAAGTCGACATCCTCAAAGTTGTCGCAAGTGCAAATCATGGGTCGTATGTTATGACATGGTACGGATGCAAGTATGGGGTAAGTAGCAGCCGCCATATGTTCTGTCTGGGATCGGATCGGATCCAGGATGTCTTCAGCATGGTCTACAAGCTAGCTCGGCCCCACGAGAGCTTTATAACGTGGTCGGCGATTGTGATCGTCACCATAGTTCGTGGCACAGATAGTGCACGTGATACGTTGCGTTGAGAAGCATACCTGTCGATGACTAAGCGATTCAATTGCCGTGGGCGGTTCGTCACGCTAGGATCGACGACAAATCCTCATCTCGGCAGGCGCTAACCGATCAGCAGATGGGAATTGAAATGATGTTCTAAAATAACGATGCTGCGGGACGCACGACTCACCACGGCAATCAAAGCGCAGCGATCTTCACTAGGATCTTACCAGGAAACATCGTTGCAATCGCCTCCTACGTTAAAACTACAGCACGCACAGCACACAGAAATACCGCTATTCACAGACGACAACCAGAAGCTACCACAACGAACAAATGACTTGACGCATAGTGAAGATTGCGAACATGAAATGCTTACTTGGGAGGGTAGACTGGTCGCAGATCGCGGCAAATTGGGAAGACGGTTCCGGAGGGCCTCTGGGGCGACAGGTCCGAATGCAGCCCCCTGCCCTCTCAGATGCGAGTCGCCAGGAATTGCTACCAAGATGCCGTTTGTGTTTCCACGGGGTTAGATGTTGCAGCTACCAGCTGATGGAGGGACATGGGGTAAAGGGGGATAGGGGCCTCTGAAATGACGATGCCGCCACGGCAACGCCACGACAACGCCACGACATTCTCGCCAGGTCGGACCAAGACAATCCGCCTTGGATTTTGCATGGCAGCCGGGCGGTTGGGGAATTGCGGTATCTCCCTCTGCATGGAGAAGTATCGCAGCGGGCTGTTTTGAAAACGGCTTGCGTTGAAGCCTAAGCTGGATGCGGTTGTATTGTGCACATGTCCAGCTAGAGCTGGAGTGAAGGCCTCGATGCTTCAGCTCGGAAGAATTCTCGTTCGGTCACGTCGAGTGCAATACCCCCAGGCGGAACGCACCCATCTCGCACATGGGTATTATCCTCCAGCAAGAACACTTTGCAAGGAACAAACAAAAAGAGATATACGCACAGAAAAAGATATGCATGGTATACCGAGGAGTAGTCCGAAGGAGGACGAAGGGATGAAGCGTTTTCATGGACGGCGACGTTTGTTTGCTCGGTTCTCCACATGGCAAAGCGTTGTTGCCCCGCCGTTCAAAGAGAATCGGCACAAGCGCAGAAAGATTCGATCCAGGCCTGCGTCGCGTGGGAGAAGTGAAATGGTCGAGTGCTGTAGCTGCCCATCCCATCGCCCATGTGGGAAATCGGATTTGCAACGCTTCTGGCCAACCTGACTCTCGGTAGCGACGACTACGTGTACCTCATCAATCCATCCTGCCAGCCAGAGCAAGCGATTAGTGACACGGAGTTCACCATCCCCTTTTCCCAGGGCTCGTCGCTCTAGCGGCTGACAAGCTGACAAGGCGCCATGGGATACGAGCTGTGACGTTAGTGCGCGGTTAAATCCCACGGTGATAGGTCGCCGGCCACCAAGCTTGTCCTTGGACCCAAGACATGCTGGTGTACCGAGTGGTTCGCTGCTCGACCGTGCCTGGCGCTTGCCCCTGATGCAGGCTGCATCTGGAGTCTCTAGTCCATAACGAACAAGTTTGTGCCCTCTCGATCGACCAGAATCCCGGCCTGAGCGATGAAGAAGTCGAGGCCCCGCCCCCGTACTATGTATATATTAACTGATCGCCCCATGCCCCGTTGATCTCCATCTTTCCCTGAGTTTTGCATCGTTGCTGTTCTTTGAGTCTTTCGGCTCCTGCCACTCACTGTCTCTACAGACTTTCTTTGCCAACCCGCAACAGCACCCTCGAGCGCTCAGAAAGGAGCAACCGTTGCCCGCCCCATCCAGCACGTTTCCCCAGAGCTCTGCGCATCAAGCATGTCCTCCACGATGAAGATGAGCCTTTTGGCTCTCATCTCCACCGCTGTTGCCACTCCTCACTACGGTGCCAACCCTCACAGCAAGTTCCACAGTGCCAAAGCTGCCGAAAGCTCGGCGCCGTACGGTGCCGTGAAGCCATACCCTACCGGTGGCTGGTCAGGACCCAAGAACGGCACCTCCGTCGCTCCCTACCCTACTGGACAATACCCTGGGGGGCAGTCTTCTACCATCGACGTGACCTCAACCTCAACTACGACGATCTACACGACTGTGATCGTCAGGCCCACTGGCCCCGCTGTTGTCGCTGAGGCGGTCTCTTCCGGACAGTGTGGCCCCGCTACCGTTACCGTCACTGCGAAGGAGAAAGTTACCGTCACCGTCACCCCTGGTGGGGGTGCTGGCTACACTCCAGTCCCCCAGTCGTCTGCTGCACCAGTTGAGTCCAAGCACGACCAGTACCCAGTCTCGAGCCCTGAGGCCCCCAAGGCTACCTCTTCCAAGGCTGAGTATGCTGCTGTTTCTCCCGTGAGCTCCAGCAAAGCTGCCCCATCCGCATCTGCCACTCCCTCGTCCGGCAACACCTACCACGGTGCCAAGCGCGGTCTTGCCTACAACACCGCTGAGCTCTGCAAAAACTTCGGTGGCAAGTTTGGTTTCGGCTACAACTGGGGTCAAGTTGAGAACAACGACATTGGTACCAATTTCATCCCCATGATGCACAAGCCTGATTCATCATCTGCGGATGAGTGGCTCGCCAATGTTGACAAGGCTGTCAAGAAGGGCTCCACTGCCGTCATGGGCTTCAACGAGTGCGACCACGCTGCTCAGTGCAACATGAGTCCCGAGGCTGCTTGCACTGCCTGGAAGTCATACATGAACCCCATCAAGTCTTCCCACGCCGACGTCACCATTATCGGTCCTTCGGTCACAAATGGCCCAGCTCCGATGGGTTTGAAGTAAGTACAAATAGCGGGTTCACGTCCATAATCTGTGTCTAACATGATCTGCAGCTGGCTCAGTCGCTTTCACGATTGCTGCCCCGATGCCATCGTCGACGCTACCAACCTCCACTTCTACGACATCTACGAGGAGGGACAGACTTTGGAGCGCTTCCAGGCTCATATCCAGGAGGCAGTCAAGACTTTTGGAAAGAAGGTCTGGATCACCGAGTTCGGTCTCAACCCCGGCTCCGCCTCCTCTGACCAGGCAGTCACCTTCCTCAAGGGCGCCATGGAGTACCTCGACAACTCTTCCGATGTCCAGGGTTACTCCTGGTTCATGGTTGGCACTGGCGAGAACCAACTCAACACTGCCAGCGGCCTTTCTCCCGTGGGTGAAATCTACGCGTCTTACTAAGCGGGTCCTCCGGTATCAACTGGTTGGATGGTGTCGGATTAGACTCGAACTTTAATGGCGCGCTGTGTTGAACTTTTCTTGTGTATATGGATGAAGTACGGATCTGGGCCCACGTAGGACTCTGGACACAACACTTCGATGATTGATTCCCCGTATTGTATTTTTTATTACTTCTACTCAGTATCTCTGTGATTATGGCGGGTTGGTGCAGCGATGTAGTGAAATACGAGCAGGTTGTTTAAACCAAGCATACCGTTCTTCTGTCAGGCCGTGGTGTCAATCTCCTCGCAATTTCAGGGGAGCTACTGATACCCTTCGCGAATCGGTTTTTATAGGAATGGAGGAATGTACGAAGACGTGTCAACCCTGATAGTGTCGAACAATAGGCCCTACGCAGTAAATAGCGCAAGAATAGCATATCTCAAGACTTTTATCGCATGGTTGGTATGTATCAATGTACATACAGTAAATGACGAAGTAGAAGGAAGCTTGACGAGGAGCCTCGGTACTGCAGTTGTTCCGGCACTAGCTCTGTGGATCGTTTCAACTTGCCACTTGAGGGGTTACTCCTACAGTCTGCATGATTGCGACAGGAGCATCAGCAGCTTTTACGATTTTACGACCCCTTGACGAACATTTTGCATTTCCCGCCCTCTTTTGTGTCCAGTTGACTGCACGTCTCCTTACTGATACGTGGACTTTGTGCGCTCTCATCTCCTCGGACAGCAACTATTTAGACTCGATCAGACTTCCATATTTGAGCTTCACCGCTCTCGATATTATAGACACAGGGCTCGCGCACCCTAACCATCTCTTTATCTATACCACCCTCAGAACAGGACTATTATCAGCCTGACGACGCGACCGCCATGCCTGAAACGACCAAGGTGGTCCCGCTCACCTGTCATGGACACTCTCGACCTGTCCCGCATATTCACTTCTCCTCCATGGTAGACGAGGAACAATACTATATTATATCCGCATGCAAAGACAACAACCCGATGCTGCGCGATGGCGTCACTGGAGATTGGATCGGCACTTTCCTGGGACACAAGGGCGCCGTCTGGCAGGCTAGGCTCTCTTCTGATGCCTCCCTAGCTGCGACAGCATCGGCAGATTTCTCTGCGTAAGTAGCACACGATTTAGAGTAGGGCATGGCTCATCGAGTATAGAAAAGTGTGGGACACGCACACGGGCGAGGCTCTCCACACGCTCTCGCACAACCACATTGTCCGCGCAGTCGCATTTCCCAACCAGCCACGCCCCCAAATCCTTGCTACTGGTGGAATGGAGAAGAAGCTGCGCATATACGATCTATCACGAAGCGATTCGGCAACAAGCTACGAGATAGGCGCCGGGGTACACGGAGGCACAATCAAGTCCATTGTGTGGACATCGGACCCAAATGTGGTCATCACGGCAGCGGAGGATAAAAAGGTGCGCTGGTGGGATCTCAGACAGGAATCTACCATCGGTGAACATGCCGTGGAAGGCGCCGTGGGCACATGCGAGTTGGATAACACCTCCTCAGACGGCGTCTTGAGCGTGGCTGCTGGAAACTGTGTCTACTTCTACAACAGTCTATCACCCGGATCGCTCATCAAGAGCATCAAAACGCCCTATGATATCGCCAGTGTTGCACTGCACAACGGACAAAGGAGATTCGTCACTGGTGGTAGCAGCCAAAACGACACGTGGGTCCGCGTCTGGGACTTTGACGAGGAAAAGGAGCTGGAGACGAACAAAGGTCACCATGGTCCTATTTGGTCGGCCAGCTTTTCGCCTGATGGAAAAATATACGCCACTGGTAGTGAAGACGGCACAGTAAAGCTCTGGAAGTTCACAAGCGGCCCGTACGGTCTCTGGAAATAGGACCTTGAGAAGCCCCCAATCTATTCGATTCGCGGTAATGGCTCACCAACCTGCTCTCGATTATAGTGCTAGATACAATACGAAGATACCCAGAATATCTCAACAATCTGATATCGTATCTACAGATCCCATCACACCTACTTGATAACCGTTTAGGGCAAGCGCAACTGGGAATTGCCTCATCCGGTCAGTCGACGATGAACACATGCCCGCTCCGCTTCACCACCTTTCAGTTACAGGGGCACTGATAGACTGATAAGAGCCCATGTGTCTCGGGGCATTCATGGGCATGTGTCCTCCAGGTACTGTCGACGTTGCGACATTACGCTCGAGTGAACGCCTCACCCGAACGTCAAGATGTTGGAGAAGAGAGAGGCTACTATCTCGCCCGCTGGAGAGCCAAGAATTAAGGAAAGGCAGCTCGCTGCTGAGGAGCAGATGCGCGATATCGTCGCCTATTTGTATTTTGGGGTACGCCATTATTCACGAGAAAGACTGGGCGCGGCGAGTAAGGCAGTATTGAGGCAAATCGGTTGGGTTATCATGCCTATGGTATGTATGCTGTCGTGTACGCAGCCGTGCGAAGCTGTACGTATTACCTCTGCTATAGAAAAGAACCAGTGTATGAGTATTTCTGTCATAATAACCCTCGGGCACAATAATTCCAGTAGCTGCTCGGCAAGCCTTCGCCAGGCTAATTTGTCGTTGTTGATAGGATTTGAGATGGATTGTAATTGAGTATTGGTCCACCTACCTAGCTATGCACTGTGAATCACGTGACCTCGTGATCACGTGTAGAGCTACAGTGCTTCGGCCCTCTACACCATGCATTACCACCCCAATATATGTAGATAGATGTCATCCACGGCATCGTAAAACAAGAAATTTTGATGTTGGCGCAGCAAGTGTTTTGGTATATCGGTATATGAATGTACTGAGCGGAGTCTACTATACAAAAATTTGGCGCGGTAGAACCACATGATCACTATATGATGTGGTGTCGCGATTCTCAGGTATTGCGGTGTCAAAATGGCCTGGTCGACTCTCAGGAACTTTCCCACCACATCTTCGCCTACATCTTCGGGTCAGCGTCGACCAAATAAGCAAACAGCCGCATTAATGGGGAGATCCGGCTCGCAACTGACGAGATAATCTCAGATAATGTGAGGACAGACATCGTTGAGAATATGGCAATGTTTGTATCCTCGACTGCTCCTCTGATCTTTCCTTTGGAGGCACTGACCGGTGACGCTTCAGAGTTGTTTCCGTCCTAGTTTCTTTCCTTATCCACCAAAATCTACCATGTACCTCCTTCAGAATCGGTTGCGACTCGGTTCCTCTTCTTTTTCGTGCTCAATCTCCTTAGCAACACTTCGATGCTGGACAGGCGTTACATCTGTGTCGCCTCCGTTCAATTGCCACTCCATAAGCTTGTTAAATGCACCATCCGAGTTCTTCGTTAGGTCTTCGTATGTACCTTCTTCGGCGACTTTCCCATCGGCATCAAGACAAATGATGCGGTCGGAGCGCTTGATGGTGGACAGGCGATGAGCAATGCTGATGGTAGTGTTGTTCTCCTGGAGAAGCTTATGTAATGCCTGATTAACAAGTGTTTCGGATTCAGCATCCAAGGCGCTCGTAGCTTCGTCAAGAATGAGAATGTCGGGCTTTTTGATGAGCGCTCGAGCAATAGCTATGCGCTGCTTTTGACCTCCAGACAGTTGGGTGCCTCTTGCGCCAACGTGTGTCTCGAGACCGTCGGGCTGTACCGATTAGCAACCATTTTCAAAGCATGGGGAAGAGAACGTACGAAGTCACTGATGAACTGGCAATTGGCCTTGCGCGCAGCTGCCACAATCTCCGCACGAGTGGCATCAGGCACACCATAAGCTATGTTCTCTGCGATGGTGCCTGAGAAGAGCACAGGTTCCTGGCCGACAAAGCCAATCTTCCTCCTCAATTGCTTGGCATTCATTGTAGTGATGTCTTTGCCGTCAATTGCGATTGTGCCACTTGTGGGGTTGTAGAAGCGCAAGAGCAGACTGGCCACTGTAGACTTGCCGGCTCCGCTCGGTGCGACGATTGCGACATTCGTGCCCTGTTCGATCTTGAAATTCAGGTCCTTGAAGATGGAAACGGCTGGTCGAGTGGGATAACTAAATGTGACGTTCTTGAACTCAATTGGTCCGCGTGCAGACTTGACGGGAAGGCCTTTGGTTGGCGAAATCGTGGGATTACGATCTTGGAGTTCGAAGAGACGACTTGCAGCGCCGACGCCCTTCATCATCTCGCCATAGAAGCCTGACAGGCCGACCATACTTGAACCAGCATAGACTGTGTACATGAGGAAAGACGACAGTTCACCAATAGAGATGACGCCGTTCTTGACCATGTTGCTTCCGACGTAGAGAATGGCAATGATGGTCAAATTACCCAAGAGTCCTGTGCTTCCGTAGAAGGTCGCGGCAATGACAGCCTCGGTCTTTCCTAACGCAAATATACGTTTGATCTGGCGGTTGTATCGTGACGCTTCAGGGATTTCTCCAGCAAATGCTTGGCTTGTTCGCACGTTGCCGAGTCGCTCTTCCGCAATTTTGGTTAATGTTCCGAGATTCTTTTGAATTTTGCGACTGAGATTTCGCAGGGCGCGACCGGAGAAGAAGGCAACGAGAGCAACAGGAGGACCAATCAAGGCGAGAATACCAGTAAGCTTTAGGCTCACGAATCCCATCATGGCAAATCCAGCAGCACCGCTGACCATGGCCCTGAGCCCATCGGAGAGATTCTGTGTGATGCTCTTACCAACGATGATTGTGTCTGAGCCGAGGCGTGAAATGAGATCTCCGACCCTGTTGGCATCGAAGAACTCAGCATTTTGAACAAAGGTCTTGCGATACAACTGCGATCGGAGACGGGCGACGATGCGTTCTCCGACAATACGCAGGATGATGATGCGACCGAAGTTGAGAGCAGCACCCGTTGTAAGTACCCCGGCAAGGGCAAAGTAGAAAGCCGAGGGGTTTAATCCAAAGAGCAAGCCATCGGTGTTCTCCGTCTGCGTCGCCGCATCGAGGATTCTGCCAATGGAGAAGGGAATAGACAGCGAGATGGCGGAACCAAAGAGGAGAAAGATAAAGGCCCACGACAGCGTTCCCAGCTCCGGCCTGGCGATCCTGATCAGACGCCAGATTTCGCGCATGCCTCCGGGAGCACCGCTCGCGCCTGAGCCGTCTTTGCTCAGCTTGGCGCTCATATTGACCTGCTTGGCCTGCGCGGCCTTTTCCGACTTTGCGAAACCGGGCTCCTCTCCCTCAGCGTCGCCATCATGCTCTTCCAAATCTCGAATGCCCTTTTCTTTGATCTCGTCGCGGTACGACTTGCGCTGCTTGGCAGGCCGACCATTGCTGGAGGTCCCTGCGAGCAACCGTGACGCGGTAAACATTCGCACGGGCTGTGGGAAGCCATTGCGACACGTGGTGCCCGTGGCTGCGAAGCGCACGAGAGGTGACGTTGGGAAGAGACTTGCTGCCCGTGAGGGGACGACTGGCTGCGGCTGTAGCCTCGGGCCGAAGCTTCTCTGGACGGCAGCTGGTGTCGTCGACCGTATGCGCGAAGCTATCGGCGAGAAGAGAGCTCCGGTGCCGGTGCCGTGCCAGGCCTTTGCGGCCACGCCCAGTCCCAGCGGACCGCGCATAACTCGGGCGGAAGACAGCGTGCCTACCGGTTTCGTGTGTCGGAGAGGCGGGCTGGAACAAAACTCGACATGGCGATATCGACAATGGGCTGTGGTGTGGCAAGCGGCGTCGCAAGCAAAATGTGTACTGGCGCCTGGCAAAAGTTCGGCCGCCGTATTGATGGCCTGGATGATGAAATCGATCCGGGCTCGGACCACGTGCCTGGCAATCGCTCCGTCACGTCGACTCCCGCGTTGCCATCCTAAGAACGCCCAAGGACGCCTTCTGTTTGGCTCATGTCCGCTGCGAAGGGCTCTACCCTGCCACACCACGGAGATGCTGGTGCAATTGGCCTTTCTGCTAAGGCTCCGTCTGGCCTTGACGACTCCACTAAAACCTACGGTACGTCGTCAATGCCTCGGCGAAAAGCAGCAGCGCGCTTCCGTGGCACATATTTCAGACAACACATGATGAGCCACGGGAGTCGCTATATCCCCTCGATGGGTTCAGGCAGGCAAATAGGCATCGTCACCAATGAGTGATGGCTCCATCTTAGTTTCGACTCATGTTCCATCATCCATTATCTCTAATCCTTCTTAGCATCACCATTCTTAGGCCCCTCCTTCCAGAGCCCGCCAGCCTAATCACGGATTTCTCTACCTCATTCTCAGCAGGCTGCCTTTTCGAAGAAAACTTGCCAATTCTAAAATCTAACCCCACCATGTCTACCTCCCTTCCGCTTCCCCCCATCCATCTTCAAGGCACAACACTCGAAGGTGGCGGTCAACTCCTTCGCCTCGCCCTCAGTCTCTCCAGCCTAACCTCAGCCCCTGTATCCCTCACCGACATCCGCAGTAACCGACGGGGCAGCGGCGGCCTGAAACCACAGCACCTAACCTGCGTCCAATGGCTGAGTACTGCCTGTAACGCTGCTCTCAGCGGCGCAAGCCTGAAGAGCAAACACATCACCTTCATCCCAGACATCAAAAGACCCCCGCATACAAAGCTCGAGAGCGACGACATTCACATCCAACAAGCCACCCCTGGAAGTGTCACTCTCATTCTTCAAGCCATCCTCCCCTTTATCCTCTTCTCAGGAGCATCAAAGCCTATACGCCTCCACATCACCGGTGGCACAAACGTTTCAAACTCGCCATCATGTGATTACATCACACAAGTTCTCCTCCCCATGCTCCATCTGATTGGAATCCCCCGTATTACCGCTACCCTCCACTCACGCGGCTGGTCCCAGGGTAGCCCAACCCTGGGAACCGTCACATATACCATCACACCATTGCCAAATCCACTCTCTGCATTCCGCCTGCACCACCGCGGCACCATTACCCGCATCACCGCTACAATCCTCGCCCCAGCGCACACGGAGCTGCATTTCCGTCACCAGCTAGCCGCCCTGTTTGAGCGCCACGAGTCTCGCTTCTTCGGCTCAACGGCTACATCACTACCATTGCATAGTGTAGACATCACATTCGAGGACTCGCGCCACGAGAAGAGATTCTATATCCTCCTTGTTGCCACCGCCTCGACCGGTATCAAACTCGGTCGCGACTGGTTGTACGACAGGGCGGTGCGGCCGGGCGCAACGGATACCATTGTTCCGGAAATGGTGAGGCGGGTGGCGCATGACTTGGCCAGCGAAATCAAGCATGGCGGGTGCGTGGATGAGTTTCTGAGAGACCAGTTGGTGGTGTTCCAAGCGTTGGCCAAGGGCAAGAGCGTCGTGTTTGGCGGATACAACGGTGCGCAGGAGCGCGTGGAGCCTAGTTTGCATGCGAAGACGGCGCATTGGGTTGCGCGGAAAATTCTTGGCGTGGATTTCGATGGGGATGGCGGCTGTGAGGGTGTGGGGTTTTGGCCACGAGGAAAGCTGGGGACGGACGGGTGCACAGGATGAGGTAGGTGCTGCTGGTGGAGCGAGTAGGAAAGCCAGGGATATAAGAAGCCTGGAAGATAATCGCAACGGACGCTGCCATTAAACCGCGAACCGATATTGCTTAGGACTTTTCCTGTGCTCATGATCTCATATCTATATATTTAATATATAGATCATGCCACATATTCTCCCTCCCACTGGCAATGCCCGCCATTGCGCTAAAACGTCCCAAGAACTCTCTTCACCATCTTGCGCATCCCCTCCCCACTAATTTGCACCGCACCCTCCAACTCGGCACTCCTCAACACCTCTAGGAACTCAGCATTCTCCACCTGTTCGCTCGCGCCCTCTCGGACCTTCTTCATGAGATCGTTCATACGCACGCTCTGGCCAG
>Ga0182210_1000223_pt1 | contig 13010 bp, 19 predicted proteins | sample G5R1MG_19_FD_129670 | JGI IMG/M metagenome (GOLD analysis project Ga0182210, IMG submission 129670) | Switchgrass phyllosphere microbial communities from Michigan, USA - G5R1_MAIN_03OCT2016_LD1 MG | ecosystem: Host-associated > Plants > Phyllosphere > Phylloplane/Leaf | place: USA: Michigan... | reverse complement strand
TTTGATGTTTTTGCTTGTCTGTTTTTTTTTTTTTTTTCTCTTTTTTCTTTTTCTCTCTTTTTTCTTTTTTTCTCTTTTTTCTTTTTTTCTCTTTTTTCGATTCCTTTTTTCTTCGCTCTGGTCTGCATATATCACACGACCCGGCACATTTGCCACCTGGACAACCCGCCAGAGGCTTGTTCGCCATTAAGACAGGGCTACCTAGAGGAGCCTCGGGAGACAGTAGATAGGTAGGCAGGGGTCCCAAGTCTTGCCTATACCTACCTAGATAGAAAGCGTCGCAAATACAGAGACAGGCGGCCCGGCCCGTACAGAAACGCACCGTTCTTTGTGCCTAGGCACCGCTTCAATCATCATGGCACCATGCGACAGACGATGTACCCATCACGGAGCCTTGGCATGGAACGACGCATTCTCGCACGCACTGCACTGAGCGCTCAGACGCCAGCGGCAACGACTGCCTGAATGATACTACCTACCCATCCATCAATCACTAGCTTTCCAGCCGCCCCCACTGCATCCGGCAGATCGGCAGAAGAAATCCTTGTCATCCGGGTGTGTAGGCGCCGGCAACACCGCGACAACAAACCCCCCATGTGATCTCATCTCCACACAGTCCGGCCAAAACGCCATGCATGCGCCCCAATTTCCCCCCTCGGCAAACCAAATCGATAGCACTGCTTGCGCGTGGCGTTGACGACAACGAGGCCATGCTCCTATTCGTGCACGCATGGCATGCAGGTACACAGCATGCATGCGGAACGTGAAACACTATTTGTACCTGCGACGGCCGGGGGGATTCACCATCTTCCATGGATGGGTATATATACCATAGTACATGTGTGTATTCAAAATAGCCAACCGCTCTCTTTCTGCGAAAGGAGAAGGACGTGACAGTCGTGAATTTCCTTGCCTTTCTTTTCGCTTCCCTCTTTCCCTCTGCGAGGCATTCCTTTGGTCGCGGGAACAGGAAAAATGGCCGTCTTGGTTCCGCTGTACATTTACCCGGCCCCGGGGGCGTGGGATCCGCTGTACGCAGCGTACGTGCAGAGTGAGGCCAACGAGGGCGAAAGTTGCTTTTGCTGACCCTGGGCCGGGTAGGGCTGCGTCGCATCGCACGGTCGAATTCACCGTGGTGCTGAATCCTTGTTCGGGGCCATGCGTGGGCTCGCTGCCGGATCAAGCGTACGTCGAGGAAATCCCCAAGCTGCGATCGTACCCCAACATCCGCACCCTGGGCTACGTCGCAACGCACTACGCCCACAAGGACATTGGGGCGGTGCTCGACGAAATCGAGACCTATGCCGCATGGCCGCGCGACGCAAACGCGACGCAGTTCCGGGTGGACGGCATCTTCCTGGACGAGACGCCGAGTGCCTACGACGCAGGCGCGTATCAGTACTTGGAACGCGCGGAGCAGGCGGTGCGCAACGCCGCGACGTTCAACGACCGCTTTGTCGCGCACAATCCGGGGTTTTTCTCGCCCTCGCTCCTCGACTCGGGCACGGTGCTGCAGGAATCCTACCTCAATCTCACCGACTTGACCGTCGTCTTGGAAGAGACGTTCGACAAGTGGCTCGACAAGGGCACGCTTGGTGCGCTGCAGGAGCACAAGATTCGGCGCTCCCAGCTTGCGGTGATTTTGCACTCGCTGCCCAGTTTGAGCAAGCAGGTGCTCGATTCCGTCGTGGGCCAGGTGGAGGAGGCGGCGGATTGGCTGTTTCTGACCGATGTGAAGGAAGCGGATGCGTATTATCATAGTTTCAGTGGCATGTTTGCTGATGTCGTTGCGGCGGTGGATGAGGGGCCAGGGACGAGGAGTAAGCGGCGAAAGCGTGCATAGGCTTGTCGATGCAACAGTGATTGTGGTTCCGAGTCTTCCAGATACAGACCATCTCCCATCACGGTGGAATATCGCATATTCAAGTGCAGGAGATTATAGATCAATCCCTCTCACGACCCATGTCCAGCCGTTGCCGTGTGACCAAGCTATCTTCAACAGTTCCAAGCGCCGTCCTGTCTGCCATCCGGACAGCCTCCAGGCCTGGTACACTCGAGGAATTCATGTTGTTGAATAGCCTATCCACCTCTTCCAGCGTCAAGCCCCTCGTATCGACCCAGAAAATGACGACAAAGATGACCATCAGAATGTCAACGCTAGCGTTGATAACATACATCTTCCAACCGATTGCTGCCATGCCAAAGGGAATGACCATTGCGACGAACAGCCCACACAGCTTGGTGATGAGCGTGTAGATACTCATGCCCAAAGCGCGAATCTCAAACGGCAGCACCTCGGACGGGTAGAGGACGGCAAGCGGTGTTACGCCCCAAGCATAAGTTGCGTTGTACAGGAATATCGTGCCGATGATACCGTATACGCCGCTCTGATTACCAGATTGGCCGTACTTGGCCGTCAGGCCCGCCAGCATGTACAGTGCTATGATGCCGCCAGTCAGCGACCCAGCGCACAAAGTTTTGCGGCTGACTTTGTCGGCAAACCAGGATCCAACGAGAGCAACCATCAAGGTACAGGTTGTTAGGATGATGTTGATTTGCAGCTGTGAGGTTGGCGACTTGATGCCCGCGCCCCTGAGCATGTCGCCAAAGTAGAAATGCACAATGTTTGTTCCGGGGAGCATGATGAAAAGGGGAAAAGTGGCGGCGATGAGCATGCGCGTGCGGTTTGGAGGGTGGATGAGAGCTTTATAAGCAGAGGTTTTGCGGCTCCTCTCGAATTGGATTGTGTCTTGGATTTCCTTGAATAGGGCTTGCACGACAGGGTTGTGAACGTCGCCGTTTGCATTGGCAATGGCAAGGACCTCCAAGCCTTCGGCGCCGCGCCCTTGGGATATGAGCCAGCGAGGGGACTCAGGAATGAAGATGAGAATAAGGAAACACCAGCACGAAGGTGCTGCTTGTAGCAAGGAGGGGATGCGCCATGACCAGGATGATGCTAGAGTCTCCGTCTGAATCACTGTCAGCAATTCAGCACGCAAGTATCAACACCATATCACTCACACCATAGCATACGCCAGTAGCCAGTAGAGTACCCACATCCCAACAAGCATAGTATAGACCCATGGCAAAATCTCGCCATTGAACCGGCAGCGTCTCCGCTAGCAGTGTCGGTGTCGCAGTTTGCGCCAGGCCCATGCCGAAGCCCACAATCAGCCTACCAACGAGAAACATGGCCATATTCTGAGCTGCACCTTGCATCACGCCGCCCACCAGCGTGATAAGTGAAGCCCAGAAAATGGCCTCACGCCGCCCACGCCAGTCTGTCCAGGGACCGGAGATGAGGGAAATAGCCGAACCACCCACGTAGGAAATAGCGGTGCTGAGTGCCTTGGTGGACGTAGTGAGGTTGAAGTAGGAAACGTATGAGGGCATGACGTTGAAGGAGCCCATTAGAGATGAGTCGTAGCCGACGAGAACGGAGCCGATGATCGAAAGCATAACGAGGCAAGTCACAAATGCTTTTTGGTTACGTGGAACGAACCGTGAGGTCGTCGAATTGGACATGATGAGTGCCATTTCCTTTGGATGATGAAATGGCGCGAATCATGCGGCCATTTTCAGCAGTTATGTACTCAGACATGGCCGCGACAGACTTCTTTCTCAGCCCAATCTTCGGCGGTTTTTTTTTTTCACTCCTCCGGCACTTCCAGGAGAGACAACTCCACCGGCACTATAGGAGAAACTGTTGATATCAACAGGGTCGCCGATGCTACAGCCAGCGATTTCACATGCCGTAGTGGCTGGTAGAGGCACTGCACCCATAACAAGTCAGAAAACACCATCGCCACTTGCCTCAATGCCCACGCACTGCAGTTGCCGACATTGTCCGGCTCGAGGAGGCGTTTCAAGTGCGCTATTATCTCGCTGCATCCCAAGCAGAAGAGGGCTCCGAGTCCACAGGGTGGTCAATGGTTGTTCCAGTGATGGAGAAAGAGTGCATTAGAGCTGAGGGATTATGTGGTTGCCATACGAGCCATGTGATCTGGCCGCACTCTACAGGCTTAGTCATGCAAAAGGAAAACGATACACCACTCGGTGACTCGGTCTTCTCTCCTCGCGCCAGTCCAGCATAGCGGAAACAGCCGAAATCGCCACTGTCTCTTCGGAAAATTTCATCCATGGGAAGGAGGCCGAGAAGCATTGGGTTACGAAGCAGTTGCACGACGCCTTCTCCACAGTCGGATAGGAGTAAGAGATGCGGCCACCAACCAGGGCTACACAGGCGATGGCGACGAAGAAAACGGATGCATATTACAGTCAATGCCGTGTGCTGAGGATGCAACTACTCAAGTGCGTCGCGATTGCTATGGGCCTGGCACACGACTGCTTCGTCGACACCACCAAGCAAGCAGGGCCTCGATGCAAGATTACAAGATGCTTCCATTAGCTACAGAGGGTTTTGTCGACGGTCGAAGATCCAGACAACACTGCCAGAAGATGCTCACCCGCTTCCACTCCAGCAACGTGTCACAGATCCTCGCCTCCATATGCCACTCAGGTGTATCCCGCCTATCCATTCTCGTCCTGGCTGTGCGCTATGATGGCTTCATCATATCTGCACAAGCAACTACGACAATGGCGCACCGCCTGGTTGGCAGCACTCGCAGCACCTTCCTCGTAGCCTGAATCATAGCCGAGGTCTCCCCAGCCCAGAGTCTCCGACGACACGGGTGCCAGCAGGCCCTCAGCACCCTCAGCCTCCTCGCTCTCCTCCTCCGACGTGTCCTCCTGGGAATCCTCAGCCCCCCAGGCCCACGCCTCTTCCTCGCCTTCCCATGCGCCCGAGTACCATTTCGCTCCATCGTCCGCCCAGGTACTCAGACACCACTCCTCGCCCACCTCCTCCGTCTGTACCCATTCTCCGCATCCCCATGGGTCTCGCTTCTCCTCCTCCATCCGAATCAAATTGGCCTGGTACAGCCGTTCGGATGCCCTTACCCGCTCCTCGCGGGCCTCTTCTTGCTCCCTGATTCTCCGCAGCACAGCCTCGCAATCGTGCGAATAGGCTGCCTGCTGAGAATCATGCTTCCTCTCTGCGATGGCAGGGCTTGGCGCCCAAGCGTCGCCATCGTCAAGACCCGCTTCAAGCTTGCCGATTAGCTCCTCAAGAACCGGCAAGACGTCCTGGTACACGGAGAGAAGTTGGCCAAACTTCTCTTTCTCCTGCGCTAGCGTGACTGTCCGTCGCCCTAGCTCATGTGAGAACCAGTTACGCAGTTGGTAAACCGGCCGGTCCTGGTCCATGGCCCGGGTGAAGGAGGTCCACAGAGATTCCGGGTACTGGCTCTGAGGCCAATTGTACGAGTAGTCATTGTATTTGATGGCTTTGTACTCCTCGTAGAATCGGACGTGCTGTGAGACCACGTCACCCTTGACCTTGACCATCGCTTCGTCCATGGGGTCCGGCCTCCGTGCGGAATCGACAGCCCACATTGGGGCCGTTTGGTCAGACCATGGGAGTTCTCCATTACTGGCCACGGCCTTGGTGATGTTCCTGTAGAGGGACATGGTGAGACCGAGAAAGTGCGTGGCCATGTCTCTGGAGACGATCTCCCCACAGATCATGTTACAGTCCATGATGGCTGCGTAGTCGAGCAGGTATATGGAATGTTGAGAGGAATGGAAGGGGTGTATAGATGTGTGTTAAGACGATGAAGAAGTATATAGTATGGTATATGAGACGAAAGGCATAAGAGATGAGATGAGGGAGAAGAATACGAGCAGGACTCAAGGCCCTTTTAAGCAGTTGGACATTCTCGCACTATTGCGCTGGAAAGCGCGAGCTGAGCCCAGCAGAGCAACAACCGGCTACGAGATGGACTTGTTATCTGGTACTCTAGTATCGACTGATCATGGTGGAGAAAGAGCTTCGCACTCGGAACCGGAATCACCACCGGATGTCAGCATCATGAGGGGAATTCTTTCTGCAATGAACGGGCGTGAGATGCCGTTTCCTTCTTATGCTATACATCACCACTTGGCCAGGAGCAACGCTTGTCGAGCCATCGCAAACATGGGTATGGACAACGTGGTAACTGACCTCTCCCTTCTACCAAACCGTGCTTAGTGTTTTTCCCTTTCGCGCCATGCTTCAAAACCAATCAGCCCATTTGATCATGTCATCATGCCTATCGATGATACGCAGAGTCGATGCAGGCACTTATCGGTTGCGCTAGCATAGTCTATGGATACAATGACTTGAATAAACCGCGAATCATGTGCGATCCCAAAGACTCTGACGAAGACTATGCCGTCCCCTGGCACTTTACGGGAGGGCTTTCTGCAGAGACTTCGCAGGAACGGTAGCGAGGCATACCTAGCTGCTCCTTAAGTCGTCGTGATAGCGCAAGTCAACCATGGGAGCCACATTGCAGGCATGTACCAGCATGATCCTCTGGTATTGCGGGGATCCGCCTCGGTCACGGCAGAGGATGCGGCTGGCTTGAGTGTGGGCACAATGGTCGCAAGGGAAGTATGGGCGACTATCTCGCGCGCTTTTCTAATGAATACGATCGCCTGATAGCTTCTCCGAAAGCAAAAGAGGTCCTAGGAAGTTCAAACTGCCAGCGACGACGCTGGCCAAGACCCTATGCTCGATATCTTCCCCGGTGGCACTATTGACCTGTTGTGCTCTACGCCTGAAACTCGGATACGCAGCTATCGCACTCTCACAGGAATACGAGCCGGGGAATGTATACAGCCTTTGCTCTGCCTTTGCGAGTCAAGCTACGGCGCTGTAAGAGAAGACCTCGGTGAACATGACGAAGCAATCTCCAAGTACAAGAGTTTTCCATTCGATTCAACAGGAGGGCTGAGTACTCAAATGAATTTCGAACTCATTTTTTTAACAAGGTTTGTATGCACCAAGGGATTCGGAAATGCCGTGGAGCATTGACTCAAGTTTCTCGTCTACGATAGTTAGCCAGGTCTCACCGGAACAGATATTCGGGGCTCAGGTCTCAATTTTCACATAATAGTTGGCAGAATCGCGGCTGGACACAATACCGTGTGACGGTACATACGTCAGTGACGCAGATGCCCAAACGCTGTGCAGCCTCACGCCCTCTCGCAACGGTCAGATGAAGTCATACTACGGGAATCTCGCTTGCTGCAACTCCCCTCTCTGGATGGTTCATCTGTTTCAGTCAAACTATGTATCTACTTCGAATGAGTATTGAGTGACTTGTTCCACAACTCCCAAGAGGTCGCTTGCAATACCCCTGGCTTTGTTTGCTTCTACCACCCGAATTCAGCATCAAAATTCCTGCACGAATCCGCAGCGGTGACGACTCATCACAAACAGGATGAAGAGTCGCGGTGCGTCACTGTTCTTGCCGCCATTTGTCGCACCCTCCTGCGCAGCTCTGTCGTTTCCATTTTTCTTCGTCTCGCACCCAAGTTATCCTGATGGGTTTGTATCAACGAAGGCAGGGCGTAGTGGGAAGCTGCCCGTATGGAGGTTTCTTCCAATCTTGTGCTACAGGCTTCAAAGGTTGCTGCCTCGTTGACGCTTGCACGGATGGATGTCCTGCTGGAAAAGACCGCACGGAAAAATCGGCTGAATCGGCTGATACAAGCAGAGGCTCCATTTCTTCGTCGACCGAGAACTCGAATCCGTCAAGTACTGCCACAGTTGATGAAACACCAAGCTCAGCGACCGCAGCTACCTCATCATCATCATCATCATCATCATCACCATCATCATCATCACCATCATCATCATCACCATCATCATCATCACCATCATCATTATCGCCCACCGCGACCGTCTCATGGACTGCAGAGCATGTCATTACCTCCCTATCAGGAGGACCAACCGCACATGTTGTAATCGATAATCAACCGATACCGTCTTCGACACCGTCGAACATGGTGGCAGAGCAGCCCGCTCACGGCAACCATGCTCTTCCTGTAGCGGCGATCGTCGGTGGTTCCTTGGGCGGTTTCATCGCTCTGATAGCACTAGCATCAGTCGTGTGCATTTGCTTGAAGATGAAGAAGCACAAGATTTATCGCTCGCCGGAATATCCATCGCCCTTGATTGGCAGCGACATGTCAGAACAGCTGCGTGGTAGGCACCCCGTCGGCGTTCCAATCGCGCTCTTATGCACTAACGAAACTTCCAGGAGATAGAGCAACAGAGTCGAAAGGCGCCGAGTTCACCGTTGACCAAGCAAGTCCCGGAGCGGGCCAACTCTGCACACCCCAGCTCGATAGCCGGGAGGTGGAGCGATATGAAGCTGTCTGTGCCAGCCCGGAGAGTCTCTATGCCGAGCTCCCCGGTGAACCACTGCCTTGGCCTGGCCAGTCTGGATCCGGGAGTTCCGTCTGATTTTCAGCGCTGGCGGGTGATGCTGTGTAAATAGCACATGACACGCAAGAGAAGTGCTCGGGTGGTTTCTCTGCGCACAATGTCCATGGGTATGGGTGTGTCCTTCTACAGCGACCCAGCCTTTCCTTGGCCAGTGACGCGTCAATCATTTGCCCTGTTCACGAGAGGATGCCGTGTCGCTGCCGTGCTATTCTGTTCAGTGTGTCAACCCACTACGCGTCGCAATCGAAACCCCCACCAAGCTGACATGACGTCACGTGGCAGCCCTGGACGCGACCCTCCCTCCTGCCACGTCCACATCCAAGATACGACCGACGCCTTTCCCTCGCCTGTACCGCCATAACCGCGATAGAATGTCCGGAGACGACGCCCCCCCGACTGGCTCAGGCACTCGGGAATCCGCCTCGGCACCACCCTCCATCCCGCGCTACTTCCGCAACGACGCATCGCCAGCACGTCGTGATCCTCACAAGCAACTCCTAGCCTCTCTAAACCGCCTCATCACACAGCACCCGCCGCACCATGTCCCACCGGGCGGTGGCCTTTACTATGGCCCCATATCGGTGGCGTTTCTTTTGCACACCCTGCATAACCTCTACCCTGATCTCAGGCTAGACGGCTACCCGTTGATCACTTGGTCTGCCGCGTACATGGAGCAGGCGCAAGCCAACATCAGAAAGTTCCCGGCCCCATCGCCTAGCCAATGCGGCGTGTCCAACGACATCATGTCGCTTCTTGCCTTGTACGCTGTGACAGCGGGAGACGCGGATACAGTCAAGGAACTCTGCGATCATGCTGCTGTAATGCTTGAGCCTGACACCTCCAACGAATGGCTCTATGGCCGCGCCGGGTACTTGTACCTCTTGCGATTCGTCCGCAATGCGTTCAAGGCCAACAAGCAGGTGATTGAACTCATCGAGGACACCGCCGACGAGGTGATTGAGAACATCATGGCCAGTCCCCGCCCATGGAAGTGGCACGGCAAAGCCTACGTCGGGGCCGCACATGGTGCGATTGGAATCATTACCCAGATTGCTCTTACTGACCCCTCGTGCGCACCAAAGCTCGAGGCCGAGCTGGGAGCCCTACTCAGCTACCAGTACGAGAGTGGCAACTTTCCCTCGTCCCTCCCGCCGGGACGCGACAGGTTAGTGGAATTTTGCCACGGTGCACCCGGCGTGGTGACATCGCTGTTATCAATCCGGCCCTACTTCCCTGGACTGCACGAGCGTATAGACAGGGTAATCGCAAAGGCCCGCGAGTGTATTTGGGAGCGTGGTCTCTTGACCAAAGAACCGTGTCTGTGCCATGGCATAACGGGAAACGCACTTGCCCTGGACGGGAAGCAGTTTGATCATTTCATGACTTACACTACCGGACATGAGATCAAATCCATGGAAAAAGACGGGATGCTCGAAAAGTCCGATGATCCATCGGCACTCTGGTCTGGTGAAGCGGGCCGTATATGGGGCTGGGCTGTCGCGGACAAGGGCCTTGCAAAGCGTTTCCTCGGCTACAACGATATCTAGGGGGGTTTTACCTGGTGTAGCTTGTATAATGATGTACACGACGAGACGAAGAAATGATGAATTCATAATCAGACAGGTCCCCTCTTACAAGGGACGGCTAGCAACCCTTTTTCGGCAACACAGGGCTAATGGACACGGCTACCGGCAGAGAGAGTGGACGGGCAAACTTCTCCTTTGCAGCGGTCACATACCAACAATGGACTAGTTCTTGCTTTGTGCAACGCTCCCCCTTTTCTCAGCCAGTCCGGTGTGGACCAGCAGAGAAGTGCAAGAGGAGCTCGAGCATGGATGGTCAGTTCTAGCCAAACACATCTCTTCCCACGGAGAGATTTCCAGGCTTCGACAATACTCTTGCCACCTCAGACATGATGGCTCGGAAATTCCATCGCACGACGCCACGCGTACTTGCGGCTGCGACAGAGTACCGACAGAGTACCAATATGTGCCTTCGAAGGTGATGTAGACCTTCCATGCAAATGCTTTGCAGGGCCGACAATTCAGGGCCGACAATTCAGGGCCAACATGCCCATGGGCTTCCAAGCACGCGCGTGTGAGCTGGCGTGCAAATGCAGTGGGCAACTGTCGGTCCACGTTGAGCCGAACCGCAGTGGTCGCACCTGACGGCGTTGGCATCGTTCTTCAGTCCACAAGAAGTTGTGCCCCAGCGCCTCAGCGCTTGTTGAAGTATCGGCATGACAAACCCACGGACTGCTGTTCCTTGATATCGACCTCGCTCGATTCCATTGCTATACTGACCGCTATTCTCCCTCAACCATCGTAGGAGAGAGGTGAGCTAGAATATCTCTACCGCTTCCGTAGCAGCCAAACAAACGCCCATATTGATGTAATTAATCAGGAACTTCCACTCTGAAACTCCATTATCCAGTCGATACACCACCCGTCTCACGCAACTGGTGAGTGCATTCCATTACTGTGCAATGATGGACCTGTGAGTAGTCTTCACTCACATATCACCAGGAAGGAAGGCGTTGTCTACCGCAACCTCGCGTCCGAAATGCCAATGACATGGCTCACTCGATACATGGTCCTCGTTCTGACCGTATCAGTGGCAACATGCACCGCTGTTCATGAAGGTCGGCCATTGCTCCCCAGAAACTACAAGGGCGTTGTTTGCGGTGTCAATACCACAGATGCCAACGGTAAGACCGCCTTCTTCATGCTACGAGGTTCACGCTCATGATGGCGATTGAATACCCATAGGCAACGTCCATGTGCGACGAGAAATTCGTGATCTCAAAGCAAACTACCCAGATCAATGGACCTTGTATCTGCTTGCACTGGAGAGATTACAATGGTCGGACCAGAGCAATCCCTACTCCTACTATGGTCTTGCGAGTAGGCATCTTGACAGTATCTGCTAGACTACGTGGCTTACAAGCTTACCAGGCATTCATGGGAGACCGTACAAGGTATGGGAAGATGCGCCAGGTCTTCCTGATAAGCTGGGGACGGCAGCCTACTGTCCACACGGGAATGAGTTGTTTCTCGGCTGGCATCGCCCCTACATTGCGCTCTTTGAGGTCAGAGCCGCCCTGACGCGTAAATCTTCTGAGCACGAGCGAGCCTGACAATGTCCAGCAAGTACTCTACGAGCTCATGCAGGAAATCGTCCTAGGCGCGCCTTCGAAAGAAGTCGAGCGATACGCAGCGGCAGCTGATGCATTTCGCCTGCCGTACTGGGACTGGGGCCTGGGAGGAGCCGACGGCGTGGTCCCAGACTTCTTCATGAGCAAGACGATACTGGTCGTAGAGCTGAACGGGCGAGAGACGGTGATGAAGAACCCGCTGTACTCGTACGAGTTCCACCCACTGGTGCCCGACGACTTTGACGAAAAGGTTGGTACCACCCACTCCAGCAGCGGTCAGCCGGACACCGACTGACATACTGCGCCGTTAGTGGAGCGAAATCAACGAAACGATCCGCTGGCCAGCCTCAAACAACGCGACAGCACCGTCCCAGCAAGAAGAGTTTGCCCGGATGTTCACCGTCCAGTCCGCCAGTCTCACGGGCGCCGTCGAAATGGCCTTTCGCACCAGCACCTTTTCCCGCTGGTCCAAGCAGCTCGAAGACCCGCATGGCTGGATGCACGGCATCATCGGCGGCGGGTGGGACGAAACGCGAAACGGCACCAAATTCGCAGGGCACATGTGGCCGCTGGAGTATTCAGCGTACGAGCCGCTCTTCATGCTACACCACACGTACGTCGCTCTCCACCACCGCCGCTCGAACCGTCTCTTGCGCATGCTAACCCGCCGCGCCCAGCAACGTCGACCGGCTCTGGGCCCTGTTCCAGGTCGTCAAGCCCAACGCAACCATGCGCCACTCGACCATCCCCGAGGCCGGCAACGTCTACCTCGAACAAGGCCAATCCATCGACGGCACCACGGCGCTCCTCCCCTTCCGCCACCCCTCAGGCGCCTTCTGGACCACCGAAACCTGCCACGACACCACCGTGCTGGGCTACGCGTACCCGGAGACGCAGCGCTGGCACTTCAACTCCACCGCCTCCTTTACCGCAAACGTAACCGCCACCATCGCCCGGCTCTACGGCGCCAAAACAAGGAGCCTGCTCACGGCGCCCCTGGTCGGCGACCTACATGGCCCCGCTCTGCTGGGCCAAGACAACTCGTTTACCGACTGGACCATCGAGTCGCAGGCGCGCGCGGCAAGTCTGCCGCCGACGTTCATCGTGCGGTTTTCCCTGGCCGGCGTCGATGTAGGATCGTGGATGCGGTTGATGCCTGCTCCGCAAGCGTCTTCTTCTTCATCTTCATCTTCATCTTCGTCTTCGTCGTCGTCGTCAGTGCCGCTACTTCGCGGCACAACGGGCCTGACGACGCACTTGATCGACGCGGTTGCGGCGGGCGCGCTGCCGAGTCTGGCTGCCGAGTACGTGGTGCCGTTTTTAACGCAGCGCTTGGCGTGGTCCATGGCTTCGGTACGTTCGTTTTTTTTTTCCTCTCTTTTTCTTAATCGGGCCCGGCACATTACGTCCTCCTCCTCCTCTTCTTCTTCTTCTTCTTCTTCTTCTTCTTCTTCTTCTTCTTCTTCTTCTTCTTCTTCTTCTTCTTCTTCTTCTTCTTCTTCTTCTTCTTCTTCTTCTTCT
>Ga0182210_1000222_pt1 | contig 13010 bp, 13 predicted proteins | sample G5R1MG_19_FD_129670 | JGI IMG/M metagenome (GOLD analysis project Ga0182210, IMG submission 129670) | Switchgrass phyllosphere microbial communities from Michigan, USA - G5R1_MAIN_03OCT2016_LD1 MG | ecosystem: Host-associated > Plants > Phyllosphere > Phylloplane/Leaf | place: USA: Michigan... | reverse complement strand
CGGTGGTAGGCTTTTGCTGCATCAAGGTGGTGGCGATACGCTCACGCGCGTCGACCATGCCGTTGCAAGCAATGACTCTGTTGGCGTCTTCTCCACGCAAGAGTGCCAGGGCGTTCAGAAGTGTGAAGACTCCGCAATCGCTGCCATTAGCCTGTCGAGTGCTACGTTGTCCCTCAATCACAGTCCATTCATCTGCAATGAAAGCGTCCTCAAGCTCCATCTCCAGATACTCCATCAAAGTTTCGATGTAAGATTGTCCGCTGAAGCCAAAGGAGTCCAGATACTCAATCGTACGCTCTTGGGGCTTAACAACGAGCAAACGCCAATGGCCACGATCGCAAATTGGATAGAGAATAAGCGCAGCATCCAGGTACTGTGCCCCCTCAAGCTGCGCACGGAAAGCCCAACGTTTGACGGATTCTTTCTTGGTCTGGATTTGGGTATACCAGAAAGACGAAAATGCATGCACCGGGGGTGCAGGACCGCCTTTCTGTTTGACGAAACCTGCCTCGGTCTTCTTGTAGTTGATGAGAATCGCAAGATAGTCGTTGACAATTTCGTCATTGAGCCATGCCCTGGGATCACCATTGAAGAGTTCTGGAAGCAGGGTAGCGAAATCTTTGGCCGTCAGCTTATCCCCGACGATCGGAAAGTCAGCAATATGGCCGTGTTCTGATGCCTCGGCAACTCTATTGAGAGTATCCATCTCTTGTGAGTCGAGTGGTGTGACTAGGGGTTTAGGGGAGACTGCTGCAGAGGATTTGAGTTCCAGCTTTTTGGCTGCATCATCTTGAAGATTCTCTAAGAGCTCAATAGAAAGCTGAGACTCATCTAGTGAGTCATCGGCATCGTTGTTGACGTCATCCCACCTTAGAGGACTAGATGTAATCGTCTCCAAAGACGAGTCGAGCATTTCGCTGACTTTCTCGTCGAAGTAGAACGACTTCGTGCCGGCATGCTGAGCCCAGCGTACTGTGCTGCGCCTAGGTAATGGAGAGTCGTCGACAATGATTTCAAATGGTGAAGAATCGACATTAGACTGGAATGGAGACGAGCTGACGTTAGACTGGAACGGGGAAGATTCTACATCCGATTGAAATGGAGAGGACTGGATCTCCGCCCCGGATTTTGGAGAGTCTACATCGGACTGGAAGGGCGACGAGGATTGCAATGGCAAATCAGAGTCCTGATCTTTCGTCGCTTCTGTCTCAGATTCTTCTTCAATATCGGATAGCGCAGCACCTCTACGAAGTTGCATCTTAAGCAAATTTTGACTGATTGGAGTACTGGGGCTGGTTTCAGCGCTAATTCTGGGGCTTTCCTCAGCATAAATGCTAGGGCTGTCCAAAGCAATTGGTGATTGTGATTGTGTCAGTCCTGTACGCGGAGGCGTGGATGTCAGGATGTCTGAGAAAGAGAAGTCCAGACTGTCACTCATGTCAACGTCGTCATCTGCATGCTGTGCAATGTCTTCGGCGGGTTCGGTTGCTGTAGCTGCGTGGAAGTTGGGCCATGCAATTGGTGCCAATCTTCCGCCAGTAGGAGTGGGTGGCCAGATGTCCATGTCGATATCGTCAACCACATGCTGTGCAATGTCTTCGGCGGGTTCGGTTGCTGTAGCTGCGTGGAAGTTGGGCCATGCAATTGGTGCCAATCTTCCGCCAGTAGGAGTGGGTGACCAGATGTCCGGTGAATGTTGAGTAGGTCTTTCATTGTTGTACGGGAGGCCATGAACCGGAATTAGAAGCGCGGTCGATAAAGGCGATGGCGTGTCAGGGGGCAGTTCATAGCCCAATTCTAGAAGTCCGTTCTTGATAGACTCGTCGATGTTCGGGGAGCGGCGGTGCACATTGATCAAGGCGCGGTGGTGAGGACGCGTCGCGCTCGCGCCTAGGCGTAGTAGTCGCGCGACGGGTGGGCTGGGCGAAATGCCACCTAATGCAAGGAAGCGCTTTTTGATAGCACCGTCTTCGCGTACTACTGGAATTGCCGCGAATCTTAGAGGCTCTTCCAGGCGCTTGTAAATGATCTTGGGGAAAGCAGATATCTTCTTCGCTACTCGGCGTGGCAGAGTGAATGGGTTCGCGATGCGGATGGTGGCTACAGCCAATTTCTTGAAGGACGTGAAGAAGGATACCGCGCGGTTCTCTGTATGCTCTTGCTGTTCTTGGAGCATCTAGAGACATGTCAGCCGTCAGGCGCGTTAAGCAGCCGCTGGGGACATACCTGGGGTGTACTAAAGTCGCCGATAGTGACTTCTGCACCGGCGTAACCAAACGCGCCCTCAAAGGCACGCTTGTTGGACATGGCGGTGGTGCTTGTTGATTCCTGCTGGGTTTGGAGGTGCTTGGTGGTTGCAGTGGTGCTTGGTGGTTGTGGTGGTTGCAGATGGGGGTGAGGTGGAGGAACAGAGAGGAAGCGCGACTGAGCGACGAGGGTCAATCGCGGCCAGCTGCCAAGAGGCTGCCGCCAAGAGACTGCTGACTCATCCTCCACAGCTCACCCACCACATCACGTGCAGACCTCCAGCCAAGGTGAGCGCCGCAGGTGGCTGTGCGGGCTACCGGGAACTGCACTACACAGTCCATGCGAATGCTGTACTGGTGACCCCTGCTACTGCTATCCATATCCTTTCCACCTGCTCCAAACAGCCTCTGCACGCCCACACTGCCCCCACTGCACGCCTGGCCCTCTAACCACCACCGCGCGCCCACTGGTTGCACGTCACTTGCCTAGTTTCAAGGGCAGCTACCCCTCGACGGCTGGCTCAACACTACAAGAAGACCGCCACCCCGTCCCCCCGCCACCTCCCCTCACCCAGCCCGCTGCTGTCCCGCCGTCATGGACACCAACATGGAAGATGTCAAAATGCCCGAGCCGATGCAGCTGTCATCTGTCCTCACCACAGAGCCCACCACAATTCCCACGCTCGACGGCTGGATCGAGAGCCTCATGAGCTGCAAGCAGCTGGCCGAGAGCGACGTGCAGAGGCTCTGCGAGAAGGTATGCGCCAAGCAGCGGCGCGCTCCGCGCCCTGCCCCTGTGTCGCCTTCTGTTCGGAGATTGATTGCGTGGTAGGCTCGCGAGGTGCTCCAAGAGGAGTCTAACGTACAGCCCGTAGTATGTGGATATTCGATAGTGCATACTCTCTGGTTGTCTTGCTTACCCTGCATAGAAATGTCCCGTCACCGTCTGCGGCGATATTCATGGCCAATTCCACGACCTGATGGAGTTGTTCAAGATTGGTGGCCCAAATCCTGACACCAACTACCTCTTCATGGGTGCGTTACCCCTACGACCGGGCCATCGTCCGCTAAACTCATGCAGGTGATTATGTCGACCGCGGCTACTACTCAGTCGAGACCGTCACGCTTCTTGTCGCTCTCAAAATTCGATACCCTCAGCGCATCACTATCTTGCGCGGAAATCACGAGTCCCGCCAAATCACGCAGGTATATGGCTTCTACGACGAGTGCCTGCGCAAATATGGCAACGCAAATGTCTGGAAGTTCTTCACAGACCTGTTCGATTACCTCCCGCTCACTGCCCTCATCGACAACCAGATATTCTGTCTGCACGGTGGTCTCTCTCCCAGCATCGACACGCTCGACAACATTCGCGCTCTTGACCGCATACAAGAGGTGCCACACGAGGGGCCCATGTGTGACCTACTTTGGTCCGATCCAGATGACCGATGTGGCTGGGGAATATCACCTCGTGGTGCCGGTTACACCTTTGGCCAGGATATTTCAGAGGCGTTCAACCACAACAACGGTCTTACTCTCGTTGCTAGAGCCCATCAACTTGTCATGGAAGGGTACAATTGGTCACAAGACAGGAATGTTGTAACAATATTCTCAGGTAAGTGCTTGAATGCCTTGCCGTAATTTAAGACGCTCACTCTCACAGCGCCGAATTACTGTTACAGATGTGGTAACCAGGCTGCAATCATGGAGATTGACGAGCACCTCAAATACACTTTGTAAGTCCTGTCATGTAATCCTATCATGCGCGCTCTCTCTCTCTAATCATCATCCTCAGCCTCCAGTTCGACCCTTGCCCACGAGTGGGTGAACCTATGGTTTCTCGGAGGACTCCAGACTATTTCCTTTAAGGGCTGTAGGAAATTGTATGCAAAATGAGTCATAGTCTCGATGTTGCGCAACTCAAGGCCTCGATCATCATAATAGGGCCAGCAAACTGTTCTTTGCGACGAACAAGCTGAGTCGATGGTCAGCTGTGGCCACGAACTAAGACGCACGATATGAGAATGCATGTAGCGTTGACAATGCAAACTCGATGTTCTGTTCTCAATATCCTTTCGTCACATCTTTTTCCCCGGTCACCTCAAGGAGATAAAAGATCATCAGTTGTGCCTACATACGCAGGGGTCCAGCCAGAAATAGTTATCGACCACATCATATTGACTGCAGGCAATCCCGAAGGACTATATTGTGGGAATTATAAGAAGTAAAAGAGTCACAGACCTGCTGATCACCATGCCTGTGATTTCCCTGACCCCTTATCCTATTCTCTACCTCGATTCCCGCTTGTGGATGTCTTCTCCGTACTCCTATTTCCCACTCTTTACATTAACTAAGAGGTGTCCTTTGAGGACAGTAAGGTGACTTTATACCATCTCTGGCAGTCGTTTTACCTATCAAGGAGAGTGGAGAAGCTGTGACAGAAAAGCATCGCAATGTACCATATCGTAAACTACCATCACTATTCTTATTGTCTTTTTGGGTTTTGCAGAACTCGATATTGAAGTGGGGGCGACCAGAGCTTGGGCCAATGACGGCAGAACTGCTTCGAACACACTCGAAGCTGCTACCGAAAACCTCAGCCTTTAAACGCCACAACGCTCCCCGGAAAAGGCAGACATCAGATGTAGGAGCACACGTTTCCGCACCTCCAGCCGGCGCACCCCCTATTATGGCATCTTTCGGTGTAATTGTCTCTGGCCGACCGATCCTCACCGACGCCCAAGTCGTGTCGCAAACACAGTTCGCATTCCAGATCCCCTCCCAACCAGCGTTTTCTCACATTGTCGTCTTCTTACTTCCCGGAATCACACTCCCAGATGGTACAGCTGCGGCTGTTTACGCACAACTACCTGGCGCATCCGACTTCCAGCTGCTTGGCGCTATCGCCAATGAGAAGCCCAGCGCAATTTTCAAAGTCAATAACAAAGCCATGGGCCCAGCAGATGGAAGACTTGACGACACTATTATCATGGTCAACGATACCGCCTCAAACGGAATTACTGCACCGTTGGCACTGGGCATATCTGTGGAGCCGGCTCAGCAAGTTGCAGCAGCTTTGGAGCAGAAGAAGGCACAAGGCACCACAGGAACAATGATTACAGGACAAGGGGGCGAGCTGGTACTGAGGGGCCCAAACATGGTCACAACAAAGGTGCTGGCGCAAAGAATTATCAAGAATTGCTACGACTTTCTGGCAAGTTGGGGATCGGGCGACACGGTGCCGTTGAAGGCATTCCAGGCGTGGTGGACAAAATTTGAAACCAAGATTGAAAGGGATCCGGGCTTCTTGGAGAGGAGTGATGGTGGTTGAAAAGAAAACATGCAGTGTCACACTCTCCGGGGGTTCTCCCGAAACTTTGCTCTAGTAGAATGTCACGCTCACGTCACTCTAGCTACCGCCCAGGTTCCGCAAGTCATGCCTCATACATGACATCCGGCGAACTAACCATTGGCACCTTAGGCCTCTCGATTGCCTGCGCAACTACCGCGTTACTCAGGACCTGTTCGATGCCACCACTTTGATACAAAACCTGTCCTCCCTCAGTGGTAGCAACGTCCGCTAGTTTTCAGTCTTTCGCTTAGAGTCTGTGATCATTGTGATGTTCACCGGCCTCGGCAGTCCAGCACTTCTTTCTGCGATACCAAAACTCGGATGAATTGCGATAGGAAGGCTCGCGATAGGAAGGCTCCAGCTAGTGATAAGAGATATTTAAGACAGGCAAGAGAGTGACAGGACTATTCAAATATTAGAGGTAAATGCTGTGAGGAGAATGGGCATCAACAGCGGTGTAGACTTCCCATCCTATAGCATCTGCTACGAAATTGTTCACGCCTTAAGTCTTAGCTTCAGTCATTCGCCTGAGTTAAGCTAGCCTCTACTCGCAACTAGAATATTATATGTAGTGTTGTTGTCATGATGTCTCAAGTTCAACATGACAACATAGCCGATAGCCGGCCGCTTAATGCTTCGCCAATTCGCCGAAAGGTTACATCATGACATCATTATGTCTTCTTAGACAGCTACCTTAATTGCACCAACTGTCGCCAGTGGCTACGACACAACCAACATAGCACTCCATGCATCATGTCGAACGATATCGTCACGAACCGATCCACCCTTAAGGAATTCCTCGCGTCCATTGCAACAATATCAGGAGACCTTAGTAACATTACAGCCCCGCCTTTTGTACTGGCCGAAAACTCGACAGTGGAAATTCCGCAATACTGGGCAGATCACCCGTACCTATTCGTTGCTCCAGCTGCAGAGCAGGACCCCAAGAAGAGGGCATTGCTGGTGCTGAAATGGTTTGTGGGCTCATTGCGAAACCAGCAATACGCTGGGCGGAGAGTAGAAGAAGGGGTCAAGAAGCCATTGAATGCATTTCTGGGCGAATTGTTTTTCGGCAATTGGAAAGACACAGAGCTTGGGGAAACGCAATTAGTGTCAGAGCAAGTCAGCCACCATCCGCCCATAACGGCGTGCTATTTGTGGAATGAGAAACACGGAGTCCGTGCCGAGGGATTCACTCAGCAAGAGATTACGTTCAATGGTAGTGTGAGCATTAAACAAAAAGGATATGCCATCATGCATATTGACAAGTATGATGAAGATTATCTGATTCCGGTACCGAATGTTAAAGTCAAGGGAATAATCAGTGGGATGCCTTATCCGGAGCTACAGGGTGACTATTCGCTAATATCATCCAACGGATACATATCGCACGTAAAATTTGACGGCAAAGGTATTTTTGGAACAGGGACAAAGAACGGCTTTTCCGCGCGACTGTATCATTCGGATCAGCGGGAACAAGATCTTTATACGCTTAAAGGAGCATGGAACGGTAGTTCCATTATCGTTGATGGAGAAAGTGGAGCAAAAATCGAGACATTTGATGTTGAAAAGCTCCAATCGGTAAAGATAAAAGCACTTGATCTTTCTCAACAAGATCCCTGGGAGTCTCGAAGGGCGTGGGGAGATGTCATTTCTGCTCTGCGCAGAGGTGATATGCGAGGGACGACGAATGCAAAGTCCCGAATTGAGCAGGGCCAGAGAGAAATGCGCAAGGAGGAAGAAACACTAGGCAAACCATGGAGAAGTCTGTTTTTCAAGACTGTGCGACAAGACCCTGTTTTCGAGGAGCTCTCACTCCATGATCCTGGTTCGTATACTGTTGATCGTAAAGGAGGCGTCTGGAAGGTCGACAGCGAGGCTATCAAGAATACACAGAAACCCTATCATGGTGAACTTCTTCCTACCAACGCGAAAGAAGGCCGTGTTCAACCTCAGGAATTGAAAGACGGGCAAAAGCGGAAAGACCAGCAACAAACGCCCCCGTCAGCTGTAGCCACCCTAGATGTACACGCCGACAGTAGTGACCCGCAACGCTCACCAATAGTGGAGGATTTCAGCGACAACCTCAGCAAGGAAACGGCTGGCACCCGTGTGGAAAATCAAATAAATCAAGTCAAAGTAGGAGGAGGTTTAGATGTATCAACAACCAGCGGCGCTGTAACGATGCAAGGAGACCCAACAGATGCGCAAGTCGAAGCCTTCCTTCGGGCACGACACAGCAATGCGCGGTGAACGCTATCATCACAAAAGACGAGTCGGGTGTCCTAGACGTTTTTATATAGCGATAATATATTTTATCAGTGTTTTTCGTCTTCGTCTCTTGTATGGGCATCGGTAGTATGGTTCAACAGGAAAGTGGTTCGCAGCTCGTCCGTGAACAGTCTGCTATTCTAAAAGTTGGAGTGCATATCCGGACTCGTTCTACATTATTTCTGTCTCTTGGTAAACCTCCCGTTGCATTGTTATTGCACCATGCCGAAAGTCTTCGTTTGACACCTTGCCAGCTTGTATCGTCCAAGTTTTGAAGCCTTTGTCACTTTTCTCACGCGCTGTCTCTGGGATGAGATCATCACGTAGACGTAGCGGCAGAAAATCTCCCATGCTGTAATCGTCCATGTTATCCCGTAAAGCTCCGTTCTCCGATTGGAAAAAGGTGCTCGAAAGTCTAAAGAGCCCCATCTTCTTCCGAGTTTCGTGGCTGGGAGTACCCTTCCACTGCGGTGTTCGTAAGCCCGTTGGCTCCAAGTCTGCAAAAGGAGATCCACTCGCTGTAATGCTGAGGTTTGATGAGAATTGATGCCAAAGCGGGTGAAGCGTTGCTAGGCTACCGGCTGTGATGGCGAGGCCTTGTTCAATATCACCCCAGATTGCAATGTCGACAGTAGCCCAAAGGAAATCGGACTCCCTCATGTTTATGGCAAATGCCATGCGAACTACTACGGCTACACTGGCACTAAATTCACTTCATCAGCGGGATAGCTAGGGAGGCAGAAGGTCGTGGCGAACTTACACGCAAGCCATTCCAAGAATAGGAACCAATATGATTCGGCTTTCTCGCGACATGTCCCACCCCCAGATCAGGAATAAGGGGAGAACAGCGAATGTGAAATTGCACACGATGGAGATAGCACCATACATAAAAGTGAGGTCGATAATCGTGTCAATCTTCATACACGTACCAGCGGTGATGGACTTGTCCCAGAAGAAAGCAATTGGTGTGCATTGCAGCAGAGTGGCGAAGAATATTATGAGGCTTGTAAAGAAGGTGAGGCCCATCGCGATGTAGATGATGTACTTGTGTAGTGACTTGACGGCTGCACGAAGCAGAAATAAGCCGATCGATATTTTCGATGTCATCATAGACCAAAAGTAGGCGATATAGCACAACCAACGGTACTATGCTATCATTAGTCGGCGTACAGTAGTCGCCTGATCTTCGACCTACCCTCATTGCCATGAAAATGTCCTCGTTCGTAAGAGCCGTCATGTGCCGACCTAATCCGTAGTGGGCTGCGCCGATGGCACATATTGCGAACATCACGTGTGCACACTATAATCATTAGTAACTCCAAACTGAAATTCTTTGCTCAGAGTAACCTACGAGAGCGATCAACATCAATCCATCATCTAGCGGGGCCATGTCAATATGTGCTTTTTCGATCGAGACCCTACTATAGTATTACATACCCCATCCAAAAGCTTTGACTATGACGCTGCGTACATAAACACGCAAGGCGGTAGTGATGAAAGTAAAGGCGACAAAAACCGAACACACCTGAAGTTATTAGCTCACTGTCTGTATAATGATCCTGTGACCAGCGTCCAGAGTACACACCGCCACTAGCTCTGGTCCTCGATTTTGAGTCATTCTGTTAACTGTATGCTCGAATATCTGCTTCGCACGGGTTTTTTTTTCAAGGATCAAGCGTGTCCTGGCGAAAGATACCAGCGATTCAGCTATTTGATGAAAGGTACATATTGCTTAGGCAAGTTTCGATCCGATGGCTACCCTCACAAGCCAGGGGATATTTCGGGAGTATGTCGCCTTGGTGAATGGAATTCATCGCTGATCTTAGGAATAAGATTTGTGTATCAAAGTATCGACCTCGGTGGTGATTGAAAGCTCGAGCGTTCAGAGAGATCCAGGGGCGTCGTCTGGAGATTCGGCCGAATACCACCGAACAGGCCTCTAGACACGTTGAAGAGCCGCGAACGTTGGATGATGTCGTTCGGGCTCAACCATACCTAATTTTCCGCCAGCAACTAAGGCTAATAGATAAAGGCGGTACCCAAATGCAAAGAGCAACTGGAGCTTACGCTACTTCCCGCTCCTTTCCCGCTCCCGTACATGGCTGTTGCCAACGCCATCTTCGGCCCTAAAGATACCTAATCATTTTCAATCCGTAAGCCTCCCTAATCGCCCCACCGGATGTCAGACGGCATTCTCGGCAGTGCGCGTTCCGACGCTTGACTCAATTACTGTGTACAATGTACATAGTTTGCTGACGCCGCGTAGCTGGGGGTAATGGCGAAACTCGAAAGCAGTCGGTATGGCTCTAGGTCAGTCAAGACGAAAACACGAATGTAGATCGTCGTGGCCGAGCTTGACAGGCAACTGTTGAAGTATGTTTGACTTGGAGCGGATAACTACTTAGTTGCTGTCGAGTCAGATTAAACCGGGAGGCCCGATCACGGTAGCAAGGGGCTAGCTCCAGCCATCTGTGTACAGATGGGTAGGGCTGATGAAGGGGGCTCATTGATTTCCCTTAGATTTTTGGAGGGGGAGGATTACGAATTCAGCGGCCTGTACTTGTCCAAGTACCCTATGCGCGCAGAAGACGCCTAATAGGGTGGGAAATACTCTTGCTGACCGCGGAGAACAGGATGGCATGGGTGAAGGAACTATACCTTTCTCCTTCCAGCATCCTTGGTGAATTGCGATACACTATCTACGTCTCTCCGCGATAATCCCGTACCTGGCGGCGAACAGAATAAGGTGGATTCTCTGAGCCGATCTGGCTAAAGATGGGTACCGGTAAAGTACCTATAGGGCCTCCAGAACCCACAAGCAGTTTCATACGTCTGTGATGTCGCGGAAGCAGCAACTTGTTTTCTCTGTAAGAAACTCTCTTCTTGTCTATTCTCCTAGTCTCATCCTTACAACCATGCCTCAGCAAGTACTCAGGATAAACATGCAGACTCCACACATTATAGAAACGCCATCGTTGCCCAATAGCTACACCTTCCACTCGCCAATGCTTGATTTCCAGATACGCAGTTCCAATCGTCCTCACAGTATGATGCATCCTCGCGACAGCCTCGAATTTACATGAGTCTATTGAGTTGAGGAGCAAATAATACCTGCCTAGGTCACTAGTCAGTCATGGGAAGCATCGCAACAGCTCAGGTGAATACTTTTTCATCCGGCCTCTATTAGCCAAAGCTCCCATGATTGTACTATAAACATTTCGGTGCGAATGAGGGAGTGGCAATTGTGCATTCGGAATTTGTTATCATCACCACAGTAAATCAAAACGTAAAAGTCGTGTTCCATGTCAATAACTTGCGTCTAGCTTGAGTTTGCAAGCATGATATCGAAGCTGCTACCTACCGTAATAACAGGCAAACGATGCCTCGGTGACAAGCCCAAGTACCAGGTGATTATGGCCACGCGTATTCATACATTCACTACTATATTCAACATTTTATACCTACGGATAATCGTTTCTATACCTATCCTACTCTGGATCCGGCTTAATGTAAGTCTATCGCATATCGTGGGGGGTAGCGCAGGCAATGTACATAAGTGTCAAGGCGCTGCAGCTGTGCGATACTTGAAAAAATGCAAATCCGAGAATGCATCACGGCGAATCGTGATTATGTGGAGGTACCTACGTAAGTGGGCTGTACACTAAGCAAATTCTCCGTTGGCATTGCAGTGCACGACCATTTTCTATTCGGCCCGCGGCTTGTCCCGGAGGCCAGTCTTTACGGTTGAATTTTAACTCTGGAATTTTCACTAACCCTGATAAGTAGGTAAATGTACTATGTATAGATGTTAGAGTTACCTACCTCTAACTCTGGCTGTGTGTCAATTCGTAGTACGCCGGTCTCTACTTAATCGCGCCGGTCTTCCACCTACCTGACGTGGCAGGTAGCTGGTTAGAGACAAACTTCATAGTGTCTCCATGTAGGCACTTGTTCTGGGAAGAATTTGAGATGCTTAAAGATAACAAGTATACCTTGATTTCGACATCAAGAGCTGCAATATATAATAGTACATCTGGTAATAGAGCATGAAAGATGTTGTATGCGTCTGCCTGCTGAAACGCGGTTTACTATGTATGGAGTAAGGAACCGAGTATAAATATTGGAAACTTCAAAAGATTCTATGGGGTCTCAGCAAACCCATCTCTAGCAAAGCTTTTTTAAAGAGACAGGCCTGGCTCTCTTCAGAATGCAGCTTCACTCATGTACTCCCAGCTAAATCATAGGACTGTTTCGCCACAACCATGAAGGTTAACGCCATCTTCGTTGCCGTTTTGGCTGCCTCTGCCAACGCAGCGTCAGTAGCAGCTCCCAACAAGCGCGACGTACTCGGAGTCAACATTGAAAGACGCGATCCACCTAGCGGTTCAACTAGCGGTTCAACTAGCAGTTCAATTAGATATTGCGATATTCCTGTGAGGGAAGAGATAAAATACGTTTTGGAGCTGGTGGCATATATGGTCAAAACGGCTAAGGATAACTATGACAAGCACCCTCAAAAAACAGAAAAATACTTTAAGAAGTGGGTTGAGTATTTAGAGTAGTATGTACTACTGCTGACATTAATCAGATACCAACAATCACCTGCTGCAGATAGGAACGCTATCTTGATTATGTGGAATAAGGTCTTCAAGGAATCCTACTATCCCATGGGTCGAGTGGCTATTTTCTGCGGCCGGCCCCAGTCTAAGGTTAGATTTTATCTGGCCTGAATGTAATGTAGAGTTTCTACTGACGCATGGAAAAGTGCATATCAGGTGCGAATATGTATACGGAGCACAACAAGATTGTGCTCTGTCCGCCATGGTGGAATGACAAAGTTCTTAGCAGAGAGAGTACTACATGCAACGAGCCATCTCGGGTTACCACTCTCTTGCAAGGGTACATCGATGAAGCCCTGCTCGATATAAGCGTGCGGGAAGCGCCTGGAAAGGATTTCAGGAAGGCGTTGAATTCTACTGACTTTGCATCACTTGCTCAAGGTAAGTTCATGACCAACGTCACAGCTCGGTGCTGATTAAGGGATAGCTATCCTCTGGGAAGATCTTCGTGGCCCGGGCTCTTGCGACTTACCAGGGCTATTTAAAAACCCTTCCCGAAACTCAAACCGTCAGGGTTGATCG
>Ga0182210_1000221_pt1 | contig 13034 bp, 7 predicted proteins | sample G5R1MG_19_FD_129670 | JGI IMG/M metagenome (GOLD analysis project Ga0182210, IMG submission 129670) | Switchgrass phyllosphere microbial communities from Michigan, USA - G5R1_MAIN_03OCT2016_LD1 MG | ecosystem: Host-associated > Plants > Phyllosphere > Phylloplane/Leaf | place: USA: Michigan... | reverse complement strand
GATGCAAATCCATCACCACGCACCACCACCACCTTACTCCTCTTCATCCTCTTCGCTATCCTCCTCCATGCCCTCGGCAGCCTCGACCACGAACCCTGGCGCCTGATCCACGCCCAGATAGCTATCGCTGACCAGAAACAGCGTCAAGTCATGCTTACCCGGCTTCTCGAGCGTAAACTCCATGACCGTCTCCAGCTTCCTCAATATCGGCACCTTCTTGATCGCGAGCAGGGTGCGCTCCGCCTGATCTCCTATGACCAGCCACCAGCTTTCAGTCTTGTCAGCCGGGTAAAAGGGCGCATGAACGTCGGTCTTGAGCTCCTCGTCCTCGTCGATGTTGCGCGTGATGCGGACCTTGAGCTGCGCAGGCTGGTTGGACGCGATGTCGTCGGGGTTGACGAGTTCGTGCTCGAGCTCAACGTTGGGGTAGAAGTTATTGGTGAAGTTGGCAACGTCTGCGAGTTGGCGCTGGTCGACATCAAGCGCACTAATCAGCTTTTTGTAGTCTGGATTTTCGTCCTCGTCCATGGCGTTGATAAAGTCGTCGACATCGTTAATGTTGAACTTCTGTGCAGCTTTAATCGTGTCGTTATCAAAATGGGGGATCTGCTTAAGAGGAGAATCTTTTTGCCACATGGCTTGAACGACCATTTGAGATAATTCCATGGCAGACATGGCGTTGAGATGTGCTTCTGAGGATAGTACGTCAACGCTGGCACTCAGGATGGTGAGGACTTTGCGTAGCACGAATTCTTGGTCCTTAGCGAGGTCGATGGGCAGTTGCATACGAGAGAAGTGCGCTTGCAAGAGGACGAACGCCTTGAAATGCGGAGTTTCGAAATTGGGATCCTGCATCTTAAAAGGAACGCGGTCGTAAATGCGCTGCAGGATGTGGTCTTCGTGACGGCGGATTTGTATGTCCTCAAACTCGGTAGCAGCGGTGATGATCTCCAGCACTCCCTTGAGACTGGTCTTGCCATTTAGGGACATCATGAGCGTTTGCATGGTGATGAAGGAGATGTTGTAGTATGCTGCAATCATGCATGGGTTAAGAGGCGTAATTGCATCTTCCTCCTCGTCGTGCTCGATGAGGCTTGCTTCTCCAAGCTCTTTCAGGGTCTGTTCAACCACCTCAGACAAATACGCACTGAGACCCTCATGTGAGGTGTCGTGGAGATTGTAGTAGCTGGGATTGGCGAGCAAGCGGCGGTAAAAGTAGGTATACGTCGACCAATCGACGGCTTCCTGCGTGGACTCAATCGTCTTTGCGCTAATTTCTGCCACAAAGGCGTCGTGGAGGTAGTCGTGAAGATAGCTCTCAATCGGCAATGCCTCATTCAAAAACTTCTTGTAGTACTCACGTTTCACACCAGGTAGCATGAGCACACCCTTCGCCGACTTGTCTTCGCCGACCCTACCAGCCTGTCCAAACATCTGCAAAATATCGCTGAGTGGATAGTCGACGTAGCGATGTTCGCGGCCTTCGTAGAACTGAGTACCTTGGACAACGACCAAATGAGCACCTCCTTCCATTTCCCAACAGGAATCGCGCGACACTATCATGACCTGTATGGCGCCGACTTTGAATAGATGCTGGGCCGCCTTCTTATCAAATGAGCTGAGGGCCTCGTGAAAGTACCCGATGCCGTGGGAAAGAGATGTCGCAAGGGCCTGCTCATTGACCTTTTCCAAAATTGGCTTGATCTCGTCCAGCTCAACGTTCAGGAAACGATCATCGTCTTCGTTGGCAACGCATGCGTTGAACAAATCTGCGGCCGAGTTGCGGGCCTGCTTCCTGTTGGGGACAAATACCATGGCTGGCTTATCCGGAGAAAGCTGTGTAATTGCTGTATATGTCGGTCTCGCCATTGCCATCATCAGCGAAGGGAAATGTGGAATCGTGAACGACTGGATCTTCAACTCGAGCGGGACTGCTCGAATGGCAGGACTGAAGTTATAGATTGTATGCTTGTTCGCGCCAATCCACTCGCCAATGTCTCGTGCGTTCGACAGAGATACACTGAGACCGACGATGCGAAGTTTCGACTCTAGCTGAGCTGCCATAGCTTGCATACGAGAAACAACAATCTCATAGATGTGCCCGCCAGAGCCACCGAGCATATGGAGCTCATCGGCAACCAGTACAGCGACAGACTGCACATTCTTCCGTCGTTGCCATTGGCGAGAAATGGAATCCCATTGTGATGGCGTAGCCAGTATGAGATCACCCTTCTCGAGCAGGCGCAGGTCTGCTGTAGTCTCGCCCGTCAGCTTGACCACATCCTTGCCTCCTCCGAGACCGGACAAACGCTCGTTCCAATTCTTGAATTGTGTGTCGACAAGTTCCTGAAACGGGGCGAGATATACGATGCGACCTTCGCTATCGTTCGCCCAGTGTCGTAGTATAGCAAATTCAGCGCAGAAGGTTTTTCCAATGCCTGCAGCAGCTCCGACAAAGACATTGTCATCGGTAGTGTATAGAGAGTTGAAGACTTGTGTCTGGACCTTGTTGAAGCGGCTTACGTTTTCATATAGGCCCATATACTCTTTCCTCTTCAAAGCTGAGACTGGTAGGGGTTGAAGGTCGAGAACAGGCGTGTGAGCAGGAAATTTTGCCGGTAGAATGAGCTTCTGGAAGGAGACCGCGAGCTTCGTCTCTGATGCCATCCATCGATCTGAAAGGACGGTAATGAAGTAGTTCGGCGGCATCGGCTCGTCGATGGGCACGGTCAGCTCGATCAGATGCTCGTTCATATCTCCGTCAGCGTAGTCTTTGCGCAGAATGAATGTGTCGTGATACAGAATCTGCTCGCCGTCACAGTCCTCGACGAGAATCCAAAAAGCCTCTGAGGCTCCATGCAAGTTTTGATCCCAGACAAAGTCAGGCCGGATGGTAAGCTCCAAGCGGAGTAAGGATCGTGTTACTGGTCGCGGAGTCGCTTCGATCTGGAGGCGAGGGAATTTCTCTACGAGCTGGCAGACAAGCCTGCCCGCCTTAGGCATACCCAGGAGCTCGCCCATACTAGGTGGGTCAAGACCAAAGTAGCTTGACCAGCTCACGTCGATCCGTTCCGCCTTCTGCATGATGTCCCTCGGGCAGGTAGGAAATTGCCGAAGAGGCGTCATGGTCGGCCACATGCGCTTTTCTGCCATCTTGCACATGTCCAGTGCCAGTTTCGCGACCTGGGACCAGCCTTTCTTAAGACAAATCTCAAAGATTGCACGCAGAATGCGGCCAGCCGACTGAGTAACGTACACCAGATCAGCCATCAAAGCAAGGCCTTCGAGCTTAAGCCGTGAGATGTAGGCTTGCAAGAGAACGTTGATCTTGGCCTGAGCCTCTTCCACGCCTTCCTTGACTGGAATAGGAACCTTGCCGAGTAGCTTCGCAAGCTCAAGCTTCTCATCTTGACGAACGGGAATAAACTTGAATTCCTCGCTCAGAGCAAAGACTCGGAACAGTTCAATAGCACTGATACCAGGTTGCACATGCATATTGTAAGTCGCCATTGAATTGTGGGTGATGTAGTAGTGAGAAGCGATCCTGCCTAGCTCGGTCGGAGCAAGCTGTCCGGACTTCCTATCATATTTGATAAGACTGCATTTCTCGAGAACGTGGGCAGCTGCATGTATAAGGTCCACACGCCTTTGTTCTAGTACTGTGTCGTTCTCATACTCTGGGCCTACCCGGTATAAGCCTGGTGACTTGAGCATACGGACGAAGAGATAGGTGTATCCCAACCAGTCAACTGCTTCGTCTCTGCTGCGTACGTTGCCAAGGACAATCTCAGCGTTGAGATTGTCGGCAAGTTTGCTGATCAATTGCGACTCAATGGGCAATTGCTGGTTGAGCAACGATAAGTAGTACTGAATCTCGTCTTTTGTCGTGATAATGATACCTTCCCCATAGGTATCGTACTGGGGCCGACCGGCACGACCGAGCATCTGCAGGACATCCTGGGGACTCAGTTCCACCCAGCTACCCTTCTCAGGCGAGTAGATTTGTGTGCCCTTTATGATGACAGTATGGGCAGGCAAGTTGACACCCCATGCCAACGTGGCTGTACACACGAGGACTTGGATGGAGCCATCGGCGAACAAATCTTCGACAGCGGTACGATCCGCTCTTGACATACCGGCATGATGGATGCCGAATCCATACGGCATTACGTCCTTGAGATCGGCGTTTTGTATCGACTCGGCCTCCTCTCGCAGGATTTCTCGACTTGCAGCGTCTGAGCGAAGGATTTTGCCTATTGACTCCTCCTCCAGGGCCTTGTCACGGATGTATTTTGCAGTCTTTGCAGTCTCCTTTCGAGAATGCACAAAGATGAGCATTTGATTGCGGTGCTCGCCGACCTGTTCTAGTACTTTTGTGTAACAGACATCGTTCATAGCCTTCAACTGCTTGATGGCCTTCTTGTCTGTCACGCCAATAAACTCCTGCTTCAGTGGACATGGTCGGAAAGTCGCATCGAAATGGTAGAGACCCTTTTCGGGGTCCACGCGGAGAAAGCTGGCGACATCGCGGTAGTTGGGCAGTGTGGCACTGAGACCTACAATGCGGACATGGTCTCCCGTCTGCTCGCTACGGCGGAGCGTTCTGCTGACGATGCTCTCGATGACTGGACCTCGGTCGTCGTGAAGCAAATGGATTTCATCAATACAAATCAGGCGGACTAGGTTAATGTAGCTTGTATCGGTCGCTTTGCGAGTGATGACATCGTATTTCTCCGGAGTGGTAACGATGATTTGGGTTTCCGCAATTTGCTGCTTGGTGAGTTGGCGATCACCAGTAAGTTCAGAGACTTTGATACCGTACGGCTCCAATCGCTTGCCAAAATTGCCGACTTGTTCCGCAACAAGGGCCTTGAGCGGTGCAATGAAAATAATCTTGAAATCGTCTAGTGCAATCTCCCCTGTGTGGGGATTCCGGTGTTTGCCGATCTCGCGAAGCATTGTCAACATGGCCACATTAGTTTTTCCAGATCCGGTGGGGGCGCAAATAAGCATGTTTCCGTCATCGTTGAACGCTGTGGGGAAGCACTTTGTCTGGATACGATTAAGCGATTTCGAAGATCCAAAGCCCACGCGCGCCCAGTCCGGCAAATCGGAGGTGGGCATGAGCGGTTTCTCGTTGGGATCACGCTTGGCTTTCGGCGCAGGTACATGGATCTCTTCGTAACCCTTGAATTGACGACGCGTGGATCCTTGGGGAAGCTTGACACCAGAATTTGTCATGAGATGGTTGCCTTGGTCAAAGACGATGTTTTCGAGGTTGACCAGACGACTAGACGGCTGAAGACCACCTACAATGCCATCCGGGTTGGCTTCTGCCATGTCTACATCATGTGAGGGCTCCGGTAGGCTAATGTCCTTGAGGTTGAACTTCATCTTGCCAGCACTAGTCCCCTCTTCCGCTTTGATACCAGTCTCTCGAGCGCGTAGTTCTTGAAGAATGCCTTGCTGGCCGGAAGCCTTCATTTCCCGCTCGATAGCTGTCCGCTCGTTGTCGTCCTCGGCCGCCCGCCGCCATCTCGTGACCCAGACGACACGGTCGCGGTTGAGCACGAGCTTAGCAACGAGCTCATGGTGTTCGTAGTCAAACAGTTGCATGAGGTCGTTTTCAATTTCGCGCAAGGCCTTTTCTTCACCCTCTTCGGACAGTCCCGCGAGTATACTTAGGGCCTCGTGCGTCTTCTCCTGCTGTGTGTGCGCGTCCTCGTAGAGCTGTCCTATTTGCCGCTGCAACCAATAGGCATCAATTTCGTGTGCGGGGATTAGTTGCTCAGCAGCGTTGTTTGGGTGTGCTGACGGAGCAGCGTCGGCCTGTACCACTACGTCTTCAGCATCTACCAAGTCTCCACTGTGTGGATCGTCTTCGCCGCCAATCTGCTCGATCTCCCTGTTTGCCTCATCTTCTTCATCCGAGGTATCATCATCGCGGACTTCGAACGTCTGGGGGCCGTCTTCGTCGTCGTCATCGTCGTCGTCAAAAACGACGGCAACGCCCTGGTTGTCGCCATTCTCGGCGCCTTCGCCATCGCCTTGGCCATCGGCCATGTCTTCGTCGGCGCCTTCGTCGTCGTCCTGGGCGCCGTAGTCGGTGATCTTCTTGCCCAGGCTAACTAGTTCATTGAACTCTTTTGCGCCCATGGTCGTCCCGAGCAGGTCATCGACCTCCTTCTTCTTATCGAAGTCCTTGAGGCTGTCGTCCTTTAGGTACTCGAGCACGGCGTCGGCCGCACTGCGTGTGGTGGCCACGGGTACATCGCCCAGCGACTTGCTCACAATGGTTGTGATGAGCTCAAACGTCGCTCGCGTGGCCGGCGTGCGCGGCTTGTAGGTAAGGCCCTCGATGGTAAAGTCGACGGTGGCGGCCGGCCCCGCTACACCGGCGCCATCGTCGCGCTTCCGCTTCTTCAGCTCGCGCTGTAAGACGGCACCGCCTTCGGCCAGGTCGCCGCGCTCGATTCCCGGGCCCTTGGCTTTCTTGGGCGCGAGGGCAGGGTCGCGCGCGGTCCGCGCGCCCATGTCGCGGATGTTGATGCGACCGGCGAGCGACTCGGGATCGCCCGTGTGCTCGTCAGGCCGGCGCGACGTGAACCGCCGGTCCGCCTGCAGCACCAGGTTAGACATGGCCGCATATTTGTACTGCCCGAGGTTGTTGGCGGGCTCCTTCGACATGACGGCGGTGGGGCGTGTGCGTCTGCGCGGCGTGCGCTGGTGGTGTCGCCTCGGCTGAGGGTTGAATTGCTACGCGCAGCACGCGAGGCCTGGGCGCAACGGACTGCGGGGGAGGACACAGTTGAGGGAGGAGGCGGCGGAGGGAGAGGGAGAGGAGGGGGTGGAGGAGGCGGAGGCGGCGATGGTGGTGGTGTGGAGTAGTGGGTTGCGCGGTAGTGCGGGCGCGCCCTGCAGAGCGAATGTAGCTGCGAGTATCTTCTGGGAAAACTTAACTAGCCCAGCTCAGTGCACGCGTCACGTGTATCCGCATCGAGGAATCAGCCCGCTCGGTATGCACAATTTCGAGCATTGCTACCCACCCTACCGACCCAGGTCGACTACATGAGCAGCCCACAGGCACCTATCTGAGCATGGCTACCCACAATGTTTCACACTTGGCCATGGCAAGGCCGAAGAGTTCTTCCCGATGCGCCATGCAGACACAACAGGCCCTGTGGCGCCGACACCACTCGTCCCTCCGGAGTCTGTAATGCCAGCGACCAGGCATCGGGCAATTGCTCTCACATGCCAGCGTCCTGGTCGACTCTTCTCCACGGCCACGTCTTCTTTACCGCCCATCTCCATCCTATCACTCAAACCTGCCCCTCCGTCTTCTTCTTCTTCTTGTCCTCAACCAACTCCACGTTATCCTCCGGAATCTCCTCGTATTTGTCCACCAGGAATTCTAGAATATCGTCGCTCAAGTCGCCCTGCACCGTAATCTCCTCCCCACCACCCGGAATCTTCGTCACGCTGGAGCCCGTTGCAAATTTCTTGCCAAAATCCTTGGCCACCTTCTTAATATCGAGCCCAAATGCCTCGAGTCCCTGGACTGCCGTGACGTATTTCCGCTTGTTGCGCTCAATGCGCTTGATCAGAACCTTGGAAGAGGCACGCGTCTCCGCTGCACGCGCCTCGGCGGTGGCGGCCTTTGCGGCCTTCTTTTGCGCATCCTTCTCGGCTCGTTTCTGGGCGTCGACGGAGAGGGCCGACATGTTTTGTTCGAGTACTTCTAAGGAGGGAATTAGCATGGTTGGTGCCTGCGTGGTGAGCCAGCCCTCTGTCCCAACGGGGCCGGAAGATACATGTGCTCTGTCATGCGTACCTGCAGAGTATAGTTTGCTGTGTAGATCTGCATGTTCCTTGGAGAGCCATTCTTCACACTTCTTCGTCGTGCCGCCAAACTCGCAATACTATGGCCATTTGCTTAGCCTTTGTGTCGTTGCTGACCCTTCCCTGAGCCGTACCTACTTCGGGTGGAAGAGTGCACACTGCGTGCTGTTAGCCAAGCATCGTAAGGGGCTTGTGCCAAACACTCGTACCTCCGCAGTAGATGACGCTTCTGGGTACTGCTTCTGCGGACATGGTCGTCATCTGTCGAGCCGTTATCAAGAGCAGAGGGAAGCACCGTAACTGTCGACAAAGTGCTGTGCTGTGGGGCGGCGTGGAGGCAAAGCACGTGGTGTCGCGGTCAAACGCGCGAGAAAGCGCCATGGTGGGGCATTTCTAGCGTATGGCGGGGTAATCCAGTCACGTCCGTCATGTCCGCCGGACATGATGCTTCCAGCCCAGCCTGCTCTATGGCTTTCTCAGCTGATTGTGTAGTATATGGATCCGTGGCTCCATTCCGATCTCGACCCAGTAGCCCCTCAACAGCGTATCCCTGAGCAGTCCCTCGAGCACACGCCATATCTGCGCCACTTTTGACGTCCAGTCGGGCGTTGACGCAGCGGCTCCGTTCTGCTCGTACACAGGTTCAGATGAAGAGCCGCTCTCCTCGCCAGGCCCTAGTACTCGTACGCCTCCAAAGCCATACACAACGTGGACCACAGCCCAGCTTCCAATGACCTTTTCTGGGTGCTCGGCCAGAACATAGTCGAATTTAGCCCAGAACATAGGGTCGTGTAGCACGCTGGGATCGTCGGTCTTGTCGTATCCCCAAGTTCTCTCTTGACGACTGGCTTGTGAATCCAACATGTCATAGATAGTCTGCGGTCCACTGTGGCTCTCAAGGAAGCGCGTGACGCCTGTTTGACAGGCCAGATTGTCAAAGTAGACCTCGGAGTGTTGTTTCGGAGTGTGATCAAGACTGTGAAGGACACGAAGTGCCTCTCCTCCGGGATAGTTGAGGCTGGAAATGCCCAACAGAGCAGCCGATGTAGCAAAAGACAGCAGAATGGAGCCTACGAGTACCAGACTAAGGACTGAATACACGGCAGACTTCCCCCTCCTGCTCCAAATCCAGGAAGCTCCGGCCGCGGCCACAGCTGTAAAGCCTGGAACAACGTAGAGAATGAACCGCCACTCCTTATGAGGAAGGAAGCTGTACAAGGCCACGAAGCCCAGTAGTGGGATGAGCAGGTCTAGACTCCGTTGCCGGGTTGCTACGTTTAGAAGAGCAACCGGAATGCAAAGTAAATAGGTCGCAGGATTGAGCAGGAGCCGTGGAAGTGCATTTATAAAATAGTAGTGCCATGGCAGGACACCCCAATCGGCCGAATGCCCTTGGATAGTATTGTAGTAGAATGCAGTCCATTCGGGCCACAACGGAAAAGACTGCCAGAAGAACGAATCCAAGGGTATCGTGCATAGTAGACCAATCATCAGACCGCCCAGGCCAGCGGGAATGATGACGCGGATAATTGAGGTCCTGTTCATGATGAGAAGATACAGGGTGATGGTGCCAACGAGGAGCACCAGCTCAGAACGGAAGACGACACCGGCTACTGTTAGTAGATACAAGCACAGTCGTTGGTACTTGAGTGCGTCTTCACGGCTCCACGAAGAAACGTACGCTGTCAGTAGACTACGCAGTGCCAAATTGCCTGGCACAATGTCAGTCAAGGATCGCAGCCTTAAGCAAGCAAGCATGCTTACTAAATACGAAGGCGAACATGTTCGGTAACGTTCGTGACGCATAGTATATGACATGAAACTGACTGGCTTGGAACAGAGCGTACCAGATGCCCGCAGTAGACCCAAAGGCTCCAGGTAGCTGCACGCTGCGGCCAAAGGCCACGAGCGCAGCTGCATTGAGCATACCAAGTACCGCTCTGGCTATCCATATCGTCAGTCCCTTGGGTGCAAACTCCCCATGACCGCCAGACTAACCAAGTAATTGCAGCTGTGCAGTATCTCCCACGAACCCAACCAGCGGCCGTGACAATCCGCTCAAGACCAATGCGCCAGCAAATGTGCGCGGTACGCTCCCCGGAAACGAGACATGATCGTAGTTGGCCGACAGAAACTGATCAGCATTTTCAGTCGGTATGCCGTGGATCAGTATATCGTGGATAGCTTGCACATTGAACGATTCTTCCACCTTGGTATACGGCGAGGCGAGGAGATGCAACAGAATCAACGCCGGGACGAGAAGATAGACGGGCCATACGGGGAGGAAGGCCATGATGGCCCTGCAACGAACAAGCAACCTGCCAGCCCTCGTTTTTTTTACGGCAATGGAGTGCCAGGGGGGAGAGATTAGAAAGGGAGCTCGGTGATTGTAATGGGATGGGAGTAGACAGCAGGTAGGTAGGTGTAAGTAGGTACCGACATGTATCCAAGCTCGGCCAATCACGTGTCTCCAGAGTACCCACTCCCTCGCCCAAAAGCGACCACAACGTTCTCTCCAATCGCATTGCCAACCTCAGCCAAGCATGGAACTGTCCCAACTCGCCGTACCCTCTGTATATTTCCTCATTTTCTTCCTCGGCTATCCATCCCAATGGCTACTAACCCACCTTGAACCAGCTCCCTTGACCCAGCGAGAAATCATCGCTTCCAACCTCATACTCATCCTGATTTGGATTACTTACACGCGAAGCGTATTTGTGGACCCGGGGAATATCCCCAAGGACTGGGCGGAGCTGCTCGAGCGTGGAAACCAGGGGGCGCTTGTGCTGCACGACAAAGAGGCCGTGGCGGCCACGAGTAGGAAATGGTGTCGGAAATGCGATGCTGCGAAGCCACCCCGAGCGCATCATTGTAAAGAATGCAAAAGGTAGCTAGCCTTGGTCTTCGGTCGTGCTTGATTTACCTTCTCCATGAAGATGTTTCTTTGCGCTAATCTACCTTCCCACCACCAGATGCATACCCAAAATGGACCACCACTGCCCCTGGACCTCCAATTGCGTGTCCCACACCACATTCCCCCACTTTCTTCGCTTCCTCGTCTACACGTCGCTCGGCCTGGCCCTGCTGGAATACTTCCTCTTCACGCGGCTGTCCCACCTCTGGTCCACACGCGACATGCCCGCCTACCTAGGCCCGTCGCCGCTGCAACTCTCCCACCTCTTCCTCACCCTCGTCGCCAACACGCTCACGCTGTTCGCCCTGGGCATCCTCTGCCTGCGCAATCTCTGGTGTCTCGCCGTCAACATGACGACCATCGAGGGCTGGGAGATGGAGCGCCATCGCACGCTGTTGCGGCGCGCCCGCCATTTCGGCGGATACCTCGACGACGCAGACGGCAAGCCGGTACGCATCAAGCGCCAGGAGTTCCCTTACGACATTGGAATCTGGGCCAATGTCGTCCAGGCCATGGGCTCGGCAAATCCAATCTCCTGGCTTAACCCCTTTGCTGCTACGCCCAGCTTGCGTAGCGGGTTGTACTGGGAGGTCAATGGGTTCGAGGACGAGGGCACGACCTGGCCGCCGCCTGATCCCGATAGGACCTATAGGCGACACGCAAAGGCGGTGAATGCGGATGCGTTTACCTTCCAGAATTCGACGCTGTCAGAGGAGGATGCGGTTGCTGCTTTCAAGAGACGGCAGGCTGAGGATCAGGTGAGGAGACGACAGCCGTTTGTGGACAGACTTGGGGCTTGGGAGGGAAGGGAGGAGGTGGTAGGCTCTGATGAGGATGAAGATGCAGGATATGGGGAGGATGTCAGTGATGCTGAAGAAGAAGTCCATGTAGTCAGATGCGATCGCGACGATGGCGTGAGCGAAGGCGAGGAAGGGTGGCGCAATTCGGAAGGAGAGCGGCTGAAAGACTTCGGGGTTGACGAAGACGTGGAATTTTATGATGAGCAAGAGGATGAGATTCCACTCAGTGAGCTATTGGTAAGGAGGAAGGCGACCGCAACGTAGATCCAAGGCCACAATCTTCACAGCATGCATGGAAATTCTGCAATGTCCTAAGCGCAATGAGTGTTGTGAAGCTCGTGTGAGCTGCTGGCCGATCTACTCCAAGGTTCTGATCAAGAAGAACAGGAAAGCATAGTCGTCTCCATGTGTCCGTGTCTCCTCCATTATTCAACTGTATATTTCCGTAATAAGAAATTGCCAAATACATGTTCCGGTAAATGATCCCCCATGTGCTGAAAGCATTAAATGTGCCCCTGGTGCAACTTGGATATGTAAAGCTCGCGATGAGCTCCAGCCTGTTTACTGCGTGGCATAGCCATGCCTTCATCTGGTGGCCCTTTTGATACAAAGAGGTTCTTGGAGGATTCCGACATGGCCTGCAGATCCTGGGTAAGCCAACCAAGGTCGACTGGGCTAGTAGTCGGCAGAGCCGTTTCCGTTGTGAACCGTATATCCGAATGCTGCGCCGCCGTCTTCGGCCATTTCGGAATCGCCGCTCAGTACATGCTGTTGGTTCTCTGCGCCTGCGTTGGGCGCGGTGGTCCCGGGTGCAAACTGCCCGGTAGGTTTGTTCTGATTTGCGAGGAGGGTCTCGTACCACCAATCAATACCAATAGTTCAGATAAACGATTTCGCCAAGTGGAGGCAACAGAGGTCAGGGGAGGGGAGGGGAGGGCAAGGGCAAGGAAAGTTGGCAGCTTACCTCCCGGTAGCGAGATAGGTAGATCTTGAGGGCCTCGGAGTAGTTCTCGAAGCCCAGCGAGGTCATGGCAAACAAAATGTCCTCGCCGTTGACCGTCTTGCGCTTTTCTTGCTGGCATTTTTCGGAGGCTGTAGATGAAAACGTCAGTTTCGGAGGCAGCAGGCGCGGGGGCTGCTCGGAACCGGGAAGACATGCCTTCGCTCGTGATGAAGGAAATAAACTCGCTGACGCACTCCTGCATACACTCCTTTGCCTCTTTGGCGATCTTGGCATTCTCGGGAAGCGCCAGCTTCATGATACGGGCCACTGGGGCAAAGTTGCGAATGTTAGCATCCGAGGCGACGTTTGCGATGGCACCATGGGAGGTGGCATGGGGCGGGGAGGACGACAAGTGGGGAGAAGAGGACGACATGTTGGTAGGCAGGCTGCACGGCGGCGGATACTCAGGCACGCGGGGACTCTGACTGGCTGGCAGCCGTCGCAGCGATGCGCGATTCGACGCAGAGGCGCGCGGAGG
>Ga0182210_1000220_pt1 | contig 13044 bp, 15 predicted proteins | sample G5R1MG_19_FD_129670 | JGI IMG/M metagenome (GOLD analysis project Ga0182210, IMG submission 129670) | Switchgrass phyllosphere microbial communities from Michigan, USA - G5R1_MAIN_03OCT2016_LD1 MG | ecosystem: Host-associated > Plants > Phyllosphere > Phylloplane/Leaf | place: USA: Michigan... | reverse complement strand
TTGCGGGGAAATCGAGGACTTGGTCAGCTGCGAAACGAAATGTCTCGGAAGCACCACGTTCCGTTGCTCGCCAGCAATCCAGTCCCTTGCACACACTGTGGCGTTCCGCGTCATGACTACGGCCATGATTCCATAAACCCTCCCCGCCGTGTCTTCGGCTCACCATCTCCGCTTGCATTCAATGATTGCCCAGCCTTGACGAAAAGCTGGGCCGACGTCATGCGCAATGCTGCCAAGGCGCTAGTGGGACGCCGAGAGCGTCGTTTCTGGGCCTTCCGCGGCAGTGGAGCGGAAAATGTCTGGCAAGGCGGAGTGGACTCGGACCGGGTCGATAGATCTCGCTGCTAGAGGAAGCACTGTGGCCCAAGAAAAACACGCGCGATAGAGATGGATTGTATTAAGTTTCCACCGCCCACAGGAACAATTCACCAGCGGCCAAAGGCCAACACAGTCCTGGGCAAAACGGGTATCGCTAAGCAACGACGAACCAACGCATCTAGTGGCAGATGTGTTTCTCATCATCCGTACTGATAGCCGCGCTGAGGTACCGCTCAAATACCCGCTGCTCTAGATCAACCGACCCCCTCCTTGCGCCGGTCTGAGCCTCCCGTCTCCTGAAGAACACGCGCTTGCCCCACTTCCACGTCTCGATACCGAGGAAGAAGAGAAAAGTCGCCACGAAGACAATGCCCCACTCCCAGCTGATCCCCTTGTGCCGGAATACGGTGTCGTTGATGACGGGAATGTACAGGACCGGGAAGATGGTAACGAAACCGAAGATGATGGAGAAGAAGAGGAACTTGTTGCGCCAGACGTCAATGGCCCATTGGGTAAGATACTGGTTGGACCCGGGCTGCATGGCGAAAAACGAGCGGCGCATGTCCAGCATCTGCCACGCGAGGAAGAGCGAGAACCACGTCAGGCAGGCAAACGTGGTGGCACGCGCGCGGAAGACGATCTCGCACGTGGGGCTGAACGACTCGTTGCAGCTGGCACCAAGCTTCCCGTCGCCGAATCCGAACATGACGAGGGAGAAGGCGCCGAGACACAGGGCTGCGATCCAGAGACCGTAAACGACCATGTCGACCAAGACTTCAATGGTGAAGACACCGCGCTTCAGCTTGGGATCAAAAATTAGCACAAAGTTCCTTCCTGCATACTACTAGCCTTGGGCCATGCCGCGCGCACTTACGCTCTGAGGAGGCCGAGTAAGAAGATCGGGCGAAGCCATCTCGAACCCAAGACCCATGTCGGGCAAACTGGAGGTAACCATGATGATCCACATGACCTCCACGGGCGAGACGGGGAACACGGAAAACCCGCTCTCGTCCTTGAAGGCCAGCCCGACGAGCAAAACGCACGCCTGGGCAATGTTCTGCGCGAGCAGGTGGAGGATGAACTTTTGGATGTTGTCGAACATGCGGCGGCCTTCTTCGATGGCGTTGAGAATCGAGGCGAAATTGTCGTCGGTCAAGACAATGTCGGAGGCATCCTTGGCAACGTCAGAGCCCGTACCCATGCCAATGCCAACGTCAGAGCGCTTGAGAGACGGGGAGTCGTTGACGCCATCCCCCGTCATGGCTGCGAAAGCCTTGCGTCGGTGCAGAGCGTCAATCATGCGGACTTTGGTGTTGGGTGCGCAACGAGCGATGACGAGCGGGAGTAGCGGGAGGGCGTCAACTTGGTCGTCCGTAAGCTTGTCGAATTGAGTAGCCGTCATGACCATGGCGTCTGCGACTTCTTTTCCAAGGGTAGACATATTCGATGGCAGGATCCCAACTTCAGCAGCGATTGCGCGGGCAGTTCCAGGATGGTCACCCGTGAGCATGTGGACTTCGATACCAGCTTTCTGGCATTGGCGAACGGATCCGGCAGTCTCAGGTCGGGGAGGATCGTAGAGGCCGACAAGACCGCGGAAGACCAGGTTTGCTTCGATGGATTTTCTATCGAGATCTTCGCCTTTGCTGATTTCAGGGCCATCGTAGTCCTTGCTGGCGAGCGCAAGCACGCGCAGGCCAAGAGCAGCTAGAGATTCCATGTTGGCCAGAATCTCCTCGCGGTAGTCGTCATCGAGTTCAATGGCACCTTCAGCTTCGCCGTTGAAGACGTGGGAGCAGGAGTAGATGACCCGCTCCACGGCACCTTTAGTGAAGACGTACTTCTTAGCGCTAGCAGTCTCCTCGAAAACAACAGACATCTTCTTGACTTCCGAGTCGAAGGGAAATTCGGCAAGTTGCCTCCATGCAGGCCTGTCACCAGTGGTGTGTTCAAGACGGTTCCACTTGAATCGGGAGGCGAAAACTTGGATGGCAATTTCTGTTGGATCGCCTCGTGCATTCCAGGCACCTTCGCTCGTCTGATGGACATTCGCCAAATTGGCCAACGAGGCGACCTTGAGGTAATCGACAAGGTGTGGGTTATCCGCCAAGAGATCGTCGTAGGTTTCTGTCTTCTCGTCGACATCGGGATCGATGTGACGCGGGTGCTTGGGGTTGAAGGATAGCGAACCGACAGTGGGATTGTGTGGATCGTCGGATTGTCCAACCGAGTAGGTTCCCTTTGCGGGTATCCATGCTTTCTTGGCCACCATCTTGCCCTGAGTCAGTGTGCCGGTCTTGTCGGAACAGATATCGGTGACGCCACCAAGGGCCTCGAGAGACTTCAGATTGCGAACGATAACGTGTCGCTGGACCATACGCTTCGTGCCAGCTGCCATGGTGATAGTCAGAACGACGGTGAGGGAGGCAGGAATCATACTAAGTCCAGTAGCTACCGCGTAGATGATGACTTCCCTGTTGTTTGAAAAGCTGTTGGCGGCCAGGACAATAATGGCACAGATGACCGCGATACCAAATAGGAGAATGGCGAGACGAGCCAGCTTCTTCTGGAGAGGCGTACCAACATTGACACCAAGGAAATGGCCAACAGCGTCGCCCGCAGTCAATGTCCAAGCCTGAGCGTATCGATGGGGTTTTGCTTTGCCGTCAGGCTTGCGCTTGACCTCGCGGACGCGGGGCCCCTTTTGTCGCAGGGACATTGCAATCGAACCGATTTCGGTGTACATGCCGGTGGAAAAAACGACGCCTCGCGCGCGTCCCTTTGTCACGGTGGAGGAACTATAGGCAATATTGAGGCGATCGCCGGGACCTGTGTCCTCTTCGAAGATGGCATCGCTATCCTTGTTTACCGGAAGCGACTCGCCAGTAAGCAACGCCTCGTCGGTTTCGAAGTTAACAGCCTCAATGATGCTGGGAACAGAGTCAGTACAAAAGACACTTGCCATGTAAACACCGCGTACCGAATATCGGCTGGGACAGTGTCACCCGTTTTCAGTTCGACCAAGTCGCCAGGGACAACCTCAATCGTGGGAACGGTGACGGTCTTGCCGTCTCGAACAGCGGACGCAGTAGGCGAGGAAAGCGATCGAAGGGAATCCATCGTCTTCTCGGCATTAAATTCCTGGACGAAGCCGATAACAATATTGAGAACGATGATTGCAGTGACCACACCACCCTCAATCCAGGACTGGATCGCGAAACTGACTGCCATAGCAGCGATCAGAATCTATAGGACGAACTGTTAGCGTGCTTTACAGCAGAGGCTCTTGGCTGGTGGGTTCAACATACGAGAGTCATGGCGTTGGCGACTTGACGAAGCAGGATCTTTGGTGCCGAAACCCCTCCATCTTCACCAAGATCGTTCTTGCCGTGCTTTTCCAGCCGCGACTTTGCTTCTGAAGTGGTCAATCCATCGTCGGGGTTGCATCCACATTCCTCGATAACTTGTCGGAAGGAGAGGGCATGGGCGGGTTTGGACATGGGCTCGTTGGCCTGGCCGGACTTGTGGCCTTCGATCGAAGGCTGTGGCTTTCCCATGGCGATTCTTTCAATCGTCACGAGAGAATCTAGATACAGACAGATTATCTCGGCCCCCGGGGACTTGTGCCTTTAAGACCCCAGGGCTAGGAACGCTGGTGGCACAGGCACCGCAGTACGCCAAGAAGGCGAGATACAGAAAACCTTGGCGCAGCGGCGACTATCTTGAGACATGTGATTCAAAGGCTACCCACTTCCATCTTCCATGAACGGTTGCAGACATGGCGTTCTTCCCAGCCTGTGGTGAAGATGATCCATCTGATATGTCGTACCCTCCTCCGTCCGGCACCTGTACCCGATGGGAAACGTCAAATCGATATCGGAGTTGCCAAGGGTGCGCCCAAGGGATTGATGCCGCCATGACGACAGCGGGATAGGAAATGATCGAAAACGGTGAAAGGTGGAGGGGGACCTGTAGGGCAGGCGTCCAAGCCCTCCGCTCCGCGCAGGGCGCTAGTCTCTGCTAAGTTAGTTACTATCTTGGCAGCAAGACGTATCTGCCGGGTAGTCGGCAGATAGCATTCTCTTGGCAGCGCACCCAAGGCGAGCCCTCTTACGTCATGCAATCCTCTACCCGTGCGTCGCGTCATTGCTTTCACCCGTGGCGAAGCTTGTCACCCAGGCGTTTTCTTCCTAGCAAGGACAGTTAGCATCATCTGTTCTCGAGCCAAACTGAGGAACAAGGGGTCACGAGACCTCACAGTTATTGTCCGTCGTTTCGATGCGCCACTCCGAAACACGCCTGCCCTGCTCATGGGATAAGTGGAATCTTGTGGAGCCTGTGGTGTTAAGCGGGAGATTTCATTGCCAAGGATGGTACCGTGACAAGTAAGGAGGCCGTGAAGAGAACAACGGGGTATGAGACTATGGAGTGGGGGGAGGAGAAGGCCGTCGCCTCAAGAGCAACCTCCTGGCCTTTCCATGTCCCGAAACAGCGTAGCGAAATAGTATCAGTACGTTATTGTTTGGGAGCGCTTTGTCCTACGAGGGTAAGTTGTTGATCGAATCCGAGGAGTAAGCCTGGGATTCGTTAGTATCTATCCGTGAAAACAAAACCCTGGCCAAACTTTGCTTTGAGAACGTCAGGAGGAAAAGGTACTGGGCGCATCAAATCCTATTTTATCATAAAACCTCGTCAGCACTCCGATCATCTAAGCATCTCCTGGGATAAATCACGCATATCCAGTGGACCAATGCAGTTACGACGGACTACCGAGCCGGTGATACATATCATGGACGAATACTCTGTTCAATACCTTATTCATCGAGCGGGATAACTAGCAGTATCCATGAGGAAACATTCACATGGTAGTGTGAATATACCAGCCCTGAGAGCGAGCCCTCCACCTGGCTCTTCCGGGGTTCAGCGAAGAGCATGGAGAGCACGATTCCACATCGAGGACGCAGCGAGACCATCATCGCCGGGCCAGCCGTCTAGCATCCTCCTCGCAATGCAAGCACCAAATGCAGCGTCGCACCGCCCTCAAGCTGGTAGTCTGCTGCAGTCTTGTCGTCGGCCCTACGCAGCCCTTGGTTAGCTTCTGCTTCGTTTCTGCGCTCATTTGCCCATCTCTCGGGCACGTGTGCGGGACTGCAGCACGGCCGCGGGGGAGACGCACATTTGCTTTCCGCCAAAAATCAGCCGCTGCTGGGCGGGCGGAATGCCTTCCTTTTCTTCGACTCGTTCCTTTATCCGCGACACCTTGTAATCGGCCTCGATGTCGAGCTCAATCTCCTTGCCGGTAAGGGTGCGCACTCTGTCGGGGTGGAGTCAGCTTCTCACGCTTGTTGTCGCGTTGACCCCGGATTGTGCTGTTGTTCACGTTGAAAGGTGCCAGTGGCTATAATCGTACTTGATCTGCATCGTGCCTACTCAACGGCTAAACTGCCTGGTTGATGGGGCTGTGGTGGCGGCGCCGAGTGCGCGGGCAAATACAGGCGGTGGCTTGGGCTGGTGCAGCTGAATTGAAGGGAGGCGTCGCAGGGCAGGTTTGTGGGCGTGAGTGGGAGGAGGCAGCTGTCAGGTCGCAGCGCATGAACCGATCATGTTCCAGTGGGGCAGGGGCAGGGGCAGGGGTTGCGCCACAGATGCGCCACAGATGCGCCACAGATGCCCCACCTTGTGGCGCACGCTTATGTGGCGCGTAGAGTGCCGGTACCCTCAATCTGGTCCACATGCCATCGTATAGTCTAGGAACCATGGTGCCGGAACCTACTTCTATCTCAATCACTACCCAATAATTAGGCAAACTAGAAGAGCTCACGATCTCTCCGACTGCTCCCGAGTGTGACTTACACCGGGCAGCCAAGATGCATCGGAAGTCAAGGTTTCCTTTCAGACTCTACTGCCGCACACATACACACACACACAGACATTGCTGTCTCTCAGAAACGCTAAAAGTGGGCCGGGGGCTTTGGTAGGAGCTACGCAAGACGTGCCGGCGAAGCACATGAACCCGGCGCTCACTGCCTGCTTACTCGGCGCGTTGCTATTCTCAGCATGGATGGAATAGATACCGAAAAGACGGGAGCCGACGTCGTCTTCTGACGCGGCCAGCCTCACGGCCTGCGTCGTGATACCCAATTCACAGTAGCCAAGCGAAGAAATAGATACAGTTACAAATCCAACACACGAATCCCAGCCCGCCAAGATGCTTGATGCCGAAGCGACGCGAAAACCAAGAGGAAAGCAGAAAGCAGAAATCATGATACGCCATGGTAATGGGAACCGAAGGGGGGGTATATCCGAACAGTCTGTATCCAGCAGGAAGGCCAAGTGTTCTCTTGACAGGGGAGGGATGGGGGGATTTTGTTTTGGTTTAGAGAAAGGAAAATAACGAACGGAATCAAAGGTAGCAACTCTGAAGACAAAAAATCGAGGGCTCGTCTGCTGGAGTGCCCCTGGCTCTATATCAAATATCTTGATGCTGTACAAGGTTGATGGTTGATATTTCAAATACCAGCACGGAAGTGAAAAAAGCTCGACGTCGGTTGCCTGACCACTAGATTCTGAATCGACCGAGAATACGACGAGAAGTGGGAAGAAGATAGGAGAAGAACAAAGTGACAATGGTCCAGCATCGCGAACGTATACTGTTGATCCCGAGGGGTTGTCTTGATCATCTCATCCAATCCATGTTGGAGTAGTGACGTGGATTACAAGCTAGATAACGCTTGTATCATTGTACGGCTTCAACGAGGCGCCGTGACCACGTATGCAGTCGCTGGATACGCCTGCCGCGCACGCAAGAGCTGCAAATTGTAGTGGAAAGAGCAAGAAAATTCGTAAGTCGAGGCGTAGCCACCCGCTGACGTTGAACACAGCCGGAAACCAAAGGCGGGGAGGCGATGCAGGAATCCAATTGGCCAACGCAACACACATACACACGCACACACAAACCCAACCCAACTCTTGCTGGTGAAACAGAAGCCATCTGCAACGACGGGAGGGCAAGTCGCAGAAGTTGCTTCAATCGGCGAGGCATGCAGCTTCTTTCGCAACGGACATTGCGATGCAATCTCACGCAGATGAGCAATGGTTCCCTGGGTGGGGATGTGGACCGTGCATGCATGCGTTCGTGATGCGGCGGCCCACATGGCGTCCTGGGGACCTCGTTTCGCGTGAGATTACTCCAAAAATTTGCAACCGAGAGAAAGAGAGAGAGAGAGGGAATCGGGTGGCGCTGCCTTGCGTTAAACGGGCGCTAGGGGCCGTTCGTTCCTCGCGCTCGCATCGCACGGGCGTGGAGTTTTCTTTCAGCCCATCCCCCGGTCCCGACCGGTACCAATTTAATGATCACCAGCTTCCCGTTTGGGAGATGACATGGGAGGTCTCTGATCCCAATGCTGATGGGCCCCGTACTTTTGTGTTTCAGCGCGGAGGGTTGCATGGCCTTGCGGACCTCGGCTTCGGTCGTCATGGCGGTGAGGCGACGTTGGGTACGGCGGCTGATGATGCTCCGAATCAGGCCGTGTCATGTCTTCGGCGGCACGAGACTCTTCGCTGTGCTGCTCCTCCTGTCGCGGAAGTGTCTTACGCACAAGCCCAGAAACCGTACTACGACGACTCAGGGTACCGCTGGCGCCATCGGGTGCTCGTTGAGATGCGTCCGAATGACCTCTGGCATGTCCTCTTCGTGCTGGCGTCGATGCCGATGACGACGATAGGTGCGAGAACGACGGTGATGTGTATTGTGGAGCTGATGTGGGCGGTGGAGCTGCTTGGTGCGGGCCCTGGGCCTTCCGCTTTTTGGGAGAGCTGGTGTGTTCCATGTCAGACGCGTAAGAGGTTGCACGTTGACGGGACTGATTGGTAGGCGAAGTTTTATATTTACCTGACGGCGTTGCAGGCGGATTTCCACTCGCGCTCTTCTCCTGCTGTGACGAGGCCGACGGTGGTACCCAGTGGTGAAAGTAGATGGACGGGGACGACTGTTCCTGTTGAGCACTTGTGGCCTGTTGCAATTGCTGCACACCAGAGGGCGCCGCGGGGGGTTGCTGAATGTTCATCTCGTTCGTACTCAACCGCGGAAGTTGTGACTGGGGAGGGCGAGGAGCCGAGGTGGGTGGGCCACCAAATCCTGCTGATGGAGTAGACCTCGAGTCGGTGTATCCTGACGCGGCCGAGAGAGGCTGCGCAGACAAGGGCTGGCCGGGCAGCACGGAAGTCGGGGGTAATATCGTCTGTGATGCTGGAGGCTGCGCAGCGAAGACGGCCTGCGATTGACCAATCATTCGGGGGTCTCTTCGAAGGTCCGGCGAGTGTTGTGTTGTTTGCGCTTGCATCTGCTGGGACGGTTGTTGGCCCGCTTGAACGTGTGGTGTGTACTGCTGTATCCACTCGGCGCTCGTGTTGGCAAGATTTCCGCCGCCAATTCCCGCGAAGATGATGGGGACAAGGTGCGGTGGGATACCGCCTTGCATCGACTCCCGCAACATGGACTGTTCCACCTTGCGCTGTTCAAGTCGCAAAGACTCCTGTCTTGTCTTCTCCTCTTCCTGCTTGCGTCGTTCCTCTTCTGCCTTGGCCGCCAACCAGTTTTTCATCCCATCCTCGGCACCCTGCCATTGTGGAGGTGCTGGAGGTAATTGGCCCAGTCCAGCAGGTATTTGAGCGGGTGCCCGGCCCGGGTCGGGCAGCGTCATAGCCGAGGGTGGAGGAAGACCCCGATGAGGTGTGCCCATGCTGTGGGGTGAAGTGACGGTCTGGGTGAGAGGCGACCTACTACTACTTTCCAGCTTGGATGACAATCGAGCGGCCGTGGCAGAGGAAGAGGAAAAGGTGGGTGAGTAGGCATGAGCGTTGAACTCAAGGCTCGATTTGACTGGTTTGGAGTAGGTGAGCAACATGGAGCAGAAGTGAAGTGGGTGCCGCCTGTGTGATGAGGTGGATCTATGTACACACACATCCGGGGGAAGTCGTTGGGCGGCGTCCAACTTCACAAATCCAAGAAGAGACGGAACAGTGTACCTACATACTTATTCGAGCGTGGGTTTCCGGGGGGAGAGGGGGGGCCCACGTCCTTGTAAGGATCCAGGCTTGGTCGCCGTTGGCTGAAGGTCGGGGGGCTTGACTTGTGCCAGGTACTAGGGCTCTGCTATGATTCGCTGTTAAGACAGGGCAGGAATGAACGAATGATGAGCACAGGTAAAGCGGAAACGCTACAAAGATCAAGCCCCGAACAGGCTTGCGTGGGCCGGCGTAGTCGATCCAGGCCAGATTGGAGACGAGTTCGGGAAAGTGGGCAACGGTGGGGAAGGAAATGGTAGCAAGTGTACGCGGAGTCGAGAGCCCGCCTGGACTCGGGCCAGTCAGCGGGGATGATGGCTGCTAATGCTCGACGGCAGCACGAAGAAACGGCAGGCCGCGACAAGGACCGCCGATGCGTGGCGTCCCAGCGGTCGATGGTAGGCACAGGGTAGGCGTCGGCAGGGATACGCATGGACAGCGGAATTGCTGTCAGCAGGCAGTGTTGTGAGTGTGTGGCCGGAAGAAGATGGGTCTTGTAGGTAGGTACTAGTTATGTACATAGTACATGGCATGTACTAGGTATCGTCGACCTAGGGCCGCCATCAACCGTTTCTGAGGCGGCCGTCTTGGTCGTAGTTTTCCCCATGTGGCGCATGCCGCTTTGCGCCGAGCCAGCAAAAGGCAGGCCGAGCAGAGCTTGCAGGTGAGGCTAAGTCGGTAGCGTAGGTAGGCAGATACCTGCTAGGTATGTAGTAAGTGGACTTGGCTGGGCGATGCTGGATGAGGAAATCCATCCCATCAGCCTGCCTGGCCTTCCCCCGAAATATGTAAAGCAACGGGGTGCGTGCCTATCGATAAGAACCTCGGCCGACACCACCACCAACACCACAGGCACGCGCCCATGGGCCCATGGAGACCATCTTTCTGCTGTCTGCTGGCTGCTCTCGGCTCTCTGCTGCCTGACTCCCTACCGAGATGGTTCCTCCCCTCCCATGCAGTCGCCCCTCCGGCACGCGACCGAGTGCAGCGTGGCGGCTGCACGTCTTCCTCGTACCACGCTGCCTCGCTGCCGCGTGATTTCCGAGGACACTGGGCACGCTTCCCAGCGGGAGGCCCTGTGGCTAGGGCGAGGCTCCCTCCTGGGCCAGGAGCTGAACGGAGCCGGACAGCGTGGCCTGGGTACCCGAGCCGTGCGCTAGCACCGACAAGCAGGGGGTCAACGTCCGGGAGGAAGCGAAGCGTGAAGCTGGGAGGGAGAGATTAACGCTCGGTTCGTCGACGCCGGTCTGGCTGCTCGTAGCCTGCTGATGGAAATGAAGGGTCATGGCCTTGATGAGCCTGCAGCCAAATCGGGCAGCCCCAAATGAGCCATGTCTGTGAAAAGAGCCGCTGTGCATCAATCCGAAACCTTGGTGTCTCTGTGTGCCTACGTGGGAAATGCTGCAGCGCAGGCCCCACCTCCGATGGTCGTGTGGGCACCAGCACAGAACAGGCAATCGAGATGTTGTCCTAGCGTAACAGGTGAGCTTACTTGTACATACTATGGTTGTATATCGGTGGCTACCAGGCTACCTACCGGTGTTGTACCTACTACCTAGGTATGTAGGTATTCGATCCAGAAGCCCCGAGCCGGACACGGGGCCGGGGACCTTGCTCAGCCTGCTCAGCCTTGGGGATACTCGTCTGGATGGATCGACATGGCGCGACACACGTCGACCAGAGACCGAAAACGCCGTTGAGCAGAATGCGCGGTAGGCATCTTCTGGGTAGGCCGGCAGTCCAAGGCCCCCTCTTGCATTCCCAGTGCTGCATTCCCCAAATGACAAGACCCAAACGTACATAGGCATTGCCCGGCACCAACCTAATCGATCGACGCATCACGTCCACTTCCCTGTCAGCGCTTAGGCGTTGCCTGATCAGATCATGCCGCGGATCTACGTGAAACTCGAGGCGGACCGGATTCTGTACATAGTACGTGGATTTCGCCCTACGTCTGCACATGACAGCCAATCAGCGCCCTCGCCATCCGGTCTGGAACACCATCAATAACAGTCGGCCGTCTGTCGCGAAAACGGACGTTGAGACTTTGCCTGTAAGACCAAAGCAGTAGCATCTTGGTGTCGGGGCCGAAGGAGCGTCGGACGGCTGCATTCAGCAGTGGTGGCTGCGAGCGCTGCCCCTTTCGGACGGTACATGTGTAAAAGTGTGGATTTGGGTCGCACAGGGCAACGTGGCCCTCATGAGGTGCACGCGGGAGGGCCGGTTCCAGTCCGGGTACCAGGATCGCTCCCTCCAACGCCTAACGCCTAGGTCGTTGGATCCACAAAGAAGCTGTTGAGGGCCATGCGATGCACTCGGTGTCAAAAATCAAGCGGCTGCCGGACGTCGAGTCGCTGTGCCATGTTCAGCAGCAGCTTCACTCTGCTCCTGATTCAGCGGCCAACGGATGCCGTGTCCGTGTCGTCGCCAATGCCCGAGTGCCGGTGCCCAACCGCGCCGAAAGAAGCATGACGAAGCAACTTGTCGCCAGGGGCACCGGGACTCTGTAGTAGGTAGATGGTGATGCTCCACAGGCGACAGTAGGCAACGAGATGAGACAGGTAGGTGGAGCAGGAAGCCCCCAGAAAGAGGACAACCCCCTCGCATTCGCTTCCGCTTCCATGGCAACGGCCACGCTCCTGTTCTCAGCAAGGAAGAGAAAGCAAGCCAAGCGTTGCTGATCTCCACACCGCAGGTGGAGAGCATCAGACCACAGATCAGCAGCATCCATGGTAAAACGACTCCGCGACGCGCGAACCACGCAGGCCACTCGGGCCCCGGAACGCAAAGTGGCCGACGTGCCGACGCATTGTGTCGAACCGCTGCTGCGGCGTGTGCGTCCTGTCCGGGCCCGGGTCCAGCAGGCCGGACTCGGTGTCGATGGATGGATGGAGAGAGAGAGTGCAAGGTGGGTGTTTGGGCAAGACGCGTTTTGTTGTGTGAGGCAAGGAAGGGAAATTTGCAAGACGGAAGTAGGCTATTGTGATTGCCTGTTTGGGAAGGAATCTACCCTAATCCGTATCCAGCCAAGCCTGCATGTCTCGCGTTCTTTACCGAGTACTATGTACATCTCCTTGGATAGTAGACCTGGGGGTAAGTACGTTGTTAAGTCCTTGACCTTGATGTGGAGACCAGACAGTATATAAGAAGAAAAAAAATCAGGTCAAACTAGCGAAGAGCAGTATTACCGAGGCCCAACGCCGAGGGGACCTACCTTGCTAGATAGCTAGAGATATTGTTTCTATTCTAGTCCTACTACTATATACCTAATACCCACCAGCATATGTCAAAGGCTTCCAGAAACACGCTGCCTCGTATCAGAGCTGAGTGATACTTGCCTTGGTATACCTATCCCTACCAGCTCTACTCGGTAGAGGATACGGAACGCAGAGCCTATTAAGACTGGCCTTTCGCACAAGTTAGAAATTAAAATTAACTGCTACTGTAACGCGTGTTGCGCTATATATAGTCTATCTATATAGATGAGCGCATTGATAGATAGAGCATACTCAGCTCCACCGTCCTTGATACATGCCCAGGACAGCGGCTCGCGCGGTGAGGGGTGGGGAATTAGATGGGGCGGGGGCTGTATGGATACATGTATGTGGCCTGTTCAATACAAAGTAATAAAAGTAGCAGAACAAGTGGTATCTTTTGTGT
>Ga0182210_1000219_pt1 | contig 13067 bp, 8 predicted proteins | sample G5R1MG_19_FD_129670 | JGI IMG/M metagenome (GOLD analysis project Ga0182210, IMG submission 129670) | Switchgrass phyllosphere microbial communities from Michigan, USA - G5R1_MAIN_03OCT2016_LD1 MG | ecosystem: Host-associated > Plants > Phyllosphere > Phylloplane/Leaf | place: USA: Michigan... | reverse complement strand
TTCTCCGTGGTATGCAATCGGGGCTTACGTATGACATTGTGTGCGCACGAGAATGTAGATGGACCCGTTTTTGAGTCCTCGGGGTCGGACGGGACAAGGCTAGAAAGGATGGGGGGTAGCCTACTACAGTGTCTATATAGCCTGTTCAAGCGCGGCAAAACAGAATCAGCAGAGGAGGCGGACTCCACTGAGTTCCATCTCCAAGGGTGCCGTTACCTCCGTTGTCACATACAACCGAATTCTATGCCATGCCAATGTATCGTCAGCGGGTACCTATACACACAAGAACGAACTGAAAGCGGCCACGCAGACGGTCAATACGCAAGAGCAACGGCAAGTACGCAGAGGAAAGTGAACCCTACCACCATGTTGGATCCCGATGGCCAGCAACGCGATGGCAAAAACGCTACGAGTCAGGATCAGAACGTCATCAGCAGCAGCGACTAGGCGGGTAGGGATGGTAAGGTACCATGGGTGGGGCGGAGGAGCAAATCGCACAGCACGTTGGAACGCCGTCATCAATCGCAAACAATGACGATAAAACTTGTATGGTTTAGTTACCTGCGCAAGACTAGCCACGACCGTGTTACTCAGGGCCGAAGGGGACTCCAACGAACTAGGTTAATACATGGTGCCTACATGGGTAACTGAACCCAGTAGGTGGCCCACCCAAGCTTCGTTTGTTGTCCTTGGGTTTAATCAAAAAAAAAAAAAAACTGCCACGCGATTTAACGGCGCAACGCACAGGCAGGTGGTAGGTATTCCGGGCTTCCGCGCGCGGCTGGACCCGAGTAGGCGGGGAAGAATTACGAAGCGAGTGGGGATTTGGAGGTTGGCTTGCCAATAGTTTGTGGAGCTCCTTATACTGACTATGCATGTGCATGACCCAGGGCAATAATGATGGTAGCGTGGGTGCGAGTAAGCCATTCAGTAATCTTATCACGTGGAATGGCAAATGGAAAATTACCAAGTAGGCACTGCTTTTTTATAAGTAGACTCAAAGGTTTCTATGCTGTAGTACCTACATCGTTTGCCAGAGAGGCTAAGAGTGTCTCGGTACCGTTGGTATGCTTTCTGAATTCTCAACGCCAGGGGCATGTACAAACGGGCCGATATGGTGGTAGTGCCGAGCCAATGTTGTACGAACCCCGGAATTTTAAAAACCTTGACTCTGTGTATAACGGGCTTGAAACATTGACAAAATGCAATGGTCACAACGCGGAATCAAGGACGACAGCAAGACGATAGACCTAAGCCGGAAACTCGTTGTCGTGGGTGAAGAGAAATGTGTATTGGAAGGTAAGACAGGTCATGGTGAATCGAATTGGAAATCAACCCAAAAAAAAATTGAACGCCAACTCCTAGCCCCATGTCGGTATGCAACGCTCGTAAAACGCGAAGAAGGATAGAGTACATGTTCCGTAGGATAGGAAAAATTCGTATCAGTAATCACGCCGGCATGATAGTGTTCGTTCATTGGGCGTGTAGCCCTGATGATGCAATAAGGATGTGGTGCAATGTTGGCATCGTTTGCTCCACGCAGCGCGACGGTCTGTGGGGTAGGAGTGCTGGATTTTACTTGATGCTGCGCCCTTTGCCTTTTTGCTTCTTCGCTGCGCCAGCCGAGGTGAGCTTGCTCGTGTTCATGAGCTCGCCAATATACCTAGCACTGGTCAGAGAGGTACAAGGTTATTGAAACGGATGTAACCTACGATTGAAGGAACTTGTTACCGCCCTCTAGTTTTTCGTGCTCGTTTTTGACTACCTCGACACGATCGACAATCTCCATTAGACTAGCTTGTAGTTGCTTGGCCTGCCTGTTCACTGTTAGCTGGCTGAAGGATGGCGTTTTCTGACGAACAAACGTACTCTATCAGTGCCTGGCGGGCATCGTGGCCCATCTTCTCAATCTCTTCACTGCTTCGTCGTGGGCTCATTGTTCGCGCGTCGCCGTCATCGTACTCTTCCTCTTCCTCCTTCATTTCGATGTGGGGGCTGTCGCGCGGCACGATGATGGTACCGCTGGACTTCCTGCTGCCAAGGCGTGGGCGCGGGTGCAGTGTGGGGTCGCTCTTGGCCTGGTCCTGTTCGCTGATTGACGACATGGACGACGTCGTGGACATGTCGTCTGTGTAGGATGGGGGGCAGTCGGTGGGGTCAGTAGCGGCGGGATACGGGGTGATGACAACTCGAGGTGTTTCTGACATTGTCGGGAAAGACGGCGGCAGTGGTGCGAAGAGATGCTGGGCTTTAGTGTGTCCACGAGACACTACCGCTGGGAGGGTGGGTAAGCCAAGTGCCCCGGCTGGATAACAGCAGAGCGGGCCACTAGGCAGGGATATAATCCCAGGGTCCGGGGCCTCTGCGTCGCGTTGGCTGGAGGCCGAAGCAAAGAATGCGCTGGGCAAGAATGAGACGGCACCGTCGGGCGAAGTGTGGTCGAGGGGAGAGGTCGGGTGGTTCGAAGCGGGCAAGCTACGGCTAGGTCGTGCTGGGGCGACTAGGTGGGAGAGGGATGCCGCAGCCTGGTCGCGGGCGGAATTTGAACCAATTCCGACCAGCGCCTGGCGGCCTTTTTGCAGGGTGGCTCTGCTGGGTAACGTGGGCCTTGCTCCACAGATCGTCGGCCTCTGAGACTGTGAAGACGAGCATGACGTCGGGGCTTGGCGTTGCGATGGTGGATTATGTCATGCCGCCTCCAAGCAGAGCGAGCTAGTGGGTCACAGCCTCAGGTTGCGTGCGAGAGCCGCTGCCATGGGGAGACACTGTGCTGGACGTCGATAGCAGCGCCCGTCCTCTTCAACAGCACGCCCGTCGTCTTCGCCGGTTGCAGGAGGGTAGGGCGAGTGCCATCAAGGGCGTGCCCAAGCGCTGTGTGCCGTTGTTACGTCAGTCCCGGCTCCCGAGTGCTGATCGTTTTTTGCCCATTCTGTCCGTTTCGTCCACGCCTTACGGTGCACCATGTTCAGGCATGGGCGTGTTGGGACTGCTTGTTGGATTGCCGTTACCGGTTGCCTCAACGGTTCAAGTCCCCCCCATCCCCCGCCCATCCGCCCAGCTCGCTAGAGGAGGCACTATGGAGGTTGGATTGCTCGATTGCCCAATGCGCATAGCTGGCAATCTATCCGTCAAAGGCCACTATCATGTCCATGGAGGCACCATTGGGAGACTACACCATCCACCGGTCACCGCCATTCTATCCCACGACATCTCACGGTAGTCTAGATAATTCCCCCGGCGCCTGCTATGTTGCCGTATGCAGTGCATGTCCAGTATATGTACTACCTGGTCAATCGTTCACTCGGTATCGTAGACATCACTTGGCCGTGGCAACAGCTCAAGTCCCCCTCCAATGGTCCACGATAGAAGGGAAACGTCTCCAGGGACTCATTGCCATCTCGGGCCGTCGTGCTTCTTTTACCAAAGTAGTTGGTATGATTCCTGCCCTCTTACTCTGTTGGGTGGAATAGTATCCAGTACCTACACATACATCAATACATAGTCCCCCTCTCGGACGACTCAAACACGGCAGGATTCAGGGTGCGCGCTTACTACTATGTACATACCTAGTATCTATGTATTCTCTCCAGGGACAGTGACGATCGTTGTCTCGGGCTTACCGGTAGGCCAATGCGTCTCACAAAACCCACCTCACCCGCAAACTGTGAAGCATTCCTTGACAGGACCATCAAGGTAGAAACGATATTGCTGCTGGCACACAGGCTCTACTGACCATGTTGTATCACTGCTGTGGTACTACCATGGTACCTAGTAGTCGCCACGCCAAACGTCGTTCCGCACAGGTTTTGATGTGGGGTTGCCTTCTAAACGGGCCGAAAACAGCACTGTGTCGTCTTCATGCTTCGGCCCGACAGGCAATCACACTGCATGCGAATCTTGCCTTATATGGCCTCTGTAGCCGAGCGGTAGGCTGCCCTTGCCTGTACATAGTTTTGATACTCTTTTACCCCACTAGGTACTCGTGTTATTCCGTTATGCTCTGTAATACTAGGTAGCAGAGATTCCGGGAACTTCACAAAAGGGATAAGTTGTAGTCTCTGGGAAGTTGCAAAGCCAGACACTCCATACTCACATGCTGCTTCTGCAAGTTACAACATCATACCAAGGCTCTCGTGATGGGCGGTAGCGAATAATGGGGGCTGAGCTTGCATATTTCCGTCTTCCGATCGATAATCTATCGCGTTGGTCAAACCACAAAAAAAAACCCCCATGGCCGTTTGTCATCTTTCCAGTATCCCTCTGATGAACGTCGATTCCGGTGCAGACAAGGGGGCGAGGCTGACGTGGCTGGGCATGACGTTTTTTCCATTTTAGCCTCGTCCACAAGGCCCAAGCGCCAACGTGGAGAGGCAACCCATTTCCGGCGCGACATGGCGACGACTCACACAGCACAGCTTCAGAGAGTGCAGCTACAATAGGTTGTGCTATGTCCAATCCCATTCGTCTGTCCAACAAGGGATTCAAACGTCAAGCGTCAAGCGCTTCTACATAAATGCACGGCATATTTGGCCTCTCCTTCCGGCTTCTCAATGCGTTCAACCTTGGGAACTACGGTGTGTGCATCCTCGGGCCAGTCTACTTCAACTCCTTGTAGAGCTTCTCTTATAGTGGACTTCGACTAAGTACAAGAAGCACAACCTGGTGCACAGGTGCCCATACAGGATGGACGAGACCTGGCCAAGCGTAAGTAATAAGAACAGAGGGTCCGAGACAGTGTTGATTGACGCCCCAACCAGCTACTGCAACCGCCAAACCGCCCAGTCCTCCAGATTACTTTGTCACCGATGACGGACACTTCCAGGGTCCCACCCAAACTGGTGCTGCGCCATTCCTTGCACAAACCAATCTAGCACCCTTCCCAGGAGTGTCCTACATACCCAACACGCCCTTAGAGACCCAAATTCCCATTGCAGGCAATCCCGATAATAACAACATTTTTCAGAGTCTCGCCAACCTCAGTCCGTACTTCCCTAATCCCCGTGGCTTTGGTGTCAACGAATACTCGATACCTCCTGGCTCAAATATTTCATGGCTGAACATGGTGCATCGACATGGCAGTCGGTATCCGGAATTCAGAGGCGATGCGGCAGAACGGACACTTGGATTAAAGATTGCAAATGCGACAGGAAAGTTCACAGGCCATGGCCCACTCGACTTCTTGAACGACTGGAAATTTCTGTTAGGTGCCGAAATTCTGGTACCCAACGGCAAGCAAGAGCTGTTTACTTCGGGAACACTACACTATTATCAGTATGGCCATTTGTATCCAAACAACGGTAGCAAAATTGTTGTGAGGAGTACTACCCAGCGCCGCATGATCGAGTCTGCGGAGTACTTTTTGGCAGGTTTCTTTGGCCTGAGCTGGGCGCAAAATGCAACACTCGAGCTGGGCATCGAGTGGCATGGCTTCAATAACACCTTAGCCGGCTACAAACATTGCGATCACGATAGCTGGGCAATGGCTAAAGATGGTATAATCACATCATTCTTCTGGAAGGCTGTGTACAGCTAACCATTCATAGCCCTAATGGAGTGGGTAGGTGTTTACCTGCGTGATGCTCATCAACGCTTTACCAACAATATTTCCGGCGACCTTGAATGGACGCTTAGCGATACTTGTAATGATTTTGTGTGCCATAAATCCTCGGGGATTGCTAACACTGGTCAGATAATGCCCAGGCGCTTTGCTCATACGAAACCGTGGCTCTCGGCTTCTCGCATTGGTGTGGGCTGTTCACCTACGAAGAGTGGGAGGGATACGAATATGCTCTCGACATTGCATTCCAGGCTGGCGCTGGATTCGCATCTCCTGTCGGTCGAGCTGTTGGTGTGGGCATGTTAATCCCTCACATTAAAAAGGCAGCATACTGACAAACCCCAGGTTATGTTCAAGAGGTACTCGCGCGTATGCAACACCACCTCATCACAGAGCCGTCCGCACAGATCAACATTACGCTCGATAACAACACCATTACCTTTCCAGTAGACCAAAATCTCAATCTCGACTTCAGCCATGATTCCGGCATTATTAGTATCCTTGTTGCCTTTGGTCTGACCCAGTTCAGCGATGTGTTGCCCTTGACACACATCAAGAGGGACCGCGAGTTCATCCTCTCACATCTCCAGCCATTTGCCGGCCGTCTTGACATCGAGATCATCAAGGCACCCGCACCTATAAATGCCGATAGATCATCAAAGGAGATCTATCTCGATGGTAGCCCGACAAGCTATGTGCACTTTATGCTGAACCAGCGCACAATACCACTTGGTAGAAGCTTGAAAGTATGTGGAGATAGGGACGATGGGTGGTGTGAGATGGACGCTTTTATCAAGGAACAGCAGGACCAGGTTAAACTTGCAGACTATGACTTCGCATGCTTTGGTAAGTATAAGAGGCCAAATTATGGAGACGTCATAGACGGAAGGCCGGTACGGTAGCACGATAGGCCTTGGATCACAACAGGGCATATATAGGAGTCCGGCGGGGAAGTCCGTAGACTACAAAGTGTACCATCGGAGATGTGGCACGCACAAATCTAGGCCCTGTTCTATCTCACCACACCACAACAAAGTTATAATAAGTTGGAGGCACGGGCACCCCCCAGAATCTCCTGGGCGCTTCACAGCAGCAAGGCGAAGCCTATATATCCGCATTGTAGGAGACAGATTTCAATTCGAAAATTTACATCAGCAGCCATCCCAAAGTCATTAGTCCAATACCCGAAAAGAGAAGAAAAAAAAAACCATGCACCAGCAAAAGCAGGTTTTCCTATGCAGAAACGTCCAAGGAAAATCGCACCCAGAAATCAAAGTGTCAACAGGAAAGAAAAGTCGATCCTATCACTCGCCCCTAACAAACCGCCAGCAAGCCTCCTCATCGATAAACTCATGGAAGCCCATCACCCACGAGAATTCCTCGTCACTGCCACAGGCATTAACCCACTCTGTCCACAAATTCTCGCTAATAGCGAAACCGCCACTAGCAAACGGGACTATGAACTTGCGCAGTGAGTCCCGGTTCCTAGGAGACACCCTCCTGTAGAACAGGCCCCGGCGGCACAGTGGGCAGTTTGACCGCTGCTCCGTCCAGCTGAGCAGACATCCATAGTGAGCAGCATGACGGCAGACAAGTGGCCGAACCACAGTCTTATCTGTACCATGTGTAAGTATTAAATAACAGGGCGGGTGGGGAAAGTGACAAAGGAAGTGTGCATTGGTGGGGATTTTGTACCTTGGGCAACTGGTGCCTGCTCTTGGGGTGAGCCCGAGTCTAGGGCCAGGGACTCGAGGCAGATTGAGCAATCTTCCCCCTGGGGGATTTCTGCTGGAGCCAGAGTCCTAGTGAAGGTGGCGAGGGCCTGGATGAGCATTGGCCTTGACACAGTGATATAGGTGTCACTAGGTCTAATATGACCACGAGCGCCAGTAGCATTGGTGGAGGAAGACATCTTTTGGATGTTTAAGCTTTGGAAGTTGATATAGGAAGGTATGCCACTATACAGTGAAGGTAGTAGTAGTGTGTGTTGACTACACTATACTTTGATTTTGTGAAGTATAAGCGTGAGAAGTGTGAGAAGAGTGAGAAGAAGAAACAAAGGGCGAAGAAGAGTTATATTTATAAAAACTAATAGTACGCTAGTCAGTGGAGTTCACGTGCTTAACAAGAGAAGCAAACAGAATAGAGTGTTTAGCTGATTCTTGCTCCCGGAGATTCTCCGACTATTAGACGGAGGATAATGTTTGACTTTCACTACCTGGATCTTGCTTCCGGAGATCTCCCGAAGAGAGAGATGCTAGGCTAGCATGACGGTCTCATGATGGTGACTAGTGATATCTTCATGATGTCAACAGCTCTATTCGTTACCGTTGATAGACTTTGAATCTTATCAAGCCTACCTAAGATTAAGCACATCGATCCAGCCTTCAGGCCTCACCTTTCCTCCTGCATAGCCTTCATGCAGATACTTCTCACCATCAAATCCAAATTCAATGAGAGCATCTTCACTACCCCATTCGCCATGACCACTTAACCCAATGGGAATCTTACCACTACCTTTGGAACCGTCCACATAAGCTACAGGGAGTTGAATGCAAGGAATGCCCGTAAAGTTTGCCAACCAGACATACTCCATGTTCCGAATCTGTTTGTTGGCATCCGTGAGACCGAGGCTCAGCTCACCCTCCCCAATAGCCCAACCCGCGTTCGGCGTCGTGGGTGTGACGATTATGAGGCCAGGGTGAATGCGATAGAGTTGCGCCAGGTGTTCCATGAGAATGTTTCGCACGCGCTGAGCAAGGACGAAGTCTGTTGCCGGTGTCTGCTTTGCGACACTCATCAGGACCCTGTTAGGACCGGTAAGATCGTATATCGAAGTTTGGTGGCCGCTTGCACCCTCCGCTAGAATTGTCATAGCATGGGCTGTCTGCCCTTGGTGTAGGAGAGGGATACTAATGTCGATAACCTCATAGCCCAATTCGGACGTGAAGTAAGATAGCGCAGATTGACATGCTTCTTGGACCACTGGATCAGCTCGATCAAACCACGCCTTATATATGCCCAGTACTTTATTCCGTGGTCCAGTAAGTCTCTTGGGTGGGCTAAATTGCGACGAAGGAAAGCGTGTAGGGTCAGGTTGAGCAAGCACGCGGTATGAAATTTCGAGATCTGCCATGCTGCTTGCCAGCGGCCCGTGAACAGTGACAGAACTTCCTGGTTCCGGTATCGGAGCAATAGACACTCGGCCGTGAGATGGTTTCAAGCCATAAAGTCCGCAGTAGCAGCTGGGTATGCGGATTGAGCCACCCCCATCAGAACCGATCGAAAATGGTAGCAACCCGTGGCTCACAGCGGAAGCAGGGCCACCTGACGAGCCTCCGGTGTAGTATGAGGTATTGTAAGGATTGAGGGGAGTTCCCCAAATGGGGTTGTTGTTAGTTGTGTCTATCCTTTGTCAGCAAAACCCTTTGCTTTATCGAGAATCCAGAGGATCGGTTGAGTCCCCTGGCATCACGTACCCATACCCAACTCATGCATAACCAGTTTTCCTACCAAGATAGCGCCTGCTTCCTCGACCTTCTTTGCACACCAGCTTGTCACCGCTTCCCCACCATGAGTGTAGTCGTGCTTTGTGCCATAATATCTTTTATACCCTTTGACTGCTACGTCATCTTTAACACCAAACGGTACTCCATCGAGTATCCCCAAAGGCTGTCCTCTCTTCCATCTCTGCGTTGATGCTGCTGCAGCCTGTCTCACAAGTTCAACCTTAGTCTCCATGAATGCAGTTGCAGGCGTCCTCTTCTTGAAGTCATCGCCTCGGAGGATCAAAGGTAGAAGAGATTCTATAACATCGGTAGGTGTAAGTGCACCGCTGGAGTATTTGTTATAGAAGTCTTGCACAGTATAGAAGGGACTATCTGAGGCGCCAGGAGGGATCCGGAAATTTGCTATGTCTGTATAGCTTTCCGGGATTTCATCTTCTTGACTTGGGAGAGGAATTACGGTAGGGTCATGGCGAGCGTCAATACCGTCAAGTTTTCGGCACTTGCGTAGCGAGCTGAAGCCCGCGTTGCTCCAGAGCGCATACGGCACTAGAGGAATGGCAGCGACCCTGTCATTGTGAGTCTTACAATTGCAAACTCATCAATGGCTGCAAGCGTACGCATATGAGAGAAGGTGCAGCGGCCAGCCCTTGAATACGGGATTGCGGTCTGGCGCTGGAGCTTCGAACGGCACATTGTGAGCTTTGGGCGTAGGGTAGCTTAGGAACCGTGTTGGCATGGTTTGCGGCTTGGTGGAGTACTTTAAATGGGGATTTGGGTTAAGCAGTAGTTTTGAGACAGGGCAGGTAGGTGTCAACCGTTGTCATTCTCTTACACATGAATATTTGCGATTCAAAGACCCGAGGTGTTACTTAAGAGTGGGACATGTGACGCGGCTGCTAGGTAGGGGAGGGCCGATTAGGTATCGTGCAACATGATGATGCCGTGCCCTTTAGGCTTCCGAGTATAATCCTCCTATCATGAGCTTGTTTATGTGCAGTAGCACGGCTAACTTGTGGATTCGAGGTATTATGCAAATTTTTGACTCTGAGCTCATCTTGTTTGATACTGTACGCCTACTGTCCTTGTATACATGTAGTGTGCGACCGGGTAACAAGATTGCGCTGATAAAGAAAATGAGGCCGTTGCTACCATGTCAAATTATCCCATTTGAATGTACCCATTCCGGCTTGACGGATGCTACTCTCTGCTGACTAGCTACTATGTATACCATTTAAACCCGCCGTACATTGGCGGCTCGAAGATAGGATCGTTTACCTGCAGGCTCTCTCACGGGCATTTGCGAAGCTGAAGCTAACGGTGAAGCTACAAAGGCCGACACGTCAGCATCGCTTGAAAACTTGCAATAAGGAATCCGCGTGAGGGTGCCTGTCAATCTACTGACCCTGGCGGGGGCCAGCAGATGAGGCAGACACCTCATCTCCCATACGGTTGTACTCTTTTTGCATGTTCTCAACCTGCTTCTTTAGGTTCTCCATGTCGCGGTCTTTGGCTGCGAGCTCGTTCTTGAGCTTTCCAACCTCACCTGCACCACCAATGTCCTTGAGCGAGGAGCCCTTCTTCGCGCTGATATCGCCCTTATAGGTCTTGAGCTCTTCCTCAAGGCGGAGAGTGTCGAGAATCATGACGTAAGTGCGGTTCAAAATGAGAGAAAGGAAGAGGGTGAAACCACAAAGGTACATGTTGCGTTGCGAGTAGAATTTGCGGGCCTGGACCTCCATGCGCTCGATTCCACCAAGAGCAGCATTTCTACAACAGCTGTTAGCGTAGTTCCATGGTGCGGGCATTTGCTGACATACCCTCCTCGGGCACCATGCTCATCAGAGCCGGATAACTCTACCTGGACGCGGTAGACGCGGTTGACACTGTCAACAAACAGAATGAGTATGAAGATGAACGTGATCTGGCTGCCTTTAGCTGTGATCTACCGTAGCAATATAGATTGCATATACCTTCATGCCATATTGTAGCTTGGCTATTATAGGGCTCTCTGAGATGAAGGTGAAGAGCTTGCGACGCCATGTGAAGGGCAGGGGGACGATGAGAGCACAGAAGATGAGCATCTCCGTCACCAGGAGGAGGAAGACCTGCACGAAGAATAAGAGTAAGTAAAGAGGCCACATATCGATTTCAGCTGCAAGGATCGTCGAGACACGCGCGAGCCAAGACGGCGAGCAGATGGCGAGATCATTGCCATGGCATTGTGTCTGTCCGCGTCGTGCCTTCCATCCATCTCCGCATAGGGGGGGATTCACCAACCAGACTGTAATAGAGCGTCATTGTGGCGGATGAGGGGAGATTTTCTCAAAATGGGCCAATCGTTCCAATGCTGGCGGTGGGGCTGAGCGGTATGAACGTGCACAGCTTGCAGGCGGCGTAGGATATAGAACAAAGTCAATTCACTCGAGGCTGGAGAGACGCTGAGCCGGATGTAAAAGGTGTAGAGGAAAGGTGAGATGGGAGAGCGGGTAGCTGCCACAACGGACGGACGAGCTTGTGAACAGGTACGTCACAGCAATCCTGGAAAAGACGCACGGGCCATCTATGGTCTAGCCCGTTGTAGCTCCACTAACATTCACAAATTGTGCGACAGTCTCTCTCCACAGAACTACAACCACGCGCATATCTAGAGGCCTGTCTCGGCAGACAATTTGAGTATGACGACAGAGGCCATGGAAGAGGTTGTGGTGAGCCAGTCTGGGCCCAATGGAATCGCAGTAGAGTCCAACGATGCTCGCAGTGGTGACGGCGAAGTGGATGCGCCTACGGAGAAGAAGCGAGCGAGGAGCAGCACTCCGCACGGTGATGGGACATCAATCAAGCGCGTCAAGGGCGTTGCCCCAATCAAGGCTGAGTGCGTTGCATGGAACTTCCTGCGTCCTTGATATTGCACGTGCTAAGAACACCAGATTCCTGATACACCGGAGTGACAACAACATCACCACAAAGGATGCAGCTGTAGATGATGAGGCTGCTGAAGCGGCTGATGATCGCTACAAGAAAGATGCTCGCGACGGTGGCGGCAGAGGCAAAGGGAGAGAGAGGAAGCAAAAGGGTCAAAACACCAGCCGTAACTTTGGCAGCTCACGCGACAAGACGCCTCTTTGCAGTTCTCGCGCCCTCTACAACGAGTTCTCGCCCAAAGAATGCCAGTTTGGCAACAATTGCAAGTTCGAGCATGATCTTCGCAGGTACCTGAAGCAAGGCCGGCGCGAAGATCTCAAAACCATGAACGGCCAATGCCCTGTCTTTGAGATCAAGGGATTTTGCCACATGGGTTGGAAGTGCCGATTCGTTGGTAGTCACTCCGAAGAGCGGCCTGCTGAGGATGGAAGGCAGGAGCTTGTCTTGAAAGAGGATACCGAACGCAAAGCCCATGTAGCAGATCTAGACGATGAGGTCGGTGTTGTCAACGTTGTCTCCAAAGATGTCAAGTTTGGCCTATCGAGACGGAAGATTGGCACACCCAAAGCTGATCAATACATCGAGTGGATCGAGAAGAACAGGAAGCTTGAGCGAGAAGTGTTCGATAGCACGATGGGCGATTCTACAGCCCTCAAGGAAGAAATGGAAGCTCGACGAGCCGAGTACGTCGAAGCACCATTCAGACCGTCCGAAAAACGGAGGATCTACTATGGGCCAGAGACACCAGTGCTTGCACCCCTCACAACACAAGGAAACATGCCCTACCGTAGGTTATGCGTAGATTTGGGCTGTCAAGTTACCTGGAGTGAAATGGCAATGGGCATGCCCCTCATCCAGGGTGAGAGAGGCGAATGGGCGTTGATGAAGGCTCACGAATCGGAGATCAGCGCACCAAAATTCTTGGGCAAGAACACAGTAGTGCAAGGCTACGACAACACCAAGGATTTCAAGTTTGGGGCGCAAATCGCTGCAAACAAGCCATGGCTGGCGACCAAGACGGTTGAGGTCCTGACAGACCACTGTCCCAAGCTACGCGCCATAGATCTCAACTGTGGCTG
>Ga0182210_1000217_pt1 | contig 13123 bp, 12 predicted proteins | sample G5R1MG_19_FD_129670 | JGI IMG/M metagenome (GOLD analysis project Ga0182210, IMG submission 129670) | Switchgrass phyllosphere microbial communities from Michigan, USA - G5R1_MAIN_03OCT2016_LD1 MG | ecosystem: Host-associated > Plants > Phyllosphere > Phylloplane/Leaf | place: USA: Michigan... | reverse complement strand
GAACCCTCGGAAAGAAAAAAAAATAAGGGGGGGGGGGGGGGGGCGAATGAGGCACGCTCAAGCCATGAAGATAAGGTAAAAGTTGATCACGATCGCAGAGAGTAGCCAGTGTTAGCGGTGTCCATGAGACGCATGAGGTAGCCACCTGGGCCATCTCCTGGGCATGGATGTGCACAGCTATCCTGACCGTCGCGCCGGTAGAGCACCAGGAACCGTGGGCACAAGGCACAGGGCCGTGCGCCCAGCGTACCGTCCGGCGAATCAGTGCAGGCTGACCAGGCGCTCCAGGTCGGAATAGCGCGGCGCGACCGCCATTTGACTGTCGATCAAACGCGCAGAAAGGAGTTTCAGGATTAGTTGAATGCGGTAGGCGCTGCGTAACCTTGCAAAACGGGACTGTGCGTGCATGGTAAACGGGTTGGGTTGGCTTGATTCGGGGGGGTATCTGCATCTAAATGGCGCTAACATGCTGCTCATGACCCGGAACGATTCTGTGATGGAAATGGAGCGCGAAAAAAATAATGCCGTGATGGCCTCTGAGCCGTCCCTGTCCGCCGCTCGCTATGCAAAAAAAATAAATAAAAAAAAACAAGGGAAAAGAAAAAGAAAACATTATTGGTCCTTATGCGCCGTGTCTATGCTGGAGGATATGGCGGCCGTGGCGGTTTCCCCCCCCCGGCTGCTTCGATAATCGGGTTGGGCCCTAGTAGTAGGGACTGGCATGGGCAAACTGCGGTTGGTGGTAGGTGAGAGGCGGATTAGGCAGTCCGTACGCGTGATGTTCCCGCGATGGTGTCGACCTGTGCAGGATCGGGGGCGGGGACGGTTGCGGGAGGGAGGCATAACTGGATCGGGCGGTGGAAGTCGCGTAGTGGGCTTCATAGGCCAGCATGGCGGGTTCGGGCGAGGAGTAGTGGCTGTAGCCATAGAATGGGGGCTGCATGGCGCTGGGGTCGGGCGAGCTTGTGTGGGAGGGCATTGCGGAAGGGACCGGAGAGGGGGTCCAGTGTGTTGGGGAGGATGCGCGGGGCGCATTCGAGCAGAGAACGGGTGGCTGGGCAAGGGCGTACTGCGACATGGGGGCCGATGGGTGGTACAGGTCGGGGGCGGAAGTCGGCTGGTAGGCCTGGGCGGTTGACCAAGTTGCGTAGCCATCGTTGTCCATACTGGACCAGGAAGTACGGCTCTTCAAGCCTGGCGCTTGTGGTGGCGCAGGAAGGATCTCGTCGTACATGGGCGGTGCGGAATGGAAATACTCCCCGTCATCCGGGTAACCCGTCATCGCTACGGGGGTGCTGGTGTCGGATGGGGAACTCGCGACGTCCGGAAGGTGTATCCCTTGATTTTGATATCTTCGGACCAGAACGGTGTAGCTGCAGACGGGTCAGAAAGCCTAACTTTTCGTACCGCACAACGGGCAACGCACCGGTTCTTGATGCAGTTCTTCGATCTTCCCGGGAAGTGTTCCCGTTGAATATCTTTCCAGTGACGGCCCAGACGTTGCGTGGCTTCGATAAGGGTATTGTCTTCTATTTCCAGCCATTCACTGCGGTCAAGGTCTGGGTCCAAGGACTGCTGCCATCGCTTCGCGCATTCTACCACCACGGTCAGCGACACGCCGGTGGCACGAGTAAACTCTTACTCACGATCGGCACTCCTGGAAGTTACGCAGGTTGCGACCAGTGTCCACTTTTGGCCATATTGCTCCACGCCCATGATGAGCAGCTGGTCCTCGCTCTTGGACCACTGCCCTTTTTTGAGCCCACCGGCCACCGAGTTATGCCATCGTTTCCGACAGTCTTTGTTGGTCCGGCCGGGGAGTTGGTCTGCGATGCGACACCAATCTCGCACATCACCACTGTTTACTGCGGCCAGATTAATAACCGGCATGGGCGCCGCCTCGCTGGTGGAGTCACGTACGCTGGGCTTCCACTTCTTGACGTAGCACTTGATCTTCCTCTGGTGTCCACTTTCGAGGCTGGCGACTGGAGGATTCCATTGAGTGGACGACAGTGTCAGCGACGATGGCGGGGATGTGACTGGCGAAAGGGAGATGTTGCTTGAGACAAGATCGGATCGAGGGCCAGTAGGGGTGTCTGTGGGGGTTGAATAGGTGTGGCCTCTTTCTTCCTCCAGGGGGGGTTGTTGGTATGGGAATGGACTCAATGTGACGGACTGAAGGTTGAACTTATGTCGGACGTCCGCCCAAGAAGTACTGTCCACGCCTGGGTCCATTACTCCCTTGCGACTAGGGTTGGCTACCTGGACGTTGGAGAGGGCATGGCCTGATTTGGTCTGTGTGATTGCGCTAAGCAACAAGCATTGCGAGCTGCCGTGCTAGATTGTGACTAGAATGTTTCATGCACGTCAGCGAGCCTTTTCAGACGTGACGCGTGCGTCGGCCGAGCACCAACGCAGCAACTGACGGGCCGCTGATGGCCTTGGACAGCGCGACACCGACGGGGCCCCCCTGCGTTGCCTGGTAGGGCTGCAGGGCCCTCTAGTGCTTCTTCTCCATCGTTACACCGCTAGAGCCAATGCAAGACTAATTTCCGCACAAGTCGACAACCTCGCCAAGCACAACCACAGACACGCCATCTCTCCTCGAGTCTCACGTTTTCGCCGACATGTCGTGTGTACCCAGGACGCTCGCGAGACGGGCCGTTGTTGACATTTCCGCCTGCACGACTCGCCGATGTCTACGTCGGCTATGTCCGAACTTCCGCGTCGCGGCCGTAGCAAAGGGCTGGCGGCTGCTGCAGGCCGCTTGGCAGAACCGCTGCATGAGGATCGCATGCCGTGCCTCGTGGTGCGGTGGCTGCTCGGGATGGGGCTCGCGAGGGAGCGGTCCATGGCGGTGTTCTTCAGCGGCGCGTGGTGTTCTACGCTTGTTCCACGCCATTACCGCTTTCGTGTGTGGAGAGCACTGGTCACTGGTCGCAGGAATCCTTCTGACGCCCAGGCGGATGGCGAGCACGAGTCGTCGCGACGCCTGTCAGGGCAGATGGTGCGGGGCGGGCATGCTGGGTGCCATGGCGCTGGTGGTTGGGAGGGCGACCTGCAGCTGTGTCTGCGTCGAGCGCGTTGGCGGCCGCCGCTTACGTTGCTCCATTCGGTAAGCCTCGGGCTGGGGTCTGAGGACGCGGCAAAGCTTTCATCCGTGTCATGGACCGCCAGCGCTCTGACGTCCTGCCCTCACTAACGTCGGGGATTTTTTGACTTCCGTGCTCCCCAAGCCCGCCTGGTACCGTCGTCCTGACCTCTACGTGCATACTACCCCCCTAGTCTGCGACCGCTACGGCCGAATGCCGTTAGGCCACGACCTGCTTCAGCCTTCGGCCCAAAGTTTTGACCCCATCGCTGCGTCCGTCCTGCTACCCTTTCTCTTCCCTTGCGCCGTGGACGACGAGCGAAGAACCGTCGGTGTGCACAAACGACCACCGCCTGTGTCATTGGCTGGCACCCTCTTCCTGGGTTATTTTTACGAACTTCTTCTGTCGCGAAGGGCCGACCCCACAGTCGACAAGCCAAGGTGATGCCCTCCGTTTTACCTACAGCATTCGTCCGGCCGGTCCTCCCACATGTTTTTGTCATCGGCAGCGTCCAGCTCGACCCTCTCAGCAGCCCGTTCCGGCGGAATGTGGGTGACAGCGGACCCTGGCCGCCGAGGCCATCGGACGTCTTCCTCCCATCACGCACCGCCCACCCTTCACCATGCCATTTCTTGCCCTTGTTCTGTTGCGGACCCTCACACATTTTATATCCCATGTACGTAGCGAGGTAGGGCCTAGCCGATCGTTGCTGAGAATGTCATGTTGTGTTTCTGTACCTAGTCGCTGCTGAGCTTGCGAATACCTACCAGCCAAGCATGCTTCGACTTGCTTGTGCGTTTGTGGTCAATGCGGAAGACCACCTCCGTACCGAGGTGGATCCTATCTTGCGTCTTCCCCATATCCTTCTTCGGACCCACAAGCGAGGCCCGAGAGTCAGCAGCGCCTTGGCTGTGCCAAGATAACCGACAATCTACCGGTAGGGCCAAGCTTTCAGCTCAAAATCAGCCACAAGCTCCAAGCTCTCGCGCTTGGACCGTAGGCCAGCAACAAGATCCTCGATCCACCAATAACCTGACTGCCATGTTCTGTGCAGATGAGATCGGCCGATGTGGCATCCGTTGCGACATGTGTGGCTACTGGCAGAGAAATAGGAAGCGATCCATCATCATCTGCTGGAAAAGTTGCGTGTTGCGCCCAACGCGCCGCTTCCAGATCTGCCCATGAGTTTCTCTGCTCTTGCGAGGAGTACGATGCTCTCTCGGCCGAGTTTGCGCTGACCAGTAGGCCCTCCCCTTGCCTTGGCCATTTTCTTGCGGACACGGTCTCTCTCTGCCAGCTTCTGTGCTCGTTCCTTGGCCGCTTCTTCTCTTGTGGCGCGCCGAGCCTCTCCCTCTTCCTTCTTCTTCTGAGCCAATTCCATTTCCTTCCCAAAAGGCATTGGGCGTGGGCGTCGTTGCCTGCGCTCTGGGCGCTGATTCGGCTCCTCACGTTCGGCTGATCCAAGCATCCTCAGTCGGTCAGGGTGTAGCTCGAGGTTGGGCTCTGGCTCCGCCTTGGCCGTCATGTCGCCCTGTCCGTCGGCTTCTTCCTCGCGTTCGTATACCGATTTGCGAGGCGTCAGGGCTTCCGCCTCACGAGCCTTGAGCCTCGCGTACTCTTTCTTAAGCTTGACCTTGTGAATGAGCTCCTTCTTGATTTTTTGCACTGGTTGCGGTCAGAACCGGCATACCGGCTACTCTGCTGCGCGTACACGACGTGCTGACCTTTGCGTTTGTGGGTTCCGTCGGGCAGATTGGCGGGTCCAATCGTAAACCCATTCTTGGCCCTCTTCGGCGAGGAACCGGCGTCATCGCCAGGGCGTCGCTTTGCAGCCATGCTGTGGGTGGTGAATGCTGTGGGCGGTGCCGCCATCTACTAGGTAACTAGGGGAGGTGCAAAGGGGAAGAACGCAGACGGAAAGCGCGAGCGGGGCCCAGGCTTGGCGCGAGCGGACCGTACAGACTGCGCTTTGCACATTGCCTGCCTAGTAGAGTCGATGTCTACATCGATCCACCGTGTGGCCACCGTCATGTGTCCTTCAAGTGCACGCCGTCGACGGTCACTTCACCCTTCGCTCCCCGTGGAAATGCAGCCGCGCCCACGGCAGTTTGTTCTCGTCGTGTGACGCTTTGCGGCGCCAAAGCGGCCAGAAGCGGCGTGGACTTGATCAGAAGTGATTAGAAACTCGGCCTTCGCCTTTGCCGCTGCTCCTATCGCGCCGTCTTTGCGACTCGGCCTCGACGGCCCCTCGTCCTGAACAACTCGCAGACGCCCGGCACAACCATGCGGCAGTGACTGGAGCCAGCGCAACGGCGAAAAACACTGGGGTCCCCCAAGGCTTCCGTCTCACGTTGACGATTCGCCGAGCCAAGCTGCTTCAACCCGGCGCCGCCACCGTTCTAAGCTGCCATCTCAGTGCTCCACGTTCGCCACTACCCGACACTCCTCCTTCAAGCGACATCTCTTGTCCTTATGCTATTGCAGGTACCCTTCTGGCGGAGACATGCCCGTAGTTCATGATTCCCATGGCAGCTCGTCAAGGCGGCCGTCGTCACGCCGGGTGTCATCCTTTGGCCTTGCACGAGTTGCTCTATCACCCCGTGCTTCCGATGGGCAGAACGTGCAGAGCTGGCATGTCGAGCCGGCGCCACCAACCGCTACGGCCGCCGAAAACCAGCCAGAGGCACCAGGCAACAGCACCAAACCCACCACACTCGACCGGCGGGGGTTGATAGATCGGCTCAAGAGAGCGAAAAGCCCGACATGGCTGCCGCCTTGTGGCGTAAGTAACGAACATGTCCATGGGTCGAACCCTCGTGTGCCAGCACACGAAGACAGTGACTCTGCTAATCGTGGTGCAGGACGACCCCCGACCATCTTCACGCGATCGCCCCCAGTCTCCACTGCTCCCCCCTGGCGATTCGAGAACAGCACCTATCACGCAATCCGAAACGCTGCAAGGCCCCGAAGCAGCTGGAACAACGATCGAGCGGCCAAGGTCAGCTCTGCACGCTGGAGATTTTAGCGCCCACAAGGAGGGTGGCGTGGCTGGCAGTAGGGTGTCACCACCAGGTCTTCTGGCAACCTCGCCCGTGGCCCCTTGGCACAAATCTTTTCCCGCAACTGCAAATTCCTCCACCAGGAAGGAGGCACCCATCCCGTTTCGTTACGCACCAAGCCATGAACCCCGTGCAGTCTCGCGAGCACGAGCAACGTCGCAGTCGTCGCCCAGCTCGTTCGAGTTCCTACCCCCAACAAGTCCGCTGGTGCATCAGGCAAACAATACCGACCTCGACTTTTCTTCCAGGCCGGCGTCAAGACAGAGCTCGAACAGCCCCGAGAGGAGCAATCGGCGGCATACTTTCTCACCCGCGTCTTTTCACGGCTACAGGTCGACTGAAATAGCTAGATCGGTGACCGGAACCCCGGCAGCCCGGCATCTGCGGCGCGGAAGCTCTATCCCATACCAGGCGCACCAGCCCCGGCGTTCATTGCGAATCAATCAAGTGCAATCACAGTCCAACTCATCGACGCCGTTCCCAGGACGTCGGCGACCATCCCTTTCCACCGACGTCTCTCCGCTCCAGCATGCCCCCATGGTGGGCTCATATGAGGAGTCTATATTACGCGGGCGCATGTCGACAATACCTTCACGGCCGCTCGACTTCGTCGCGAAGATTGGAGTGCTTGGTAGAGGAAACTGTAAATCGAGTTTGAAATGCCCACCGCACGTGACAATACCCTTCCCCGCCGTCTTCTACAGCTACAACACTGGTAACGGCAAAATGGCCGATAATGAACCTAGTCCATACGTAGGCCTCATAGATTTGGAACACTGTCTGCCGCAACCTACCCAGAATCCCGGCCCTGTCAAGCGAACGCGGCGGCACGCTGCACCCGACCCAAGGAAGGTGGACCTCGAATTCGGAGTACAGGTTGGCGAAGAACTGTCGGGCCAGGGCGTGAAGCAAGATGCCCGTCGAATGGAGAAGACGAAGCGTCGGTCAGCTTCGCCAAGAGCGCCACCTGGAGGCAGTTATCGTATACCGGGGCAAGGACAACTTCAGATTGTACTGAAGAACCCAAACAATACAGCTGTGAAGCTGTTCCTCGTTCCCTACGACATTTCCGACATGGAGCCTGGCCAGAAGACCTTCATTCGGCAGCGCAGTTATTCCGCTGGCCCCATCATTGACATGCCAACATCGTCGCGCAGAAATCTGGGCACCGATCGACCTGAAGCCGCGCTCAGTCACTCGGACGACCCCAACGACCGTCCTATCCTACGCTATCTCATACACCTGCACATCTGCTGTCCGGCAAAGGGCCGTTACTACCTGTACAAGAGTATTCGTGTAGTGTTTGCCAACCGAGTTCCTGATGGAAAAGAGAAGTTGCGGAACGAGATCCAGCTTGCTGAGCCCAGGTATAGCGTGTATAAGCCGACGCGCGATGCAAATCGATCTCAGACAGCGCTCGCTGTGGGGGGTCAGGTCACAACGGATAAGGCATTTCGTCGTCGAAGTGCAGGATGGCCGCTCTCGCACTCACAGCAGGGGTATGACCGGAGGAGCGGCCTGCAACCATCCCAGCCTTTGCCGCCGGATTCTCCATTATGTCCGATCAACGTGTCTGCTTCGATGGATTTTGGATCGGCCATGCCAGACATTCACCCCATTCCTTTCAGTCTTTCCCGGCTGGCAGCGATAGAGTCACGACCTGTCTCGCGCGAGCGAATGGACCTCGACGCACATGGTCCAACCCGAACATCAACGGGATCGCCGGGAAGCCCCCTTGGCCAGTTGGACGGCGGGTTCGAGAAGCTCAGTAAAGGTGATGTCGGGTACGGCGGGAACGCGTTTTCCCCCGCGAGCAGCCCTGCTACGCCGCTCAGTACAGGTCTTTTATCTCGGCGGCTGCGGGGACTCGATGTTCAGCATGAAGCGGAGAGGGAGGAGTCGTGAGCAAGCAAGCGTGTACGGACGGACTGCTGCTCCCTCTTTTCTCGCGCCAGGGGCTCCCTGTTCCCCATACCTATATAAATATAGATAAGGGGGGTTTCGGCGGCCCCCATAAACCCGCCGCGCATGGGATAGCATACATGCTTGACCGTGGCTACTTGATCGCTCTTCCATCACACGATGGTGCTGATGGCCATGCCCATGGTCGCGTGTGCATGGACGAGGCCACGGCTATGGCTGACATAAGCCACAACGTCATGGGCGCCAGCCTCGCCGACTAGCCGGGCAACGATTCTGCGCCGCCAGGCAGAATACGCCGGGCGAAGAAGATGGCGACGGCACTCGACCCTCCTCCGTCTTTGCCTCTGCTGCGTTGCTTGTGTTTGCTTGTGTTTGCGTGGTGGTGCGGGGGAGGAGCATGGCCAGGCGATGACCCGACCAGGCCGGCGAGACTGCGCTGCACGCTGCACCCTGCGCGGCACGGGACCTGCCGACTCCTTCACCACTCGACTCGGTGCTTGGCAGCTTGCGACGCCTTTGCCCTCAGGCAGCCAGTGCGACCCGCACGCACGCACGCACGCACGCACCATTGTCACTCGCTTGTTGCACACGGAAAAAGACGTCTTTCGACCCGGCCGCCGTCACTCGCTACCCCGTCCTGTGTCGGTGTACAGCACAGTCTAGTCGGCGCTCGCCCAGGCTCGACCAATCACACGCCACGACCGCGCAGGACGCCACGGCCGGGACGACCGCCCTCACGGCAGACACGACTGCGCGACGAAACGGCACGAGGAAGGTGCCGTGCCACGAGCAGTCCGTCGGGGAGGCAGGACACGCGCCCTTCTCCACGGCCAAGCACGGACAAGCACGGCCAAGCACGGACAAGCACGGCGACGACGACGACGACGACGACGACGACAATAACGACGACGGCACTGGCATGGCCCACATACCCGCCCGTGCCCATGCCCACATGGAGGGCAACAAGAGCGCACACGCACCGCACCTCATGGCCGCGCCGCGCGACAGCACGCTGCAGCCGCGGATGCGCAGTCCGTGGGCCTGCTCGCTGTCGGCGCTCCTGGCGACGCTGACCGGGTTCGCGGTGCTGCTCCTCATGGCACATGCCTTCTTGACCCGGCAGCTCGATGTCAAGGGCTGCAACATGGCCTACATGCGCCCCAACTACCACCGATACGCCCACTTCGACTCGGAGCACACGCGCTTTGCCACCAAGTACTCGCTGTATCGCTACTACGAGGGGGGCGTCGACGACGACGCCAGGGTCCGAGGCGTGCCCGTCCTCTTCATCCCTGGCAATGCCGGCAGCTACAAGCAGGTGCGCTCGCTCGCCTCTGAAGCCGCATACCACTACCACAACACGCTCAAGCACGACGCCGGCGCCAGTGGAGCAGGCAAGCGGCCTCTCGACTTTTTCTCCGCCGACTTCAACGAGGATATCACTGCATTCCATGGGCAGACTCTGCTTGACCAGGCCGAATATCTCAACGATGCCATTACCTACATCTTATCGCTATACCACAGCCCAGGCCAGACGGCGCGCGACTCCAATCTGCCGGATCCCACTTCGGTCATCATAGTCGGCCATTCCATGGGCGGCATTGTCGCGCGCACCATGCTCACCATGCCCAACTACCAGGCCAACTCGATCAACACCATCATCACCCTGGCCGCCCCGCACGCACGGCCTCCTGTTTCTTTTGACGGCGCAATCGTCCGCACGTACAAGGGCGTCAACGACTACTGGCGCCATGCCTACTCGCAGAAATGGGCCATCGACAACCCCCTCTGGCACGTGACCCTCATCTCCATCGCAGGAGGCGGCCTGGACACCATAGTTTCCTCCGACTATGCAAGCATCGAGTCAATCGTGCCCGAGACGCATGGCTTCACCGTCTTCACTTCGTCCATGCCGAATGTGTGGACAGGCATGGATCACTTGGCCATCATCTGGTGCGACCAGAACCGGAAGAGCGTCGTGCGCGCGCTGTACGATGTCATTGATGTTTCACGCGCAACGCAAACCGTCCCCCGCGCCCAACGTATGCGTGGTTTCAAAAAATGGTTTCTAACCGGATTGGAACACGTTGCCGAGAAGAACTTACCACAGACCGAAGCCAAGACCCTGGTTACACTGGAAAAGAACAGCGCTATCGTTTCACCAGGCGAGAAGCTCGTTTTGCGCAACCTGGGGCGATCGCAGCAGAGGCCGCACGCCTTCCTTCTGCCGGTGCCACCGCCGGCCACTCAGGGAAGAATGTTCACGCTGTTGTCCAACGAAAAACTCGATTTCCCTGGCGAAAATGGCATGCTCGAGGTGCTCTTCTGCAGTGTGTTTCCCTCGCAACCAGGACAGTCGACCATCCTGTTCTCCATGAACATGGACTTCTCGGGGGACAGCACGGGCGCGACACGGCTGGCCTGTAAGAACGCGGCGTCGGACGTCATCACGCTTCCTGCCTCGACGCGTGACTCCACGCAACCATTTCGACAGAAATCGCCTCCCTTCTCCTACCTCCAGTACGATCTTGAGAGTCTATCGGAACATCAGTTTGTTGCTGTAGTTGACAAGGCGGGTGAAGGAAGCTCAGGATGGGTTATTGCCGAGTTTAGCACCGCTGCCGAGTCTCAGGTCAGAATCGACATGGGTTTGAAGCATCTCCTGGCGACTGGATTGACACTACGGCTTCCGGAAGGCCGCCCTCAAATGACCGATATCCACGTGCCGGCATTGAATTCTGGTCTTTTGACCTATCACCTTCACATTACCAAGCAGTCATGTGACAGAGGGGAGCTCTTTGCGCCTCTTGTACGGCAATACATTGCGAATGTCCACGAAAGTAAGTTCTTTGTCAATGTCAAAGACGCGGATATCAACCTGCATGGTGTGTCGCCGTACATGCCTCCCTCGCTACATGCACAAGACCCAAACCATGGCCTTTCGCTCCAAATCTGGTCGGACCCTACGTGTGATGGCCGTGTGGAGGTCACCCTACGATTGGACATGCTGGGAAGTCTAGGGAAGCTTTGGATGCGGTATCGCATCGTCTTCGCGGCATTTCCCCTGCTCATTGTCGCCCTGGTACTTCGCCAGCAGTTCCGAGCGTACGATGAGACGGGCGTCTTCATAAGCTTTGCGCAGGGATTGAACGAGTGCATTGAAACATCGCTCCCCCTCGCTCTGCTTGCACTTACCTTGATGTCGGTTTTCCTGGCGGGTGCGCGCCAGCAGTCAAAGGCTTGGTCGCGCGGAGGTGCTGTCAATGCAACCGCTCTCTTCGGCGATAGCAACCATGAACTCCTGCTCGGTTCCGACGACACGTTCTTCTGGTTTCTAGTCCCGCTCTTTGGCCTCATGTGTACTGGGATATGCGTCGCTATCAACCATGCCGTGCTTGTGTTGGAACTCCTCTTCTCAACCATCTACTCCTTGGTCAGATCGTCAGCGCTCCGAAAGGACGAGGCCAATCGAACCCCCTCCGTCTTTGCCGTCACCTCAAATCGACAAAGAATACTCACGACCTGTGTCCTTCTATCCCTTGTGTCAACGGTGATACCATATCACTTTGCCTATGTAGTCCTCTGCTTCGTTCAGCTCGCAACCTCGGTGCGCGCCTTCCGGCTAGCCAAGGAATCCCAACTCGACACCAATTACAACTTCTACAACTACGCCCACTCCATCCTCATCCTCATGCTATGGATCTTGCCGATCAACCTTCCCGTTCTCGTCGTCTGGATCCGCAATTTGGCCGTTCACTGGCTGACTCCTTTCTCCTCCCACCACAACATCCTGTCCATTATGCCTTTTATCCTACTCGTCGAGACCCTTAGCACCGGCCGCATGGTACCGCGTGTACAACCCGGCTTCTCGCTCTTCACCAATGTCTTCCTCTTCTCCATTGGCGCCTACGCCGCCGTCTATGGCGTCACGTATGCCTATGTTTTGCACCACCTCGCTAATATTCTCTCGGCGTGGCTCGTCGCCATCCACTTCCACCCCTCGATTCCAGCGCCCGAGCCGTCGAAGATCATACCTCGGGATTCCGAAAGTAGTGGTTGCAGTACTAGTAGAATGAAAAAGCGGCCTTGAACCCCCCCCCCTTTTTTTATTCGAGGGAGAGGGGAGGGTTCTTCTCTCCTTTTTCCCCCCTTCTCATCCCGTGCACCGTGCATTGGAGGTTTTTTTTTCTTCGCACTGTCTTTCATGTGGTTCACCTTTTTTTTTTTCCCTTCTTCTATCTATTTTGCATTCGATATCCACGAGTCGAGCGCGGCGTACTAGACGTCTTGTTTTCTCTTCCTTTCTTCTTTGTACCCCCCAATGCTGTGGCGGCGTACTTGTACATAGAACCACGCCCTTGCCAACCTTTGTCCCAAGGAGGGTTGGTTTCGCTGTGCACCTTTTTCTAGCAGCAGCAGCAGCAGCAGCAGCAGCAGCAGCATCGTCGTGGTAGGTGGGGTCGGTGGGTCAAGCGCGCTGCTTTCTTCCCACCCCCTCCCCTCCCTTCTGAAGTTGGATTCTGGTGCGCGGCGACATGCGCCTTGTCCTTTTTTTTGGTTCGTTTTTGCATTAGACATTGGCGTTTTTTTTTCCTCTTTTTCTTTTTCATCGGTCTGGGCTATACATATCCCTGCTTATGAGGATTCTGAGACGGAGAGTGGAAATTGTGTGGGATGGCACCTCGTGAGGATTAGGGGGAGAATGAATGGGAGACAAGGACGGGTGGGGGTGATGTGGTGGCAGACTCATCAAGAGAGAGAGAGTGTGTGTGTGTGTTGGGGAAGATGCTAGTGGTAGTGTCTAATTCCAAGCTTTCCTTCGGGAAGAAGGAAAGATGCAATATCATGCGAAGAGAAATCCCATTTGCTATGGAGTAGGTGTGTGCGCCTTTTGTCCTATACACGAGACTTTATGTCGTGCGTTGTGGTTCCCCCCCCCCCCCCCCCCCCCCCCCCCCCTCCCCCCTCTCCCCCCATCCCCCCCCCCCCACCCCCCCCCCCCCCCCCCCCCCTCCCTCCCCATCACCTCCACACCACCTTCTCGCCTCT
>Ga0182210_1000216_pt1 | contig 13148 bp, 6 predicted proteins | sample G5R1MG_19_FD_129670 | JGI IMG/M metagenome (GOLD analysis project Ga0182210, IMG submission 129670) | Switchgrass phyllosphere microbial communities from Michigan, USA - G5R1_MAIN_03OCT2016_LD1 MG | ecosystem: Host-associated > Plants > Phyllosphere > Phylloplane/Leaf | place: USA: Michigan... | reverse complement strand
GCTTATGTTTAGCATTGGTCAGGGAATGGCTGATGCAAGCATTCCACGACCCGTAGGCGGCGTAAGGAGAAGTATCCAAAGCAAATCCATTGTCATCAAGGTAGAGCGACAGACGTTTCCATTAAATTTTGCCCAATACAGATCATGTGAATGATAACCTCATTCACACATGTAAGAAAAAAGTATCTCATCAGCATGCCATGACGCTTTTGTTCATTTCATCGATCATACCGCGAACAGCGTCTCCTAGCTCTTTGACCATGTCCTTGTGGCGCGGGAGAGTGTGTCCCTTACCGTGGTCAAATATGGAAGCTGTATCCGGGTTGCACACGTTGTAGAGCGCGATGTTTCCATGAAGATATGGGTCTAATGAGCCGACTGGGTAGTATTGTTAGTTCAGGTCTCTAATGATGAAGGACAAGATCTTACTGATATGACAAGTGAAGACATCAATCGTCAGATCACTCTCATCCGCAAGGACAAGCCCATCAAGGGTAGGCTTCATCGGCGGCCAGCCACCAAAAAACAATGCACACTTGAACATGGGACGCCTTCCCTCGTTGACTTTACGAACCTGCTCGTGAAGCAAGAGAGTACCCGCTATCGTGGCGCCTTCTGAGTAACCGAGAATCCCATCAAATGGACCCTCCCGTTCCATGATTTCATAGAGATATTCCAAGGTTCTTTTGGCGCTGGCATCTGTCTTGGCTACTCCGTAGGTCATAAGCTCTCGCATCGTCATCTCGGGTGTTTCGAGCTGCGGAAAATCTCGAATGCGTTCGATGACATCGGTCGTGTCGGCATCAGCTTCTGAAGGGACAATGAACCGATAGTAAGGAGCTCCACCAAAGAAGTCTTCGTATCCAGGTGGTGGGACTACCTCGTAAGGCCCCTGAATGAAATGGAACTCAACTGCTCCATCAGACTCAAGCTCTTTGATCAATGGAGCCAGCTGGACTTTGAATTTCTACCTGTCGTTAGTAGTAGACACCCTGCGATTATTACTGATACCTATACCTCAATGCTTCCATACGCCCCAGGCAAACACAAAAACCTCATTGCGGCTAGTAGTAAAACTCGTGTACCGACTATCACTACGCAATTACTCGTCAAGTGTCAATGATAACCGACTACCATCGGCAGGTAAAAAGATCAAACAGCGGATGCAAATACGAGGTTCGTCTGACACGATAGCCTTATCTGTTGGCAATGTAGCTTTACTGCTACTAAGCCTCGACGTTGGGTACGTTGTTAGTGAGGAATGCAGATGGGCAATGGACCAGGGGGTAGGAGTTGCTGTCTTCTAACCGAACAAATCCGGGATCAGCGCAAAGACGATTTGTGAACAACAGAATGTGCTTTGCAAAAAGCGATCTGCCAGAATCTCGAAATTTACTTTAATTGAACATTAGTTTAGAAGGGAAAATGCTAACGCACCAACGCACCCCCTGACACGTAGTAATGTATCACCTGCTGCGGAGGAGACACCAACTGTTACACGAGATCAACCCATTCATTCGACGGCACCTCTTCCGCGGAATGCCAACCTCTACCTAGGTACTATCATCTAGCTAAAACAATAGATGGATCAGAAGAAGTACGGGGCCGCGCGCGTTGTGTGACCTCCCATCTTGTGCCACATGGTTGACAGGACCAATACAACATTCTTCACTTGCCTCAGGATTCCCATAACCCGCTTCTTGCTATTCGCGCAATCCATTATCAGCGGTTCCTGGTGAGTTCACTCGTGCGGATTCCCTGCCTGGTCTCAAAGTAGTCTTTTGTGATGCAGCGATATGTCACCCCCTGGACAAGGCACTTCGTACGTACACCTACACCAATCTCTGGGATAGCGCCACGCATTAAGTCACTGTTATCTTTTGTTGAATAGGAAAAACACGTCACGAAGCCAGTTTTGGACATCTCTTCAGTGACTCGGAGCCTTGGAATGACGAGAGCGGAATTCTTGTCAGGTAATTGGGTCTCGTTTGGCTCCCTTCCTGCAGGCCGTTGAATCGTTGAAGATACATCGAGATTGGCGTTTTGGGTCGATAATTCTTACCTGGACATTGCCCAGAGTATATACGCTTGCAGTGAGCTGCTCTCGTATGGGCTGTTGTGTCTTCACCGCTGAACGACTCCCTCGTTCCTGTTGCCGAAATGGCACCTCATGCTTTGACGCCTACGACAGAAGAAGATTATAGCTTTCGCAGCGCACCAACTGCCTCACCACCTGACACGAGATTGGAGGATTCAACCGTGGGTCCCGCCACCAACGACCCGCCGAATGGTACACAGGATGGCACCGTCACCCCCCAAGTTACTGCCTCATATGAAGATGCCTATGTCAAAGGATATACAGAGGGCTATACTGAGGGCTACGCAACATCACACATAGCACTCAAGCACCAACCTATCGCCATTGTGGGCATGTCCTGTCGCTTTCCAGGAAATGTCAGTACCCCCGATGAATTCTGGGAACTCCTCGCGCGGTGCCGCACTGGATTTTCGCCCATTCCAGCATCCCGCTTCTCCGACAAACGCTTTTTCCACCCCAATCCCGGAAAAAGCGGCACCACGAATGCGCGCGGGGGAAACTTTCTCACGCAGGACCTGACCGCCTTCGATGCCCCATTCTTCGGCTTCACCCAACAAGAAGCAATCAGCCTGGACCCCCAACAGCGTCTTCTCCTGGAGTGCACTTTTGAGGCGCTTGAGGGTGCGGGTATTCCCATGCATCAAGTTGTCGGCAAAGATGTGGGCGTGTTTGTAGGAGGCACATTTTCAGAGTACGAAGCCGACTTGTTTCGAGATTCGGAGACGATTCCTATGCACCAGGCCACAGGTACGTACAGCTTCTCGCTTGAACTTGGCACTTCTGCTAAAGACTCTCAGGATGTGCCATGGCCATGCAATCCAACCGGATCTCACACTTTTTTGATTTTCGAGGACCCAGTTTCACTGTGGACACAGCATGTTCTTCGAGCCTGGTGGCAATACACAATGCCTGTCAAAGTCTTCGAAGCGGTGAATCGAGCATGGCGATCGCTGCCGGTGTCCATCTGAATATGCTACCAGAATTTTGGATATCCTACTCCATGTCCCGCTTATTTGGAGAAGCAGGTAGATCGTTTGCATTTGACCAACGAGGTACAGGCTACGGTCGCGGCGAAGGATGCGGCATGGTTCTCTTGAAGCCACTCGACCAGGCCATCAAGGATAACGATCCTATCCGCGCTATCATCAGTGCCAGTGGCATTAATCAAGACGGAAGAACACCCGGTATTACTATGCCTAACGGACTTGCGCAAGAAGAACTCGTGCGGCGGGTTTATAAGGACGCCAACATGGATCCCAAAGACACTGGCTACGTGGAGGCCCACGGGACGGGTACACGTGTCGGTGACCCTATTGAAGTATCTGCGTTGCAAAAAATATTCGGTGAGGGTCGCACTAAAAGAAACCCGCTGTATATTGGCTCGGTCAAGTCCAACATTGGTCACTTGGAGGCCGCCGCGGGCATCGCTGGTGTAATCAAAACCGCACTCATGCTGGAGCGCGGCTTCATTCTTCCTAACTACGACTTCCGGCAACCGAACCAAAAGATCCCGTTTGATGAGTGGGGTATCAAAATCCCCGTCCGACAACAGCCATGGCCATTCGGCAAGCGGTGGGCCAGCGTCAACGGCTTTGGCTTCGGCGGCACAAACGGCCACGTTGTCATGACACGAGGCCCGCTGGAGCGCAAAACCATGAAGGAAGAGATCGAAACCCACGTCTCGGAACGCCTGTTTTTGATATCAGGAAACGACAAAGCCAGCACCGAGGCTGTCATGCAGAATCTCGGCGTCTATCTCGAGCGTCGGCCAGAGGTTTTCCAACACGATCTCATGAGCAATCTTGCCTACACGCTTGGTGAGAGACGATCGCTGCATCCCTGGCGCGTGGCAATAGCCGCATCTGCGTCTGCAGACCTTGTTCAGACGCTGTTCAGTGGCAAGGCGATACCGGCGCGTCAAGAACTGGAGGAATTCCGTGCTGGCTGGGTCTTCACGGGCCAGGGCGCGCAGTGGTGGGCCATGGGCCGTGAGCTGTATCAGCAGTACCCGGTCTACTCGTTGGCTCTCGAGAGAGCGGATGCGCATCTTTGTGACATTGGCGCCGACTTTTCTCTCCTGGAGGAGCTGCAGCAGGACGAGGCCAGTTCGCAGATCAACGCAGCGCACATATCGCAACCGGCGTGTACGGCAGTGCAGCTTGCCCTCGTAGAGCTGCTACGGGCCTGGGGCTGCCAACCCTCAGCCGTTGCCGGCCATTCTTCAGGCGAGATAGCGGCCGCCTATGCTGCAGGGCTCATCACATTCAACGACGCCGTGACCATTGCATACCATCGCGGACGCCTCATTCCCGAACTCAAGAAACGCTTCCCACGGCTCCAAGGCTCCATGATGGCGGTCGGAGCCGGCCAGAGTGCCGTTGCTCCCATCATTGATCAGATCCCGTCGGCACTGGGCCAGGCCCGGATCGCATGCATCAACAGTCCCTCGAGCATCACGGTGTCTGGTGATGTCGAAGCCGTCGCATGCCTCCAGGAACTCATCGAGGAGCAGCATCCCGGGATGTTCACGAGAAAACTGCAAGTCGACACCGCCTACCATTCACACCACATGAACCATTTGGCCAAGGACTATACCGAATCTTTACTTCCTCTAGAGAGGCCCAAACCGTCGACGGTCCGATTCCATTCTTCTTTACTAGGCCGTCTCGCACAAAGCAGCGAGCTGGATGCATCGTACTGGGTGCAAAATCTCGTCTGCGCAGTCCGGTTCGACGAGGCAATGCAAAGCATGTGCGAGCCTGTCGGTGACCTCAAGAGTGGCGTCAATTTCCTGGTAGAACTTGGGCCTCATGGTGCGTTGCAGGGCCCAATCAAGCAGATTCTCAAGCACGTCGGTAGTGCAGCGTCAAACATTGCACACTCATCCGTACTATCCAGGAACAAAAATGCGGTCAAGACGGCGCTCGAGCTGGCTGGCAAACTCTTCGTCAAAGGAGCTCAGCTCAACATGGCTGCTGTCAATTCGCCAAGGCCGGTCGACAGACCCCCACAGGTGTTGACTGATCTGCCGCGTTACTCCTGGAACCATGCCTCCACATTCCATCACGAGTCCCGCTTCATGAAGGTTCAAAAGTTCCACGATGCTCCCCGAAACGATCTCATTGGAGTCTTGGCGTCGTATTCAAACGACTTTGAGCCCGAGTGGAGGAACGTCGTGCGTCTGGATGATATCCCATGGCTCCGACACCACGAGATCCAAGGCGTCACAATGCTACCCATTTCTGGATTCGTTGTCATGGCGCTCGAGGCCGTCATGCAAAGGGCCCAGACCAAGGAAGTGCCCTATGACAAGCTAGAGGTGACCAAGCTGGATGTACAAAACGCAGTCATGTTGACAGAAGACGACTTGGAGATGACAACGACCTTGCGGCCAAGCGCGGGTGGCCCGGAACATTTATTCATGCACGACTTCATCGTACGATCGTGGTCCAAGACCAAAGGCTGGACCCAGCACTGTACCGGCTACGTCTCCGCCACATGCACCGTCGTAAACGAAGTCGACGGCGTGCGCTCGCAGCGCATGAATGAGCAAAAAATGCAATCCAAGAGCATTGCCGTGACCAATGCAGCTACCGTGCCCCTCCCACCCAAAGACTTGTATACACAACTCTCCGAGCTTGGCGTCTCCTACGGCCCGACGTTCCAAGGCCTGCAGGAATGCCATGCTTCGTCGCGCTCCTCGGCCGCTTGTATTGCCATGGCTGCTACCGCGGCAGAAATGCCCCATGGCGAAGAGACAAAGTACATGTTGCACCCCACTCTTCTGGAAAACCTTGTCTCTATGTACTGGCCAATCCTCGCAGCAGAGGGACCACTTTCGGCAATCCATCTTCCGTCTTCCTTAGGCAAGGTCACGGTGTCGACGACCTGCGAGCAGCTCAAGGGCCAAGGCTGCAGCCTTCAAGCATTCTGTGAGCCATCTGTTCCCATGTCAGCCGATCAGCCGAAAAAAATGTCCATGTTCGCCATCGATGCCGAGGGTCGAGCGGTGGTGACGGTGGAAGATCTCGTGATCACACCGGTGCCGGGAGCGGCCTCTGCTCTCGAAGCGGAGGGTGCCCGTGAGCTCTGCTATAAACTAGACTGGGAGGTTTTGCCCTATCCAGTTGCCATTGAAGCACCTGACGGTCGGCCATCGACTGACGGCGAGGTGGTCATCATCCACGATGTAAGCGAGTCGCAAGAGGCTCTAGCCGTCGCACTTTCAGACCACATCACGGAGTCGTTGGGTGGCCATTCAACCACAAGCACTCTCCTGTCAGTTGCCGATTCGGCCAAGAACAAACTGTGCATCTTCCTCATGGAACTCGAACGGCCCGTCTTGGCCAATCTCAACGTGGAAGAGTTCGAAGCACTGAAACGCCTTACAACTAGCGCCCAGGGACTTTTGTGGGTGACGCGAGAGGCCTACATAGACTCTAAGAATCCCCATGCAAACATGGTGTCTGGGTTCAGTCGGACGTTGCGTTCAGAGGGTACGCTTACGCAGTTTGTCACGCTGGACCTCGACAGGCAGGATGAGCCAGGGCATAGCAAGACTGTGCGGTCAATTATGAATGTTTTTGCTATGACCCTCCGGACCGGCAGCAGCACGAAAGAAACCGAGTTCATGGAGCGCGAGGGCAAGTTGTTGACGCCACGCATCATTAACGATGCCGACTTGAACCAATTTGTGCACGAGCAGCTTCATCCTGCCGAGCTGGAGCCAGCAGACTTTTCAAACTTGAACAGGCCACTGCAAGGTGTCATCTCATCGTCCAACGGAACCACCACCGTCTCGTTTGAAGACGCGCCGGGGCGTCAGACTCCTCTTGCTGACGACAGTGTAGCAATCCAAGTCAAGGCCATCGGCATTAGCTCGCGAGACAAAGTGGACAATTCGGCCTTTGGGCTAGAATGCAGTGGCGTGGTGACTGCGATTGGCTCCCGCGTCGTCTCTCTGAAGACGGGAGATCGCGTCGCGGCAATCACACCGCTGGGGTCGCTCTCGACCATTACACGCGCGCAATCCCGCTTCGTGTTTAGGATCCCTCACCATATTTCTTTTGAGGAAGCCGCAACGATTCCTATTGCGTACTGTACTGCGATGTATGCATTGAATGATCAAACCAAGCTAGGCGAGGGTGAAACTGTCTTGATACATGATGCCGCCAGTGCAATTGGCCAAGCTGCTCTGCGAATTGCACAAATGGTGGGAGCAGAAGCATGGACTACGGTGAATAACGCAGCAGGAAAGGATCTCCTGATGCAAGAATACGGTGTGCCAGAAGACCGAGTGTGGTCCATCCGTGGCGATGCCCTAGCAGAGCGCATGATGGATGCAACAAGTGGGTGTGGTGTCGACGTTGTCTTCAACAGCAATGGGGGCCACTCTGAACTTGAGAAGATTTGGCAGTGCATCGCCAACTTTGGCCGTGTTGTCACGGTTGGTACGGGATGCCACGCGCTTGGGCATCTGCCGCTCGAGAAGACGCTGTCGCTACATTCCGTAGATGTGGCTGCGCTTTCCATGCATCGCCCACAGCTTCTTCAGAACACACTGGCGGATGTGGGGAGACTGCTTCGATACGGCAAGGCCCGACCTGTCCAGCTCTCCAAAACGTACGGCGTGACCGAGTTGACAGCAGCTTTGCAAGACATTCGGCGAGAGGATGCGGGGGCGGCCGTGGTGGTTCCTCGTGACGATGAGCTAGTCCTGGTACGCAAATTATGGCAGTGTAAGGATGGATACTAACTTGACGTAGGCTCCGCGTGTTGATCAGGACCATAAATTACTCCCACCCAACGCTACCTATGTGCTTATTGGGGGGACTGGTGGACTTGGACGTAGTATGGCGAAATGGCTGGCCGGAAAGGGCGCAAAGCACATTGTGCTACTCTCCAGGAGTGGTGTCCTCAACGGCAAGGCAAAGGAAGAAATCGATGGCCTCAACAAGGCTGGCACCCAGGTCGTGGTCCGCTGCTGCGATGTGGCAAACCGGGCTGATGTCGACGAGCTGGTGATGACTGGTTTGCATGGTCTGCCTCCGGTGCGCGGTATCGTTCATGGCGCTATGGTTCTTCATGTTGGTACCCACATGCCGTATCGCTATTGATATCCTACTAACGACGCGTGAACAGGATGTGTTGTTTGAGAAGATGGTATATCACCAGTACTCGTCGGTTGTAGAAGCCAAAGTCCAGGGCGCTTGGAACATTCACCATGCATTTGCTGGCACTGCGCTCGACTTCTTCGTGCTCATATCGTCGGCTGCTGGCGCGGTGGGAAATCGCGGCCAAGCTGCCTACGCAGCCGCCAATACGTTTCTCAACGGATTCGCGCAGTACCTTGTCGGGCAGGGGGTTCCGGCAACTTCGCTTGATTTGACAGCCGTCTCCGACGCAGGCTATCTGGCTGCCGACGCCGCCAAAGCAGCCGAGGTGGCCAGGAATCTTGGGAGCGACGCCATGTGCGAAGCCGAGGTGCTGGCTTTGCTACAGGCTGCAATTCAAGGGAGGCTGGCAAGTTGCAAGGGCCATGCTATTGTCGGCATGCGCATTACGCCCACCATGCAGCCATTCTGGACGCACGATGCCAAGTTTGTGCATCTGCTAGCAGCCGCCGAGGCCGCAGCGGCGGCCTCGGCGACGACTGCGACCAAGTCGTGGAGCGCCATGTTTAAGGCTGCAGGGTGTCGCGCGGATGCTGCACAGGTCGTGTCGGATGCGCTCGTGGAGAAGATTGCCGAAGTGGTGGCCATGGAGCCCGAAGCGCTCGACCCAGGACGAGCGCTCAGCCACTATCCTCTGGACTCGTTGACGGCGATAGAGGTGCGCAACTTTATTGCGAGGATGTTCGAGGCCAACATGCAGGTGCTGGAGCTGCTGGCCAGTGGGAGCATTGACAGCCTTGCGCAGATTGTATGTGGCAAGAGCAAGGCGCTGGATCACTTACAGTAACGGGTTGGTTTACTTTGCTAGGTAGTGTTTAATGAGGCCGTTATGACGAGGAGAGATAAGCAATGCTGCAGCAGTTGGAGGTTGGTGAGTGAACGCTGCCCATGAAGTTGCCTAGAAGTCGCTCGCAGCTCGCTGATCCCACCGGGACGATGCCGCCTGCGCTAAGCCAAGACGGGAATAGCGGGCCGCATGCTGATAGTTCCCTATATCGTAAATTCCATACATGCTGGCTACGTACGTGGGGCGCCAGGCTAGTCTGTGATGGGTTAGTGCAGACCCTGGGAATAGAGCGGTGACGAACTGCTTCATGGCCCAGAGTCCCCAGTCAACCCACAATACCACAAACCGGCTCTGCCTCCTCCCATTGCACGGTCCCATGTCTCTCCTCTCCGGTAGGCTTTGCTCTCCTCCGGCTGCCCTTCTGCGCAGAGCAGGCACGCTAAAGCGCATGCAGAGGCCGTCTGGGCAGCCGCCCCCAGTACCTCGCGCGGCCAGCCCACGATCCTCTCGGCCGACCCCAAGGGCGAACGCATAGCCTACGCGGTAGGTTCCCTTTCTGCGATCTGTCCCTCCGTCCCTATCACAGCCTTCCCTGCTAAGCCTTGCCCTGTACGCAGTCGGGCAAGTCGATCTTCGTCCGCTCCATCGACGACCCCGCCGTCAGCCGCCAGTACACACAGCACACAGCCCAGACCACCGTCGCCCGCTTCGCCCCCTCGGGCTTCTACATTGCCAGCGGCGATGTGGCAGGTACGGTGCGCGTGTGGGACTGCGCGGGCGAGGGCGCCACCAAGGGCGAGTACCACATCATCGCTGGCCGCATCAACGATGTGGCCTGGGATGGCGATTCGCAGCGCCTAATCGCCGTCGGCGACGGCAAAGAACGCTTTGGCCACTGCATCACTGCCGACAGTGGCAACAGCGTCGGCGAGATCTCAGGCCACTCATCGCAGATCAACTGCGTCGCCATACGCCAGCAGCGCCCCCTGCGCGCCGTCACGGGCTCCGACGATACCAGCCTTGTTTTCTACCACGGCGCCCCCTTTAAATTCAACACCAGTCTGCGCGGCCAGCATCAGCGCTTCGTCCTGGGCACCGCCTTTGCCCCTGACGGCTCCGTCTTCGCCAGTGTCGGCGCTGACAAGCGCATCTGGCTGTACGACGGCAAAACTGGCGAGCCTAAGGCGCAGATTGGCGAGGGAGTACACACGGGAAGCATCTTTGGCATCAGCTGGGCCAGCGACTCGAAGCGCTTCGTGACCGCCAGCGCCGACCAGACGGTGCGCATCTGGGATGTCGAGGCCACCAAGGCTGTGCAGACGTGGAGAATGGGCGACGAGGGCATTGTGAGTGTCCCAGACCAACAGGTGGGCGTCGTCTGGCCATCGGCACGCAGTGATGGCCTGGTTATCAGCGTCGACCTTGACGGAAACCTCAACTACCTTGTCGACGGCAGCCCACGGCCAACGCGCGTCGTTCACGGTCACCAGAAGAACATCACGGCAGCTTGCATTGCAGGGTCGACCCTAGCTACTGGAAGCTACGAGGGGCGTGTCCTTGCTTGGGATCTCTCCGCAGGGCTCGCAGACCGGGTGCAAGGCGCCTCCCACTCCAACTACGTTGCCGGCCTCACCACGTCCGCCAGCAAGAACGCAGCAGAGCTATATAGTGTCGGCTGGGACGACACGCTCCGATCTATCTCGGTACCGGATAAAATCTTTACAGGCGAAGCCAGCCAGCTCACGTCCCAGCCTATAGGCATCACCGTCTCTGGAGGCACTGTCCTTGTAGTATCCTCCGACTCCGTAGCCGTTTACATCAACGATTCCCTCGTAGGCTCCGTGCCCCTCAAGTACACCCCCACCTCTATTGCAGCGCATGACTCCACTGTGGCCATCGGTGGGGGTGATAAACTTGTGCACATCTACACTCTCTCCGGTGCATCGCTCACAGAGACCGAGACAGTCCTCCGGCGCGCAACCTCGCCCATCTCAGCACTCGCCTTTTCCTCCTCGGGCCAACGCCTCGCTGTTGGCGCCAGCAACGGCAAAATCTACGCATACGAGGCTTTTGGGGAGTGGAAGCTCGTTACAGACCGGTGGAGTGCACATACCGCGCGCATCACCTGCCTCGCCTGGGATGACGCCGAAAAGCACGCCGCGAGTGGGAGCCTGGATACCAACGTCATGGTGTGGAGCACTGAAGACCCGACAAAGCGCATCAAGGCGCTCAATGCGCATAAAGATGGTGTTACGGGTGTTGCGTGGGTTCAGGCGGGCAAGGTGGTGTCAGCGGGCGGCGATGCGAGTGTCAAGGTGTGGACGGTCAAGAAGTAAGGGATTGCATGATCGCATCCATCCGGGGCTGTGCATGCGGCAGCAACCACGTTGCCGTTTGCTACATAAACCCCGATTCATTGTACAATGGGAATGAACCGTTGAGCAAGCGAATCCCATCCTACTAGATGGTACCACGTTAGTGTCACAAGAAACAAAAAAGTCGACGGTCTTTCTCAGGATAGAGTGGGCGAATCTTGCTTGGGAACGCAACTCTACTATATGTCTTCTGTCATAAAATTCATGTCCTCATTACTAACAAGGGGGTTTCGTGAGGAAGGCCAAAAACTAAAGAAAAGATCTACAAACTACGACCACGTCTCTATAGTGGAAAATGGTGGGTACGGTAATCTGGCACGCCCTGATCTCTTGGCCCAACGCCCCCCACCAGCAACACTGCTCCCCGTCGTACTACTCACGCAGTCCCACTGCCACGGCATCTCTCTGCCTAAGACTTCATAGCCAGCCACTCTTCGCAGCCGGTTCTGCTGGCGCCCTGATTGTACGTTGCGCAGCGCGACGCGCGTCGTCTCGCGCACTGTTGCTGGCTCGACAATTCGCGTTTGATAATTTGGCTCGCGCGGCGGGCATGGGGCGGGTGATGGTGCACGTGGACGTGGTCGACATTTGGATGAGTCCCGTGATGGTGGGGGTGGGGCGGGTGGTGCACACCGTTTGCGGCCTGGGCCGCGGAGCTCGATGGCTGGAATCGCGTGAAGATGGTGGAGTTGGTGGGGACCGTGGATGGGGTGGAGGTGAAGCGGATGAAGCGGGTGTCTGTGGCGGTGGTGATGTAGGAGCGGATGGAATTGCGGGTGGTGGTAATGCTGGTGCTCAAAGTCTACGGTGACGCTACTAGGCGCTTTGACTTTGAGGTCGCTGAAGCGTGGCTTTGACTTGTGGTGAACGCGGACGAGGTCTTCCGCACACGAAGAATCGGCAGATTCGCGTTTGCGTTTCTTGTTCTTGACTGGTGTGAGCGTGAACCAGCACATGTCGCCTCGACTCGAGGCTGTGGATGTCGAGATCAGAGTCAACGCGAGTGGGCAGCGGGTGGAGTCCAGTGGGCGGTGCAATACGATGGTACGAAGAGGTTGAGAATGACAAAAGGTGGCTCGGAGGAGGTCTGAGAGGCTGATGATATGAGTACGGGGTGGAGTCGTCGCAGGGCATCGGAAGGTGGTTTGCAAGGAAACACGAGCAAGAGATACGTAACGAAGGAAGGCTGCGAAGCTCGGACAGATGATCGATACATGGCTCTTACCACTCACCACGAGGGCGTTTATGATGGATATCTAGGGCGGGGGCGCATCAGTCGCTCTCGTCACGTTGCCTTGGCCAGTGCTGCACGCGGGCCGCACGCTCTAGCTAGGAAAGCGAGCAAATGAGACAAGGTGGAGAAGAGCCGTGCCTGCATGATGTCGACGGTGCCTGCGTGTAGGCAGTGCAAACGTGTGTTCTGGTCGCCGGGCGGGTGTGACTGAGGCGGGTGAGGGCCGAGAGGGCCGAGGACGTACGCGTGGGTTCACGCATTGTCTTGGATGACCTCGACCTGAGCAGCGTGCATGTGACGCCACGTCGTGATGCTCGGGTTCCCTTCGGGACACATAACAAGGCAGCCGTGCCGGTCAGGTTTTCCTTGGGGCTGATGACACATTGCGGCGCGCTGGGAGAGAGATGTGAGAAGGCCCGGTCTGCGCGTCCTCGGGTGGGTTCCGTGAGTCGCTTGGCTCAATGGGCCCACCGCAGGCAGG
>Ga0182210_1000215_pt1 | contig 13184 bp, 13 predicted proteins | sample G5R1MG_19_FD_129670 | JGI IMG/M metagenome (GOLD analysis project Ga0182210, IMG submission 129670) | Switchgrass phyllosphere microbial communities from Michigan, USA - G5R1_MAIN_03OCT2016_LD1 MG | ecosystem: Host-associated > Plants > Phyllosphere > Phylloplane/Leaf | place: USA: Michigan... | reverse complement strand
GTCTACCCTGGGCTGGTCCATATACCCTATGCTGTTTGACTTTGCAGGCGGCTGGCTGTCCCTCGCGCAACTACTCATCGATTCTGCGCTCGAAAACGACTGGAGCGGCGTGACGGGGAACCCCGTGAAGTTCGGACTGGGCAACATTACAATCGTCTTCGATGTGATTTTCATGCTGCAGCACTATGTGCTGTATCGGCTGCCAAGGGAAAAGCAAGGCGGTGGCGTAGAAGATGAGGATCGCGAACCACTACTCATCGGTTCCTAGACGCGCTGGATCCCTAATCTGCCTAGTAATGGGCTTGTAGGTTCTAGACTTCTAGTACGGGAAGGGCATTCCCTTCGGGACTGAAGTACAGCTCAGGCCCTTCCTCCTAAGACACTACACTGCACCACCCCTTATCGTGACTCCAGGACCAGATCTAACCAAACGCCTGGAATCCAAACTTCTACGTCATACGTGCCAGAGATGTTGGACGCATCAGTCAAGTCCAGCCCGCCACCAAGAGACTAGTTGATAGCGTCCCGCCTCGTTAACTCTGTTCTGTCCGGCTCCAAGCTCGCATCGTAGTACGGATTATTGTGGAAATGCAATTCAAATTTTTTTGGATATGGTATGGTAGTCCTGCCGGGATGCAGAGGATACCAGGCACTCCTTGTATCCGATATGGGGACTACAAGCCGCAGATTGCAGATCGTAGTTCTGGGCACGGAGTCGCGGCTTGATTGTTTACCCCCGTCGGATCTTTGAACTTCCATGGAGGCGTAGAGGTCTTCTCGAGCAAGATCGATTGGCTGGTCTTGTCTCACTGTACACTAGGCTAACGTGATTTACCGGGTGATCGAATGTCAGCGTCGCCGCCGTTGCTTCATTCATACTCGCTTTGAAAAACGACTGGCCTCTCTGTACATGCCATGCTGAAACGCATTCACCCTGATTGAGTAAGAATACCCATTTTCTCAACGGCCTGTTTGGAGATATCTGCGGTGGTATTGCAGTCCGTACGCGAGATTATCTGCTGTTGTCGATAACATTGCTACTAGCAGCTCGTCTAACGTGGGTTGCGTTTTTATTGAATGAATGGTAGGTGCTGTCGTCTTCCAATCACGTGTATTTATTGCTTTGAGAGGATGATAATGGTTCATCATGGTCTGGTTCCAATAATGATATCCCCGTTACGTCTACTAGGGTATACCCGACTCAATCAGATCACTACATGTACATAGTACATAGGTACACGTAATGGCAACACATGAGATTCATTCAAATCCTCGCTCGCTCGAACGTTGGGTACGTGTCTCGTCGAGCCACTGGCATGCACCAGCATTGCCGAAAATAAAATGGTAGCATGTGACGGTCGAATGCAATCCAGGCACGTGTCTTGTTGGAAATGTACCGGAATTGTAGCAGCGCTGAAAACAAGATGAGGATCGTGTATTTGTTGGCCATCGCGCGTTTGCATTTGGTGGCTGTGGTGTAGGTATCGGGACCCGCGTGCGGTCTGGCCTAGCGCAAGACGTGCGGGACAGCCGACAACGAGGGAACTGACAGGTGGGCAGGTGGCAGCGGAATGCCGACGGAAAATGGGGCGTTGACCACAATCGTTTCGTGAAGGAGGGTGTAGCAGGCAGGTGACGCGAGTGCCAAGCCATGGCAGAGCGTGGAGTAGCCAGGCGGGCGGCTGGCCCAGCGTCAACTGCCTGCCTGCCTACGTCTTTCCGGTCCTCTTTGCGCCCCAGAAAACCTCGCATGTTGCGTGTCGAATGCGTACTAGGTACGTACCCAGGTATGTACCATAGTACCTCTGCATGTATGGAATAGGAAATGGCCACCACACTCATTTGGCTGCAGACTGGAGGATTTGCACTGGGGTGCCCACGTTTTGGGACGTATGCACGCGGCGCATTTCCTGAAACAACCCCGGTTGGCGACGTCCAACCTCCTGAACTCTGACCTGCAACCCAAAAACAACGTTGCCGTAGGTCTTCCATTGCCATGTCCCAACGAGCACGACACTCTCGGTCGGTCTTCTCGACTCCTGCCGGGGTGCCCCTCGTCGCGAGGCCTTGAAACTGTGTCCTGGCCAGTTGTCTCAATCCACCGAGCCCCCGAAGCGCGTCACGTCACGCATCTTGGGTACCGACGATCGACAGGACCCAGCTCGCGAGCGTGCCTTGCATGAGCGAGCCACGACTCGCATTACGAAAGGATTGCTAGTGCTGGTCTGTCTCCTCCGGATAGAGACGCATCGGCATCGGCAACACACACCCTTGGCAGCGCCTTAGTGCAGCGTAAGGGTCCGTGACGAGCGACTCGGCGCATGCTATCAACCAGTATGTCTTCTTCGGTGCTACCCCTCCGTCGTCATCGTTCCGTGTCTGCGCCTCATGGGCTGCGAGTAATTTGTCAAATAACCATACATATCAACGCTCCTCCCCGCGGCTAAGGCCAACCGTGGTCAGCCATCAACATGCCCTTCTTCAAGAGTGATTCGCATCGACCCCGTGCCATCTATTCCTCCAAACCAGCTTCTAATCTTTTCAAAAGCTCCAAGACCAGTCTCAATTCCACTCCAGCGGAAACCATGGGCGAGGGGGCCCCGGCGTCTGTCGGTAGCGCCATGACTCCACACTCGATTGCGGAGCCATACGTTGTCGACTTCGCAGTAATGCACGACGAGGAAACCTCCGACGAACGGATCGACCCGCGCACACCTGCTCGATCCAATCTCGGCCCTGAAGGGCAATGGCTCCCAGAAGATGATATTGCCCCGCCCCCTCCAGACTTTACCCGGCGAGACATCCATGTTCCATCGAGAACCAGGTGGGCTTTTACTGTCACGACGGTGGCGGACGAAATGTACTAACCAGCCTCAGTTCAAGTATACCGCAGGCTGAAAGAAAACGGATCAACATGCAGAGACGAGTGAGTTCCGAAACTGCACCACAAATCATGCCCAGCACACCGGAGCCCTATCAAACCAGGGGTCGTACAGGGTCTCAGACTTCAGGCTCGGGCAGCGCACCACGCAGCGCAGAGTCCACGCGCGGTCCCAGCAGCACGTTACCAACGACCCTGCGAAGCTCCGCCGAATCCGTCAGGTCTTTCGAATCCTCTGCGCCATCCGTCGCTACGCATGCGCTTCCCGCTCTCCAGCAGAGAGGCTTCATGGACGACGGCGACCGACTGTCACCCCTCCTGGAAGACGACCCGCAGTCCTTCGACCTCATTCCAGCGCCCGCGGAAGATGAGCGAAAACAGTTCTCACTGGAGACCCAATCGGAGCAACTCTTCTCCAAGGAACACCTCCAGGCCATCTTCAAGGACACAGCATCTTTACTCCGATTCACCTCGTTCCTGAGCGCTGCACGACCAAAGTCGGTCCCGACGCTGATCTACTACCTGGACGCCCTGAAGGCACTGCGAGCGATCAACTATGCGAATGCAGTGGCGGAAGCATTGGATCCCATTGAGGGCCTGGACTTCACCGAGACGCCAGCACGACCCACTCTGAACACGGTCTTGGAGGAAAAGGCAAACAAAGCATTTGAAATCTTGGTCCGTGATGACTTGCCAGCGTTTATTACACACGTCTTCGTGCAAGTGGTCAGTGTCAGCATCTCCAAGCGTGTCACAGGCGCTTTGCCTCCTATGTTACGAGAGGCCAGTGAAGGTCTTGCAGAAGTCTTCTGTTTGACTGATCCATCGAGAAGCGACAACCCCATCATCTTTGCTTCAGAAGGTCAGGAGTCCTAGCGAAGCGTGTCTCGACGCTGGGTTAACAACTTTTCAGAATTCCATCGCACCACCCAGTACGGCGTCAGCTACGCCATTGGACGAAATTGTCGCTTCCTGCAAGGCCCCAAGACGAATCGAAGCTCTATCGCGCGCTTCAAGAAAGCCTCTGCAGAAGGCAAAGACCATAGTGAAGTGTTCCTTAATTAGTGAGTTAATGTTGCCGGACCAGGTCGCAGGCAATTGATCAACTAACCCAAACGCAGTCGCCGAGATGGCTCGCCCTTTATGAATCTATTAATGATGGCACCACTTCTCGACTCACGGGGTAATCTCCGTTACTTTATTGGCGCTCAGATCGACGTATCGGGACTAGTCAAGGACGGTACGGACCTGGATGCGTTCCAACGTATGCTTGCGCAGCAAGACGGCCATCAAGAGCAGGATGAGCCGAAGGATGAGTTCCGGGAGCTCAGTGAGATGTTGAACCATGTTGAATTGGACACAGTAAGGAAATTTGGCGGCAACATGCACAGAGAGCAAGTCCCAGATGGAGAGGAGACGAGCAAGCCACTCAAGGCACGCCTGCTGATCCAAGATCAATCGACGTACGATGTTGCGGCAGCTGAGCAGCCGCCACCAAAACCAGATGGCCGGCTCTCGGGCCCGTACAAAAGTGTAAGTCGGAGAGATGTGCAGAGTGAACTCATGCATGCTGACAACATGCCAGTACCTCATCATCCGGCCAGCCCCATCCCTCCGCATCCTCTTCACCTCGCCTTCGCTCCGCGTCCCAGGAATTCTCCAGTCTCGATTTCTAGACCGTATCGGTGGTAATACTCGCGTTCGCGACTCTCTTAGCAGCGCCCTGAGCGACGGGTCCCGCGGCGTCACCGCCAAAGTACGCTGGCTGTCCCATGCCGTCCCAGACCTCGAGACCAACTACGAAGAAGGCCGACCCCGCTGGATCCACTGCACGCCTCTTCTCGGCCAATCCGGTGCAGTGGGTGTGTGGATGGTTGTCCTCGTGGACGAAAAGGATGCTTCGCAACCGGCGCGACGGTTCCGCCAGGCTCCTCCCGTATCCAGTGATATCAGGGGAAAGCGACACCAGGGTGATAACCAGTTTGATGGCTTCTTTGCGGAAGATGAGAAGAGTGACACACAGTCCACGCACCGCGCTGTCAGCCCAAAGGTCTATGGTCCTCCCAACTCGCAACCTAACGGAACGAATATGGCTCGTCATATGTATGTGGACTCGCTACGGCAGCCAGGCAGTCCCCGCAACTTTTCGACCCTTGAACGAGGTGCGATGCGATCTGCGACTCCGTCGATCAAGGACTACTCGATTCAGCGTCAACGTAGTGCGGATTCTTTTGCCATATGACAGTGTGCGAGAGTATAGAGCGTGAGAGCAAGGGCTTGGAGAAAATCCGTGCAATGTCCATAGATGGGTGTTTAGATGTGTAAGATGATTGGGCGAGGCATGTCGATATTGTTTTTATCAGCGGTCGCGGACGCTTTGAATCTTGTAGGATACCGTCGGGCGATAGTGGCCATTTTTGTTTGCTATATACCCATTCAAACAGTACACAGTCATCGTGATACCATAGTCTGTCATGTCGTTAGTGAGTACCCTGCGTGTTCGAGCCTCCTGACTTACCCTTGAAGCATAATGGGTTTGATTGTGCCAAGCTGGCATGCATGGCTCAGCCACTACATGATCCAGGCCTCGCGCTCATCCACAAATGCCATGCCGCCCATTCGTCTCACGCTAGAGACCAGAGGCACGCATCTCACCACACATCCTCGGGATGCACAAGCCACTTGTCGCCATCCTCCCTGACAGTCTCCTTGTGCTTGTCCCTACTACACGGCTTCCGCATATCCAGCGCATCCTCTCCATCGTTGTAGTAGTCCTTGACCCGCCGATACACGCTATATCCCATTTTGCGGTACAGCTCCTTGGCAATGTCGTTGCTTGCGCGGACAAAGAGGTCGACGAACCAGGCGTCGGCGGCGTCTGAGGAACGCTCGAGCGCCGAGGACAGAGCTGTTGCGTGGCCAAGGCGCCGTGCATTGGGGGCGACGGTCAGGGCGGTAATGTGGCCGTGCCAGGGAAGGTAGTTGGGGTATTGTACGCCCGTGGTGGCGGGCGTGTAGGGCGATATGGGCGGGCTATAGGGCGACGACTCGAGTTTTCCAAGGACTGAGAGAGAGAGAGAGGGCGTCAGCTGCAGGTGGCCTTTGGTAGTAGTAGAAGGCGTTGCATACTGTAGCCTTCAATCTCTCCGTCTATGCCTTCGATGATCTGGCACAGCTCGGGCCATTTGGTGAGATATTCCAGGTAGAAGCCGATGTTGTATGTTTCGGTCAGGTGATCGAGGTTGGTGCGCGATATCCTGAGCAGATCGCTGGGGCGCATTGGCCTGATGGTTGCCATCTTGAAGGAATTGGCTCTGCCGACTGACTCCCGCGGGGAAACCACCGGCAATTCGTTACCTACAGTATCTGCCGACCACATCGAGTTAGTCCCATATCAACCTCACAGATCCCCAACCACACGCCATATCTGTTTGAGAGCATCGGAATATGAGACTTATTTCTTCTGAGCTGAGGGTGGTACTACCATGACGGCAATGTAAATTAATTATGCCAACTTTCTCGAGCCAACCCCGTACATACCCAGCACTACCCCTACCCAGATATTTAAGCGCACAATAAAACTCGGTGAATCATGGATAGGAAGATGTCCTTACGCCGCCACACGCCCGCAACGCAATTTACTGATTCTCACCATGAACAACGTCATAGCACCGTACCGGGCACCTGCACTTCGGAGGCCAGAATGCATTGTCACCCGGGATAGAGGTGAAGGAGGTTGGGAACATGCGTCTCATCACCAGTGGCGGCGGCGCATGGTATACAGCTTCTTCGAGCTGGATACCACCTCCATCCTCCTTGTACAGCTCTTCAAGCTCGGCTTCTGACATGGCCTTCTTGATCGCCGCGGCGCGGAGCATCTTGAACCGGGTCTGCTCATCTTCATCCACGAGGTTGTATATCTCCACATTTGGCACAAATGTCAGAGTTTCGGCTACTCGCTCGTACAAGTAACGCGCAAGGGTGCGTGGGCACTCGAATTCGTCGTAGTATAGAGGGGGCTGCATTCGTGGGTGCCTACACCAATAATACCAAAGGTCGGGCAATACAATGGCAACAGTTCTTAGATTTGGAAGCTGTTGCAGTGTCTCGTAGTTGGCGTAATAGCTCGGGTACTGGTAATAGTCTTCGAAATTGCCGACAGTGACCTTGAAGAAGCCATAGAATTCGCGGTAATCCAGATTCATCGCCACCTTTTGGATGCCATGGGCAAAGGTCGCATACTGCGCGAGATTGGGGTATATGCGCGGATGATACTTGTATGCCTCGGCAAGTATAGTGGTTTTCGCATCCATCAGCGCCCCATTTTGTAGCAACTCCTGGTAGTGGGTGCCGAGGGTTACAATGCGTTTGGTGAATTTGAAGCCACTGACAACGTTGATCATCAATCCCTCATGGTGGGGAAACTGAGAGCTACCCTTAAACGCCATCCGGAGAGCAAGACAACGGACTTGATGCGATGTTAAAAGGAACGAGTTGGAGTAGTTGAACTTGTCGGTGATTTCATATGGCCCTCGGAGTTCCTTCCTCGTGGCGCGTGGCGCGCGGGTTCCAAATCTTGAAACCAAGACCCTTGCTGAGGCTGAAGACCCTTCATATGAAATGCTTATCATATCTGTTGGCGTGTAGGGAGTTCCCGTCATACAGTTGCGAATGATATGCTCCTTGATTTCTATCGGTAGCCCTGTCCAGTTGAAGGTCTTCCCGTTCTCAGACCACCAGTCCAACATGTCGCGGTACCCAAAATCCAGAGGTTCCTCGTTGATTGGGAACTGCATGGCTAAAAAGTCCTCGAGTAGAACATGACTCTTACCGCACATTACTACAATTCTGCCTGTAGCAAATTCTGGACCACAATCCCGTAAGATTGGATGTTGACCATAATTGTAGAATCCAACACTCAACTTGATGACGCGGCTTTGCTTGATTGGGACATGCTTGCCAACTACTTGGTGTACCTTAATATAGAGCAGATAGTGACGCAACGATTGTAGACGATACTTGTCGATTGCGCTGCGGAGGACATCCAGGAAAGGATGCTCACACTCGGGCCGGACTTGCCATAAACACTCGTCCCGGAAGTTGGGATTAGGACTCATAATTACCCTGTTAAGAGGGTCTGAAAATAATGATGTAAGGATGTGCAGTGTAGATGTAGGGTGGATGTTATGTGAGGGTGTAACGTTGAAGAGATGAGAGAGGTCGTAAGAAGATGAAAGAGGCGGGTCTTTATAATAAATACCACATTGCGTTATACTTACCTGTGTATATCAGGCCTAGCGTGCGGGGTGAAGGTACAAGGGCAAGTTAAATAGGGTCAGAGTAAGGGAATGCAGGTGAAAGAGCCTGCTTATTGATCAGTCTAGGCTACAGCTTTTTTATCGAGTGGTGTAAGTTGTGTCCTTTACTCAGCATGCCACTTCATATAACAGTAGAGGTCATTATACTATAAAAAGAAAGCAGAAATATCAGTTTTTTTAACAAGTCTTTTGGTTTTATCTTGCTTCAAAGAGTGTGGTAGCCGAGCCTCGAAGTTATTGTTTGGATAAGATAGTAAGAATAGACTGCAAATTCGGACAAGAACACGGAGATCACAGGGCGTAAAGGCTTCTATTTTGGATAGTTCCAAGAGATAGACATAGTATAGCGGAAGAAATAGTACTTGCACCTGCAGAATCGATTTCGATGGTTTATTCCATCGTCGCATAAGAAGTTGATGTGACCATTGGTAGCTCGTATTAACCCATCCGTAATATCGTAATATGTCCTTCGTATGATTTGATAGGTCTCAGTAGTTGTGGACCTAAGAACGAGATTAGTAGATCAACACCTACGGGGTATAACCTTGAGGCATAGACTTAAAGTACTCCTCTACTTCGTCATGTGAAGCTAAGACCGATTTGGCAGCAGACGATACCTGTGATAGGAGTAAGCAATTATGTGGTGCTCTTTGAAGACAATTCGGGCGAGGAGTTAAGTAGGTCCAAGTCTTCCTATTTGCTAAAAACGGCTTATTCTTCGCTCTCAATGTATCGAATATAATCAATGCCATATGGAAGGAAGTCTGTACAGCAATACTACAAAGCTGTTGATGGCATGGGTGGAACATGTTAGAGGGTTGAAATTTTAGTCAGGTGAAATTGAACAGCACGGGCCAGTGTCGCTGTTCCGATGCGATAACTACATAGTACACATTGCACATAGCTAGGGAGCATGGTTGTGCAGGGTTTTGTGTAAATTCACACGCTGGCGTTGCAGCGAAAGCAGTCTTGAGATCATCTTACCATCATGCATTCCACAATCAATCTGTTTCCATCTTTTCCGTCCCATTCTCACGCGCCAAGCCCTTAGCCTTCGCTTGTAGGCACCCAAACTAATCGTCTTTTAGCTCCACCGACAACCCCAAACAACCTACGCTGTCTCTAATCCTGGATCTAATCGCTCAAACCACACACTCAATCTAAAGATCGGAGAGTTCCGAACAATGAATCGCAACTTCCAAGGCGCACCAGATCGCGAGGATCTGCAGATCTTAGATCAGATGCGCCGTCAATTACTTCCTATGATTGCGGTCATGAACAAATTGCAGCACGAGATGCAATATAAAATGGAGAGAGGGATTGCGGTGGATTGGTATGTTTACACACACCTCCGTCAACTCCTGAAAACTCCAACACACTGGTTAAATTAGACTCCCTCCAAGCTGCTTGACCTTCGGCGTATTTAGCGCCTCTGTTTAAATATATCTGCCTTGTTTACTCTTATTCCCTGTTAACTCAACGCTCAGAGGTGCTCGTCATCTCGACCATTTGTTGACCGTGGACTCAGGCCACAAATCCACCACACGACAACCCTGGTCTCCAATTACTTGGGTTCCTTCAACACTCTAATCAATGGCGGCTACCAACACACTACCGAGGACATAGTCACTAAAGCTGCCAAAGAGGACGAAGACGGTAACATCATCAGAGATAATCTTGGCAATCCTATCGATAGCGGCGAGGAAGTCACAAAGACGATATACCGTGACGTGCACCTCCCTGCCCAATGCGGAAGAATCAAGGCGTTACATCCGTTCCCCGCCCCGCCCTTTCCCATGCATCTGCCCCATGCGCAGGCAATGGCGAACACATTTCTGAGAAAGCGACTGGAGCCGATGGAGGAGAGTTGGGTGGAGAAAAGACTGCAACGGGCCGCGGAGTTTGCCGCTGTCCCCGAAACATGGGATATCGAGCCTAAGAAGCTGGATGCAAATAGCGACAATGATGACCAGGCCAGCGACGAAGAAAGTGCTGCAGAGGACGCAGAACGTATGCCGTTAAAGCGTGTCAAGGGATCCTTAGGCGAGGAGGATATTGTGGAGATGTGGAGGACTGCGCATCAAGAGTACTTTGATCGGGAGTACCTCAAAGCGACGTACCCAAGCATGTACGGCGGAGACGATGGCGGCTCTCCTGAAGACGAGGAGGATGAAGACGAAGAAGAGGACGAATTCGAGGATGTCATGGACACTTCTGGGGCTCCAACAGCTGTCCCAACGGCGGCACTCGCAGCTTCACAATCCCAAGGCACTGTGCTGGCTGTATCTTCGATTACACCTGCGGTGCATTTACCTACTCCTGGGGCACCTATGCTCCCTTTAGGGTTCTTGCACAAGTTCATGGTTACAGGGGAGGCCACCGGGAAGTGAAGACACGAAAGCGATACTGGGCAGTGTTACGACTTGTGTTCAATGGGCAATTCAATTTTGCATTGTCACATCTAGCAGGGCTTGAAGTGCCGCGGTATCCTTGTGTGTACTTCAATTGCCTTTCATGGCCTCTACCCATAACACCGGTATTGCGCAAACACATAGGCTCATTCAGGTCTGAGCGTGTGCATCCTGATAGGACCCAGTCCCTTGAACATGCCTTTCTGTTGTTCTTTTGCCCGTAATTCCAAGCTGGCTTGCTGGAAACGCCTCCTGAATTCGTCATCCGATCGCGTGGTATGTGAGTCCTCCCTATATAAACCGTATTCACGGTTGATATTTGCTGGAGTGTTCCTCTTGACCATGATTCATGCCGCAATCATGTCCTGGCCTTCTACTAGATCCGACTTGTTCAGAACGGATGCTAGCAACCCCTTTGTTATGCATTCAATGCCTGCTCCACAGTGTGTGACGGCGACGAAGTTTGGCGAGGAAATTCGAGGAGCGTTATAGGTCGATGCGCGAGGCTTATGGGTAACCGCTGAACATGCGGTTGTTGTCTGAGCTGACGCTGTTCTAGTAGGAGAGAGGGGTGTCGGAGCGGCTAGGGTCGTGGGCCATGACGAAGGGGGGATCCGAGGTCATGCTCATTGTGTCGATGAGTGGAAGTGGTGTGGTGTCGTCTTGAGAAGCGGTTGCGCCGCCAGGGAATGGGCTAGCGCGATAGAGCGGCCGTTCGCGACATTGTAAAGCTTCCACGTGGGACCACCATACTGCACCATCCGAGGTCTAATAAATAGAATCATCCGACAGCCAGGTGGAGGTCGACGGCCGAACAAGGCATGTGCATGCGAATAAGCTACGGTACCTAGTCGTCGTCATGTCGCGGGGTCCACGCCAGTACCCTCTCCGGCTCAACCTATGCATGGCAGCCACAAGGCCCAATCCAAGGCCACGGGCAAGCATCCAATCAACTTCTGATAGATGGCTGTTCTCCTCACCGGCTAGGGACATGTCATGTATTTACTCCGCCTTTGCTCGGTCTCCTCTGCACCGCTTTCCACCACGACTCTCTCATCCCCCAACCCGTACGACACTGCAACCCAGCCGCAGTTCTGTCTCGAGGTTTCAGACTACACGAAGCATCATGTCTGGTCTCTTTGTTGAGCTCACTGCCCCGAACGGCCGTAAGTATTCGCAGCCGCGCGGGCTATTTATCAACAATGAGTTTGTCAAGTCCAGGTCGGGAGAAACTATTACTTCGATAAATCCAAGGTATGTACCGCCGTAGCAGGTGATGTAGCAATTACCGCACACGGGCTAACTGTGCAAGTGACGAGAGCGAGATCACCTCCGTCTATGCAGCAGGCCCCGAAGATATCAATGATGCCGTAACAGCGGCGCGGAAAGCCTTCCAAAACCCTGCCTGGCGAGACATGGACACCAACGCGCGTGCAGACCTGCTCTTCAGGTTCGCCCAACTAATTGAAGAGCACAAGGAGACACTGGCTACCATCGAGACCTGGGACAACGGAAAGCCCTACTCAGTCTCACTGAACGACGATCTGGGAGAGGTCGTTGGGACGATCAAGTACTATGCTGGCTGGGCGAACAAGATCCACGGCCAGGTCATCGATACCAGCCCACTGAAGCTGGCTTACACAGTCCGCGAGCCGTTGGGGGTGTGTGGACAAATTATCCCGTAAGCCTCTTCATCAAGGCGCCATGATCAATTGACGTGACACTATGCAGATGGAATTTCCCACTCGCAATGGCTGCTTGGAAACTAGGACCTGCTCTTTGCACTGGTAATACCGTCGTTCTCAAGGCTGCAGAGCAGACGCCACTTTCAATACTGTATCTTGGCACCCTTGTCAAGGAAGCTGGGTTTCCGCCAGGTGTAGTCAACATTGTCAATGGCGAGGGCAGGAAAGCTGGCGCTGCTCTTGCTCAGCATGCAGGCGTCGACAAGATTGCCTTCACGGGCTCGACGGCCACCGGAAAGGAGATTATGAAGATGGCTGCTGTCACTATGAAGAACATTACCTTGGAGACGGGCGGAAAGTCGCCTTTGGTTGTCTTCGACGACGCAGATCTCGAACAAGCGGTCAAGTGGACACACGTCGGTATCATGTTGGTTGGCCCTTGCTCGACCCCTCCTTGCTTCACTGATGGGTGATGTGCATAGGTACAATCAGGGCCAAGTCTGCACCGCAACCTCGCGAGTTCTGGTTCACGAAGACATCTACGAAACGTTTATCGAATCCTTCAAGGACCACGTAAAAGCCACGTCTGTTGTTGGCGATCCGTTTCATGACGACACCTTCCAAGGCCCTCAAGTGACCAAAGCCCAATTCGAGCGCGTCCTCTCCTTCATCGAGTCGGGCAAATCCGAAGGCGCTACCCTTGTGGCTGGCGGAGAAGCTTACAAGAACGTTGGCGGAAAAGGCTTCTTCATCTCTCCCACCATTTTCACCAACGTCAAGGATGATATGAAGATTTACCGGGAGGAGGTTTTTGGGCCCTTTGTGGTGATTAGCTCATTCAAGACGGAAGACGAGGCTATTGGGCGTGCGAATGACACGACCTATGGAC
>Ga0182210_1000214_pt1 | contig 13206 bp, 11 predicted proteins | sample G5R1MG_19_FD_129670 | JGI IMG/M metagenome (GOLD analysis project Ga0182210, IMG submission 129670) | Switchgrass phyllosphere microbial communities from Michigan, USA - G5R1_MAIN_03OCT2016_LD1 MG | ecosystem: Host-associated > Plants > Phyllosphere > Phylloplane/Leaf | place: USA: Michigan... | reverse complement strand
GTCGACTATCGGTCTATCTGTCTACCGATTGAGCTTCGGCAAGCTTTTCAACTAGGTATATACTTTTTGGTCACATGACTCTTATCACGTGACCGAAGGTCACGTGTCCTCCAGCGATTGTGCTTCGGGCTTTCTTCAAGCCTTAATATTAGAGGTAATAGAGGAGCAAAAAGTGTGTCGTATTTCTGTACTCCGGTGAGTCAACTATATACCTGCTAATCTAAGACTATACCCAATTGGGAGTAAACAGTACTGAGTCGTAGTTGCGCCATGTGGCTGAGTCGTGGCATCGTCCCCTGACTGAGGCTTCTCCTTCCAACACTCAACACCATGTATTTCCACCACAGTACACACGGTAGCTCACATGTTCTTCCACACATCAAAGAAAGTAATACCGACTGTTTACTCAGCCTACATTTCGTGCTTCACTATCTGCTCATAATGTCTGAAAATTCCGATGAAAACAGGTATCAGATCGCAGTCTATATCTAATCGATCTCCAGTATCCACCGTAGTCTCGGGCAAGCGACTAGTAGTTATGGCTACTTTAGCTAGGCAGTCATACATATACATTTATTCTAAGGAGTTTTTTTCCTAGACCCATCGCAATCAATCGAGGGACCTGTAAATGCCGAATATCTTTGCTTATTCTTATCTAGTAGGCTGAGAATAGGTACACTCTACACAGTGCACCCTCTCCCTCAGAGCGGGCTCTGATACAAGTCCCAATTTTATCAAAATGTGGGTACCACATTGCCGTAAATGCTGGAATTACCGTGTAGTATACATTTAACGCATCTGGTAACATAGTCTTTTGTTTGAAATGCGGAAGTACCATTACCTGAATGCCTAATACCTGCAGCCACTATTAACTAGATATTCAAAATAAACCCAAGTCATTTCTCACTCTCCCTGGAACGAGGCGTTTATGGGTAGTGTAGGTTGAATATGTGTTTGGCAGTCCAGTAGCAGAGACAAGGGCCAGACCACGCAGTGTCGCACGCAGGGAATACCCAGATACTATTTAACCTAGAAGTCTACCAAGTTAGTAGACAATTGCTAGCCTTTTGGCCGTGCGGGCGTAGTGGGAATTGACACCGCGTTCTGAAATCTAGAGCATGTATGCTTCGTAAGGCTACTAAGGAAATTCGCTCCTTACTGTGTGTACCAAAGTTGTTTAAATACAGCCGCATCGTTCCATCTATTAACTACCTTTTCCTTCTATCGAAGCTGACACTTTCCTGCGCTGCAAGAACCCTCTGTTGTTTCTGAACCTCATGATGAAAGCCACTGCTATTTTTACCATTGCCCTTCTAGGCTGGGAGTCTGCTTCTCTTACCCTTCCGGTACGGGAGCTGGAACTTGCAGCTAAGAATTCCCTCCCTCTATCGGAGGGAGCTGAGTTCCCCTCACTGGAACCTGTCAATACTGGTCTTCCCGAAATGCACATGGAAAAACGGGCGGCGTGGAGACGGTGGGCGCCATCACGTCAATGTGTACGTAACAAATAACGATATTCCTATGCATCTTACAGGCTGCATGTTGACCCAATATCTAGGTTGCATGTTTGAATACATGTGTAGAAGCGACGCTCAACCAGAGATTCGCCTTCACCTATAGGGTGACACCAATTCCAGCCCACATTGCACCTACTTTTACTTAGTAAGTGCAATCGATCTGTACATTATACTGAAGTTCAAAATAGACTAATACGATACAGCTGTGGGATGAATTGCATTTACGAAGGGAGATGTCGCGACAAAGACACTTCTAAACGTGATCCATTCGAGAAACAAAGCGAGGCAGGCAAAATCATGAGTCAATATAGGGAAATGGGCATGATTGTAGGCGCAGGGGAAAGCAGTCCTGCTCACAGCCTTCCTGGAAGCAGGACAAGGATCTCAAAGAAGTGAGCAGAGGTTTCATGTATCTATATCAAAATGCTAGGTTGGTTACAGGCTGGAAAGCTTTTCGATAGCGAAGTGATGTTGATGCGTGTAGTCACCTAGAGCAGTAAGTCGGCGACAATTTTACGTGGGATAGGGGGGTAGTATGGAGGAAAGAGGTGTTGTTGATCGATGATTGTTACTGATGTTATCATTGTCGCCGTCATCAGAGTAGTACCGGTAGACTGAATAGTGGGTTTGCGTGGCAGTAAAGAATTCGCGAGTGATGTTGGTGATGATGATGATTGAATCCCATGGAGTTTGGTGATAGTTATACTGTATCGTCATTGTGGGTTGGTTTGACAACCGGACAAAGGTAAAAAGGTCCGCGACCAATGATTGTTATTGTTGCCCTATGTATATGGGATAAACAAGGTAGCTATCTAATTGATCTTGTCATAGCACATGGGTGAGGCCCGGCCCGACAATTACGTGGTAAGACCCGCTGAGGCTCACGTAGGGCATACTATGTAAGCATTATTACTATTCGGTCTGTGAACCTATCAATTGATAGATTTATGCTACGCAATCAGCATTGACGCTCAGAGCTTCCAGTGCGATTCACCACTGGTAGCTGCCGCGTTCATGTTGCATGTCCGTAGACGTTAATCTTAGAGTCGTCGGAAGCATCCCCGCACTATCACCGGTGGTGTTGCAGTGTGACAAATGTATAATCTGATCATCGTTGTACGTAGCCAGGTAGCGTATCTCACGTTCACGTTCAGTGACCTTGCCTTTCTTCGAAAAGGATATCTACAGGGAGCCGGGCGAGTACTGACTACTCACAGTGCGCAACTAGAAATATGACCCAGAAGAAAAGGGAAGTTTGGATTCAGCATATCTTCAAAGAGTAGGTCAGCCATTGCAGGCATAATTCTTTCCCCACCCATCGCGTTCCTACGAGTACATCGACCAAAGTTTGCACGGTCCAGCCAAGTGTTCTCTTTATTTCGTCTCGTGCTCTGGTGTGATAGCAAATGTCGGCCGTACAAACCTGTCATCACATAGTCAGCGTTTGCGACAGGGAGGCCAGGAGTCTCGTTTTAACGTGCCTGTCGCTGTGATATACCCTTGTCTCTGATCCCATCAATTCTTTCTCCCGCGCTTTGTCGGCTAGGTACCTGCGCACCTGGTCACGGTCCTCCTCGGCCTGCAGCGCAGGAATCAGGTGTATCCGCGCCCACATCTTCTCCCGCGCGAGCTCGCTGTGGCGTGTCAGTGCTGACCATAGCTCCTTCGCACTCATCCGTTCCTCACGGCTCGCCGGGGTCCACCTACTTGTGTTCCCTGATTCCTTGTCCAACTCTCCAGAATCCATATGTCATCAACGCGGCCGTTCCGAAGAGGTATACAGCAGGGCGGAAGCCGCGAGCGGGAAGGTTGCGCTTGTATTGTATGGGGCTGTAGCCACCACTCGGCGGCATATCCTGAGGCATGGTGGGCGGCTCCGTGTGTGTATGTGGCTGCGTCTGTGGCTCAACGGCGGCCTGAGGTCATCGGAGCGCTGGTATGGCGAGAGGGAGAGGCAACGGCGTACCGGGGCGGGGCTTGGCAGACTCACTAGCACCAACGCGAGCATAATTTTGTTACTGCTGAGTGGGCGCGTCTCCAACTCCATGGCCGCACTGTCAGACAGCCAGTCCTTACTGCACGACATGGAGTCCGAGGAGAGGCCTGCGAAGATGCGCAAACTGGAGCATTCCGAGGGCGCGAGTGGTGCCTCCAATGCAGATAGCACACCTGACACGACATCAGCCCAGCAGACTTCCGTAACCACGCAATGTGGGCCAGTCGACAACATCAATGGTGATGATAATGCCAACTGCACCATCGTTCTACCGGAAGAGGGCCAAGATTCTCAACCCAAAATTAGCAAAAACCAACTCAAGAAACAGCGCCGCCACGAGCGTTGGGAATCAGGGCGTGACGATCGCAAGGCAAAGCGGAAATTGAAGATCAAAGAGAAGAAAGAACGTCGACGAGAAGCATATGCACAAGCCTCCCCAGACGAGAATGGCAACAGACCCAGGCCGCCGCCAATACGGCCGCCTAGACATTCCGCTGGCTCGGGACAGCAGACCCCAATCACAGTTATCTTCGACTGTGACTTTGAAGACTTGATGTATGACCACGAACTCAAGAGCCTGGGCTTGCAAATCACGAGGTGTTATAGCGACAATCGAAAAGCCAAGTTCCGGACCCACCTTGCTCTGGCTAACTTTGGTGGAAAGATGAAGGAGCGATTCGATGGCATCTTGGCCCAACAGTACACGAGTTGGAAGGGCGTCCGGTTCTTCGAAGAAGACTTTGTGGCGGTAGCCGAGAAGTCAAAGGAGTGGATGACAGGACCGAAGGGGGGCGACGTGGCGGGAGCCCTGAAGCCTTTGCCAGTGGAGGGCGATGTGGCCATGCACGAGCCGAGCGAAGGTGCGTCAGAAGAGGGCGAGATTGTTTATCTATCATCCGAGTCGGAAAATACTCTCACCCATCTCAAGCCGAACAGTACCTATATCATCGGAGGTCTGGTGGACAAAAATCGACACAAAGGGGTATGCCATAAGCGGGCTGTCAGCCGAGGCATCAAGACGGCAAAACTGCCAATCGGCGAATATCTTGAGATGGACAGTCGGAAAGTGCTGGTTACCAACCACGTCTTGGAGATTATGCTGAAATGGTTGGAGTTTGGGGACTGGGGCAAGGCATTCATTGAAGTCATGCCAAAGAGGAAGGGCGGGAGACTGAAAGGGGAGTGCGACGATGGGGGATCGAAGGCGCGGGGAGACGAAGAGGACGAAGGAGCCGATGATGGCACGGGCGATGGCGTGCATGTAGCCATGCAGTCTGAGCAGGCCGAGCCGGTCGCAGAGCCGGTCGCAGAGCTGGCAGCATCCTAGTCTGGTATGCGATGCCACGCGCTGTCTATGTTGATGTGTCCATGTTGATAGCAGCCTTGTACGTTGTCTTGTCGGCGAGCGAGCCTACGTGGATGGGTACGACACAGTACATAGCTAGATAGATAGTAGTCGCGTGCTGTGCTGGATAAGGCGCCATTACTAGCTTCTTGTGTACTTATGCATCTCGGCGTCCCTTGAGTGCGTTGGGCGAGGATTCGGTTGTTCTGTTCTCAGGCGGTCGTCTCGGGGACACGACCTAGTCCTATGTATGAACCTACATATACCGACTGGTACGTAGTACAATCGCCCCAGCCAGCACCACACGACTCCCATCCCCACACAGCCCAACAGTGGTTCCGGCCGCCATGTCGCTCGCCCCCGAGCGCTCCGTGCCCAGCCGCTCCTCGTCGTACTTTACATATCCCGTCTCCTATGCCGTGTCGGGCATCATGCGCCGCCTAAACACGGACGCGAGCCCCAGCACACCCGCAACAGTACCGCCAGCGCAGAACAGCCGCGGCTCAGGCAGCCTGCCGGCCCAGATTCAGGCGACGGCATCCTCCCTCTCCCACTCGCTCGCCAGTCTGGTCTCCTCGAAGCATTCGGACACGGGCTCAATCTCCCAGCCGCCGCGCCGCCTCGTGAGCCCGTTTCAGCCACCACCACTTACGCCACTGGCACTGCGCGGCTATGGAGCGACGATGCGAGAGAAGGGAAAGCTGCTGAGCACTGCACTGGCCGAGGAGATAAGGCTGTTGTTCCCGCCGAGACTGCAATTGGTGAATGAGTGGACGCTGCTCTACAGCCTAGAGCAGGACGGCGTGAGCCTGGCAACGCTCTACAAGAATGCTCAAGACCAATTGGAGGAGAGAGGGGGCTATGTGCTTGTCGTGAGAGATGGCGGGGGAGGCGTATGTACAGCTCACACAGTCGCTTCGTGTCCACACTAAGTGCCCTGGCAGATCTTCGGCGCATACCTCTCTGACGCACCACGTCCATCGACATCCTTCTACGGAAACGGTGAATGCTTCCTCTGGCGTGCGCACCTCCTGACTTCGCTTCCCGAACTCGCGGCGAACCTGCCGCCCCCGCCGTCCGAGGACACAACACACGCCGTCCGTATGACTACAGTAGCAACATCAAAGAAGAATGGTGACACACTGTCGCTACCAGAAAATGGACACGCAGACAGGAGCGGATCCACCACACCGGAGAGGATCCGGTTCAAAGCGTTTCCATATAGCGGGGTCAACGATTACATGATCTTTTGTGAGCACAGCTACTTGAGTGTGGGAGGAGGGTACGTCTACGGAAAGTCTTGGGAATCACAGATGGTAGCTGACCTTTTTATAGCGACGGCCATTACGGTTTATGGCTCGATGATAACCTCGAAAACGGCGTCTCAGACATCTGTCCAACTTTTGGCAACGAGCCGCTTAGCGACGACGGAAAGAAGTTCAAAGTCATGGGCGTGGAGCTCTGGCACGTTGGCTCATGAGGAATATTTAAACCCACCCTTTACATGATACCCCAATCTATTTGTTTGCAGACAGCCGAGGCAGTGTAGTGCCGCCCCAGCCTTTCTTTGCATACTATTTTGCGAAGTCTAGGGATTCTTGAGACTGCTCCACATCCCTCACCTTGTCCTCTTTACTTTTTCCTTCGTCCTCATCATCGAGTGTGTCTATTTTCGTGACGGAGTTAGCCGCGGCCGTTTGGACAAGGACGGGGAGGAACCTTGATGTGATCAGGAGACACAGACAACAATCCAAATGTGGACGAATGAGCCGTCCTCTCAAGAGCAGGCATCGCAAGATTGCGTGTCCAGATAACTGGTCATGCGTTTCGTACCTGCTCACGTTCAGTATGTCAATTTAACGAGGATTATATCAGTGATGGCAACACATGTATTGAAGTGGAATGATATTGAAAACGAGCTAAAACGAGCTTCATCAAGCCTGTCACATTGGGCAAGCACCAACATCTACGGTATCGAAACCTGATCCAGGATCGCTCTACACTCATCGAAAATGTTATATCCAAAATTCCACTCATGGAACTCCGCATGATTCGCTACTCAAACACATATCAGCCACATCCGTGGGCTTGAAACGCAGGGCACACGACTTACTCGGAACTGGGCCATCAACGTACTGTTTTGCATCCTCCTCTATCCTTGCCGCCTGGTCCTGCCCTGCATTGGAAAATATCTGCATCGCGCCCGCTCTTTTTCGACGGATATTCTGTACAAGCTCAAGGCGACGTGGAATATCGGCAATGCGCTGTACGTTGGCGAGGAATATGCCCAAGGCACCGGCGTCTTCGATAGCCTGGCCGCCACCTTGGCCTTGATCTAGTCTCAATCGTCAGCACGTGGAACTGAAAGCAGAGGAGAGGGTGAATCAGGTACGAGGTAACATGGGGTGCGCTGCATCGCCGATGAGTATTACTCTTCCCTTCGCCCATTGTCTGATTGGAGGGCGGAAGATGAGTTTCCAGAGCTTGGGATCCTCAGCATTACGGCAGATTTCGATAAAATCAGGGTGGAAGTCTGAAAAGGTATCAAGCAAATCTTGAACACTGCCGCTCGCGTTCCAGCAGTCAGTTTCCACCCGGTTTTCCTTGGCTGGATGAAGACCGACAAAGTTTTGCAGCTCTCCGCTATCATGGTATCAGTGTCGGTCTTTGCATGTGGACTCAATGCCCTACTTTCGACAAGGATACCAAACCAGCCTTCGGTCGGGTGCTGATGCTATGTTGAATGAGCACTCTGGATCTTCAAACAGTCTCTTCGTAACGGGGTTCTGTCGCAAAATCTCCGTCGGAATTAAGAACCGGTAGGCGCACTCCCCAACCTCGGTGCCAGGGACTTCGGAACCGAGGACCGCTTTGGCTATGATAGACTGCATGGGTTAGTTACATTTCTGAAGCTGTAGAATACAAGAAATGAGCAGTATGGACAAACATGTACGCCATCAGCGCCGACGATGACATCCTTTTGCGCTGAAGTACCGTTCTCGAATTGCAGTATACCGTTCTCACAGTCGATATCTATCACCGGATTTGATAGGTGGATCTTTGCGCCACCAGATGTTCCTGATGGCTCTAGTGCTAGCCTTTTGAGCTCATTGTGAAGATCGACTCGATGGGACAGGTATAGAGGTGCTCCAAACCTGCTTTCAAAATGACTAAACGATCCCCGGTAGACTTCTTTCGTAGTTTTCGCATCGTATTGAACTCCCTAGCCATGGTCAGAGAATTACAATCACTGGGACGCTGGTCTGCACCCAACTCACTCCACGTGCTACCATGAACTTCGCGCCTTGAAAATCAAATCCAAGAGCCTTCAGCACTGGTACAGCATTTGGTCCAACATTTATGGCTGCTCCAACCTCGTTGCTGAAGTTAGATCGCTCAAACAGCTTAGTAATGTCAGTCAATTGAAAAGGTAGGCATGAGCGCACGAACCTCGACTTTATGGCCTAATCGACTGAGAACTGTGAGCAATTATTAGCTTCAGGAATCAACAGCTCTGAGTTAGTCAATTATGTTTACTAGCAGCAGTCGTCAACCCAGCGATGCCAGCTCCAACAACGCCTATTTCTAAGATCAGTCCTTCCCCGTTGTCGAGTCCTTTGTGTTGGTCGCCCATGACTCTCCGTGAGCTCAATGAGCATTACAATCAAACTGTGGTCAAGATCGTAGATTTAGGACCTATTATGCTCAGGCTTTAGCCGTGATGCCAAAGCCGATGACGGGTGAGGGGCCGGTCCGTATGCATGCATTGTATCCAAGCCTAATTTGCCAAAAGGTGAGACCTACCTTTCTCATGTCGTACGGTCGCATTTCGCTGGCCTGTTATAGTCTAGTTTTGTGTCCGCTGACCGTTTCTGCTAACCATTCCCGAGCCCATGTTCAAAGACGCTCCTAATCGTACTTGTATGTCCTTCGAACACAACACCGCTTGCCTATAGTTATGTGCTTCACAACTCATTATACTGGAGGAACAATGGATAGCAAAAACCAGATCACCAAGTGGAGGATAACAGACCCAGAAGTGAAATAAATATTTCAACCAAATGAGAATAGAATGATTATGATAGGAGAAAAAAACAGAATTCCGGTGTTTATAATGAGAATTACAATGAAAAGATATCATTACGCCATACACTCAAATTCCCGTAGCCACACCAGATGCATTTCCTCGCTTGAAAAAATTGAGAAATCCTTTCTTCTTGGCGGCCGTTTCTACAATAGCAGGCTGGACTGGATGACTAGCCATCACTGTCTCAGTGTTGAGCCGCTCGGCTTCCACGTAGTCCCACTGTCTGGTCCAATGGTGCTGTGGAATCTCGCCGAGTTGGGTACTGTCGGAGGCAAAGGTATAAGATGATGGAGTGATTTTGTCGATGCGACGCTTCAGTGAGAAGGCTATCGCATCGGAAGTTGGTTGAGGGGCTATTTCCTTCTCTTGCGTTGGTGTATGGCGCTTGGTAACAGTCGCGAACCTAGGACGCCAGGATGTTGGGTAGTGGGGCTTATATTCAAGTGGCCATGTTGATGGTCTCGGGTCGTCGGGGGAAATGATTTTTTGTTTCCTGCGCTGTGGCGCTACACCCATGGTGCCCTTGATGACCCCTGTTGCTGGTAGTTCGACGGGCGCCGCGGCAACGTACTTGGGTAATGGGAATGATGGCAATGCTGTGCACGCCTTAATTGGTAGTGATCTGGTCGCGTTGGAGTTATTGCTTGATGAACAACGCTTCTTAGTCGCTTTCAACTTTATCACGACGAGTTGTGATTGACTTGAAGTTTTCATCGGCATCCGTGTTACCATTCGTCCACTGGCATGTGGACGTGAGCTTGTATGTCTACCCTTGTCTTTCTTTGAGGCAGTGCTTGTACCAGGACAGTCAGAATCATCTGAATTTCCACGACATGCGCGTGCTGGGCTGCTTAATTGTTGATCTTGTAATTGCGAATAGTTCAATCGTTGATACAACTGATTCATACTATGCAGCGCCTCCCTTCTCGATGCATCAGAGAGGGTTGTAAGAGACTTGTAGTCTAAAAATAGTTTGTCTCTGCAATTACCGTTGTGATCCAGAAAACTTGCAATGATGCCAACTAGGCCTGTATTTAGCTTGCCCAAAGTTTTTGCAAGTGACGCGTGCGCGATGTCTTGTCCATGCAGTCAGTATCAAATCGTTTCGTCTTATATTACAGAGGCATACTCACGATCTCCTCTAGCAAAGTCTGGCCCCATGCTACTGTAGTAACACTGTGTGTATTTCTTGGTTAACTCTTCTTGCCCTTTGCGCAAGCTTTTTGAGAGCTCAAACTCAGCACTGGTTGCGATATCTTCCGCTTGAACCTTCCTACAAGCTCTGTGCTTTTTCTTCCTTTCGCGTAATCTTCTGAAGATACTAATTCCATTCGTGAACGCATGAATGATATCCATAATGCAACTCGAGACCACCGAATCGCCTCTTAGCGCATGAACCGTGTTTACAGCCATTGTGCAAATGTAACCAGACGAGGCCACAAAAAAAAGCGACAGGATCAGGCTTATGGATCTTTAAGAGACATTCAACGCGTGCGTGAATGCTGTCAGCAAAGGTAAGGAGGAGCTGGCCTGGCCTGGTCTTCCAGCCTAGCGGATGCTCAGATCTTATCCTTCATACTGCATTCCCAGTGTGCACATCCCATGCAACGATCCATGCTCCGAATCGATGCGCGCCGGGCTCCATCATGTAAAGGCGTCTGCTACTGGGTGCCATGCATCATTCTCACATCGTCAGGCCCATTCTTTGAACCTTGTGTACTGCACGTAGCCGCCCCGTGGTTGAGTCTTGGAAGGCTTGCGAAGTTTGAGTGGTGGGCAGCGTTCCCGCTATGGAACAAGGGCGAGAGCGGGGCGCCATAAGCTCGTTTGAGCGAGAGGACTTCATGCATAACGATTGCTGCATAAATTGGTAACCAGTGCGATGCGTAGGTCATGTTTCAAGGAAATTAATTTTAAGAGCAATATGTACATCAGTCGAGCGTCATCGCTGAAAAGATAAATTCATCAAGCCCGTGGCTCATGGACGACAGTCACCAAAGAGTCGAGGCACTGAGTAAGCCTGCTATTGATCGTAGTGATGTCCGGATCTTTGCCATACACATAAGAAATAGACGAAGCTCGTAGAACATGTGCTCATTTTCGCAATACTTGATTGCGGCGGGCTAACATGAGGTGCAAATTCCAACCCAAACACCTCGCTATGCAATATGAAACCTCTTTGTCGATTTTCTTCTTTTCATTGACCGTTGTCTTCAACTTCCTCTACAGTAACTGTCCGCCTTGTCACATTCTGCCCATTAGAAGCACTCTCAGCAATGGCGACCCCAGAGCTTGACGCCACACTTTCATTGTGCTCAGCGACGTTGCCAAAACTCCAGTCTACTCCGAGACTATCCGAATCGACTCTTGGTGACGATGCATCTACTGCTGGACCAGATGTTGTTGGCCCAACCACAGGGTGCTGGACTCCCGATTGGAAGGTGGATGGAGTTGCCTCAGAATCACCTTCTCTGCCCACCTGAGAATATCGGGTAGGCGGCACTGATGAGGATCCAGTTGACACAGGCCGGGGTGCTAGTGCCATTGGCCTCAACGTCCAGCCCTCCGGAAGTGACAGGCCTACGGGTACGCCGGTGTCGCCCGGGCGCAGGACTTCACCACTGGCCGTGTAGGCTTGTGGTGTGAATGTGCTCATATCAGGCGAGTGCAGAGGCGCGATAAAAGGCAGCTCACGGCCCATAGCGACATTCACACCGGAAGCCTGTTGAATTCGATTAAGCTCGCCGAGGAGACTGTGGATTACCTCTAGCTGATCATGGTGCAAATGCAGTTGACGCATAGATTCGATAATATTGTGCTGAAGCCGCAGTATATCAGACTGTATATCTGAAGGGTGTAATGCAACCGCCCCTGGCACAGGGCCCATCGAGAGAGGATGTGGCGGATTTTGAGTAGAAACTTGCGTATGCGCGGGGGCCGGGTGATGTGGAATCCCATCGCGTGCCGCTTGATCTACGATTGCCTGCTGATGGAGCTGATCAATAGCGTTCCTGACATGATTAGGATTGTTTTGCTGGCCAGGGGGCAGTCGTAGATTTCCCAAAGCCACTCTAAACGGACCAATGTTGAAGACACGCAAGTTCCCTGCGGGTGCATTCGCCTGACCTTGGGGCTGCGGTTGGTTTTGCTCCCCTTGTTGCCTAGCAGCGCCTTGAGGATGCCCACCGAGCAAGCGTTGTAGAGCCCCTTGACCTTGATGATTCGGTAGTATTGGTGCACCACGATTCGGCGCATTATTCGTCTGGGCGGCCTGCGCTGCTGTTTGACTCAGCACCGGTCGTCGGCAGGTTGGGCACACCTGTTGTCGTTCTAGCCAACTTCTAAGGCAACTGAAATGCAGAATGTGACCACAAGGTAGCTTCTTCGGTCGCTGTCGCTCGTCCATCCGCGGGCCTGTTCGGGTGCCATCTGCACCAGATTGCACCCAAGGTTTCATCTCCTCACGACAGACGATGCAGGTGTTCTCCCGCTCGAGCTCTTCCACAGAAGCGTCCGAATATCGTGTGTTCATGTCGCGGGTGGCGTTTCGATACTGAACGAAGTCCTTGATTCTCTTGAGCAAGGACCGGATCGTCATGAAGAGATCCCGCATGATATGAATGGGAATGCCGTAGAAGGTCATGAGTATCATGAAGAAACCGAGGTAGACGACCGACTTTATGAAGTCCGTTGCGAGGTCCAGATAGAAGACCCATCGACCCTTTTCCTCCCAGCCTGGCACGTCGCCTTCTTCGTCGTCGTTCGCTATAGGAGCTTCCGCTTCACTAGCCTGCGCAAGTACCCTTGAGACCCGGCGGGCTTCGTTCCGAGCCTGCTCTTGGCGGTGCGTCACATAGAGCTCCACGAGCGAAAGCGTGTAGCGTAGGAGAGTGGATACTGAGGCAATGGCCAAGAGCACATACTCGAAACCAAACATAACCATGACACCAGGACGTGCGTCGGAAAGGATAGAGCCTATGCAATACCGTATCATGTATATGTCGAACGCGGCTGAGAAGATCAAGGAGCTCGCCAGGCGCGCGTGGAAGAGCTGTGGGTTTGCAGGTGGCTGCTGCTCGAGAAACTCAACGCGGCCTTCGCCAATCCATTGCCACACTTTACCAGCAAGCAGACAAAGGAACATGGCAAAAAACCAGATGCCAATATCGTCTCGGAAGATGGTCATGGCCAGCAGAGTCTCGCTGACCGCGAACCACGCCTTGTCGTAGAGTTGTTCCGACTCGATGGGACGAAGCGGGCC
>Ga0182210_1000213_pt1 | contig 13231 bp, 12 predicted proteins | sample G5R1MG_19_FD_129670 | JGI IMG/M metagenome (GOLD analysis project Ga0182210, IMG submission 129670) | Switchgrass phyllosphere microbial communities from Michigan, USA - G5R1_MAIN_03OCT2016_LD1 MG | ecosystem: Host-associated > Plants > Phyllosphere > Phylloplane/Leaf | place: USA: Michigan... | reverse complement strand
CTTCGCCGCTGCTGCTGCTGTGCTGGCGCCGCCGCTGCTGCCGTGACGTCTTGGTCTGAAACACCACGCTTGCCCCTTCACTGCCTTGGCCACATCCACCGTGTTTCTGCTGCCGCCGCCCGGCCCTCCCTGCCCCAGTGATCCCCAGCACTGCCCTCCGTCCTCCATGGCCTTTTTCACAGCGCCCCAGGCCCTGCGCCTGCGCAGCCTCCAATCCACTTCTTCCAACTTCGCCGTCATGGCCTCACACGCGCCCGACTACGCCAGCAATGGCCTCATGCACATCTTCGCCACCAGCCACGCCTCGCATCCCAACTTTGCCAACCTCACCCTGCTCGTCTTCGAGGCCGTCATGGAGGTCGTCTGTGTCAGCTTGCCTGGCTACGTCGTTGCGAGAATGGGCCATTTCGATGCCGAGAACCAAAAGTTCCTTGCAAACTTGAATACCCAGCTCTTCACGCCCTGCCTGAGTAAGCTATGACCAGAATTGGCCGCCTCGCGTCGTGACTGACCCGTGCCTCAGTTTTCACAAAGCTGGCCTCGCAACTGACGGCAGAGAAGCTGGCTGACCTTGCCGTCATCCCCGCAATCTTCGTGGTGCAGACGCTCATTTCCTACCTTGCCGCCCTGCTCGTATCGCGACTGTTTGGCTTCAAGAAGCGGGCTGCCAACTTTGTCGTCGCCATGGCTGTTGGGCCCCCCGTCGCTTACACAGAGGTGACACCGGCTGACACCTGCAGGTCTTCGGAAACTCGAACTCACTGCCCATCTCTCTTGTCATCTCCCTCTCCAAGACCCTCTCAGGCCTACACTGGGACAGGGTCCCCGGCGACAACGACAACGAAGTAGGCGCACGCGGCATTCTGTATCTCCTCATCTTTCAACAACTCGGCCAATTAGTCAGATGGACATGGGGCTTCAACGTGCTCCTGGCCCCCGCGGACACATACAGCGAAGAGGATGGTGGCAAGATTGGTGGCCTTGAAAACGGCGAATACAGCGCCGAAGAGGCTCAACACCTCCTCAATGATTCACATTCCGACTATGAATCGGGAAATGTCACAAGCTACGCTACTTCAGCCGATTCGAGCGAATCCTGCTCCCTCTTGGATCGCAGCGATACACTGGCCACTTCTGATTTCATCACCCCGACTAATGGAAATGCTATCGCTCCCGGCACTGGCAATATGAGCGCGAGCGCCAACGGAAGTCATGCCAGCGAAGCTCTCAAGGGCGCCCTTGAAGCACACAAGGGAAAGCAGATACCCAAAGGCATCAAAGGATGGCCACTACGAGTCATTCTGGCTATGGAAGATGCTGTCAAGTCTGTTCGGGCCGGCATGGCTCATGCTGGCAGTCGCGTTTTCCAGACACTACCTCTATGGCTCCAGAAGGCGCTTTCTAGGATTGGCGCGGCACTATCCAGATTCTTCAAAGGCGTGTGGGCCTTTATGAACCCACCTTTGTGGGCCATGTTGATTGCCATTGTTGTGGCCTCTGTTCCAGCGCTACAACATCTATTCTTCGACCCGGGAACATTTGTGAGCAACTCAGTCACCCGTGCCGTGGCCCAAAGCGGCCAGGTTGCTGTTCCCCTCATTCTGGTTGTTTTGGGAGCCAACCTTGCCCGAAATACGCTTCCAAAAGAAGATCAGCACTCGATGGAGGACCCCAAAGTTGAAAGAAATCTGGTCATTGCTTCACTCATCAGTCGTATGCTAATTCCCACCATCCTCATGGCTCCCATGCTGGCCTTGACCGCAAAATACGTTCCCGTTAGCATCCTGGATGACCCGATCTTCATCATTGTGTGCTTCCTCCTCAGTGGTGCTCCGACAGCGCTCCAGCTGGCCCAGATTTGCCAGATCAACAATGTTTATATGGGCTCTATGTCCAAGATCCTCTTCCAGAGTTATGTTGTCTGGATTCTTCCCTCGACCCTTGTGCTAGTTATGCTTGCTTTGGAGACTGTAGAATGGGCGCAATAACCAGCTGATGCTGATTTGGAAGATGTAGTGTATGGTAGTTAGTGTGTACCATAAGGGAAACAGGACTGAGGAGACTATTTGGGTATAGTCTATAGTCTCAGTATATCACAGCGAGGCGTTTTGGTGTTTGTTCAACAGTATCTATACATGAACACAGTGACTGAGGCTAGTATAACTCAAAATGTACTATACCCCTCCTCTCTCTCTCTCTTAAGTTATAAGTGTAATCGCTCTGTATATATCTAGATGCCACACTTTCTAAGTACTGCTACTATATGTATAGTGTTCTTTAGTGCTTCCACGGCTAAACATTTCTTTGCTTGCTATCTATCACAAGGTGTGACGTTAGTATATAGCCAACAGTGTAAGTAAAGCACCCAATAAATTCTCTTTAGCGCTGCTGTGTACACTATAACTATATTTGCCCTAGCAAACCCGCTTGATTGTATCGATCTAGCATAAAAAGGTGATAATATCCTATTTATCCCCTTACCGACAGTAGTCTCTGCTTTACTTTACTTTGCGCTATACTAAGGTAGCTAATAGTAAAGTTAATCCCCCTCTAATTACCTAAGCACGTGTTATCTCTTCCCCCACCAGCTCTAATTTGACTAGTTGGTTAGCGCCACTACGCCTCTGTCCGCATTTCAGTGCACGTACCTACCTTGATAACAACACCACAACAACGGTTTGATTAACAACAATTAACTACTATTACACCCTAGGTGCTATAACGGCTGCTGTTATTTGTTAATCTCCTGCTGCCTTTCAAAAGGAATTATGGCTTCGACAGATTGGCAGGCGGACAAGTCTAATGAGGCCAATCGAGGCACTTCCTCTCTTGCTTACGACAATGCTACAAGCAAGAGCACAATACCGCTATCATCTGCTAGAGGTTCGTTTATTCTTTTTGCTTTCTATGCTAGGCGTTGATTTTCTCGTTTTTCTTGTACTCGCTTATCTTCAACGTATTGTTATTTATAGGTAGAATGTTTTGGTGTTGCAGGACTGGTCTGGGGGATCTGAAAGAAGCACCCACTATTTGAATCATCAACACTTGCTTATATCTACCCTACAGCCGTCTCCTTTCCGGATGAGAGGATTTCACCTTTGATTGTTAGCAATAACAAGGAACTCGAACAGAAAGACTTCCTCGACCTTGATAAATCTGCTAGACAGTACAGTGCAAGTCTAAGCCGCAAGCGGCTATCTGGAAGGCCATCAGTAGAACGCCTGGGCTCTTCTAAGCAGCAAATTTCTGAAGCCAACCCATCCTTTAGCTCTCTTCTATCCAATAGCTCTACAGAAAACCTGTCCGACAGTGCCAATGCACATGATAATCTGCTCAAGCAGGTTGGCACGTGGCTTAAACAGGAACGCCAGAGGAGACATGCGAGGCGGGAAAAGCGAAAGACTGCAAAGGATAGTTCACTTGACCCAGAAACTGCAGCTGGTATGGCAGCGCCTCAGACCCCCACTCAGCGAGCGAGGACAAGCTCGGAATCTTCACAAGAGAGCATCATCGCGCTTGATCAGCTGGCGCTGATCTTGGAGAAGACCTTGTCTATCAAGCCTGCCGAAGCGAAGAAGCGCTCTCCACACATTCGTAGACCTTCGACCGGTTTGAGGAAGCACTCTGCCATCTCAAACGAGTCCGATTACTTTGACTCTGTCGATCAGCTTGTGCCTGGTTGCGATGCTATCTTGGACAACTCGAAGACAATGGCGTACAGTGTGGATGAGCCATCAGCCGAGCCTCAGACAGCGGATGCCGAGAAGCGGGCACGTAAAGAGAGAAAGGCTTGGACCGATTTCCGATACGAGATCCTCCGTCTTATTCATACTTTGAAATTGAAAGGATGGCGGAAGGTGACGTTGGAGCAGAGTGATGAGATTGGCGTCCAGAGATTGAGCGGCGCTCTGACAAACGCCGTCTATGTTGTCTCGCCACCCAAAATAATCCGATCCCAAGAAGACCATGGTGATGGCATGCCGAAACCAAAGAATCCACCTCCGTAGGTCTCCGTCATGCCACTTTCAGGGCAGAAGCTAATATTACCAAGTAAGCTGTTGCTACGTATCTATGGTTTGCAGGCAGATCACCTGATCGATCGTGAATCTGAGCTTCAGATCTTGACCCGACTTGCGCGCAATCGCATTGGTCCGCGTCTACTTGGCACTTTCAAGAACGGGCGGTTTGAGGAATTTCTGAATGCGAAGCCTCTGACCGCCAAAGAGCTACGCAATGTAGAGACCTCTGTGCAAATTGCCAAGCGTATGCGAGAGCTCCACGAGGGCATCGACCTTCTCAAGCACGAGCGCGAAGCGGGGCCCTTTGTTTGGCAAAACTGGGATAAGTGGGTAGACCGCTGCGAGCAAGTCGTTATGTGGCTCGACGAACAGGTTCGTGAGAGCAAACAAAATGCAGACCAGTCAGCCGCAGACAAGTGGAAGCAGCAAGGCTTTGTGTGCGGAACAGAGTGGCCCATGTTTCGACAAACCGTTGAGACGTACCGTGTGTGGTTGGAGGAGCAGTACGGAGGACTTGACAAGATCAACGAGCGCATGGTCTTCTCGCACAACGACGTGAGTTTGGTGCCTCTTATTCTCCTTCTTGAAAAACACTGACATACTGTCGCAACAGACACAATATGGAAACATCCTCCGAATGGAGCCCGAAGGCGAATCGCCTCTGCTGCTCCCTGCAAACCAGCACAAGCAACTTGTCGTCATTGATTTCGAATACGCAAACGCTAATCTACCTGGCCTCGAGTTTGCCAACCACTTCGTAAGCAATTCTTTTCTTGGTGGTTTCGCTGACATCTACCTCTTCTAGAAAAACACCCATTCATGCATGGCTGCTAACGCGTTCAGACGGAATGGACCTACAACTACCACGACACCGAAGCACCTTGGAGGTGCAACGAGAAGTACTACCCGACCCTTGAGGAGCAGCATCGCTTCATCCGCGCGTATCTTCTCCACGCACCATCCTACAAGGCCGCCGGCGGATACACGTCCAACCCAGCAACACCCTATCTCGGGCCTCTCCCCTCATCTGGCAGTACGACTGCACTCACCGCCACCGCCACTCCCACGTCCATCTCCGCCTTTATGCTCGACTCGCGCGCCCCTCCCGGCGACCGATACCAAGAGCAAGAAGCCACAGCCGAGCACCAAATCAGCGAAGAAGCGCGCCGCCTCCTCGCCGAAACCAAGCTCTGGCGCCTCGCAAACTCCGCCATGTGGGTCGCCTGGGGTATCGTCCAGGCGCATATTCCTGGCATGCCCGACTTTGAAGCCCAGGTCGATCCCGCCATGCTGTGCGAGGGCGCAGCCACAGCGGCCGAGCAGGTGTCCAGCCACCCCCTTGCCGAAACCGAGGACATCGTGAGTGCCAGAATCGCGGTGCCGAGACAGAGTGACAATACCACTGCCGCCGCCGCCAACGGCGATGCAACCATCCCTGTTCCCACTACTACTACTACTACTACTGCTACTACTACTACTACTGCTACTACTACTACTACTTCTTCTTCTTTCCCCCTCTCCTCCCCCGAAAACGATGCTGACCTCTTCAAGAACCAGGAAGATGAGGAATTCGACTACCTGCGCTATGCCAATGACCGCGCGTTGTTCGTCTGGGGCGACGCGCTGCGCATGGGTATCGTGGCACCCGAGGCCTTGAGCGAGGAGTTGATGGCGAGAATTAAGACTGTGGAGGATTAGAGAGGGGTTCTTTCTTTCTTTCTTCCTTTCTTCCTTTGTATGGGTGTGTGGATGCAGGATGGGACTGGCTATTTGATGCGTTCAGAGAGGGGCAGGGGGAGATGATGAGAGGGCTAAATTGTTTTTCTTTTATATCTGGATGGGGAACCAAACTCGCTTTATTTTCCTTGCTGTGGAGGCCGCGGGGAATATATCGTACCTACCTACCAACATGAACCTAGGTTTCGAATTGCTGGCGGTGCCGGATTGGGTAGCAGCTGTGTTACTACCATGTTTGCCCACCACTTTGTACGAAGCAACGGAAAAAAAAGGGGGGGAGGAAGTGACCACGTACATATACATGTTCTATGTGTTTATTATGCAAAACAGCCATGTATGCATGAGAAGGTGCAGGTATATAATATCAGCCCCCAATTCCATCCTTTTTATCTTCGCTCCAACCCATTGATCACCTTCGTCACTCCCGCACCACAACCCCACCGCCCTCCTCCCTCCTCGCCACCAGCTCAGCCCCGACCCCACAATTCTGCGCATCGCTCAACGCGCGGAGCACGCTCACCTCGGCCTTTTCCCGCACAAGCCTGCGCAGACTATGGATTAGGTAGCCCGACAGAACGTGCACGCTCCACTCGTCCGGCAGTGTGGCGAGCACGTGTGCCATGTCGAGCCAGGCGCCGAAGCGCTCGAGGAGCTCGCCTGTGCGGTCCACGCGTTGGGAAAGGTCGTCGATGCGGAGGAATTCGTGGAAGAGGGTGGTAAAGAGGCGGGATTGTTGGGGGCGGGGAGGTGGGGATGGGGGAAGGGAGGAGGCGGATGGGGGGCTGTGTGTGGGGCGGAAAATGGACGTGTAGCCGTAGAGACAGTAATTCATTGCTGTGCTATAGTCGCCTAGGCCATGTGTCAATAACCGTAGCGCTTCTTCGTGGCGCTCCTGACGTCCGTTTAGGATGATCATTTCGGGAACGAGTTCTTGCTCGTAGGGCTGCAGGCGCGATAGGATGCTCTTGACATCGTAGGACGAGGTTTGGCCAAGGAGTCGAAGGAGACGGAGGCGCGCTTGCCACCATTCGTCTGGAAGGGCGTTGTCGGTGATGAAGGAGTGATAGGTTGGCTTGGGGGGCTCGAGAATGCGGTACGTTTCGTAGGTTTGTGAGAGGGCTTCACGGGAAGAAGCGCTGGACTCGAGTTCGGTGATGACGGTGGAGAGGTAAAATGTAATTAGCTCATTGACGTATTGTGTGTGCTGGTTGGTGGTTGTTAGCAACTGTTGGATGGGCGGTGACGAAGGTTTGTTGCATGCTCTACCTTTTTACCAAAGACGAGGTATTCCAAATACTCTTTGACGGCGCCAGGTGCCTTCTCTCGTAGCAAGGCGACAGCACGAGTAGGTTCGAATTTGACGCGACTCTGATCATCGGCAAAGATCTGGACACCGAGTTTGGGATTGCGGTTGGCGAGCCATGTGCCGTACTCTTCCACTAATGACTGATCTCGGATTCTGGCTAGATACTCTCGCACTCTGTGCTCTCCATCGATCAGCTCGCCGCCCCTGTCTTCCTCACCTTGGATGATGCGTTTCCAGGTGGCCAGCACCTTGGATGCTTTGAGTGAGGCTTTGCAATTACTCTGATACAAGCGGCTCAATAGGAACAGGCGCTTGAAGTGTTCAAGAATCTCTATAGCGCGATCGAAACACTCGACCTCCTTGTCTACCAGCTCGTTAAGCTCAACTCTGTGGGCGCCAGGGCTCGATGCACTCTGGTCTAAGAGCAAGAGAATGTACAAGAGGGCTGCATCGACCGTTCTAAAAACGAATGGATCACTCGTCACACTTGCCATGCCTTTTCGTCTCTTCCAAAAGTGAAGATATCTCTTGACAAATTGGAGTAGATTGTCGCCAAACGGACCGTTGACATCCATTGCCATCGTAGAAAGATTGTTTTGCTGCAGAAATTGCTCAACCATGGCGGTAATTCCAGCTGAAATTTGTATCCCCTCGGGCCCTTGTACGACCTCCTTGTTCAGCGTGGGCAGTAAACTCAGTACGACTCGTGGATCAATTTCACCCTCAATAAGCGCTTGCTCCGTTATGCGCTTGTCGCTTTCGGAAATGATGATGTTTGTCTTTGTACGCAAAACCACATCCATAAACAGCATCAGGGACGCCTTTTGGCGGATATAGATTAGGCTGAGGTACTCAAATTCATTGCGAGGCTCTTGCCCGCGAATGTCACCAAGAATCCTGGCGAGAAGACTTGGATTGGGCTGAATTAGCCGCCCGTCTCCGGTGGATGCATATTGTGCCTCTTCGATGCGGGCATCTAATCGGGTCAGGAGTGGATTCCGTACTGTCCACCAGATCTGGTCTCCAACCCAGATGACGGTCTGCGCTTGCAGCTTTGACAATCGGTCAGTGAAGTCGCGGTCTGCTTTGATCTGAGCTGCCGTGGCCGAATTGGTCTCTTCTAGTGTCATCTGCGTAAGCCGCAGTCGTTGTACGGACAGCTTCTCGCCTATTTCTGGCAGGACAAGGTCGTAGGGTTGGACTACGGTGCGCATTCCCAGGGGCATTGGCACCCGGGTCGCATCTTCCGGTACGGTCATGCCTAAGACACTGAGATTCACCCAGTCCTTCTCTGCCTCGCCAGCGCTAGGATCAACGTCCCAGCGTTGAACTTCGACACCGTAGGTCACGATCCCTTCAGCATCTTCTTGGTGGACGACAGCTAAGACGTAGCCTTCTTCGGCGTTGCTGTCTGAACGCGAAGCCGACAGGTCGATGCCTGTGCCTTCAGTGACAATGGCGTCTGGGTAGCTGCTGAACTGTATGCTGCCTCTGCACAGGTCTCCGTCTAGATTGACAAACATGCCAACACCTTGCTCCGCTGGCGTGGTGCCGACCGTGAGCAGGAACTCATTTGGCGTTGGCGAGGCAATGAGTGGCTTCAGCGGCACGAATTTCGGCGAAGCCAATAAAAGTACAGGTTCTTCCCTCTGCGGCACGTCTGTTTCAGGAGGCGGTGGCAGAGGCTTATCAGGCGATGTTGCCCCGGACCATCCAGCTGCTTTCTCGGCAGTCTCACCCGTAGCGGGAGGCGCAATTGGGGGGGCAGCGGGCGACCTGTCGCGCGAAAGCGACTCGGGCACGTCGAAGCCATGGCGCCGACTGGGCAGGTGTTCGGCGGCACCACCGGCGTCACCGGCGTCAGGGTCCAAGGAGGAGATGGGAAACAGGCCAATCTTCTGCTGGTTGTCCATATCGAGTAGGGCGTAGGCATGGGCGTCAGCGGCACAGGAGAAGGCGTTGCGGCGGACGGAGAGCAGACAGCCGGCGTACTCAATGGCCTTAAGGGCGCGCGGGGGCTGGTTCTCGGCCATGTGCACGAGACGCAGGCGCTTCTTTAGGCCAACGACGACAACAACGCCCTCAGCGGACCCATTGTCGGGGGCGGGGTTCAGGTCAACGCCGCCGACCCACAGGCAGGCAATGGGCTTGAAGGCCGAGTCGGGGCTCAGCTCGGGCAGCGCGTATACAGACAGAGTGTTGTTGCATAGTACACAAGCCTTGTTGGCGCGTGGAAGCAGCAACACTTGTTGTACGCCAGGCCCAATGGCATCGTGGTGAGGGGGGGCCAGGCGAGAGGCGAGCACGGCTGTGGGCTCGGCGGCGCCATCGGTGGCGGATGGGTCGGAGGGGTCGGGCGGCAGAAGAACCAGGTGGAGCAGCTCAGCGGCTGAGGTGCCAACGTAGAGATTGCCGTTCCATACGTCGACGGTGGTGATGCGCACAGCGGGCTCGGGATCGGCGGCGGTGGCGGCAGCAGGCGACAACGGCAGGTCGGCGACGAGTCTGCGCAGGAGGTAGGGGCCGCGGGGTGCAGCCATCCCAGCCATCCCGCGCCGCGACGGGCTACGGCATGTATAGCAGCGGAGGAGTACTGTGGCACTGAGGACGAAATGTGGGTGCTGTGTTCCATGCGGTGGTGTTCCATGTTCTATGGACTATCTAACTAATAGAGGTCTAGCGCGCCTCCTCCGCTCCCGCCGATTGGCCCATGCTCAGCGGCAACGTAACTCCTCGCTCTATCGTACTGTACCATAGTACTAGCTACATAGTACCTATACGGTACATTGGCCCTGACTAATCAGCCCATACACCCATGTCCCGTCCGTCACACCCCACCCTCCGTTGACGCGTGTCGGCTGCAAGGCGCGCCGTCAACTACACCACGCCGACGGCAATGGACGAGCCCGTCAGCCCGAGCCTGCTCGCGGGCGCCGACGAGCCGCATCATGACCGCGCTCAGGCACACGACCCGGCCGAAAACAAGTTCCAAAAGGCCATTGGCGCGTGGAGGACCATCGACCTCACCACGCTCATCCCCCAGCTCGACTCCGTCGCCGCCGACCTGATCGCCCACCAGCGCGACACGCTCACACAGCGCAAGGACCTCGCCCAGAAGACCAAGGACTTTCGCAAGCTCGACGATGCCAGCAAGCTCAACGACGTCAAGGCCCTGCTCAAGGGTACGCCCAACCACCTTGCCCCCCGCCATGGCTAATCCTCCCCACCAGCCTACCAGAACTTCATCGATCTCATCGCGAACCAGTCCAAGACCGTCCAGGCCGCCTTCTTCCAGCTCTACTCGCCACTGTCCGACGCCCCCGACCCTTACCCGCTGCTCGATGCCTCGGTCGACTCGCTCGTGACCGCCGAAGAGGTCGTGCCCACGCTCACGGCCGATAACGAGCGCCTGCAAAAGAAGGTCGCTGCCCTGACCGCCCAGCTTGACCATGCGGACAAGGAGCGGGACGAGGAGCGCGCCGCGCGCAAGCAGCTCGAGGAGAGCCGCGACCACAAGATCCAGGACGTCGAGGCCTCGTGGTCCGCCGTCCTCCGCGAGAAGCAGGACAACTGGGCCGCCAAGGAAAAGAGCCTCGAGGACAAGGTAGAGAGCCAAGACCGCCTGCTCCAGGAACTCAAGGCCAGCTACGAGGTGGCCCAGCGTCTTGGACGGGCGGACGACGCCGATGCCGACGCCGACGGTCGACGCGGCGCGACCGCCGCAGAGCTCGACATGGTTAGCACCGAGCTTGAGCGAACAAGCCATCGCCTGGCCGACATAGAGGCTCGCAACGAGCAATTACGCCTCCAACTCGCCCAGTCAGCCTCTGCGCCCGCCCAGCACGTTGTCGTCGAAGACGAGCCTGCCTTCCTGCGACTTCGCTCCGAAAACGCATCCCTGCTGCGCAAGCTCGACAACGCGCGGTACGATAAGGATGCAGAGCGTACCCGCCTCGAGACAGAGACCCGGAGCCTGGAACGAGAGCTCCAGTCGCTCAAGGCCGAGCGAGAAGCGCTTCGGGATAAAGTCCACAAGTGGGGCGACTATGAGAACGTTAAGCAAGAGCTAGAAGTCCTCAAGGTAGCTTCCATTTCCCCTCCCAACCCTTTGTTACACTTCCTGACCAAGAAAAGTCCATTGAGTTCGCAACCGGAGAGGACGATGACGAAGCCACCGAGGCCGTTCTCACGCCAAGCGGCGTCGCCGGCAAAAACCAAGGAGACACGCTCGAACAGCTCCTCCTCGCACGCAACAAGAAGCTCAGCAACGAGCTGACCGTCCTCCGCGTCTCCCACCAGGACCTTCAATCCCGCCTGGAAACCCTCCAAGATGAGCTTTCCCAAACCAACATGGACCTCGAAAAGTCGCGCCTTCTCAACGAGACCCTGGAAGCCGACCTCGAAAAGGTGCAGCAAGAGGCCACACACGCCTTCGACCCCGCCATGTCCGTAGCAGGAACCTATGCGTCGCGATATCCACAGTCTTCCGTAGGCGGCGGAGGAAGACGCGGTCGTTCCTCTCCCACCTCCTCCATTATCTCTGGATTTGACAGCAGCGCTCATACGCCAACCCTCGCCTCCCTGCGCGCTGGCGGTGGCAGCGAGCCCGTAGGCGGCGGGTCTGGCATACTCCCCATGATGACAGCCCAACGTGATCGCTTCAAAAAGCGCAACGCGGAGCTCGAAGCCGAGCTACAAAAAACACACCAAACCATCTCCTCGCTACGCAGCGAGGTCAACGCCCTACAAAAGGACAACCTAGATTTGTACGAGAAGACGCGCTACGTAACATCGTACAATACCGTGAACCGCGGCACCGCCTCCAGTGCCTCGGCATACGCCGCCAACCCCAATCCCTCCACCATCCACGTCGGCGACGCAAGCGCAATCGACACAAAGTACCGCGCCGCCTATGAAACAAAACTCAGCCCCTTTGCCGCCTTCCGCGGCCGCGAGTCTGCCCGTGCCATGAAGCGTATGCACCTCTTTGAACGCATCATCCTGCGCATCACCAAGTTCGTTCTGCAGACCAGGACCAGTCGGAACCTGTTTGCGGCGTATTTGCTGAGCCTGCACGTGCTGGTGTTTTGGGCGTTGTGTGCTTGGGAGACGGGCGGTGGGATAGGGGCTACGGCCGCGGCTGCTATGACAGCGAGTCGGTCTGGGGGTCCCGTGGTGGGAATCGAGGATATAGCGGCGCTCGCCAAGAATGGACGGGAGGAGGCACCGTAGAGTATCTTATGTGGCATGGAATGGCCGTAGGTACCGTCTTTCGGGTGGAAGGCGCTGAGAGAGACGGTTTTTTTTTTCGAACCGAAGTCATCAAACCCTCCTGTTTTATTTTTCTCATCTACTGTCAACTAAGGAATACCTAAAGTATAATGATCCCGCATGTGTGCACAGCTCTCCGAAAACAAAATAGGGTGTCGCATAAGGAACGCGATCCTCTTGTCTCTCTCTCTCTCTCTCTCTCTCTCTCTCTCTCTCTCTTTCTGGCCCTTTTTCTGTCACCGGAACACTCGACGATTCGTCTTCATGTACTAGTAGCGGATAAAAAAAAACGAATGCGGAATCTCAATCACCCATGAGCAAAAAGAATAGGAACAAAACACCCAAGAAATGCAATGCAGCAATCAAAGCTTTGTGGAAAGAACTTTGCGAGACGATCAGGGCAGAAGGGGAGTGAGTCGATGGGGCCAAGGATGAAGGAGAGAGGCATAAGGAGAAGGAAAGAAAGCAGGAAAAAAAAAAAAAAGCAAACGACCTACGCATAGAACCAATACTGTGCACTGTACTCGACAGTGAACACGGCACCCTGAGCCACCCCACTACAATTCGCCGGCGCCATGCCCCCCGCCGTCTCCACCCGATACACTTCCTTGTACGCGCCCGCCAGGCCGACCAGTTTAATCCCCGGGACGCTGCCGAAGCCATTGGCGCCGGCGGCAGCGCCCACGGGGGCAGCGCTCTTGGCTGGCTCGGCCTTGGCAAGCACAAAGTCCATGTCGGGCGCGGCGGCGGCGTTGTGCATCGCGAGACGGAACAACGGGACGCCCTGGGCGGTGAATTCGTGATGGCCGCTGGTGTGGGCGGTGGCGAGGGCGCCCGTGGGGATGGCGTAGGCGAGCGCGAGGCGGGTGATGTGGGAGAGGAGGGGGGCGGGCAGGCG
>Ga0182210_1000212_pt1 | contig 13275 bp, 10 predicted proteins | sample G5R1MG_19_FD_129670 | JGI IMG/M metagenome (GOLD analysis project Ga0182210, IMG submission 129670) | Switchgrass phyllosphere microbial communities from Michigan, USA - G5R1_MAIN_03OCT2016_LD1 MG | ecosystem: Host-associated > Plants > Phyllosphere > Phylloplane/Leaf | place: USA: Michigan... | reverse complement strand
TACCGCGTTGCGCCCACCTTCGGGCGCCGGCGTCGCGCCGGGCACGACGCGCCGGCCGGCGACCGGCGCCTCGGGCACCGCCGCCAGATCGATCGCGCCGGAATTGGTCTTGCCCTGGCTGGTTGCGACCGCGCTGTCGCCCTCGCCCTTGACCTTGAGCCCGCCGGGATCGGTCGGCAGCACCTTGTACGGCCCCGCCTGCGCTTCGATCAGCGTGCCGTCGCCGCCGGTGCGCGGCTGTTGCAGCTTCCAGATGCCGAATACGATCGCGGCGAGCACCGCCAGCCCGACCAGCGCCCAGGCGATCACCCGCCCGACCGGCGTACCCTGCGGCTCGTCCGGTTCGACCGTCTCCAGCCAAGGCAGGCGGTCTTCGCCTTCCGCGAACGGGCGCGGGTCCATGGTGTCCGCCATCACTTCATCTCCGACACGGCTTCGACGCCCATCAGGGCGAGCCCGTTACGAATAATCCTTGCGACGCCCGTCGCCAAGGCAAGACGCGCGGCCGTTGCGGCAGGGTCGTCGGGCTGCAGGAACCGGCGGTCGGGGCGGTCGTTGCCGACATTCCACAACTGGTGAAACAACGCCGCCAAGTCATAGAGATAGAACGCGATCCGGTGCGGTTCGCGCGCGGCCGCGGCGGTCTCGACGATGCGCGGGAACTGCGCGGCGAGCTTCACCAGCGACAGCTCCTCCGTGTCGAGTTGGGACAGGTCGGGCGCCCCGCCTTCGATCCCCGCCTCCACCGCGCGCCGGTGCAGCGATGCGACGCGGGCATGGGCGTATTGGACGTAGAACACCGGATTGTCCTTCGACGCCTCCACCACCTTGGCGAAGTCGAAGTCCATCTGCGCATCGGCGCGGCGGGTCAGCATGGTGAAGCGGACGACGTCGCGCCCGACCTCGGTCACGACATCGGCGAGCGTCACGAAATTGCCCGAACGCTTCGACATCTTGACCGGCTCGCCGGCGCGCAGCAGCCGGACCATCTGCACCAGCTTGACGTCGAACCGCGTCTTGCCCTCGGTCAGCGCCGCGACCGCCGCGACGATCCGCTTGACGGTGCCGGCATGGTCCGCGCCCCAGATGTCGATCAGCTGGTCGGCGCTTTCCGCCTTCTGGAAGTGATAGGCGAGATCGGCCCCGAAATAGGTCCACTGCCCGTTCGACTTCTTGATCGGCCGATCCTGATCGTCGCCGAACCGGGTCGAGCGGAACAGCGGCAGCTCGACCGGCTCCCAGTCGTCGGGCGTCTCGCCCTTCGGCGCCTCGAGCACCCCGTCATAGATCAGGTCGCGCGCGCGCAAGCTCGCCTCGGCCGCCTCGGGCTTGCCCGCCGCCTGCAATTCGGCCTCCGACGCGAACACGTCGTGATGGATGCCGAGCAGCGCGAGATCGTCCTTGATCAGCACCAGCATCGCCGCGACCGCGCGGGTGCGGAACAGCTTCAGCCACTCGCTCTCCGCCGCGGTGGCGTAGCGGTTGCCGAACTCGGTGGCGAGCGCCTGCCCGACCGGCACCAGATAATCGCCCGGGTACAGCCCCTCGGGGATCGTCACCGTCTCCCCCAGCGCCTCGCGATACCGCAGGTGCACCGACCGCGCGAGCGTGTCGACCTGGCCCCCCGCATCGTTGACGTAATATTCGCGGATCACCTTCGACCCCGCGAATTCGAGCAGGCTGGCGAGCGCATCCCCCACCACAGCCCCGCGGCAATGCCCCATATGCATCGGCCCCGTCGGATTTGCCGAAACATATTCGATGTTTACAGTGACACCCTGCCCGCTCGTCGACCGCCCGTAATCGGCGCCCGCCTCGGCGATCGCCGCCAACTCGCCGCGCCAGGCATCGTCGGTCAGCGTCATGTTGATGAAGCCCGGCCCCGCGACCGACACCGCCGCCACTTCGTCGATCTTGCCGAGCTCCGCGACCAACGCCTCGGCGATCGCCCGCGGCGGCTTGCCCGCCGGCTTGGCGAGCACCATCGCCGCGTTGGTCGCCAGATCGCCATGGCTGGCGTCGCGCGGCGGCTCGACGGTGACATTGCGGCGGTCGAGCCCCTCGGGCAGCAATCCGGCGGCGACCATCGTGTCGAGTGCGGCGGCGATATGGCCGGCAAAGCGTGCGTAAAGCGTCATGTCCGCCCGTTAGCGGCAATCGCCGGACACGGCCACCCGTCGCGCCCGTTGCGCGCCGCGCAATCGCAAAGGATCGGTTTGCATTTGAAACCTATGCTGCGCCGCAATAGGCTTCAGGTCAGGAGAGGAATTCACTTAGCGGAGAATTCTCATGCGCCTGATCCTTATCCTTGCCGCCGCCGCCACCGCGCTGACCGCCACCATCGGCATGGCGCAGACGCCCGAGCAGCGCTTCACCCATGACGGCCGCACCTATGCCTATACCCGCACCGACCTCGGCGATGGCCGCCAGGTGATCGAGGGCCGCAGCCTGCCGGGCGACAAGCCCTTCCGCCTCGTCGTGCGCGGCAAGCGCGTATCGGGCACCGTCGGCAACGTGCCGGTCGGCTTCCGCACCGTCGAGGCGCAGGGCGCCGCCGGCGGCGTCGATATCGGCGCACGCTGATCCAACCGAGGAGGGGGCCGATCCGCGCCCCCTCCCCTCAAAACCCCTCGGGCAGATCGATCGGCGCGATCAGCGCGCGGTAGCGGGTGATCGCATATCGGTCGGTCATGCCGGCGATGAAGTCGGCGATATGCCGGCTGCGCGCAGGCTCGGTCTCGGGCAGCGAGGCGCGCCATTCCTCGGGCAGCGCCTCGGGCTCGGCCGCGTACAGCGCGAACAATCCGGCGACGATCCCGTGCGCCGCACTCGCCGCCTCGATCTGGCGGGGATGGTGATACAAGTTCGCGTACATGAAGCGCTTGAGGTCGCGCTCCTCGATCCGCATCGCGTCCGAAAACCCGACCAGCGCGTGGCCCGCGGCGCGGACATCGTCGGCGGTCTCGACCCCTGCCGCGGCAATCCGCTGCTTGGTTTCGGCGATCAGGTCGTTGACCATCGTCCCGATCTGCGCCCGCACCAGCTCGCGCGCCAGCCGCACCGGCTCGATATCGGGATAGCGCGCCCGCACCCCGTCCCACACCCGCGCCACCAGCGGCACAGCAAGGATCTGGTCAAGCGTCAGGAGGCCCGCGCGCAGGCCATCGTCGATGTCGTGATTGTCATAGGCGATGTCGTCGGCGATCGCCGCGACCTGCGCCTCGAGCGAGGCATGCCCCGCCAAGTCCAACGGCATCGCCGCATCCGCCTCCGCCAGCGCCCAGCCGGGATGCCCCACCGGCCCGTTATGCTTGGCTAGCCCCTCCAGCGTCTCCCACGACAGGTTCAATCCCGGCCAGCGCGGATAGGGACATTCGATCAGCGTCAACGTGCGCAGCGTGTGGCCGTTGTGGTCGAACCCGCCGGCACTCCCCATCGCCGCCTTCAACGCGTCCTCGCCGGCATGGCCGAACGGCGGATGGCCGATATCATGCGCCAGGCACAGCGCCTCGGTCAGATCCTCGTTGAGCCCGAGCACCCGCGCGACGGTCCGGCCGATCTGCCCGACCTCCAGGCTATGGGTCAGGCGGACACGGAAATGGTCGCCGTCGGGCGCCATGAACACCTGCGTCTTGTGGCGCAGCCGGCGGAACGCGATCGAGTGGACGATCCGGTCGCGGTCGCGCTGAAACGCATCGCGCGGTCCCCGCTCGACCGCGGACTCGAGGAAGCGCCGACCGCGGCTCTTCGCGGGGTCGGACGCCCATGGGGCGAACGTCACTTGCTCGGCAGCCGCGTGACGGCTTCGCCAGCGTCGCTGGTGAACGGAAAGGCGGACACGCCCGATTTGGCGAGCTGATTGACGAAGGCGCGCGCTTCCGCATCGGTCTTGAACGGCCCAGTGACGACGCGATTGGTCGCGCGCAGCTTCGCCGCATAAGCCGGCCGGCTCCCCAGCATCGCCGGCGCCTTCGCCTTGGTCGCCGCCCATGCCTTGGGCAGATCGCCCGCATTGGCGCCGCCCGCGACCTGCACCCAGATCCGCGACGGGTTGCTTCGCGACGCACGACGCTCCTCGGCCGCCTTGTCCGCCGCCTCCTTCTTGTCGGCCACGGCCTTGCGGCCGGCCAGCGCCTTCTTCGAGTCGACCGGCTTTCCGGCGGCTTCCGCCTTCGCCGCCAGAGCCGCCGCCGCCCGCCGCTCGCGCGCCGTCCGCGGCACCTTCGTCGCCGCCGGCTCGACCGGTTCGGCGTCGACAGCGGCCGTCTTCGCAGCAAGGGCCGCTGCCGCTGCCGCACGCCGCTCGCGCGCGGTGCGCGGAACCTTCACCTCGGCCTCGGCGACCTCGACCGCTTCCGCTTTGGCCGCAAGCGCCGCTGCCGCCCGCCGCTCCCGCGCGGTCCGAGGCGGCTTCGTGTCGGCGGCTGCGACCACGACATCGACCGGCTCGGCTGCCGTCCGCCGGCCGCGCCGCGCGCCGCCCACCGCAGCGGCGGCCGCGTTGCGGGTCAGCCGCTGCGCGATCGCATCGGCCTCCGCATCGCGCGCCGCCTTGGTACGCAGCGCCTCCGCGGTCCGCGCCGCGCCTTCCGATACCGTCCCCGACGCCGGCACCACCCGCGGGGGCGCGACGCGAGCCGGCGCATCGATGCCCAACTCGGACGCCGGGATCGACAGCGAAGCCACGATCCGGGCCAATACCGAGTCGGCCGTGGGCGTACGCCCACGACCAGGCACTGGAGCCAAAGGCTCCACCTCACGCGTCGACGCGACATCGACCGCGGCAACCGTCGCCGCGGTTGCGGGCGTGCTCTCGGAAGGCGCGATCACCGGAGCGGCCGAAGCGACCAGGGGCGCCAACCCGACCTCGTTGCCCGGCGCGGCCGGAACCCCGGCATTCGCGGCGACCGCAACCGGCGCGACGAGGCTCGACTGGGTCTGCGCAACCGCCGGGGCTGCGGCGGCGACGGTGGCGGTCCCCACGGAAACGGGTGCGGGCACCACCGTCGGGGTGGATGCCAAGGCCACGGGCGACGGCGCGGCTGGCGACGCCGCGCCATAGGGCGCGCTGCTGAAGCCCGGCGAAGGCACCGGTGCGATCGACGCTGCGCCACGCTGCCCGGTCAGTGCCGCAACCTGCACCGGCGGCGGCACCACCGTCGCGGTCGGCGGCAACGCGGTCACCGTCGCGCGCGGCGTGGCCAAGGCAGCCACCTGCACCGGCGGCGGCGTCACCGCCGCGGCGGCCGGCACCGTCACCGCACTGGCCAGCGTCACCCGACCCGGCGTCGCGCGTTGCGCGCGCGCCGCCAGCGCGACCCGCTCGCGCGCGGCGCGCCGGTCGTCACGCTCCCGCCGCCGCCGTTCGCTGCCGCTTTCCCGGCGCGTCACCGTCGCACCCGTCGCCGCGGCGACCTGTACGGGGCGTGCTTCGACCGGCAGCGGCGGCAGGACCGGCGCGAACCGCGCATCGGCGATCCGCTCGGGCGTCGGGCGGACCTCGCCGAAATGGACCGCGAACGCGCGATCGACGGCGGGCAGGCTGGGCAGGCGCTGAAAGAAGGGCCGCAGCCCCTCGGCCATGCCGGCCGGCATCATCGTCGCCGCGATCCGCTCCGCCCCCGGCTGGTCGCCGGTCATCGCCAGGATGAACGCCCGCGCGCGCCAGGCCGCACGATCGCTGCGGCCCAGCAGCGGTTGGAGCTGGCGCAGCGCCTCGTCCCCGCGCCCCGAAATGCCGAGCGACAAGGCGTATCGCCGCAGCGTCTCGTCGTCCGATCCGTTGGCGAGCGCCACGCGGTAGTCGGCCTGCGCACGTGGCTGATCGCCGATCAGGTCATAGGCGAAGCCGCGATCGGCGGCGAAACGGCGCGGGTCGAGGCCCGACGCCGCGGCCTGCGCGAAATAGCGCAAGGCCTCGCCCGGCCGCTCCGACCGGACCAGGATCGACGCCATCCCCGCCTTGACCCGCCCATTGCGCGGGTCGATCTTTTCGGCGCGCGCGAACAGCGATGCGGCGCCCGACAGGTCGTCGACCCGCAACGACTGCTCGCCCGCGGTCAGCAGCGCATCGACGTCGAGCGGGTTCGCCGCGACCCGGCGCATCGTCGCGGCCAACAGGTCGGCATCGGTCGAGCCGGGCAGCGGTTGCACCATCATCTGCGCCGAGGCCAGCGCAGGCACCCCGATCGCAAGGAGCAGCGGAAGAGTCAGGATTCGCATGGGTTCAGGACCGTCTAGACGCCAACGCGATCGCACCGGCAATGTCCGGGCTCACAGGCGCGCGGTGAAACGTGGGGGCGCGACGACGAGTCGAACCCTCTCGCGATATCTCGTGCAAATACAGACAGCGCAGGCGAGCAATCGATCGGCGCATGCTTTGGACGCCGACACCATCAGTCAGACTGCTGTGCTGGCCAGGCAAACATTCCACCCACAAACCCAACCGTCATGCCGAACTTGTTTCAGCATCCACTCGCGCCCTCGCGGCACGTGGAGTCGGCAAGGCAAACCGCACCGATCGGAAAGCACTCCGACCCCAAAGGTCGGCGCCCGGAAGCGCCGACCTCCGACCTCACTGGTTGTTCTGGCGATGCAGGAAGCGCGGGATGTCGATCGGCTCATCCTTCTGTTCGGCATCGTCGCGCGTCGCGCCGCGCGCGGCGTTCGACATCCGCTCGAACAGCGTCCCGCCCAGCTTGACCCGCGGCTGCGGTGCCGCCGCGGCGTCCCCGCCCGGGGCCAGCCATGGCCGGCGCTCTTCGGCAGCGGGCGCCTGCGCCGGCGCTGCCTTGGGCGCGGCATTATCGGTGAACACGCGCGGCTGGCCGCCGCCCTGCGCCGGCGCCTGGGTCGGAGCCTGGACGGCGGGCTGAGCCGCCGGCTGCGCGGGCGACACCATCGTCTCGGCGCCGAGCACCAGCTCGTCCTCCTCGGCCACCGGCGGCGATGCGGCCGGCTCCTCGGCCACGGGCGCCGCGACCTGATGCGGCGCGGTCGGTGCACCGTGGATGTCGGCGGGGGCCGGACGGAACGTCACCGGCTGATCGTCGGGCTTGCGCGTCATGCCGAAGCTGAACGACTTGGTCGGCTCGGGCGTCGGTGCCTGGGTCGCGGTCGATCCTTCGGGACGGGCCTGCGCCTCGATCCCGGTCGCGACCACCGACACGCGGATGCGGCCCTCGAGGTCGGGGTTGAACGCCGAACCCCAGATGATGTTGGCGTCGGGATCGACCAGCTCGCGGATATGGTTCGCGGCCTCGTCGACCTCGAGCAGGCGCATGTCGTCGCCGCCGGTGATCGAGATGATGACGCCCTTCGCGCCCTGCATCGACACGCCGTCGAGCAGCGGGTTGGCGATCGCCTTCTGCGCGGCTTCCAGCGCGCGGTTGTCGCCCGACGCCTCGCCGGTACCCATCATCGCCTTGCCCATCTCCTGCATCACCGAACGCACGTCGGCGAAATCGAGGTTGATGAGGCCGGGCATGACCATCAGGTCGGTGATCCCGCGCACGCCCTGCTGCAGGACCTCGTCCGCCATGCTGAACGCCTCCTTGAAGGTGGTGTTCGCGTTGGCGATCAGGAACAGGTTCTGGTTCGGGATGACGATCAGCGTGTCGACATACTTCTGCAGCTCCTCGATGCCCTGATCGGCGGCCTTGGAGCGGCGGTTGCCTTCGAACGCGAACGGCTTGGTGACGACGCCGACGGTCAGGATGCCCATGTCGCGCGCCGCCTTGGCGATGACGGGGGCCGCACCAGTACCGGTGCCGCCGCCCATGCCGGCGGCGATGAACACCATGTGCGCACCCTCGAGCTGCTTGGCCAGCGCCTCGATCGTCTCTTCGGCCGCCGCACGGCCGATCTCGGGCCGCGCGCCCGCGCCCAGCCCTTGCGTGATCTTCGCGCCCAGCTGCACCCGGTGCGGCGCGGTCGACTGCTTCAACGCCTGCGCGTCGGTGTTCGCGACCAGGAAGTCGACGCCCTGCACGTCGGCGCGCATCATGTTGCCGATCGCGTTGCCGCCGGCGCCGCCGACGCCGATCACCGCAATGCGGGGGGTCAGTTCGTCAACCTCGGGCGCGATGAATTCGATGCTCATGCCTATACTCCGCCGTGCCCGTTACTAAGCCCCCGGGCGCCGTAGTTAACCTTTGTGCCGCAAAGCCTGTCCGGACGAAAGCCCCGAACAACCCACTTACGCTAATAATTGGCCTTTGCCGCCGCCATGAACTTCGCCAGCAGCCCGCGGCCGCGCGACGTGCGGTGCACGGTCTGCGGTGCGGGCGCGGCGCCGCGCAGGTCGACGGGATCGTTGGCGGCGTAGAAGGCGAGTCCCGCGAGCGTCGCGAACGCCGGCCCCGCATGCGCCTCTGGCAGCGCGATCAGCCCGCGGGGACGCCCCACCCGAACCGACCGGCCAAGCGAGGATTGCGCATAATCGGCGATCCCGTTCAGCTCGGCCCCGCCCCCGGTCAGCACGACTTGCCGACCGACCGGCCCCTCGAATTTCAGCATGGTCAGCGATTTTCGGATCTCGGCCATCTGATGCTCCAGCCGCTGCCGGATCACGCCGATCAGCGCCGCCTTGGTGATCTGCGTCGCCTCGCCGCCGCCATCCTCGGCCGACACCGACATCACCGGGATCATGTCGTGATTGTCGCGCGGGCTGGCGTTGGCCGAGCCGTGGAAGCACTTCATCCGCTCGGCCTGCTGCCGCCGCGTCCCGAACGCCGAAGCGATGTCGTCGGTGATGTCGTTCGCCCCGATCGGCAGCGAACACAGCCCGACCAGCATCCCGCCCGCAAACAGCGACACGTTGGTTATCCCCGCCCCCAGCTCGACCAGCGCGACGCCAAGCTCGCGCTCCTCGTCGGACAGGCAGGCGAGCCCGGTCGCGACCGGCGCGGCGATGATCGATTTGACCTCCAGATGCGCCGAGCGGACGCACAGGTCGAGGTTGCGCACCGGCGACCCGTCGGCGGCGACGACATGGATATGGACCCCCAGCCGATCGGCGTGGAGCCCCAGCGGCTTCTTGACCCCGGTCAGCCCATCGAGCGTGTACAGAGCGGGCTGGGCGTGGAGCACCATCCGGCCCTGCGGATCGATCGACTGGCGTCCGGTCGCCAGCAGCGCGTCGATATCGCCCTGCTCGACCCGGTGCCCACCCAGCTCCAGCTCGACCTCGGCCACGTCGCTGACGAGCCCGCCGGCGGAAAAGCCGACCCACACATCTTCGATATTGAGGCCCGCGATCCGCTCGGCCTGCTCGACCGCCTCACGCACCGCGGTCTCGGTCGCGCCCATGTCGGCGATATAGCCGCGCTTGACCCCGCGGCTCTCGCGCTGACCGGTGCCCAGCACGATCAGCTCGCCGCCATCGCCCTTCTTGGCGATCATCGCCGACACCTTCGACGACCCGATATCGAGCGCGGTGATCAGCCCCTCCGGTGCAGCCTTCGCCATATCAGCCTTCCTCCTGGCCTGTCGTCGGGGCCGCCCCCGCAGCTGCCCCCGTCCCCGCCGCACCGGCATCGGCCGCGGGCGGGTTGGTGCCGTCGTCGGGAACGCTGTGCGCCAGGCTCGCACCCGGCTTGCGCGCGACCAGCTTGGCGGGATCGCGCATGTCGAAGCGCAGCCAGCCGCGCCCGAGCAGCGACCGCGCGCCGTCGAGTTCGGCGAACTTGACCAGCGCGGTCGCCGCATCGTCCTCGGGCAGCGCCAGCACCTCGCCCGAGTTGAAGGTGATGTCCCAGCGGCGATTGCCGATCCAGGTCGCCGCCTTGACGCGCGGCTTCAGCGCGGGCGCGGCGGCGAGCAGCTGCTGGTACGACGCCTCCTGCCGGTCGGCGCCCGGCCCGATCACCAGCGGCAGGTCGGGGATCGCATCGGCGCTGACCGGCTCCAGCAGCACGCCGGTCGCGTCGATCAGCGTCAACTGGCCGTTGTCCTGCCACACCGCCGCGGGCTCGCGCTCCTCGATATCGACCAGCAGCGTGTCGGGCAGCCGGCGCGAGACGTGCGCGTCCTTGATCCAGCCATAGCGCAACAGCTTCTGCCGCACCGCCTCCAGGTCGACCAGCGGCATCGCCCGGCTCTGCTGGTCGAGCGCAACCGCATAGACCGACATGCGGTCCATGCGCTTGAGCCCGGTGATCTCGATCTGCTCGACCCTCAGGCCGGCGCGCCCGACCTGCTCGGCCGCGGCGGCGCCGATCGCGCCGGGGATGCCGATCCAGGTCGCCACCGCGACGACCGCGACGACACCCGCCCCGGTGATCCCCCAGGTCGCGACCCGCTTCACCGTCTCCTCGGACACGGGGATGCGCGCGAGCAGCCGCTGGATCAGCGGTTGCCGGACGGGCTTGCGCCGCGCCACCGGCCGCCGCGCGGGCGGCTGCGCGCCGCGCTTGACGGTGCGGCTCATCGGCCCGCCATCGCTTCGTCGACGATCGCCTGCACCAGCGCGTCATAGCTCATGCCGATTCCGCGCGCCTGTTCGGGCACTAGGCTCAGCGGGGTCATCCCCGGCTGGGTGTTGACCTCAAGCAGGAACAGCCCGTCGATCCCGCGTTCGTCGTCCCAGCGAAAATCCGACCGGCTCGCCCCGCGGCAGCCGAGCAGCCGATGCGCTTCCAGCGCCAGCCCCTTGCACGCCTCGGTGATCGCGTCGGGGATCGCGGCCGGGAAGACATGCTCGGTCATGCCGTCGGTGTACTTGGCGTCGTAATCGTACCAGCCCGATTTCGGAACCAGTTCGGTCACACCCAGCGCGCGATCGCCCAGCACCGCCGTCGTCAGTTCGCGCCCGCGGACATATGGCTCGGCGAGCAGCTCGTCGAACTCGCCCCACGGCCCCACCGCGTCGCGCGCGATCGGATTGCCGTAATTGCCCTCATCGGTGACGATCGCGACGCCCACCGACGATCCCTCGTTGACGGGTTTGAGCACATAAGGCCGCGGCAGCGGGTCGCGCTCGAACAGCTCGGCCGACTTGACGATCCGCCCGCCGGGCATCGGGATGCCGTGCGGAACCAGCGCCTGCTTGGTCAGCACCTTGTCGATCGCGATCACCGAGGTCGCGAGGCCCGAGTGGGTGTAGCGCAGACCCATCAGGTCCATCAGCCCCTGGACGCTGCCGTCCTCGCCGGGCGTGCCATGCAGCGCGTTGAACACCAGATCGGGCGCAGCCTCGGCCAGCCGCGCGGCGACATCGCGCCCCATGTCGATCCGCGTAACCCGATGCCCCAGCCGCTCGAGCGCATCGGCGCAACCCCCGCCGGACAGCAGCGAAACCTCGCGCTCGGCCGACCAGCCACCCATCAGCACGGCGATGTGGAGGGGGGTAGTCACCGAGCCGCCCTGATCGTCATGCCGGGCTCGTCCCGGCATCCACCGTGGAGCGAGGTGACCCGCTGCAAGGCAGATGCCGACGTGGATGCCAGGACGAGCCCGGCGTGACGAAGAAAGATGCTCACGCCGGCACTCCGACCCGCTGGATTTCCCATTCCAAGTCGACGCCGGAATGCGCCTTCACGCGTGCTCGCACCTCATCCCCCAGCGCCTCGATGTCCCCGGATGTGGCCTTATCAAGGTTAAGGAGGAAGTTGCAATGTTTCTCCGACACTTGCGCATCGCCCCGCCGTAGGCCCCGGCACCCGGCGGCGTCGACCAGCGCCCACGCCTTTTCGCCGGGCGGGTTCTTGAAGGTCGAGCCCCCGGTCTTCGACCGCAGCGGCTGCGACGCCTCGCGCGCGGCGGCGATGCGGTCCATCTCCGCCTGGATCGTCGCCGGCTCGCCCGGCACACCGCGAAACGTAGCGCCGATCACCACCGCGCCCTCGGGCAATGCGGCGTGTCGGTAGGTGTAGCGAAGCTCGGCGGCCGGCAGCACCCGCCGTTCGCCCGACCGCAGCACGACCTCGCACTCGACCAGCACGTCCGCGACCTCGCGGCCATAGGCGCCGCCGTTCATCCGCACGAACCCGCCGACCGTGCCGGGGATCGAGCGCAGGAACTCGACCCCGGCGATCCCCGCATCGCGCGCGGTGGAGGACACCAGGATGCCGCTCGCCCCGCCGCCGCAGGTCAGCTCGGTCCCATCGGCGCTCACCTTCGCAAACGCTTTCCCCAGCCGCACGACGACACCCGGCATCCCGCCATCGCGCACGATCAGGTTCGATCCCAGTCCCAGGGGATAGACCGGCACCTCAGGCGAAAGATCGCGCAGGAAGCCAGAAAGATCATCCGCGTCGGCCGGCTCGAACAGCCACTCGGCCGCGCCCCCGGCCTTGAACCACACCAGCGGCGCCAGCGGCGCGTCGGGCGTCAGCCGCCCCCGTACCGCCGGCCGATCGATCACCACGGGCCGACGCTCCACAACCGCAGCCAGGCCTGCCACGCGGCCAGGTTGGCCTCGGCCGCACGCCGCGCCGCTTCCTGCGCCTGCACCAGCGCCTCGCCCGCCGCATGCGCGTGCCCGCCCGCGTCGAGCGCCGTCTTCTGCGCGCCCAGCATCCGCTTCTGCATCGCGACGGCAGCGCCGAACCAGTCGCTCACCGCCGCGCCCCGATCGCCGATGCCAGTCCCGCGGCCCACTTCGTGATGTCGCCCGCCCCCAGGCAGACGACCATGTCGCCGGGTTCGACCACCGCCGCCAGCTCGGTCGCAAGCGCTTCGGCGTCGGCAACGGTCGCCGCATGCCGATGCCCGCGCCGCTTCAATCCCTCGACCAGCGCGTCGGCGTCGACGCCCTCGATCGGCGCCTCACCCGCGGCATAGACCGGCGTCACCAACACCCGATCGGCGTCGTTGAACGCGGTCTGGAAATCCTCCATCAGATTGCCGAGCCGCGAGAAGCGGTGCGGCTGAACGACCGCGATCACGCGACCTTGCGCACCCTCGCGCGCCGCGGCGAGCACCGCACGGATCTCGACCGGATGATGCCCGTAATCGTCGATGATCGTCGCCGCACCACCATCCAGGGCGACCTCGCCCACCTTGGTGAAGCGCCGCTTGACCCCGCCGAACTGGCTGAACCCTTGGCTGATCGTGGCGTCGTCGATCCCCAGCTCCAGCGCCACGCCGATCGCCGCCAGCGCGTTCTGAACATTGTGCCGCCCCGGCATCGGCAGCTCGATCCCCTCGATCGAGCGTGTCGCGCCGTCGCGCGCGCGGACGATGCACTCGAACCGGTTGCCGCCGGGCACCGGCGTCACGTTGACCCCGCGCACGTCGGCCTGCGCCGAAAAGCCATAGGTCACGACGCGTCGG